>TARA_R110002051_G_scaffold307354_1_pt1 | contig 10231 bp, 6 predicted proteins | sample TARA_R110002051 | Tara Oceans TARA_R110002051 (sample SAMEA4397023) | marine metagenome | biome: Polar Biome; feature: [MES] marine water layer (ENVO:01000295) within the mesopelagic zone...; material: water (ENVO:00002006), including particulate matter (ENVO:01000060) such as...... | reverse complement strand
GGGCTCCATTCGCCATCGGTAGATGGAGTTTGGGCGAAAACTAAAGTTGTAAAAGCCGTTATAAGTATCGTTATAAAATAAGATGAAGGGGTAAACGTTTTCATTTTCAAATATTTAATAACAAAGGTAACTTGAAAAGCATTTTAATTATAAAATATTACGTTGAAATTAGACAATTAGTCGTTCTATAGCATTGAAGAAATATTTGGTTTATTGTAGCAGAAATTGGAGGCTTTCATATTTAGGATTTAGCAATTTTCCAACAATTTTAATATTTAAAATGTCATTATTTAAGGTGTTTTGTGGAAATCTTAATTTATTAGGATAATCAGTAGAAAATCATAAAAATCGTGTTGTTGTGATGCTGAATTCATAAATATGTTAAATAGTAGTTGAATTTGATTGAGAGATTTAATTATTTTAAAAAGGCTATTTATTCAATAGCCTTTTTAAGCTATAGGTATACTGTTTTTATTGCATTTTTTTCTGATCAGTCTTCTAAATAAAAATCTAAATAGCATAGATTTTCTATTATTTTCATTGTATTGAAAGTGTATGATCTTGTGGAAAAAAATATTCATTTTTTCTTTAACTAGCAGGAAAATTCTTTACTATTATCAAAAGCTATAGTTTTGACCTGTTCAGTTATTGAAATTCAATATTTAATCGATATTTTTTGATTGATATACTGCTTGTTTGTCAGTACATATTTTTTACATGATTACTTGGGTTTTTATAACTTTACATCATCAAATCTACCTTGACGGCAAAAACTTATAAAAATTATGGGTTGGACTTTTTTAGTGTATTTGCATGATAGCACCCAACATAGTTCGTTAGATTAACTTTTTTTAAGCAAGTAATTGTAAATCAATTACTTGAGAATTTTTTTATTTAGGGTATTTGGCTTCAATTCTAACTGTACTGTATAAATTAAATGTATAATTATTTTTGGATTTAAAGCATAAAAATTTCATCCAACCTTTTTATATTTTACAAGGGAAGGATTTAATTACTTCGTTTACAAGTGTTAATAGGTTGGTTAAATATGTGTATAATGAATATTGAAAACTATTCATTAAGTTTTGTTCAAATTTCTTAAGGCTACTTTCTTTAAAAGTTGAAGAGGTTTGATATCTATAGGTAGAATTGAATTTGAGTTCATTTTTATGGTTACCATTGTACGCTCTTCTAATAAAACTATTTGTTTTTGAGTGGTTTCAACTTAAAAAAACTAGAAATAGAACTTTATGTAAAAGATAAGTTGTATTTTTTTCTATGCTAAACATAAAATTCATTTGAACACGTAAGAAGAATCAAGAATTTGATTTTTTAATTCTCCTATTACATTATCTTTACTTGGCGTAAATAGATAAATTTCAAAAATTAGATTATTGACCTTATTTTTGATTACACATCGTTTAATGTAAAAGGCCATTAGGATTTCAATGATTATAAATTTTTTGAATGTGCAATTATTTGTAGTTAAACGAGTTTTTTAATGATTAAACGAATTAAACTCTTGTTAGGAATAACAATCAATAATCTATGGCTAGTTTAGCCGTAACAATTTAACTTTATATAATATTTTGGGCGTAGAAATTATTCATAAAAATAAAGTTTGGCTATCCTCTCCTCACATGGGAGGTGAGGAACAATCCTTTGTTGCAGAAGCATTTGAGCAAAATTGGATAGCTCCTTTAGGACCTAATGTAGATTCGTTTGAGCATGATTTAGAATCATACCTAGGTAGTGAATCTAAAGTAGCGCTCTTGAGTTCAGGAACAGCAGCAATTCACTTGGGATTGAAATTACTAGGGGTTGAAAGAGGTGATGATGTAATCTGTCAAAGTTTTACGTTTTCTGCATCAGCTAATCCAATCCAATATTTAGGTGCAAACCCTATTTTTGTAGATAGTGAAAAAGATACCTGGAATATTTGCCCAAGTTTATTGGAGAAATGTATTTTGGAAAGAATCGCTTTTGGAAAAAAACCAAAGGCAATTATAGCGGTTCATTTATATGGAATGCCCTATAAAGTGGATTTGATTAACTCGATATCACAAAAGTATAACATACCAATTTTAGAAGATAGTGCAGAAGCCTTAGGAAGCATGTTTAATGGTCAGAATTGTGGGACTTTTGCAGATATTTCAATTCTTTCATTCAATGGCAATAAAATTATAACGACCTCTGGAGGTGGAGCTTTGGTTACAAAAAATGTAGATATTAAATCAAAAGCGGTCTATTTAGCAACTCAAGCGCGAGATAATGCTCCTCATTATCAGCATTCTCAAATTGGTTATAATTACAGAATGAGCAATGTACTGGCAGGTATTGGTAGAGGGCAAATGAAAGTACTTAAGGACAGGGTTGAAGGACGAAGAAAAAACTACTCTACATATACCGAACAATTATCATCATTGACTAATATTGAATTTTTATCTGAACCAAAAGGATATTTTTCTAACAGATGGCTAACGTGTATCTTAACTAAATCTTTTGAAGTAAGAGAAGGTATTCGAAAAGCGTTGGAAGATGAAAATATTGAATCACGCCCATTATGGAAACCAATGCATATGCAGCCTGTCTTTGCTGAAGAATTGAATTATGTTAATGGTGTTTCAGAAGATTTATTTAATAGAGGTTTATGTTTACCTAGTGGAACTAATATTCCCAAGGAGGAATTGTTAAGAACTTCCGATATAATTAAAAAAATAGTAAAATGATACAAAACTATCTAAATAGCAGTTCACAAAGATTTGCATCTAAATGGTTTATTTTAACTATTGATGTTATTCTGTCTTGTATAGCTTTTTTAATTGCCTATTGTATACGTTTTAATTTGTCATTCAATTTTGACGTGTCACGGTTGAAATATCAGATACCTTTAGTCCTAGTTATTTCTATTATTTCATTTTTATTGACAGGTTCATATAAAGGTGTAATAAGACATACAGGTATAAGAGACGTTTATAATATTTTTAACGCCGTTTGCCTTTCGAGTATATTGGTGATTTCTACAATTCTGCTTAATAAAGAATTGAACTTTGTTAGTAATTTAACAATTCCTATATCAATAATCATCATTTATAGTTTATTGAGTTTTATTCAATTAATAGCAGCTAGATACGTTTTTAAGTCTCTATATAATAATCTTACTAATCGTAATTTTAAAACCACTAAGAACATAATGATATATGGAGCAGGTGATGCTGGTATATTAACTTATAATGCAATAACAAATCATACAAAAAGTAAAGTTAGGGTTCTTGGCTACATTGATGATGATATTCAAAAAGCAGGTAAGAACATAAATGGTGTAAAGGTATTTAGTAAGGCAACTTTAGATAAAACCTTTATTTCTAGAAATGGTTTGGATGAAATTATTTTTTCAATTCAAAATATTGAGCAAAAAAAATTAAAAAATTTAGTTGAAAGCTTTGTGGAATTGGATGTTAAAGTAAAAATCGTTCCACCAGTTGAAGATTGGATTAATGGAGAATTGAAGGCTTCTCAAATAAAACAGGTGCAAATTGAAGATCTTTTGGATAGAGCTCCAATTTCTATAAAGAATAGTAAGATTTCTTCTGAATTGACTGATAAGGTAATTATGGTTACTGGTGGGGCTGGTTCTATCGGTAGTGAAATTGTACGTCAAATATGCTCCTATTCTTATAAATCTTTAATTATTATTGACCAAGCAGAGTCAGCTTTATATGATTTGCAACAAGATTTAAAAAGAAATGGCTTTCATAATTTTATTCCTATAGTAGGCGATGTGAGAGATAAAAATAGATTGAATGCCATATTTGAGGAACATAAGCCAAATATAGTTTTTCATGCAGCGGCTTATAAGCATGTGCCATTAATGGAATATAACTCTTATGAAGCAATCAAGGTAAATATTGCAGGTACTAAAACTGTAGCTGATTTATCACTTGTGCATAAAGTTGAGAAATTTGTTTTTGTGTCTACCGATAAAGCTGTAAACCCTACCAATGTTATGGGGGCAAGTAAGCGGATTGCCGAAATGTATATTAGTTGTATGCAGCAGGAAAATAAAACTAAATTTATAATTACTCGTTTTGGAAATGTTTTGGGTTCAAATGGTTCTGTAATTCCTTTATTCAGAAAACAAATTGAGAACGGAGGACCTTTGACGTTAACTCATAAGGATATTACAAGATATTTTATGACTATACCTGAAGCATCTCAACTGGTGTTGGAAGCAGGAGCGATGGGTAAAGGGGGTGAAATATTCATTTTTGACATGGGTGAATCGGTTAAGATATTTGACTTAGCAAAGAATATGATTAAATTATCAGGTCTTAGATATCCAGAGGATATTGATATTAAAATTACAGGACTAAGACCAGGGGAAAAATTATATGAAGAATTATTAGCTAATGGTGAAAATACACTTCCTACTTATCATAAGAAAATAAAAATAAGTAAAGTGAGAGATTTAGAATATTCTTTAGTTCGTTCTAAAATAGATGAGTTATGTATTACCAATATGTTTTTTAATGGAAATACTGTAAAATTAATGAAATTCATAGTGCCAGAATATGTTTCTAAAAATTCAGAGTTATGTGAATTTGATAAGAAATCGCCTGATGGAGAACAAGAAAAAATAAAATTAAAAGTCGTTGAATCTTAAAAATGAGTACATCAAATAATTTTAAATATGTTTAAACTTAAAAGACTTAAATCAATAGTACTAGCTTTAATAGGTATAGTGGTTATTTCGTCATGTGGTTCGAAAAAAGAAGTAGTTTATTTTCAAAATGCTTCGGATTATGAAACTATTGTCAGTGATAACTCCCATAATAATAAATTTAAAATTGACGATGTAATAGGAATTCATGTTTCAACTCTTGATCCAGAACCTAGTATTCCTTTTAACCTATATAGCGGGGCCACCGAAGGTGGAATAAGACCTGAACAGATAGATTACATAATTGATAAGAACGGTGAAATTGATTTTCCTGTTATTGGTAATATTAAATTAGTAGGATTGTCACCAGAGGAAACTAAATCCTTGTTAGTAGAGAAATTGGTGCCATACTTAAAGGATCCTATAATCAATATTAGATTGAGGAATTTTTCTGTTACTGTATTAGGGGAAGTAAGTAGACCGGGAACCTATTTTGTTAATGGTGAACAAATTACAGTTTTAGAAGCATTAGGCCTAGCAAACGATCTTACTATAAAAGGGAAGAGAGACAATGTTTTAGTTATAAGAGATTTTAACGGTACAAAGGTGTATACACGAATAGATTTAACAAAAAAAGAGTCTTTAAATTCACCTGTGTATTATTTAACACAAAATGATGTGGTTTATGTTGAGCCTAATAAATCTGCTATCACAGCATCTGCATTAGATAATAGAGCGTCAATATTAGTTTCCATTGCATCACTTTTAATAACTTCCACTGTTTTAATTCTTACTAGATAATAAATGTAATTTTTGTTAGTTTTCATTATTGCATATACTAATAGAATATTAATTTTAAGTGAGCTATGAAATCACAAGAATCCCTTAATACAAATATTGACTTAAATGATATTATTAAGTCTTATACACGACATACTAAATGGTTTGTTATTTCTGTAATTATTGCCATAATAACTGCATTTTTATATATTAGATACGCTACACCAGAATATGCTGTTAAGGCCAAAATACATATTTTAGAAGATAAAAATTCAGGTTCGGAACTTTCTGCTTTTAGTGATTTGGGTCTTTTAGGCGGTGGTAAAAATAATGTAGAAGATGAAATTGAAATTTTCAATTCACGGGCAAATTTTATTGAGATATCAGAAAAATTAAAGCTTAATTTGACTATTACTGAATTGGGTAATGTTAAAAATAGCGAGGTTTATTCTAATAGACCAATTAATATTAGTTTTTTAGAGAGCGATTCTATTATAAATAGAGCAACACTTGATTTTTTTATTGATTTAAATTCGGAAAGCACTTTTGGTTACAGTCTTGAATCGGATGGGGCTGTTAAAATGTTTTCTTTTGGTGAAAATATACCTACAGAAGCGGGGGATATAGTGATTACACCAAATTTAAAGTATCTTAAAAATTATACTAACCAAAAATTTCAAGTTAGCTTAAGACCTATCGTTGCAGTTGCGGAAACATATCAGAAAAAAGTTGTAGCTATTCCAGCTATGGAATTTTCAAATATTATAAATTTATCTTTGAATACGGCTATTAAGCAAAAAGGTATTGATATTCTGAATGAATTAATTTTTGTATATAATCAAAACGCGATTAATGATAAAAAAATAATTGCAGATCGTACTTCTAATTTTATAGATGATAGGATTGACGAAATTTCATCTAATTTGACTTCTGTTGATCAATCAGCCGAGGAATTTAAAACTGAAAAGGGTTTAACCGATATAGCAAGCGAGTCAAACATAGCCCTTAATGTTGGTGCGGCGAATAGGCAAGAATTGGAAAATGCCAGAACCCAAATGAATATTGCGGCAGGTATGAACAGTTATTTGTCGGAAGAGAATGGTTACGAAGTATTACCTTCTAATGTTGGATTAACTGATGGCACTATAGCTAGTACTACTGCAAAATACAATGAATTAGTTCTAGAGAGACAGCGACTTTTAAAGAGTGCAGATGAACAAAATCCGATGATAGTTAATTTGGACCAACAATTGACTGGTCTTAAATCTACCATTAAATCTAGTTTAACTGGTGTAGAAAGAAATCTTGGTATGCAGGTTAATAATCTATCAAGTCAAATGGCTAGGATCAATTCTAAAATATATTCTGCTCCAAAGAATTCTAGGGCTTTAAGAGATATAACTCGAAAACAAGAGACTACCGAATCATTGTATCTTTATCTATTACAAAAAAGAGAAGAGTCTCAAATTACTTTAGCATCTAGTACTGCTAAATCTAAGGTTATAGATAATGCGCACTTAGTTCAGTTAAATCCAATTAGCCCTAAAAAACCCTTAATATATTTAGCTTCTATAATACTTGGGTTTTTGTTACCTTTTTCAGTTATCTATGGAAGGCAGGTTTTGGATAATACTATTTCTAGTAAGACAGAATTAGAAAAAATAATAAGTAATGTGCCAGTTTTAGCGGAATTACCACAAGTTGGTAAAAATGAAGAAAAGTTGGTAATGAAGGATGATAGGTCTGTTCTTAGCGAATCAATGCGAATTTTGAGAACTAATTTAGATTACATTATGAAATCTAAAAAAGGTAGTAAAAATAACGTAATTTTTGTAAGTTCGAGTGTGCCAGGCGAAGGTAAAACATTTGTTGCATCAAACTTATCAATGATTCTTTCTAGCACTGATAAAAAAGTGTTACTTATAGGTGCAGATGTTAGAAACCCAAAGCTTTATACTTTTTTTACGGGTAAGAATGTTGATCAATTAGGAAAGTCTAAGAGGAATATAGACATAGGTCTGACAGAATATTTAATTGATGATTCAATCGATACTAAAAGTATAATTAATACTTTATTAGTACATACGAATACAATTGATTTGATTTATTCAGGTAAAATACCACCTAATCCTTCAGAACTTTTGATGAATGATAGATTTGGGAAATTAATTGAAGAAGTTTCTCTAGATTATGATTATGTAGTAGTGGATACAGCCCCTTTAATGGTTGTTACAGATACTTTATTACTGACAAAGTATTCACATCATCTGCTTTATGTTGTTAGAGCAGGTAGTACTGAGAAAAAAGTTTTAGAATTTCCTATGCAATTAAAAGAAGAAGGGAAAATAAATGGTCTGGCTTTTATTGTAAATGGGGTAAAAGATTCTGATTTAGGTTACGGAGGAAAATATGGTTATGGTTACAGCAAAACCAGTCAAAAATGGTGGAAGTTTTAAGCCATTTTATTTGAAATTATAAATAGTTTTTTCAATTATAGGTTTAATAAGCATCAGTGTTTTTTCATTGATGCTTATTTTTTTTAAAGAATTCAGCTGAGAAATTTTGTGAACATCACTAGCCATAAAATCTATTAAATTATTCTTTAATAACCAATTGGCTGCCTGATTTACTTCTTTACCATAATAATCACTCAAGGACAACATGTTTAATTGAAATAGTAATCCTTTTCCTTTTAGTTTCTTATATTGCTTTACGTGATTATGCAAATACGCATACCTTTCAGGATGAGCAAAAATAGGGAATAGACCAATGTCTGAAATTAATTTTACGGACTCGTTAAAATTAATCGAAGCTTGTAAATAAGACATTTCTATAAGGAGGTAGCTTTTTGAAAGCGGCATAAATTTATGGTCTTCAAGAAGTTTTTCGAACCCAGAATCTATCATATGCTCGGCTGCAACATCAATGTTTACATGGTCTAAATCATTCATTTTCAGCCCGTTTTTAAGTAAAATAAGAGAACTATTTATTGTTGTAGGATTATTAGGATAATAATTTTCCATTATATGCGGCGTACATATAAAATCAGCAACTCCAAATTCACCAAAACATTTTATAAGTTCGATAGACTCATCTACAGTTTTTGCACCATCATCTATACCGGGTAATATATGATTATGAATATCAATGAAACCGTCAAGATGGTCAATTAAAAAATGTTTTTTACTAAAAAAGCTGAACATAAAGTTGATGTGATTTTTATTATTTGCCGATACAGGAATTTTAATCTTATATAAATAAGTAGCTACCGTGATTTGAGGTACAATAAGTCCCGGAAAATGCACGGAAATTATCAGTACCTAATATTTATGCAAATATAGTGTATAGCTATGGGTTAATTTTTATGGCTATCAAATGAATCTAAACGTAATCTGCACTTCAAATAATTTTGAGTCCGTGCTTTAAGCTTACGTTTTTTTTATTTTCAATTCCGCTCTTCATCTATCCTAACTCTGACGATACATTCTAAAAATATCCATGTAATTGGTCATAGCCGAAATAAGATACCTAAGGAATCTTAACCTATCGATTACTAAGATTTTATTGCTAAATAACGCCTTAGCATAATTATTGATTTCTAGAAGAATAAATAATTCGCCAATGTTCAACATTTTCAAACAAGAACGGCTTGAAAGGAAGATTACCTGAAATTATGCAGTTAGCTATGGATATTATAAAAATAGGAATCTGTCGATGGTATTATCTGTATTAAACGATTAAATACCTTTTTAATATGATTCTTTCGTTCCTTATTGAACTTTATTTTTTATTTAAGGCCAATGACATTTAAGAGGTATTATCCTCCATCAGATTACGGATACCTTCTGCCACCAATGGGGCGACATCGATGATTTCGACCTTCTTTTCCATGAGTTCTTTACTCAGTCGTTGCGTAGGAATACTGTTCGTTATCACAATTTTATCCAAGGCCGGATCTTTCAGCGTTTCATTAGCTGCAACTGAAAAAACGCCATGTGTGGCCACCGCATAGACTTTTTTAGCCCCCGCTTGTTTACATGCCTTAGCGGCCCTTAGCAGGGTAGTTCCCGTACTAATGAGGTCATCTATAATGATGACGGTTTTGGCACGGACCTCTCCAAAGATTTCCGCTGTTCCCCCAACCACGCCTTCACTACGGGTTTTGTGCATTACGGCCACAGGAATCGGTGTTTTTTGTTCTTTTTCGAGGGTTTCCGCAAATGCCATGGCACGTTTTATACCTCCACTATCTGGGGATAATACCACGGTTTCGGTTTTTTTAAGCAATGGGGCAAAAAAGGTCGAAATAAAGGTTTTAGCCTCAAGGTGGATCGTAGGTATCCGGAATGCATTTTCAAAGGCCTGTACATTATGTACATCCAGGGTCACCAACCTATCCGTTCCCAGGGCCTCGAATAAACGGGCAACATATTGGGTGGTAATCGGGTCATAGCTCTTGGTCTTTTTATCTTTTCGGGAATAGCACAAATATGGGGCGATTACCGTAACCGTGGTTGCCCCCGCATCTTTTAACGAACCGATAAAAAACAATACACGGCACAGTTTGTCATTGACCGTTAGTTGGGGGTCCCCATAGAGGCTGTATATGATAAAGATGTTCTTGTTCCTCACATCTACCAATGACCTTATCTTATGTTCCCCTTCCGAAAAGTCCCGCTCCTCGTGGGCGCTCAAAGTGCCCCCTATAGCTTCTGCGACCATGCTGCCGAAAGCTTTACTGGGTTCCAATGCAAAAATCAGGTTTTTGGTAGTGTTCATTAGATTTTATTT
>TARA_R110002051_G_scaffold94282_1_pt1 | contig 10233 bp, 8 predicted proteins | sample TARA_R110002051 | Tara Oceans TARA_R110002051 (sample SAMEA4397023) | marine metagenome | biome: Polar Biome; feature: [MES] marine water layer (ENVO:01000295) within the mesopelagic zone...; material: water (ENVO:00002006), including particulate matter (ENVO:01000060) such as...... | reverse complement strand
GACTCATAAGAATAATTAGGAGACTTCATGCTACTGTTAAATACAAAAAATCCTTTATTATCAGAGATAAAAGCCAGTATAGAAAATATCATACGTGCTGATAATCAAACCAGTAGGACGCTTAGCTTAACTGACAAATTACGTCATGATATTTTAAAAACCTTAATCACTTATAGCGAGCAAATCCCGCATCCCGCAAGTGGTATTGCCAATGCAGATGATGCAAGCTCAGGCACATTAATACGTTGGCAGGTTTTGGCTTATGTTGCCAGCATTGATTTAACAATTGCAAAATGGTTTGAGTCGCACTTGGATGCGCTAAGCATTTTATATGAAGTGGGTTATGATAAAGCGGATCAAGGGTTGTGGGCAGTTTGGGCAGCAGAAGGTCATCCCGATCCTATACGCTATGAACAAGGAAAAGTCAGTGGTACCAAAGCGTGGTGTTCAGGGGCTAGTGTGGTTGATCATGGGCTCATAACATATCGTAATACTGATGGTCACGCGCAACTGCTTATAGTAGATATGCACCAACCTGGTATTGAGAGTGACAATAGTGAATGGCAAGCGGTGGGGATGCAAGCCACTGATACGGCTACTATACAGTTCCATGAGGTCACGGTCAGTCAAGTTGGTGCCGCAAATATCTATCTAGAACGGGCAGGATTTTGGCATGGGGCGGCAGGGGTTGCTGCTTGCTGGTATGGAGCAACGGCTTACCTAGCAGACTATTTAATCAGCGCCTATCAGCAAAAACCAAACGATTATAAAGCCCTGTATCTGGGTCAAGTTAGTACGGCATTGGCAGTCACTCAGCAGTATTTTTATCATGTTGCTGATTTAATAGATAGTCAGCCACAGCTCAGCCATGAACTTGCCATACGTCAGTTGAGATCACAAGTTGAAAAAGTCGCTCGCCAAGTAATGGAAGTTGTCGGGCAGGCATTGGGGGCAGCGCCATTTTGCCGCAATGCCCATTTTGCAAGATTATCAGCAGATCTGCCCGTGTTTATCCGCCAAAGCCATGGCGCTTTTGACTTACAGAAAATCGGCGAATTATCTAGCGTTGTAGCCAATGACTTAACCGATGGGCAGGAGAATATATGGCAACTATAATATCTAGTAAGACTATAAAGCTTACAGTCAAAGATGACGCTGTCACGCATGCTGCTACCTTTGAAGGTAATGAAGGTAATGAAGGACACCATCCGATTGTGGGTGATCGTGTTATCAAAGGCGATGGTACCAGTCAAGAGGCTTGGAAAAATTGGTCAGGACTGCAAGACATGCCTCGATTTGACATTACAAAAAGCTTTGCCCCGCATCAGCGTGTCTGCATCTTCGCCCCGCATCCTGATGATGAAATCATAGGCTGTGGCGGTCTGTTGCAACAACTTACGGCGAATGGCAATCCTATCGTTCTTATTCACGTGACGAACGGCACGCAAAGTCATCCAAACTCGACAATCTATACACAAGAAAAACTTAATACCATTCGTCCGCAAGAGAGTATGCAAGCATTAGAGATACTGGGTGTGGCTCATCAGGTCACGACTGTTGCTTTAAACTTAGCAGATGGCGAAGTTTTTACCCAACAAGAGCAATTTCAGCAAAAATTAACCTCTATTATCCAAGCTGACGATATTTTAATAACCACTTTTATGCGCGATGGGCATCCCGACCACGAGGCAACCGGGCAAGTGGTTGCCTCATTTGCTAAGCAGCATCATTTAGCCTGTTATCAAGTATTAATTTGGGCATGGCATTGGGCAAAACCTGCTGATAGCCGTATTCCTTGGCACCAAGCTATAAGACTTGATTTAACTAACGAGCAGTTAAGACGTAAGATTGCAGCCATCTCGTGCTTTGAGAGTCAAATTACTATTGATGAAAGTACGGGCAGCCCACCGATTTTATCCGCGCAAGCGATTGCTAGAATCAGCCAACCTTGGGAGGTTTATTTATATGAGTCACACCCCTAAACCTAAGCCACCAATAGATACCGGTAACTTAGTCGATAGTTTAGAGTATTCTAAAACTGTCTCAGCTGGCGGTACTGCTATTAGTAACCAATCAGCTGCTTATTTAGAATCTTATTTTGATGCGTTATATAATGGCAATAGCGACCCATGGCAGTATCAAACTCGTTGGTATGAAAAACGAAAACGTGATATGTGTCTAGCGATACTGCCGCAATCTCAATATAAGTATGGTATTGAGTTAGGCTGCGGTAACGGTATGCTGAGTGAACTATTGGCTCAACGTTGTCAGGCTTTGGTCAGTATTGATGGCAATCATCAGGCGGTGCAACTTGCCAAAGCGCGCTTGTCAGGATTACCTCATGTTAAGGTCATTCAAGGTGTGATCCCTAATAGATTATTGACTTTAGAAAATGCCCTTTTGGACACTTATCCTTTATCGAGTGATACGCCTACTAGAGAGTCGCCCTTTGATTTAATTGTCATTAGTGAGATTTTATATTATTTATCACCCAATGATATTGACACGGTAATCACTTGGACTCAGCAAAACCTTGCTATAGGCGGTACATTACTGTGCTGTCATTGGCGCTATGCTATTGATGACTTTTCCATGACAGGTGAGACCGTGCATCAGCGCTTATACCATGCTTTTAATGCCGAAAATAATGACAAGCGTCAAATTGCGTTCACTCATCAAAGCCAACTGATAGACAGAGATTTCCTATTAGACACTTGGCAACGTTCTACAGATTCAGTCGCTATGCAAGAAAACCTGATATGAAAATCGGTATTGTGATTCCAGCTCATAACGAGGCGATGACTATCGCTCAGTGCTTGGCATCAGTGCAGACCGCTATCGAGCAATTACCCTTAACGATTAAGGCATCTATATTAGTGGTGTTGGATAGCTGCACCGATGATACGCAGTCCATCGTCAAAGCCGAGGGTGTTGACTACCTATGCTGTGACTATCATTGTGTGGGACAAGTGAGAGACATGGGCATTCGTCATGCGATTACAAATGGTGTAACATGGCTTGCCTGTACAGACGCTGACTCAACAGTTCCTATGGATTGGTTGTTACAGCAGATTGAACATATTTCCCAGCAGCCGATTGATATGATTTGCGGCGTGGTAGACGTTGATAGCTGGGCTCATTTGACGCCGCAAACGCGCGAAGATTATATTGCTCATTACCAAGATAGAATGGGACATCGTCATATTCATGGGGCAAATTTAAGCTTTAGCAGTGCAGCTTATCTGGCTGTTGACGGCTTTGCGCATTTGCCATGCCATGAAGATGTGGATTTGGTTAAAAGGTTTGAAGATCAAGGCTATGCCATCACTTGGAGCAATCGCGTTCGTGTACAGACCAGTAGCCGCTTGCAAGCTCGGGCGACAAAAGGTTTTGCAGCGTTTTTAGCGAATCTAGAAAATAATCATTTAAAGTAGCATTTTAAGGTAAAGTATTAGCTGTTAAGCCTTCAATATACTACGACTGAATAAATCGTGATACTAGTAACCAGCAGATCCATCACAATCGATGTGAATCACTGGTCAGAGCAGATCATAATGACACTAAGCAGCGCTATGGTGCTTCTTAGCGATTGCTTGCTTATCTTTCAGAGCAAGATCATCACATCAGTCGATACAGGGTCAGACGCATTACACAATATGGCATTCAATGCCGTTGTCATAAGCGCTTTTAAGTCACCATCAGCTCAAATCATCATAAGCATATCTACCCAAACCTGCAAGACTAGCCGTTTGCTGCGAATCGCTCTAACGAGGCGTGGTTCAGTGACATTATTAAATACAGTGAGCTTAAGTATAGCGAGGAGCGATTAGCAAAGCACTGCTTTGCAGCGACATAAGATAAGATCTATGCTCGAGTGGGATTAGAATTCAGAAGGGTTTACGCTATAAAATGCTAAGGCAGATGTGGTTTGACTTTTATCGTTAGGTTGCTCAATTGAAATCTTCCAAGCTTATGTGAATGGATTTGAGGGCAGGGGTCACTATACAGGCATCGAACTGTATCCTTTTTCTATTCTCTGTAAAATATAAGGAGATTAATGTTTTAATCTCTGCATATAATTGAGAAAAATATGAAGCATATTACCTATATTCATGAACATTCAGACTGGACTGAGTGGCGATGGTCAGATAAAAAACTGCTGCCATTGGTCAGTCGTGTGCGGATACTACAGGGTCGTTTGCTTGGAAAGTTGCAAACCTTTGAATTCGATCTCAAAGTTGACAGGGATATCACTGATTGGCTGGTCTTGTTTTTATAAATTCTAGAGCAAGCTCTGATCGCTTCTTAAAAGACTACGGATATATTAACAATGAAGCCAGTTTCTGACAGACACATTCATAGCACGTTTTGAATGATCGACAAGTAACAATACTGAATATCTTACTCATTAACTTTTCAAGCTGACCACTGAAGAATGACAAGTTATGACTAAATGTTCTATAAACACAGGGCTACGTGATAGCAAGGTAGTTTTCTACCCAGATCAATGGATATTCTACAAATCTAAAGCTATTCAATCATTTATATTCAAGTTTTTCAGCGATTTTTTGACGATATTTTACTCATAGTTTTGATTAAAAATTACTGATAGCTCATTAGCTGCCTCTTGCATAAGAGGCACGTAACTGAGCAACTCTTCTAAAGTTTTTCTAACTGTCGGACCGTGGGTAAACACCGTAGCAAATGCTTGTTGGTCATTATTAGGAATCATCACAGCACAGGCTACCATACCTGGAATAAACTCCTCGTTATCTACCCCAACTTCAGTATCGCGTGTTGTTGTAATCGTTTGCATCAGTTGCTTTTTATCTGTTTGCGTATTGGTCGTTAGCGCATGTATCGACATTTTCTCAACGATACGCTTGCATTTTTCATCAGATAATTGTGCTAATAATAATTTACCACTGGCACTGGCCCAGACGGGAACATGAGTGCCAGAAGGTAGAAATATTTGCAACGGCCAATCCGACATGACGCGATCGATATAAACCACATCTAAGTCTTGTAAAATCGCAATACCTACCGTCTCTCCTATTTTTGCTGACAACTCATTCAGTATGGCTAGCCTTTCATTTTTGAAATCACTGTTTTGCAATAAGTTCATGGCAAGCTTATACATGCGTTTTCCGCAGGTGACCTTCCCTGGCAAATCTAACTGCACGAAGCCAAGACCGTGCAGTTGATCCAATAACCGATACATACTGGGCACAGGCACTTCTAACGTTTCTGCTAGATCACTGACACTCATCGGCCTTTGTGAACTGGCTAACACTTCTACTATCTGTAAAACGCGCTCAACGCTTGAACCCTTCTTTTTGGTATTAATCATTTCCTACTCTAAACCTCTAGCTGACTCTCAGCGAATAAATTTATCCATTATAACGATAAAATTTATCTTTTTGCGTCTTGCTATTACAAAAATATTCTGTTAAATTTCACATATCGATAGGATTTTTATCGTTATGTGAAATTTATTAATACAAGGATGAGTAACTATGTCACACAGTATCCTTCTGCCAAGGACAATGGAAATTGGACGCGATGCCTGCCAAAAGCTACCAGAAATATTAGCCAGCTTAGGTGTAAAAAAGCCACTTATCATTACTGACGAGATGATGGTGAAACTCGGCTACGTTGATAATGTGCAAACCATCTTGAAAAAGGTGAACATTACTGCAGATGTATTCTCAGATACCGTACCCGAACCCACTGAAAGCTCTATCGAGGCTGGAGTATCTCAGGTAAAAGCTCAAGACTACGATGGCCTAATTGCCCTAGGTGGCGGCAGTCCTATTGATAGTGCTAAAGCTATTTCTATCTTGGGTAAGTTTGGTGGCGTCATTCGTGACTATAAATTTCCCCGTCAAGTCGATGAAACAGGCCTACCTATCATCGCCATACCGACGACAGCTGGTACAGGATCAGAGGTTACACGTTTAACCATCATTACTGACGAAGCTAATAATGAAAAGCTGTTGTGTGTTGGGATGGGATTCATGCCCATAGCGGCAATTATCGATTACAGTCTGACGATGAGCGTACCACCGCGTACGACCGCAGACACCGGCATCGATGCCATGACCCATGCTATTGAAGCGTATATCAGTCCTAAACGTAATGCTTATAGCGATCAACAGGCGCTCGCAGCCTTACGCTTAATTGGGCCTAATATCCAAACCGCTTATCATAATGGAAAAGACGAAATAGCCCGTGAGGCGATGATGCTAGGCTCTACCTTAGCAGGCATTGCCTTCTGCAATTCCTCAGTCGCCTTAGTACATGGTATGAGCCGTCCAATCGGTGCCTTTTTTCACGTACCGCACGGATTGTCGAACGCGATGCTACTGCCAACCATTACAGAGTTTGGTATCTCTAGTGCACCCGATCGTTATGCTGATTGCGCGCGCGCATTAGGAATATCGGATCACAGTGAATCAGATGATCAAGCAAACGCCAGTTTGGTTAAGTATCTAAAAAGTCTCAATAAAGAACTACAAGTTCCCACACTGGCAGAATTTGGCGTTCAAAAAGCAGATTTTGATGCGCTCATCGATACGATGTGTGAGCAAGCATTCGCCTCAGGTTCCCCTAATAACAATCCTCGAATACCCAGTCTAGAAGAGATGATTCAGCTGTATACCTTGCTATGGGATGGTCATAGTACCGCTGACGTCTCACCAAGTTGATAACCTTTTGATTCGCTACTAACTTAACCTTAATCCAAACGCTATAAAAGGAAAAATATTATGCAAACTATCGGACATTTAATTAACGGCAGCATGTCAAATAATGACAGCCAAACTCAAGATATTTACAACCCCTCAACGGGTGAAGTGAGTAAGCAAGTGGCTTTGGGTGGTGAAAAAACTATCGGTGAAGCAGTCGCTGCGGCTAAAGCTGCTTTTCCAGCATGGAGCAAAACGTCACCATTAAAACGCGCGCGCGTCATGTTCAAATTCAAAGAATTATTAGAGCAAAATGCTGATGAGATATGCAGATTAGTCGGTGAGGAGCATGGAAAAATCGTTCATGATGCCGCCGGTGAGCTACAGCGTGGTATTGAAAATGTCGAATATGCTTGTGGAGCGCCTGAGCTATTAAAGGGTGAGCACAGTCGTAATGTTGCTACCGATATAGACTCTTGGAGTGAGTTTCATCCATTGGGCATAGTCGCTGGTATCACCCCCTTTAACTTCCCTGTGATGGTGCCGCTGTGGATGTTCCCTATGGCTATCGTTTGCGGCAATACCTTTATATTAAAACCGTCTGAGCGTGATCCAAGCGCCACACTCTTTATTGCACAACTCTTGCAGCAAGCAGGCTTACCTTATGGTGTTATTAATGTGGTGAATGGTGGCAAAGAAGCTGTCGATGCTATTTTACATCATCCTGATGTCAAAGCCGTTAGCTTCGTAGGCTCCACTCCTATTGCTGAATACATCTATACGACAGCCGCCGCACAAGGTAAACGCTGTCAGGCGCTCGGCGGTGCAAAAAATCATGCGATCGTCATGCCAGATGCGGACTTAGACAATGTGGTTACTTCACTATTAGGGGCAGCTTTCGGCTCATCAGGAGAGCGTTGTATGGCGCTATCTGTCGCAGTTGCGGTCGGTGATGAGACTGCTGACAAGATGATTGCGGCACTGCAGCCTGCTATTCAAGGGCTAAAACTGGGTGTTCATTCAGATAAAAGTAACGACTTTGGCCCTGTTATTACTCAGGCACACAAATCTAAGATATTAGAGCACATCAAAAGCGCTACCGATCAAGGTGCAAAACTGGTCATCGATGGCTCTGATGCTGCACCAGAAGGCTACGAGCAAGGATTTTTCGTGGGTCCTACTTTGATTGATCATGTCACCAAAGAGATGCACAGTTACGAGGCAGAGATCTTTGGGCCAGTCTTACAGGTTATGCGTGTGCAGACCATGAGCGAGGCAGTACAGCTCATAAACGATCATGAGTATGGCAATGGTACTTGTATTTATACAAGAGACGGTGAAGCGGCTCGTCATTTTATCGATAACATCGAAGTAGGTATGGTTGGTGTGAATATTCCACTACCCGTACCTGTAGCTTCTCAAAGCTTTGGCGGATGGAAGCGTTCACTATTTGGTGACTTAGCTATGTATGGACCAGACGGTGTGAGATTTTTTACTAAACGCAAAACAATCACGCAACGCTGGCCTAGCGCAGTGTTACGAGAAGAAAAGCAGTTCTCTATGCCTACTTAACCATCCAATTTTTGAGCACAACCTCTTTTATGGGCAGTGCCTTTATAGTATCTGTGAAATAGAAGAGTCCAATAACACCGTATCGAATTTTGCAATACATACCTCGGTACAGTGTTATTGATACGTTTACATTTCGGACGCAGATGTATGCGTGAAGTGAGGCTGATTATAGTTTGATAGCTACCTACGGCTATGCTGTCGCCTCTCATTAAATTCTAATTTTTCATAGTAGTACAATAAAATTCTAAGGATGGATAGCTATGCGAGAAACTTCTGAATTACCACTCACAGGTGTCAAAGTCATTGATTTTGGTCAATATATTGCAGGTCCCGCTGTAGGCATGATGCTTGGCGACTTAGGCGCAACAGTAGTTCATATAGATCCACCGTCAGGTCCAAAATGGGATAGTCCGGCTAACGCCGTATTAAATCGCAATAAATTGATGTTAAAACTCGATCTTAAGACTGATGAAGGATTGGCACAGGCTAAAAAATTAATTTTAGAAAGCGACATCGTTATCGAAGGCTTTCGCCCTGGAAAAATGGGAGAAATGGGGTTAGATTTGGTAAAGCTGCGTAAAGAACGTCCGCAGCTGATTACGCTATCAATTCCTGGATTTGCCTCGAATGATGAAAAGCGCCGTGAGCTACGTGCCTATGAAAGTATTGTATCAGCGAGCTCAGGCGTTTTTACTGACATGGGTTTAAATCGTGTACTAATGGGCATTAATCCATCGTTCTCACCCCTTCCACTTCCCTCTGCTTATGGTGCAATGCTAGCAGGTTCTTCAGTAGTTTTTGCTCTACAAGCACGGGAAAACACTGGCGTTGGCGATGCTATTGAAGTTCCTCTTGCAGCAGCTGTAATGGAAGGTCTTTGTTACAATTCAATAGAAATTGAAAACTTACCTGAACGTTATTTGACCCAACGTGAAGTTGAAATTCAACGCCGCCGCGTTGAAGGTATTCCAATGAATATGGACTACGAAGAATTACAAGAACTGCTAGATCCTTTTTACCGCAGTTATATGTGTAAAGATGGGCGTATGTTTTACGTGGTGTGTCCTAGTCACAAACATCATGCTAAACGTTGTTTAGAAGTATTAGGGTTATACGATGAATTAATTGAGGAAGGATTGACTGAAGAGGAAGACACTTATTTGCCTTCTAGTCAGTGGAAATCTGATACATCGCTTGGTGTTTATCCCATGCCAAAACATTGGGCAGATCGTATCGCTGAGAAAATGAAAGCTGCTTTTCTAATACGTACCTCAAAAGAGTGGCAAAAGATTTTTGGTAAACGCGGTATACCTGGAGCGCCACAGCGTTGGTTACAAGAATGGATCCATGATGATCATGCTGAAACTGCAGGGCTAATGATTGAAGTCGAAGATCCAACTTATGGCAAGATGATTCAACCAGGCCCGATTGTTTGGTTAGAAGAGTGTGGTGAGTTGATGTTGCAACCGAAACCGCCGCAACCTATTGACTTTGATGGCGCATTAAAAGAATTAAAGAATATCAAAACCAAGTTACCTTTAGTCAGTAATAACGATGAAAAACGTGGTTGGTTAGACGGTATTAAGGTACTTGATCTTTGTAATGTCATTGCAGGGCCACATTCGGCGTGCTATTTAGCACGTTTTGGTGCAGAAGTGATTAAGCTTGATTCTGCATCTCCATTGTACGATAGCTGGAATACTGTCATTTATGGTATGTCTCAAATGGTAGGTAAACGATCAATTCTTGCTGATATTGGTAAGGGTAAAGGACGAGAAGTATTTGAGAAATTGGTTCGTTCGGTGGACGTTATTGTTTGGAATGCGACAGATACACAAATTAAGAAAATGGGGTTGGATGCTGAAGGCTTAAAAGCATTAAATCCTGACGCTATATTTTGCAAGCTTGATTGTTTTAGTGGTGTGCGTAAGGGTCCGAGTAGTGATTTCATAGGCTATGACGATGTGGTACAGGC
>TARA_R110002051_G_scaffold7061_1_pt1 | contig 10235 bp, 9 predicted proteins | sample TARA_R110002051 | Tara Oceans TARA_R110002051 (sample SAMEA4397023) | marine metagenome | biome: Polar Biome; feature: [MES] marine water layer (ENVO:01000295) within the mesopelagic zone...; material: water (ENVO:00002006), including particulate matter (ENVO:01000060) such as...... | reverse complement strand
TTGGAGAAAAACTCGCAAAAAGAGATGTGATACCAACAATTAATAATATTACAAAATACGTTTTCATTTTACTATTTTAAATTTACTATTTTATAAAGTTAATTTTTATTTCTTGGAATTATTTTAGCGATTCCAGTTAAACCTGCTAAAACTCCTTCCATCAATTTAAAAACGGTAGTACTTTCTAACGTTACAAAATTCATATTTACAGAGGTATCTATGTCACAATATTTAAAAACTTCATGTCCTGCTTGTTTTCCAGACATAGAAGCCTGTTCCATTGTTGGTATTTTCCATTTTCTAGGAACATTTACAACTTCACCAGCAAGAAAAACTTCCATATGTATTATAATTTGATTTTGGATCACCAAAATAACCATATGTCATTGTTGGCTCTTTATCGCCCAAACAAAACTGTTCTTCATCATTTTTACATTGTGCACAAGTTTGGCAGCTATCTAACATACAAACAACTTCAACAATATTATCTACTTCTTCAAATTTACTTATTTTATGACCAGCTTTTACGATTTTGCCAATAACCTCATGTCCAGAAACACTCGGGTAACATGTATTTTTCCAATCGTTTGCAATTTTGTGAATATCAATATGCCAAACAACAGAATATTAAACTTTAATAATAACTTCGTTTTGTTTAATCATTGGTCGCTCAACATCCATTTCTATAAAAGTGGTGTTTTTTTCGTCTTTTGCGCCAAATACTTTAACTATAAATGTGTCTTTTTTATACTCAATACCTTGTTTCATATATAAATTTTCAGGTTATTAATTAATATGAGTTTTTATTGATAAGATTAAATAATAATGAACTAAAATATTTGTTTTTAAACTGATACAAAGCTACTAACAATAGTTTCTAATAAGAAATCTATTATTAACCTGAAGACTATTATTATTAACTTTATCCCTGTAAATAAGGTTTATTGAAGACTTTAAAAAATTGTACGGATTGTACTATCTTGTTTAATTACCAATTACCAATTATCATTTACTTATAATTGTTTTTTGATGATAGATTATATTCCTGCTCAATATAATCTATCATCAAAAAACAATTATATATAACTCTGTCTGGGAATTTTAGTTTCATAATAATTTCAGCAGCTTTATAAAAAGACATTCTGCAAACCAAAAATTCCTTTAACGCATAAATATAACCAGACATCCATTTAGCATCTGTTAATTCTCTTTGCCAAAGCCTAGTATGAAGTTCTAAATAATTTTTTAAGTTATTATTATCAATTTTTTTTCCAAATGTAAATGCTAAAAATTCAACAATATCTCTATGAGGAATATTTTTTACAGCTAATTCCCAATCATAAACGCATATATTTCCATTAGAGCGAATTCCTGCATTTCTTGGATTAAAATCATTATGAATTACACATAAAGGAATGGTTGTGTTTTTGGAAAAATCTTTAATATCAGATAGAAAATCATTTAATTTTATAAATTGATTCTTGCGAATAATATCATCTTCTTCATCGACAATAATAGCTATTAACTTTTGATAGAGTTTTGTAGCTTTAGAAACTTTAAATTCCTGAATTAGAGAATCTTCAATCTTATAAATTTTTGAATGATAATACTTGTGAACTTTAGTAATTTCAATAATTATTTTATTTATATCCGAAGTTTTCCAAAGTTCAGGTTTGTTCTCGCTGTTAAAATGAGACATTTTATTAGCGTCTAAGTATTCCATTATAAACAAGAATAATTCCCTGTTTAGATCTTCTTTTTTACCATAATATTTTGGAGTTATATAAAAGTTATTCTTATTTAAATCTTCATAAATAAATAATTCTTTTGAATGGCAATTAAAATATTCGGTTTGATGACGATATCTATAAATTAAATCAGATAATGAAGGGTCAATTGATGCAGCCAAACTATGCAAACCTTTAATTACATCAATATCAAGTGCTTTCGATTTAATTATTAAAGTGATGCTTTCTTGCTCACTTTTTGCTTGAAAAGGGAAGAAACCAATAGTTTTATTAGACTTCCTATTTATTAAGTTTGTGATAATGCCGTTTTCTATTTCTTTTTCATCAAAATGGATAGAAAAATCTTTGTATTTAGAATCTACTTTTGCCATTATTTGTATTATAAATTCTGTATTTAATTCGAATTTTGTCAACAAATTAACAGGCCTATTTCTACCTAATTTTTCATGTGCTTTTGCAAATTCTCCACTTACAATGGCTGCAAAAGTTGAAATTTCTAAAGAAAGTGTAAATGCTGCAATGAGTTTTGCAAATCGTTGTACTTTTCCATTGCCATCACAATTCATTAAACGTAACATTTCGTTTTGTTTTAGAAGCGAAGTTCCACCACCGATAGTTCCTATAACTAAATTAGGTAAAGTAAGTTCAAATAAAATTCCATCTTCTTTTTTTGTTAAATTCAAAATTCCTGCAGAAGATTCGTGAAGGCAACCTAAATCTTGTCCTGTTGCTGCAAAAATAGCTGCAATAGCATTAGCAACATTTATGTTATACCCAAACATTCCATCTTTTTTAGCTAATTCTATTGAAGGCAAAAAACACTCTAATAATTTATCAGAAGTTGTACGTAAAACTTTAATTATTATGGCTTCTTTTAAATAACATTCGACTATAATATGAATGCCTCTTCCTTTTTTAAAAGCCTTTGTAGATATTTTTTTATCCGAAGAGCCATTTCCTTCAATCACATAATTTTTAATTCTAATAGCTGTTTCTTTGGTAAACTGATTGACAATAAAAAGCATTGCATGCCAAGTGCAAGTTGTAGTCATATTCTGTCCAGAAGCATCTCCAGTGGTATAATAAAAACGAGTGTGAACAACGTTTTTAATAATTACAGTTTCTATTTCTTCTAATTGTGCATAATTGGAATGTTGCTCTGCTTCTTTCTTAATATTTTTAAAATAGGAGGGAAGCCAATCGATAAATGAAACTGCATCTTCTAATGTATAAAAAATAAACATTGGGCAACGCACCATTTTTTGATGTACAAACGTAGTTTTTATACCACCGCTCAAACTAGTAGCTTTTGCACCTCTGTTCATACTCGCCACAAGTGCACCTTCTAGAGTAGCAACACCAGCATAAACTAATTCTTCGTTATCATTTTCAAGATGTAATAACGGACCAACTAATCCCACAGGAATTTCTACAGAACCAATATAAGATTCAATTTTATTTTGGACATCTGTATGAGATAATCCAGATAAAGCAACCTGACTTACATCATAATCTTCTTTTTTAAGATGTTCTAATCGCAATTTAGTAGAAAACGGAGTAACCAATCCTCTGCCAGGAACTATGGGATAATTTTCCATATTAGTTTTTAATTTCTTTTATTAATTCGGAATAAAAATTATCTAAACTCTCAAAAGAACTGGCTTCTATATTTTTAATAGTTGTGTCGTTATTTTTAGCAATAGTTTTAAATAAATTGTCATAAGTGGCTTCCAAACCAGATAATATTGATGTTTTTTCATGAGCTTCTATTACTTTTCTGCAAGAAATTCTTTCCATTAAAATTTTCACAGGTGCTTTTAAAAAGAAGATTTTGTCTGGAACATTAGTTTTAAAAATTGATTCGGTTTCAGCATCTGGAGCCGTTTTCTTTACAAAAAACTCTTTTATGAATTTGTAAATTGTATACGCACCTAAATCTTTGTTTTCAACAGGAAGTTGCTCCAATACAAAAGAGAATAATGTTTCATATTTTGTATTATAATACATTAATTTTTCCAAATCTGTATTTCCAGAATTTAAACGTGGTAAGTAATATTGCGCATAAACAAAAGTATCAATCAAAGGATGTCTTTCACAAATTATTATTTTTGTTTCTAATGTCGTTTTTTCAGCAACTAATTTATGAAACAATATCATTGCAGAAAAAAGCGCCATTGCTTTAAGACTATCGCTATTATCCTTATCTGCTTCCTCACTCATTTCATTCAACAATTCAATTGGTTTTTTTAGAGATGATGAGTCTGAAATCGAAGCTATATCTGTATGAAGTACACTAATTAGAGCCACATGGTTCAAATTTTTTGCTTCTAATTTAGAAAATAAAGTGCTTTTTCCTGAACCATCCAAACCTGTAATTAGAATCGTTTTTATCATAATGAAAGGATTTTGAGTGTTTTTTTTTTTAATTCTTCAGGTGAGTTTTGAGCGTCTAACTCAAACCAATCTGGTTGAATGTATATTTTAAAAGATTCGTTTACTTTTTGCTGAAAGTTAATAAAGTTTTCACGTGTTGCTTCTTTGCAACCACATTCGTATTTTGATAATTGCTTTTTTCTTAAAACACTTATTTCTGGCGATAAAGAAAGAAATATATTTATATCTGGAACAGGATATATTTCAACAAGAGATTTTATCAAAAGTTTAGAAGCTCCGAAAGAAATTTCCGAAGAAAAATATTTATAATAATAGGCATTTAGCAAAATAATTTCTGCTTTTGAATCGATGGCTTTATCAATTGCATATTTTAATGCGTGGGATAGAAATAAAACTCTTGCATCTGAAGAAAGCAAACATAAATACATATCAATTTCTTTTTTATTGCTAAAAATCGACACTTTTTTATTATTGAAAGCATCCCAAATAGTTACTTCTTTTGCATTTGGCAACTCATTCAATAAATTAGCAATTAAAGTAGATTTTCCAGAACCATCTGAACCTGTGATGCAAATTATTTTAGGTTTTTTATTGAACATTATCAACTAGTTTTAAAATTTTTGAAGATTCAATTCCTTTTCTTTTTAAATATTGAAAATACGATTCCTTTGAAATAAAATAATTTATTGGTGAGATTAACGTATCAAAACACATTTTGACAAAAAGTAATATTCCGTATTTCCAACCTATTTCTTGTGCAATCATTGAAAATGAAAACCAAGGTCCCAATAATCTTGCTTTCATTCTATTAAATAGCTTTGGTTTATGAGATTTATCAATAAATTTAAGTGCATCTTTCATCTCAGGAAAATAGAGTAGGCGAATTACTTTTAGTAAATATTTAAACCGTTTATGAAAATGAGGAAATAGGTATAAATGAATCACGTTTTTTTCTATATCTTGAAAATAATCATTATAAGAACCGTGAAAATCTTTCGTTTCTTTAAACATCTCAAATCTTTTTTTAAGACGCGTAATAATGAACGATGAACTATCAACTTTTAAATGCTCAATCCATCCTGATGGAATGTAAGGAGAACAAAGATTACACATTTTTAAGGCATAAAAAGATTTTTCTTTTGCTTTGGATTTTTCTATGATTGCAAAAAGTTTTTCTTTATTGATATTGGTTGTCTGTATCAAATTGAATAAATCCATACAATCTCTTATCCCACATTTATAAACACCTAAATGTAAAATTAAATGCAGAAGATTGTATTCTGGAGATAACTGTTTACAAGGAATTCCATAAAAATCAAGCGCAATAGTAGTGTCCCAAATTTCTTTGGAATCAAGTGTAAAATGTGTTGTTGGAGATTTTAAACCCCATTGAGTTCCTATCAGACATTTAAAATCTGTGCTGATAAAAGGTAAACTTGTGTGACTGTATTTTGCTGGTTTTTGTTTTTCGCCACTCCAGCCAAAACCTAAAGGAATGTAGCCAAAATCGTAATAAATTTGTTCAATCTTTGGCCAATCTTCAAATTTTATCAGAATATCAAAATCATTCATTTTTTTATAACCAGTATCTTTATAAATAGTATGAATAAATGAATTTCCTTTTAAAATAATAACGTCTATATTATTTTCGTGAAATGCTTGTAAAAACTGCTTTGCAACTTTATTTCTATTTTCATTTTCTTTTTTCACATCTTCATGTGTATTTTTAAAAAGTTCTTTTATATCATCGTCAAATAACTGTAAAAAGTCGTGTTTTTGAAGTTGTAAATAAATCCACGGTGCCATTTTATATTCAAAACAATACTCGAAAAATTTATGCTGATTCGCATTATTAGAATGTAAAGAAACCAATGCTACTTTACATTCTTCTAATTCTCTGGGAGTTAGTTTTATATGGCATAATAATGCTGTTATTTTAAATGTATTCATTATTTTATTATTTTTTCAATTGCACCAGTTGCTCCATTCATTTTGATGAATTCTCCGTTACTAAAATTTTTAGTGCATTTTTTTGCTTTTATTATTGCAGGAATTCCCATTTCACGACATAATATAGAAGTATGCGAAAGTAAACTTCCACGTTCAGAAATAATGCCTTCTGCTTTAGAAAATAATCCTATCCAACCAGGTTCAAAAAAAGGAGCAATTAAAATTTTTCCTTTTATTTCTAATTCGTGTAAGTTTTCTGCGGTAATTAATAAAACTTCGCCTTCCGTTATTCCACTACTACAAGCAACTCCGTTCAATCCGTTTTTTGAAAGGGTTGGCGTTTCTAATATAGGATATAATTGGCTATTGACTTCATGATATCTTATATGATTTTCCAGCTCTTTATAAGTTGCGTATTTTTCTTTTCGTTCTTTAATAATCTCTTTATATTGAGAAGAAAATTGAGTTGGATTTATCAATTCTTCAAAATGTAAGTACAAAGAATCTCCAGAAGCTATAATAGTATTGTTTTTAATTAATTCCTCATCGATTTCTCTAAAAATCTGTCTTACCATATCGAACGTTTTGGTACGAACGAATCTGAAATTTTCTCTGTCACGAACCTTATTAATAGTGAATTTAATTCCTATCTTAAATAACAATAATTTAATAGGATTATTTTTATATGTTTCTTTTAAAACAGCTAAATAATTAAACTTCTCTTTTACTTTTTTTCTTTCATAAGAAACTCCTAAATTCGATTTTAAAAATGTTATAAATTTGTTAGGACTTTCTCTATAATTTACGGTTTCAATTTTTAACTCTCCTTCCTCAAAACGTTCTCCATATTTTTGAATGTAAGACATAATTGCATCAAAATATTCGATATGTTTTTCCTTGAGATAAATCAAAATTTTATCACTTTCTTTTTCAATAAAAATAGTTTTCACTTCAGAGTTTTCACGTAAAAGATGTGTAAGATTTTGTAATTCTTTCACAATTTCCATAGAAACAACTTTTCCACTTCCTGTAAGAGCATCATTTAAAAAATTAGGATATTTTTGATGCAATTTAGATTTTGATAGTGTTTTGGTCAGATTATTATACATTATCATACTAAACAAACTATTAAGAATTGGTACATACCAATAATTGCTTAATTGTGTTTCTATAGTTGTAAAATACTCAATAAGTTGATTATGAGATTTTTCCTTTAGTTTTGTGTTTCTAAAATTCCGTTGAACTTTATCATTTTGATTAACATATTTCTTTTTAAAGTTTCCGAAGAAAATTATCATCCATATTAAATTTAAAAACAATTTTAAATACGAAATAATTGAAGACGATTGAGAAGGTTTCTGAAAATTTGCATCATCTGCACCAATCATTTTAGGGAATAATGCACTCGTTTTTTTACCAAAAGGCATTTGATATAAAAGCTGTTGGTAGGCAGTTATGTTGTAATACATTCTTCCATTTACAGCTTTAATGGTATTTTTAAATAAGGAATAATTTTCGGCTAAAAAAGAGTTTTTTGCACCTAAAAATCGACACATTTGTAGATAAGCATTGCTGTAAGAATGTTGCACAAAAGAAATAGTAAGTGGCGTTACAAAATCAGGATAATTTGCATCCATATTAGAATTATCCAAAATAATATAATCGCCTTTCGGAATCAAATTTGTTATTGGACGCACTTGCAACCAATATATTTTATTTTTAAAAATAGTAAATTCGGTATCTACAGGATGTCCAGATATTTTTTCTAAAGTTTTTAGATTTTTTTTAATTTTGTTAAGATAAGGACTAATTTTTGTAAAAAGTTCTTGCTTTGAGAAAGTAATTTTTGTGTAACCTGAAACCGAGTTCAAAACTTCTCCATAATATTTTTTTTCTTCGGATAATACTTCTTGTTGTGACGAAAGGTTAATTACCATCGCATTTTCTTCTCCGGAAACCAATTTAATTCCCAATCCAGGAATAATATTTATAATCGGATTTTCGCTAAATTGTTCGAGTGGATTTATAGAAAAACCAACTCCAGAAATTTCTCCACAAATCATTTCTTGTAAAACAATATTAAATCCAAAATTTTTTGTTTTGTTGTATTCTGGAATATTATTTAAAACTTCTTTAAAACCATTAATTACTTTTTCAAAAGCATCTGCTAATTGATGTGGTTTACAATTAATTTCAGTTGAAAATAAACCAGCATAAGATTTATTTTTTCCGTCTTCTACAACTGCACTAGAACGAATTGCCCACAATGTATTCTTGTTTGGGCGAACATTTTCTATCCATTCATTACACAAAACGTTTATCGTATATTTTTCTGAAATAATCTGCTGAATAGTTGCATTTGGAATCACATAAAAAGCAGGAACGTTAAACCCTTTTTTTTCAAGAAATATTAATCCATCGGCTTTGCCACCAAAAGATTTTTTAGGAATATTTTTTGAAGAATAATAAACACTCATAAATTTAATTAGGAAAATGTAAATAGATTATTATTTTATATACTTTTTAAAAACAGCATCAAAGGATGCTAACGTGTGATTCACATCTTCTTGTGTGTGTAAACTTGTAGCTGTTAAACGAAAAATAACAACTCCTTTTGGCACAACAGGATAAATAACAATGGAACAATAAATGCCATGATTATAAACTAATTCTGTTTGAACAATTAAAACATCTTCTAATTTTATATTAAAATAAACAGGTGTAATATAGCTGTTCACTTTATCAGAAAGGAGTTTTCGCTCTCTTAAACCATTTTGAAGTAACGTTGTTATTTCAAAAAGTTTCGTTCTATTTTCAGTTGCATTTTTAACAATTTCTAACCTTTTAATTAATCCATAAACAACTGGCATTGGTAAAGATTTAGAAAATATTTGAGAACGTAAATTATATTTAAAATAATTAATAATTTCTTTCTCACCAGCAATTATAGCTCCAAATGAAGCCATAGATTTGGTAAACGTAGTAAAATATAAATCGACTTTTTCTTCTAAATCTAAAGCGCAAACTGTTCCATTTCCTTGAGACCCCATAACGCCAAATCCATGAGCATCATCAACTAAAAACCTAAAATTAAATTTCGATTTTAAAGCACAGATTTCTTTAAGTTTTCCCAATTCTCCAGACATACTAAATACGCCTTCTGTAATTACAAGAATTCCTCCGTTTGATTTTTCTACAATTTCTTGAGCGATTTTTAATTTTTGTTCTAAATCTACAATATTATTATGGTCAAAAATTAATCTTTCGCCTTTGTGTAATCTTATTCCATCTATAATACACGCATGAGATTGTGCATCAGAAATAACAACATCATTTGGTGTTAATAAAGAATCTATTACAGATAATATTCCTTGATATCCAAAATTTAGCAATAATGCTTTTTCCATATTGATAAAGTCAGCAATCTTATTTTCAAACTCATCATGTAATTCAGTATCTCCAGTCATCATTCTGGAACCCATAGGATAGGTTAAGCCCCATTTTTGTTGAGAAAATGCATCTATTTTATGAATCTCATCTGAACCTGCAAGACCTAAATAGTTGTTGTAACTCCAACAAATTATTTTTTTATTATTTAAAAATACGTGATTAGAAATTTTACCATCGAATTTAGGAAAGGCAAATTTACCTTCAATTTTATTCTGAAGTTTTCCAATAGGGCCATTATCAAGTTGTATCCTTTCGAATATATCCATAGTTTTTTTTTAAATATATATTATTTTAAATAAAAGTATCTCAATATTTATAAAAAAAATATAGAATTAACTTTTCTAAAAAGGGATTAAGAGTAAAATTAAATAATTTTGATATTTAAAATTTCATAAAACAAATAAAGTTAAGGAAAAATTGAGATTTTATTTAAGCTTAAATCTTCATCAAAAGCATCTAAATTTGTATTTATAGCAAAAAGTGTTTCTACTTCTAAAATTTTTCTCTCGTATTAAAAAAACAACATTAAAATGAAATGTTAGTAGTAAATATTCAATTTTTTTAAAATTATTGTAATTAGCTTTAGAAGACCAAACTATTTTTTATAATCTAAATTTAATGAAAATTATTTTGTTGATTTCATTATAAAATTAACTTTAAAACTTCCCAAGTATTTTGAGCCAAAATTTTATG
>TARA_R110002051_G_scaffold297740_1_pt1 | contig 10238 bp, 6 predicted proteins | sample TARA_R110002051 | Tara Oceans TARA_R110002051 (sample SAMEA4397023) | marine metagenome | biome: Polar Biome; feature: [MES] marine water layer (ENVO:01000295) within the mesopelagic zone...; material: water (ENVO:00002006), including particulate matter (ENVO:01000060) such as...... | reverse complement strand
CCGGGCCGGTGGATCCGCCTTGCGGTTTGTCTGTTGGCGGGTTCGATAGCCGCATGTGGACAGGCGAATCCTCTAAGAACCTTATATCCACTGACCGCTTTCCATCGTCGCGCAACCACTCGAAAGCCGGACGCGGATAATCTGCATCAGATGAAGCATGCTCTGAGCCCAATTTCCGCAAAACTTGGCTTGCATTTGGAGATTGGCCGGTCCGGTAATGGGAATCCAAGATTCGAACACCACCGGGCAGGGTGTTCCCAGACTTGCTCAAAAGTTCAGTGGCTGCCGATACGATCGCAGCATCTGTCTCAGCAAACCTCTGCCGCTGATTAGTGGATGCTATACCAATCCTCAACTGCGGTGTGAACGGGAAGACCCTCAAATAGTCCCTGATCGCAGATGTCATTCCACCTTTGTCCAGACCCGAGGGGGCTCCTAGTGGCAGCTGGAGGCCAAGCAGTTCTAAGCTTCTCTTTTGGTTTTGCTGCTGGAAACCTACTGGCATCAACAGAGACCACGCTGAGAAAAATTCTTCCGGCCCGGCAGATAGGCTCGCGGCAAGGTAATTTTCCGGATAGCCAATGGTGGGACCGACGAGCGGCAATCCATCACCATCAATGAAACGCAAGAACGAGTTACTGGTCGAACCAAAGAGTTCGCTGCTGGCAATTTGGGCGGAACTTGTTTGAGCGCTCCAATTCCAAGCAAGCCTAATTGGGTGAAGTGGAGATAGCAGCATGCCGGCAAAGCTGCCTGATCCGGGGTCAAACAGGATGGCTGAAAACGGGTATGCCATCCACGTGGAACCGGATCTGGTCTCGTCGATGGTTTCTAGCAGAGCATGAAATGCCTCGAGATAGTTTTCGACGCTGGCCTTTTCAACGGAACGCAAATCCAACGCACTCGGCAACGCCGATGCCTCATTCTGGCCGATCGCGGACGATAACCCCAGTTCCGAAAACGCGGACCAGAAAGCGTCAAAGGCGGCGGCATTGACCTCGCCCGTTGGAAAGCGCGCATTAACAGTGGAAGTAAGGTCGGAAAATGCTCCAATCGTTTGGTCCCATGTGATGTCGCCACTGGTCCATTCTGGCTCCGTCGATAGCAGTACTGAACCAAGACTGGCCTTGAATTGGTCGCTAGGGATTTCGCGGATGCAGCAATTTGAAATCCAAGTTTCGAGCATGAATCTCGGATCCGTGCTAAGCTCCGCCAAGACTTCCCCGTCGGCGGGCACGAGGGGCTCGCCTGTTATGGCTGCTACGACTGGCGTGACATGGCCCGATTCATGGGTGGGGAAACTCAGTGAAACTTCAAAACCGTCTACGAGCAACACCGGGTTTTCTGGTGCCTGACCAGTAATCTTGTACTGGGCAAAGGTTGAGTCATGTTGCTGGCTTTCCTCAGCATGCAAGGCCCCTCCATCAATCCAGGAGACTCCCGTATGTTCTCCCGCGCAACACAGAAGCAACTCACTTCGATTGCCATTCAATGTGATCTCAGGGGCATTGCCGTCTCGCAATTCGAGTTCAAGCAATCTGCTTTCCTTATTGGGCGTTAGTCGCATATTGGAGTGGGTTTGTAGCTTCGGCTTCGAACGGCTCCCGTTGCGCTCTAAGACAACGACTGTTGGTCGCGCTGGATTCGGGATCAGCACCTGAACCTTGAGCTTTTCTTTCAGCGCCGATCCGTGGACGATTGATTTAGGTGCAAGCACAAGCGTGATAGGCTTCTCGTTCCAGTTCGAGGCAGCCTTGAATGACCTGGACAGCCTGGCTTCGAGTTCAAAGCCAGTCGCTGTGTGGGATACTAGTAGGTCCGATACCCTTGCGGCCGATTTCGGAACAACCTGCAGTTCCACGTCGAAATGGCTAGGGGTGATAGCGCTCGCTAGCGTGCCTCTTATTCGAATCTTGGCGATTTCGAGGTTGTCATCAGTGTCAAGCTTATTGGCCGGTTGTGGAAGGACATGGATTGGCATCTCGCTTCCGGTGGCAATAACGCTCGGGACCATGAACTCCCCGCTATGGTTCTCAGCAAAGAACTCGATAGCCACGTTCTCGGTCTGCGGTTCGTGAAAAAATCGATCCTCGGTTGTCGATGCCCATGCCCGCAACCAATCTATCGGTTGTTCACCGTTCCGCCCCTGCTGTGTGATCGCGATGATCGGGTGTCCATATATTGCTTTCGCGCTGGATAACGTCTCCCAGTCCAGTGACCTGAGAGGATGAAGGTCGGTCCCTTCCAATGCTTCTAGATCGAGTAAAGTGCGTTCGATTTCCTCGATGTTGATCCAGCGCTGTCCAATTATTTTTGCGTAGCGCTCTGGGTCGTTTGCCGGGCGATATGCTCCGGGGCCAGAAGGGCGTGGAAGGCCAGCGGCCATATATGCCGCATGCGTAGCCGCGTCAGGATGGTCTGCGATAACCTGCTTAAGGCTGATTGGCAGCGCGCGCATCATCATATCAAGGTGCTGCCAGTACGCGCTTGACCAGGGCGCAGCATCGTTTCCCACTTTGGAATATGCTCGGCCCAAAAACTCGGCTACGGCGAGGATCTTGGACGCCAGCCGGTCTGCCTGAATTGACGATGAAACCATTTTAATGGCCTGCCGGGATACTTCCGTGCAAATCGTTTCGAGTCCGAGGAAGGCGGGTCCGCCCCCGGTGACACCTCCCGGTAGCCCTTGAAACAACATGTCCCGGAAGGTTTCCAACGATTTCAGCTCTTTCGAAAAACCCTCAGTTGTGATGAGGATGACGGAAGACACGCCATTAGCTTCAGGCGTACGGAAACTGATCGCCTGCTGTGGCGTTATTTCACCCCTGTCTAGCAGGTCGCCGACGATGATTGCGACACCTCCATTTTCATTCACGGTTTGCGCCATTTCGTGACGGAATTCGCCGGGTAGGCTTCGCGGAAGTACGACCTTTGAAAGTCCTCGAGATGTCGCCGCAATCGTGCCCAGGGCTTTTGCTAGCAAATGCATGTGATATCCTTAGAACGCCGGTTGAATTTCGATAGCGTCATCTGCGTCGTGGCTGCTGCGTGAGAGACCGAAGGCTTCAAGACGTTCGACGAGTGTCGGGGTGGCAGCGGATATGCCCAGCTGCGCGAGGGCGCGATTGAGGGCCACAATGCGCGTTGGCTGACCCGGGCCGGCGGAGCAAAGGCTCGCCATCGTCACAAGCCATTCCTGGCCGGGATCGACGTAAGTGATTGGCCCCGCGCCGCGGAGAAGGCTGTAAAGGTCGATGGATTGCCCTGCGCCCCTGTCGAGCAATGAGTACCTTATTGTTTCGCGAACGTTCTTTGCGCTCGAAGGCGGTTTGTCGTCCAGCTTCCTCGCAATCCACTTCGAAACCTGGCTCTTAGCCGGGGATAGTGCACCGCGAGCCTCTGATAGCCAATTCACCAGTCCGTCCGGGTCACTATCGAAATCTGCTGGAGCAGGAAGCTCTAGCTCTCCGGCGAGCTCGTTGAGGAGCGATTGGCATTTCGAGCCCGATTCAGCGAGCCTATTAATTGCGGGCCCGACATCTTGAGCGGCCCTCCTCTTGCTTGCATCCCAAGCTAGCAGGCGGTTGCTTTCATCGAGGCAGGCGGCGACGGTGTCCCTTGGTTCCTGATCGCTCACGAGAGCAGGTACTAACCGGTAGTAGAGGTGCATCTCAAATAGAAATGATGTGCCGATTGCCGTACGGGTCACGCAACTTGCCCAATCTGACCATCGTCTTCTTGGCATTGCATCTATCCAGCCGTCGTTGCATAGCCTTCCCCAGGTCGTTGCGAACCAACGGAAGGGAGTACTGTCGGCTTTCTCCACCCAACTAGGCACCCGGAGCGACAAGCCAGCAGTTGTCGGTGGGCTTGTTGAAAGGCTTTGGAGAGCAGCATTTCCTGACTGTGACAGCAAGCTTGCAATCGTTTCGTCTATCCAGCCAGGAAGTCCCTTCCCGGCGTTGCCGGTGTAAGCGTTCAAGAGACACGTCGCTGCGCTATTCTCGCCCTGACCCAAAGCAAACGCCTGCTCCAGTATAAGCGCGATATTAGCCGGGTTCCGCTTGCCGGTGACACCGCTGCGTTCCTGCAACAAGGCTAGCGGAAGGCTCAGGGGCGCGGCGACGGATCGACTGGCCTTTTGGGATCCGAAGAGTTCCAATTCTGAAAGCAACACGCGAGAGACGGCCACGGCGTCGGCATCATTCAGGGAGAGTGTATTTTTCACTTGTCGTGAGAAAGCGGAGAATTCTTCAGAACCCGATTTTGGCTTGGTATATACCGGCGGCGTCTTGCTGGTATTGCCGCGCGATCCGAAGGCAATGCCCCTCGGTGCTGAACTTCGCAATTCTTGAATTACGCTAGGAGGCACCAATGACCAAGCCAACTCCGAAAGTGCCAGCTCAGGAGTCGGTATGTATTCGGGCCTGTTGAAGCCAAAAAATGACATGTCCTTGCTTGCCATCGAGCTTATCCCTTCATCCGGAATTCAATAGGACGCCCACTCAACCTAGCTTGGTACCTTTGTGCTTCCCCTTTCTTGCCCGCTTGGGCGGCGAGCAGCCCAGCCCGCACTCGTTCCACGCGTGGTTCGATCACGCTAAGAGAATCGGTAAAGCCCCTGCCATCATCCTTAGCGAGTGCCTCCCTGAGCAAGTGGAAATCCAAGAGTGTCTCTACTCTTGTGCCCTCGCTTCGTGTTCGGTCTTTCAGCGTCGCTATGATGCTGTAGCCTGAGGTGCGAATATCAATCTTGAAATCGCCGCGCTCCACTTCGATTTCTAGGGCCGTGCCACCTGATGGGGTCATGTCCACGCGGGATCTCAACGCAGGAAAAAAAGTGTCGTTGCTATCGATCCGGCTTGGAAGGATGATTTGCATCAACGCTTTTTCAATTTCCAATGGGAGGAGTTGCTTGCTCCGCGCCTCAGTCCAAGATTCTTGCCACTTGCTGATCAACGAAACGTGCGCCGGCCATCCGCGAGCCATGCCGACCAACCTGAACATGTAGCGGCCATACCAAGCGAGGATTTCGTTCCTGTGTTTCAGCGTAGCCTTTGAATTTTCTGGGTCCACGAGCCCCGCAATCGCATTCTCGAATTCAGTATCGAAACCAGTCCAATAGGCTTCGATCAACGGGTCTGCTTCTGCAAGGGATCGCCCGGGTCGCGAGCGACCGTCTTCAATCCCGGCCAGCAAGTCGACCAACATTGTGTATTCCTTGCCATCTCCTGGACCAAACTCCCTGAGAGGGTCGGCGTGGCAAACTGCCTTCAGCGCCTCATTTGTTGTCGCGGGCCAGCTGTAAGTATCAGCGGGGCAGCCTGAGACAGACCCTCGGCCCGCATCGAACAGCATCATGTGGCTTCTCAATGAACTCAAGGACACCAATGCCCTTAATGCCGCTTCTTTGTCGGAAGCCGCCGCAACGGCCCTCTTTGAGGCTATCCACGTGTGGAGCTTTTCCAAGTCGGCGGCAGTGCACGGACCGACCAAAGAATGACTGCCGAGGGCCCAGAGCTCACGATAGGTAAAATGAGATCCTGATATTACTTCCGCTCCTCGCAGCACTGCGCACCAACCGTTCGCCGAGCTAATCGTAGAAAGCGACTTGGCGTTCGCTTTGATCGGGTCTGTCTCGCTCCATGGCTCGCCGCCCAACATAGTTTGCGCTAGCTGTTGGAGGGGCTGCGCGAACTCTGCTGTCGGGCCTCCACTATGGTCACGGCTCAGTACCGGGACCTGAGCGATGTCACTTGGAGCTAACGCATCGTGCGATAAGTGCTCTCCGGGGCTGTCTCCAACTGTTGGCCAAGTTTCCAGCAACGAGGCTTGGTCCATGAATACAACGTGGATTATTGCTGTGGCTTCTCCATCGATGAACAGCTTAGCGAAGGCGTAGTGCGAGCAAGATGTGTCGCTAAACGTTTCGAGGCGAGTTTCTGCGACAATGTCTGTCTCGCGCTCTGGAGACATGTCCAAGAGCCAATGTGTGATCAATGCAGCGGCAACTTCATTGGGCGTGGACCCAACTTCTGGGCTGGTTGCCTCGCCGATTAGTACGCCGCGGTTTACACAAGCAAGCAAATGAGAGGAGTTCCCTATCGCGGCTGCGATATCGCTGCCGAGAGCCGGCTTGCCATTATCTGTCGCTGAAGGAATCGTCGCGTCGTTGACGACCTTTAAGTGGCGACCGCTTCCTAGGCGGTAATCATATATCCGTTGGGCAAAGCGACCTGGCTCGCCGAGACGCACTCCATCAATCAGCTGGACGGTGTCTCCCGCAATCTTCGACTTGCCATTGCCAGCGCCGCCAACAAGGAACACGAAGCAAGGGAGCGAAGCGCGCTCATCAGAATTGCATGCCTTGACCAGTTGCGCGCAGGCCTCTTTGGCCATCGGAGCAACGCGGCCTTCGGGCCAATTGCTATGTCGGGTATTGGCCACTGGCGAAACAGCTGTACCCAACCCGCCAAATGAACGTTCAAGTATCCATGCGGGATACTGGGTCGAAGGTTCCGTCATAAGCTGCCCCTCACATAATGCGATCTAAACTGTTGCCCCGGTTCCACTTAAGGTTCAACCCCGTCGTTTTTCTGGACGAAGTGGCATCAGTAGGGGCTGCATTCCGTCAGATGACTTTGGCAAAGAAGACAAGTCTGGCTGAGGCCCCTAATCCAGTTCTACCGGTATTGGATTCTTCAAATTTGGATCGGGTGCAGCATTGGCTGCCAACGGGTTTTCCCAAGCTTGCGAGCAATCAACGCGTGGAGTTTCCAATCATTGCATTTAGCTTGCCTGAATACTTCACGACGGAGCCGAATGGGTGCGCAACTCGACAGAGGTGCGCACCCCTTTCTCCTCAAGGACTTACTAGAGATCATGAGAGCGCTTTGCTTGCCCGTATGGGCCTATCTCTGGACAGGACCCGCTCGCATACTAGTAACGAGTGTCCCGTTGCGTCGAGCACGCTCGTAGTTTCAAACATGTTTCTATTTGGAAACGCTTTTCTTCGTTGGAATTACTGAGAATCGATCGGGCGCTTTGCTTACCCACACTGTGCAAAGCGCCCAAAGGACCCGCCCGGCAACGGTTGCTGAGTCAAACGCGACTGTTCGTCGAGAAGATCACCGAAGTGTTGCATACGATGGTTACATTTCGGCTCGTAGCGCGACTCACTTCTTGTAGGAGCCTCCGATAATCTTGCACAAGACGAGCGGCCATCGACGGAGAGCCCGTTTCTAAAACGATCTCGCAGTTTGTTTTGTGCGACGAGAACTCACCTAAAATGCGGTTGAACTCCAAGTCGCCACGATCGCTTATTCCCAGACAGCAAAGATTCTCGCGGACCTGCTTGTCTTTCGCTATGGAACGTTGCCTTTGCGAACCCGGTTCGTCTGTTTGGCGTTCGCATCGACTGTCGGAAAGTGCCGCAACTAGCTGCTCCCAACTTTCAAGCATTTTTGAGCTGGCTAGCAGCTCATCATACAACCGCTGTGCGACTTCGAGAACGCGCGATCGGATCTCGTCCCATTTGAGGTCCCGCTGTGCCAGCGTCCAGTTGGTTACCTCAAAAAGACTGATTAGGTTTGGCGGTCTCTTCAACTCAATTAGCGGTTCGAAAATCCAAAGGACATCGTCCTCGAGGATGCGATATCGGTCTGCGTAGTCTTTCTTTTTTGTTTCAGAGTATAGTTTATGCGAGGACTCTGTGTCCCTTGTTTTGTGAACTGAATGTCCAGCGCCCAGGACAGGAAGGGGTATAGTGAGCGCTATGCCATAAACCGCATGACTGCCATCAGCCCTGACAAACCGTCGCCGCCGAATGAGTTGTTTCTGTTCCAGCGCCGCGATCGCTCTTTGAATTGTCTTCGAGCTATAGCCTGTCCATTTCGCAAGTTGTTTGTAGCTAGGATAGCAATACCCGCGCTCGTTACCACGATATGCGAGCTCTTTCAGGACCACTCGCTGGGAGCGGGGCAAGCCTGCAAGGTTGCGAGCGGCCTCACACCGCCATGCCCGGCCTAGTTTGAATGTTCCGCGATGCTTAGGCATTGTCTTCACTCGTCGAAGCCGTGCGGCGGGCTTCGATCCAGTTTTCGATGTCGCCGTGTTCGTAACGTACCGACCGGCCGAGCTTTATGTATTCAGGTCCGCCACCGCGCAAACGAAGCGTTTCCAGGGTGCGGGCAGATAATCCTAATATCTTGGCCACCTGTTCGGTGGTCATGAGGGCAGGTATTGACGAAAGCGACATCGTGAACTCCATCTGTTTAAGATGGGTTCACTTGCCGGGACTCGGCAGGAGTCGTCGACAGATCAAAATAGAACAATATTATCTGCCTAAATGCCTTAAGTGGGTTGGTTCATCAGCTCTTGCCGAACGGCATCTAAGTTCCATTTGCGTTTTCTCCAGAAACCTCTTTCTCTCAATATGCGCATAACGGTCTTGACGTGTGGCACAGTTGCGCCGCTGCGATTTGGCTCTTTTTGTAGATTGGCCAGTATTCCATTTGCTATAGCGTCTAATGTGACATCTTCGAGCTTGCCGATGCTGTCGTAATTCGAGCAAAGGATTCGAAACTCCCGCAAAATTATCGGTACAACGGTCGGACGTCCTGGTCTGCTTCGCTCAAGCTGGACATCAGCCTCGTGATAAATTCTCCCAGCGCGCCGACTATCAAATCCCTTTGGAATGTATCGGAGCAAATTCCTATTCTTGATTTCCACAAGCGCAAATTCAGCTTCCAAGCCCGTGTGATAGAACATCCCCTGTTGGACGACATCCTGAAGGTGTGCCAACCTTAAGAACGGTGGCAAAACGTGCTTGAAGCTTCGATCAAGATAATGCCGGTAGAGAAAGTCCCCCGGGCCGACATCATGGCAATGAACTCTGATGTGAGAGAATGGAATAGTCCCATAGTGGCCGTGGTTCCAATCTTCTGAAATTGCAAAGTTGGGGTGGCTGAATAGTGGCAAGGGAATTCGAAACCTTGGAGCATCACTTCCAGAGTGACCGATTTCCGCTGAAAGCTCCCAAGATCGATGAAATCCAAAATGCAGGAACAAGTTCTTTAATTCTTTCCGGATACTGGCGATGATCCTGATCGGCAGGGTCGGTTCATTCACCATTGAACCTTGCGCAAGTTTTTCCTCTAAGTCTTTCAGGAAGGCTTCGATCTTTCTGAGCGTAGGATCGTTTGGAAATGGGAGTTCGACGGTAAACCCCTCACTGTCTTCGATTAAGTAAATCTCTTCATGATATCTCTGTACTCGATGCAGTGCTTCGAGCGCGCTTCGAGAGTCTTTCATCGTGATCGGATCATCGCGCGACAATTCATACAGCTTAGGCGCCGTCATCGTGAACACTTGCGCGCCGGCGGGCATGATGAAGCTCAAAATGTCTCTCCAATCAGTTCGGCCATAGCATGAAGTGGGTCGTCTTGAAGGTGAGCGTAGCGCTGGGTCGTTTGGATCGAAGAGTGTCCCAAGTAGCGACCAATGATTTCCAAAGACGACCCTTGTGATACGGCGATCGACGCGAAGTCGTGGCGAAGGTCATGAAGTCTGACGTCGTTCAGGCCCGCGCGCTTGGAAACCCGTCTCCAGGGCCCATTCAGGTCAGAGCGGCGTGTTTCAGGATCACGCCCGGGAATGACCCATCCCGCTTCGGACGCCGGACAAAGGGCCTTCCACTCCGAGAGCATTGTTGCGGCGAGCTTGGAAAGCGGTTTGCGATTGACGCGTTTTTGCTTCGTCGAACTCGCTGGGATCTGCCACATTGGCATCCTGGCCTCGAGATCGAACTGGTGCCAGCGCGCCTGCAGGACTTCACCCTTGCGCGCCCCTGTCAGACGGCACAGCCAGATTGCGATCGCTCCAGCCTGGTCAGGCTCCAGTTCAAGCGCTTTTGATAGGCGATCACGTTCTGCAGCATTGAGGTAGCGGCTGCGGGGCTCCTCGTGAAACTTCTTCACACCCCGGCATGGGTTGTCCTGTCTGTAGTCCCAGTCTACCGCGAGATTCATCATCTTCGACAGAAGGCAGAGCATGTGGTTGGCCCCATAGGGGGTAGACCGCCTCGATGTGTGTAGCCGTGCGATGTCCTGCCGGGTGATCGCATTGATCTTGATGTGACCAAGCGGGGGCCGGATATAGAGCCGCCAGAGGCTGCGATCTTCCTTGACGGAGCCTGGTGCTTTCCGGGGGATCGCGTGGCGCTCCAGATATTCTTCCCA
>TARA_R110002051_G_scaffold315015_1_pt1 | contig 10244 bp, 8 predicted proteins | sample TARA_R110002051 | Tara Oceans TARA_R110002051 (sample SAMEA4397023) | marine metagenome | biome: Polar Biome; feature: [MES] marine water layer (ENVO:01000295) within the mesopelagic zone...; material: water (ENVO:00002006), including particulate matter (ENVO:01000060) such as...... | reverse complement strand
CTTGTTATCAATTCCGTTTCTTTTTTGCCTAAAAAATATCGGGCCTTTGGTCTCAAAGGAAATTATGATCGCAATTAACGGAGTCAACCATGACAATAATCCTAAGATTACAATTATAGCGAATAACACATCGAACGAACGCTTAATAAAGGAATTGATAGGATTGTGAAGTGAAATATCCCGCAAAGATAAAACCGGGATATAATCATAATATTCGAACTTGAGTTTTTTGGCAAAAATATTCTTATTGTCTGGTATAAATTTTAAGGTCTTTAGGTTGTTATCTGCAAAGTTTATAAACTCATTGATCTCGCTGTTCTTCAATTCAGAGACGGAGCAATAAATTTCATCGACTTGTTTGATTAAGATATAATCAAAGGTTTTTTGGATATCAAAATCTTTATCCTTGGGGCAGAATTGTTTAGCGAAATGGTAACCATACTCTGTACGTTTGGTGAACACCTCAATAAGTTGCTCTGTTTTCTTGTTTTTACCAATGACGACTACATTTCTGAGATTACCCTTTACTTGTTCCCTGTATTTCATTAAAAGTACATAGTTAAGAAACTTGAAAGCAGTAATGGATAATCCAACCAAAATAAAATACTGACCCAAGACCAGTCTACTTATATTGGGCTGTTTAAAGAAGCCTATAAAGGCATATAAGGTTAAAAAAAAGAAAACAAATTGCGAAAATAGAAGCTTAAGAATGAATGTGACTTTGGTGTATCTATAAACTTCATAAAATTCATTTTTAAAGGAAATGATAACCCATACTATAGAAATGTAAGTATGAAATAGTATAGGGGTCAAAAAGTTTATTGGTAAAAAATAGGCGAATAAATTTATAACCATTAGATCCACCGCATAGGATATGGGATTAATAAAACCGGAATAGCGGTGTTGGTTGGAGAACATTAATGTTAGTTAATAATATACATAATGGTTTCAAATATAATTTTAAAAAAACTAACCCCGACTAATGCATTTAAATAATTACTAATATAGTCCCGGCATATGAATCGTTTTTGGAACATTAAATTCGGTAAAGTTTAAAATAAAATTGGAATTTTATTTAATAATTATCTTCTAAAAACATCTTTTATAGCTTATTCATAGTACGCTCATCAAATAATCCTCATATTTTTTATTAATAATTTCCCAGTTAAATTCCTTGTTGATTATTTCTCTATTTAAAGTTGTGTTTTTCTCTTTTAACAAGAAATATTCATCTTTATTTAAAGTTTTGGTTATTTGTTCTTCGGAATCAAAGTAAATGGCTCCTTCTTTCAAAATGCTTTTATTAAAAACATTGTCATTGGCAATAATTAGGGCATTTGAGGCCATTGCCTCCAACAGCGAAGGATTAGTTCCTCCCACTGAATGTCCGTGAAAGTAATAGCGGGAATAATACCTTAAATTGTTAAGCTCTTCTTGATTGTAATTGGGACCAACAAATTGAATTCTGACATCCTCACTATATTTTTTTTGCAGTCCAAGTCCATACTCATTTAAGCCGCCTACAACAACAATTGGGTTAATTGTTTTGGACCTCTGATAACCTTCCAAAATAGTTTCTATATTGTTTTCAGGTTCCAATCTTGCCAAGATCATAGAGTAATTGTACTCCTCTAAATTATATTGGCCCAAAACGGCTGGATTTGGATTCACAAAATTAGCTGCACCATAAGCAATATACTCGGAGTCTTTTTTATATGTGTTTCTTAAATGTTCCTGTATACCCACGGAATCTGCAATTAAATAATCGGAATAATTAGCTCCCAGTTTTTCGGCATATTTCAAAAATTTACGAACGCCAGGTTTATATTTTGTACGTTTCCATTCTAAACCGTCCATATTGGTTACAATTAAACTCTTTTTAGGCATTAACCAATGCCATATTGAACTAGAGGTATATCCTAATTGGAGAACTATATCGAAGTTTCTTTTTCTAGCATCTAGAATACAATTTAAATCATAAATAAATTGTCCTGCGGTTCCTATTTTATACTCAGGATCTATGCAATGAATAATATTCACATCCATATATTTCTTCCGTTGGTATGGATGGTCATGTGAATTGTACACATACACCTCATGCCCTTTTTTAACCATATATACTGAAAAATACTCTGCAAATTGTTCAAATCCCCCGTGGTTATTTGGTATTCCTCGTGTTCCTAATATTGCTATATTCATTAAGTCTATGTTCTTAATTATCGAATTTGATTTATATAATTCGCATTTAACGGTTTTATAAAACTTATACCCACAAAAAATGCAAAAAGGAACAGCCCCCACTGTCTATGAAATATCGACTCGGTTAGCATGGTGCCCACAATACAAGCAAAGGCCAATAAGTAGGTTATTTTCCTATTTTGAAAAAGATTGTAAGCTGTATTTGCGATAATTGCCAAAAGCAATAATAGCCCTAGAATTCCTGAATCCAGGGAGGTTTGTATAAATTGATTATGACTATGATAATTATTCCTGATAGCAGCTCTAAACCTTTTTCGTTTATATTGTTCATTCAATTTTTTATTCGTGTTATGAATCCCGTGACCAATAAGAGGAGATTCTTTGAAAACCTCATATGAATTTTCCCAAATTTTACTTCTTAAGTCCATACCTGAGTAATTAGTAGACTTGGAATTAACAGTACTAATCCTTTCACTTAATATAGGATTAATTAATAACGCAGAAATAAAAAATATTAAACCAATTAATACAAATGTATATAGGCGTTTTTTATTCGTAACTGTTTTATATAAATATATAGGAATGATTATAAAAGTAAGGAAAATAGTCATTCTTGATGCTAAAAAAAATATGCTAATCAACAATACTAACAAGCACAAATAACTATATTTTATTATTTTAATATGTTTTATAATGAACAGAGAACCAATTAAATAAAATAACGACAAATAGTAGGCTTGAATACCAAATACCGCTCCTAAATAATCATATGACAGGAAGTAATAATTTACGTTTTCTGAAAGATAAACACCCTCATAAATTCCATTACATAGATTTACTATAGCACTAATTAAACAACTAATTATAAAAGCAAATTCCAATTTGGGAAATAAGCTAGAAGTAAGTTTTTTATTATTTAAAAAAAAACTAATCACAATTAATAGAAAAGGTAAAAAAGCAAGTAATTCTGAAAAGGAATTCTTTATATGATTACTGAAGGCAAAAATAAGAGTGATTTGAAAGAACCCATATGACATTATAATCCAAAACAATTTATTATTAAAGCGTAGAAAGGATTTTGAATTAGAATAAACATAGATTGAAAAAGCAATAAAAACTGTTAGTCCGACTGTATTTAAAAAGATTCCAAACAAAAATGAACAGAGAAAAAAGGCTGTAGCATAAGTTAGGATTTCATTTGATTTTATATTTAAAATGAATTCTTTTATATTAGTCGCCATCAACCTTCTTTATTATCCTTAAAAAGCGACTTTTAACTGAAGAAGTTATTCCGTTTGCGCTTGTTTCAGTGGAATATATAAGTAGAAAATTATTCTTTTCGATATTTACCATACTACCATAAGTAAATCTTGTGTTTCCTTCCTGAATTCCAACAATTCTTCTCCATGTATTGCCTTTGTCCTTTGAAATTGCCATTGCACCTGTTTGATATTTACCTTCTCTATAAAGCAAATACATTTCTTCAGAATCTAGATAAAAACCCACATCTGGTCTTGACTGAACATATCCTAAAAAAGAAACATTTTTTGATTCTAACCAAGTTCTACCTCTATCTTTAGAAACAGATCGAAACAATCCATTTTCTGTTACATTTCGATAGAAATATATAAGCTCATCCTTTTTGTTATCCAATAAAATTGCCGATTCGTTATTATTACCAGATTTTCTAGAAACTGCATAATATGTCCAACTAATTAAATCTGAAGAGATCATAACTCCAGCAGTCACATTATCGGAAACTAAATCCATTTTGACAAATACAGGTAAAAAATACTCACTATTGAATTCTATGATTTTGCCTTCAATTCCAACTAAGAAAGTATTAGTTCTATTGTCCCTTATCTCACGCCGATCGCCCCAAGTCACACCCTTATCCGTCGATATTTTATAATAGGCATAACCTTTTATTCCATCATTGACCCAATAGGTAGCTATTAACTTACCACTATTTAATTCATTAACTATTAAATTTCTAATTCCATATTTAGTGGCGATAAAATCCTTGCCGTCATCTAATATATACTCTTCATTGAAGCTCTTTCCATTGTCTAACGAGGATTTGAACACTGCGGAAGCATTAGAGCTTAAATGACCTTTACCTTTTCTATAGGAAACAATGATTAACCCTTCCTCTAGTTTTAAAACAGAAGGGAAAGCATTATGATTTTGGTCCTTAGTAATGGATTGCTCTTTACCCAAAACAATTGTTGTTCTATTTTGGGTGAACACCAAGGAATGCCATAGAAAAAAGAGAATTAAAACAGTTCTACCTCTTTTATTGATTTTTAGCTGTACCACTTCCAAAAAATTTGTTCTTTATCTTTACCGCGGTATCAAAGTTTTTTGCAATAAATTTTTTCAATGGGGATGAATTTTTATCGGGAAACCAATCTGTAGTTCTTGGTTTCTCCATTAATTTATTGTGCAGTGTGTAAGCATATGTTGCAATTGATGTCCTGTAATTCCCTTCCGGGAAATTGGTCATGTCATATCCATGAAGCGAATAGGGTCCACACTCTTGTATAATAAGCCGGTTAAAAGGAACAGCTATTTCCTTTTTATCTCCAGATCTCAGATCATTAATTTTAAGATGGCCTCCAAACTCCTCTTTCCAGCCTTCATTCAAATATAGTAACAGATTCATTTGCCTAAACCAATTATTCTGAAGGGGATGATAATTAAAATCTAGGTGCATGTCCAAAAAACTATTTTTTTTTCCTTGATGTAACCCTCCTCCGTGATTTTTTGGGTCTACAAACACCTTTTTTGCTGAAATAAATGATAGGAAGTTATTAAATCTATCAGATTTTAGATCTTCATAAATTTCTTTGAACAATGGTCCTAACTCCTTATAATTTGACTTTTCAAATTTATTATTGGCAAACATATAATCTCGGCTCTTATTTTGCAATTCAGGAATTTGAGATTTCAAGGTTTTTAATTTATCCTCATCACAAAAATCATCTATTACTAAGTGGGGAAAAGGGCTTGCACTTAAATAATCATTACGAAATGCTATTTTATTATTTTCAAGCTTTTCAAAATCAATCATAATTGAACTTTTTTAGTTAAGTATATTTTTGTCAAAATAAAGTATAGGGAATGGACTATTATGACAACACTCATGTTTTGAATAATAACAGTCATTAAACCCGATGGTACGATGGAAGCAAAATTAAAAGATAAAATTAACAATAGAATTAAATTTACAGGTTTGTTTAAATTAATGTTCTTGGAATATATTTCATATACTGAATTAGAAATGAATCCGAGCAAAAATGGAGAAAAGATTAAGCCGTAGTACCCAAAATTTATGTAAGAAATTCCAAGAAATGAAGGTGTTACACTTCCTCCATCAAACTTCCACCCCATTAATTCCTTCAAAAAAGTTCCACTATTTGGATGACTTCCAGGAAATAACATCGAGAAGTCAACCCAATACGTTTCACCCATAAGGAATTCATGTTTTGATGGAAAATAATTCAAAACATATTGAAAGTTTTGAATGTTCACAAATGGACGCCAAGCGAATCTTGCCTCAAAAAGCGCTAAGAGATCAGCCTCATTATTAGTTCTCATAGCTCCAAGAAAAACCATTAAACTAAAAAGAAACAACCCAACCATAAATATTTTTTTATACGAATATTGTATGTTTAGTAGTGATTGTAGAATAAAAATCACAAAGACCAATAAGTACAAAGCTGGCCCTCTATTACCAAATGAGACTATCCAAAAAACCACAAACAAAGTGGCAAAAAGTTTAATGGACTTACTGAACTTAGTCAATATTAATGTTAACAATCCATACGTGAAAAAATTTATTGCTAACTGTGTTATTAAACCATGGCCCTTTCTAGCTTCTATTCTAGAATTTTCAATATCCTCCATAAATATTACAAGACCACCTGCACTATAAATGAATTTTAAGGTGCATGCTAGGCCCAATAAAATAAAAATGTACCCTATCACTGCATTTTTACTGCTAACAGATAAACTCGTCTTTGTAAAAGGAAATCTTAAATATGGTTTTTTTAATTTTTGAAATAAATAACGAGACATCAGGCCACCAATAATTACAGAAACAAATGAATAATTAATAATCAAAACTGTTTCATCGGTAATTTCAATATGCTTGTAAATATCCTTATATAATAATCCTAGATAAAAGAAAAAAAAATGAATAATTACAACAAAAACGAATGGGTTAAAAATATTTCTTAAATTAAAAACTTTATTAACAATATAAAGTGAACATAAAGAAATAATTATAAGATAGTACATAAATTGTTATTTAATATCAATAATTTCTATATCATTAAATTCAAAAATATGCTTTATCTGATTGAAATTATTATCGTAGTTACCCAAATAACATTTAATTTTCCGTTTTTCATTAGACATTAATTGAATATTTATTAGAGCAGATGAATAATAGGAATAAATAATAGAAGGAGAAATATCATCTATTAATTTTTCGATAGGTAACTGTTCTGTTATTTCAATATATTCAACTCTTAATTCATCTGCTACAGAATCAAAAACCCCCTTGAAATTCACATTATGAGTTTGGAAAGAAGAATGGCCTTTATAATAAATCTTCGGTTGTAAAATGTTTTCTTGTAAAATATCTTCTAAACTTTTCCTGTAAAATTCCTCAATATATTCAACTGGCCCTCCCAATATGAGAAAAACATTTTTGCTATTTTGAAACGTAGTTAAATTTTTTTTGCACAAAGTAAGCGGTATCTCTGTTATTTTTTCCTTTGGTCCCTTAGTAAATTGTTTTATCGGCGTATAAATATATTTTATTTTTCTAGAAGAATATGGTAAAATAGTTTTTTGATATCTATAACAAAATCCCAAACACAAAGAAAAAAGGAATCTCTTAAGGTGAAAAACTTGTAACATTTCTTTAAAATCGTAGAAATACAAAATCCCCTCATAATACAAATTTAAGGAGACATTGTTTTTTTCCTTAATGTGTTTATTGAAATATAGGTAGTTTGCGAGTATTCCGCCAATATGAGGTACGTATAAGTCCAATTTTTGGTTATTGCTTTCCTCTAATCTTAAATCAATGTATTTTTTTACACTTTTTAGTTGGGTGAAATTTTTAAATATAGTTGATCTACTATTAAATTCCTTAAAAGTAACATTGGATATCCATTCTTTTCGAGTAATGAAAAGTCCCGAATGAATTATAACGAAATCTATTGTTTTGGATGATTGTTCATTGAAAAAATCAACAAGCCTTTTAGAATAATACAATTGAAAAGGGGTTTGACAAATAAATATTTTCATTGAATAAGTTCTTTTTTTGTTTTTCTCCAGAAATAGAATTTAGCATTGAAAAGCATGAAGAACGAAATTAATTGAGATAGTGAAGCACCTAGAATACCGTATTTTGGTATTAATAAAAAGCTTGTTATGAGAATAAATATAACAGCCACCAAAGTAGACCTCAATATTTTCCAATCCAAGTTATAAGTGTAGAGGGCATAATGTGAAACAAAAGAAATTGAAAAAAAGAAATTGGCAAGCAACAAGATAGCATATGAATATATACTGTCGAAAAGAACAATTTTATCTAGGAACAACAGTAGAGGATAAATACCTAACAAAGATAAAATTATACCTATAAAACTGAAAATAATAATCTGTTTCTGAAAAATTTTAAGTTTTTCAGAGAAATTTTCAAAACTTTTTCTGCGACTTTCCAAAAGTGAAGGATAAAGTTCAATGATAACAATAGTCTGTACAAATACAAACAGGATATTAGCAATACTTGAGAAAAACGTAAAAACACCTACTTCAATAGAGCTATGATAAAAATTTAAAAAATATCTTCCTGAAAACTCTATCAGTTTATAAAGAATTGTTCCTATAAAAAAGGGGATTGCAATTATCACTCCCTTCTTAATCCATTTAAAATCTAAACCAGAAGTCCATTTAAAATCTAAATATCTAAATCCAATAAAAACAGAAAAACCAGCTCCTATACCCCATAAAACCAAAATAGAATTTAAAGTCGTTTCTATGATTTTCAATTCCCAAAACAGATATAAAAGCATAACCCAAATTCCAGATCTAACAAATAGAATAATGGTTGCCGCTACAGTTTTTTTTAAAACAATTAGCATCCTATACAACTCTTGAGAAATATGTTCAGAAATAAGTATTATGACAAATATATGGCTATAAACACTATCTATAATTTTCCATTTAAAAAGGAAATATGAAAGAGGTATAATTAAAAAATAGGATGCTAAATGAAAAATTAATTGATTTTTAAAGTAGAAATTAAAAGTATCAATTCCTTTGTTTAAAATTTCGCGAGATGCATAAGAATAAAAGTCAAGACCAATAACAAATGTCATAATTATTATAGTGCTTTGAAAAAGCCCGAAATTTCCATATTCCTCTACACTTATTGATTTAATAACAATTACTGATAATATAAATTTTAGCGATATAGTTAGACCTCTAAGAAAAATATTTAAAATTCTGCTGGAAAGAATTAAATTCATATGGTAAAATAATTACACTTAGTAAAGAATTTTGTCATCAAACCCTCCCCGTTAAAAAAGAAACTAATATTTCATTTCAGAAAGCGAATGAAACAAAAAAAGGTTTAATTCAAAATTTACACACTAAAAACACTCTATAAAAAACATGTTTTTTAAGATATAATTATTGAATTTTAATTTCTTCTATCCTCAAAACATCTGTCTCTTAGCAATCCGTCTTTTATGAAATTAAATTTATATCCATCCATTTCTTCTTTGAAAATAAAAAATAATAAATGAACCAAATCCTTTAAAGGGGGAAGCCTTGTTTAAAGCTCATTCATCATATTTAATAAATTTAAAATCTAGAGGTGTTCCTTTTTCAAGGTCTTCAAAAAAGGATTTTCCTATTATTTTATTATAATATTTAGGATGCATTCCATAACCAGGCCTAATAGAGCGAACATTTTCTGATGATACTACATCACCTGCTTTAACATCTTTAACGACAAAAAGGGACCTTGCAAACTTCCTGTTATTTTTTACTTTTTCTGAGATTTCGTATGATACAATTCCTAATAATTTTTCAGTATCACGAACATCCTTCACCATTTTTGTAAATTCCTTTACATCTAATGAAAAATCAGCATCAGGTCCTCCAATTGACTTATCCAATATGAAGTGTTTTTCTATTACCGTTGCGCCTAAAGTGGTGGCTACAGTAGGTGCTAATGATCCATATGTATGGTCACTAAACCCAACTTCAACTCCAAAACGCGCTTTTAGATCAGGAATAGTTTTTAAATTTGCCAACTCTAAGGGTGCAGGATAAGATGATGTACATTTTAATAAAATTATATCATTATTTCCCACTTTCCTACAAGTATCAACAGCCAATTGAATATCTGACTCCTCAGCAATACCAGTAGATATTATTATTGGTTTCCCTTTTGAAGCAGCATATTCTATTAATGGAATATCTTGAATCTCGAAAGAGGCTATTTTATATGCTGGCACATTTAATTCTTCAAGAAAATCTACAGCGCTAAAATCGAATGGCGATGAAAAACATATCAAGCCTTCCTCTTCAGCAACTTCAAATAGCTTTTTATGCCACTCCCAAGGAGTGTAGGCTTCTCCATACAGCTCATAAAGAGTTTTGCCATCCCAGAGGGTACCCCCTCCAATTTTAAAATGGGAATTGTCACAATCTATGGTTAGGGTATCTGCAGTGTAAGTTTGAAGCTTTATGGCATCCGCTCCCGTTTTTTTTGCGGCTCTAATTGTTTCAATCGCGACATTTAAATCCCCATTATGGTTCGCAGATAATTCTGCTATTATAAAACAAGGATTATCTCCACCTATATTTTTATTTCCTATTTTCATTCCTAAATGTATTTCCTACAGTAAATGTACAATTTTCAGTTCTTATTATGTCAAGATTTAGTCCTCCATCACTGGCCTTAACAACTATTGAAGGACTGGTTTGGGTTATCTCACCATTGGGAGTATGGTTCA
>TARA_R110002051_G_scaffold157113_2_pt1 | contig 10246 bp, 11 predicted proteins | sample TARA_R110002051 | Tara Oceans TARA_R110002051 (sample SAMEA4397023) | marine metagenome | biome: Polar Biome; feature: [MES] marine water layer (ENVO:01000295) within the mesopelagic zone...; material: water (ENVO:00002006), including particulate matter (ENVO:01000060) such... | reverse complement strand
TTTTGAATTGACAACTACTAAAGCTACAAATTAAATAAAATGTAGCGTCGCAATTTAAGGATTATTATATTATAGTCAAGAAGAGTTGTTATATCGTCAATATTTTATATTTCAAAGGGAACAAATGCATTAAGTAGTTTACTAATCTAGATATTTTTTGAAATTGTTTACCTCAACAGTTGCTTTTAAATCGTGTAAAAGATTAAATAAACCGAAAAAAGTTCTATTCATATACAAGAAATGTTTTGACCCTCTATTTCCATTCATTTTCCTAATTTGATCATCTTTTGAATATCGCTGGCTTAAATCTGCGATTTGAAACCAAAAATCATCAGCACCAAAATCAAAATGTACTTCATTAAAAGGTGATGTGAAAAGTGAAAGCATTTCTTTAAACAATGCCTTAAAGAATTTTAATTCTGTTTCTGAATCCGTTGGTGTTAAAATCTCAAGCTCATAAAGTTTTTCCATAAACAACTTATCATTGTTTAATACTTCATTTTTCGCCAATTCAAAATAAGGAATATAAAACTCATCTGGAATCTCTTTAATGCACCCAAAATCTATGGCAATTAAAGTTTCATTTTTGCTCACCAAAAAATTACCAGGATGTGGATCAGCATGAACTTTTCGCAATCCATGTATTTGAAACATATAAAAATCCCATAAGGCTTGCCCTAATTTATTTCCTAATTTAGCATTAAAGTCAGTTTTTGTAAATTCACTTAAATGCAGACCATTCATCCAGTCCATCGTAATAATACGTTCACTAGATAAGTCAGGATAATACTCTGGAAATTCCATGTTAGAAATAGTTGAACATGCTTTCGTGATTTCTTGGCTCTGCTTCATTTCAAGAATATAATTAGTCTCTTCAACTAGTTTATTTTCTATTTCTTTAAAATATTTATCAGAATCTTTTCCTTGTAAATTAAACATGCGAATCGCAATTGGTTTTACAAGAGCTAAATCACTTGAAATACTTTCTGCTACCCCTGGATATTGAATTTTTACTGCTAATTGAATTCCATTTTTAGCTGCTTTATGTACCTGACCAATACTAGCAGCATTAATAGAGTCTTTGTCAAATGTATCAAATACCTCTTCAGGAAATTTACCTAAATATTTTTTAAATGTTTTTCTAACTAGTGGCGCAGATAATGGTGGTACAGAGAATTGAGACAAAGAAAATTTTTCTACATAAGCACTTGGTAATAAATTTTTCTCCATGCTTAACATTTGGGCTACCTTAAGTGCACTACCCTTTAAACTTTTTAAACCATCATAAATATCACCTGCATTATCTTCATTTAATTCGTCTTTTGAAAAATCAGGATTGACTAACTTCTTGCCGTAATATTTCACATAGTTACCTCCAATTTTTACTCCTGTTTTAACTAATTTACTTGCTCTTTCAACTTTTCCTGTTGGAATTTTATCTAATGTCTTCATGTTATATTAGTTAAGTTTAAAAACGACAATTTTCAACTATGCAAAGTTTTCTTTATATAAAAACTTACCAAAATCTATTAAACTTTCTAAAGGAGTGTTTTCAAAAACATCAAAAACTGTTTTTACTGATTTTTCAATAGCAACATCAGTCTTTTCAAATCCTACACTTGAATCATCCATCCAAAACTTTAATAAGAATAAAAACTGAAACCAAGCACCTTCAGAAAAAATCTTTGGATTATTTTTTGTGAGTTTATACGTTTTATCAGCATTAGCTGCTTCTATAAGTTCTGTAGCGAATGTTTTAATATGAACCCTTAATGTTTTTAATTGACTTAAATTTTTTAATACATTTTTGTGTTCATGTAAAGCAAACAACACATAACTTCTATTCATTGTCAACAATTCAAAAAATGAAAAGAAAAAAGTCAGCATTTTATCTTTATTTGAAAAGGATGCATATTCTTTATTCTTATTCATTAAATCAATAGTATTAGTGTAGAATTTTTCCCAAATAGCAATTTGTAATCCTTCAATAGAACCAAAAAAACCATAAAATTCTTCTTCTTTAATTTTATTAAGTTTACAAAACTTGTAGATTGATTTTGGTACGATTTCATGTTCAAGTACATAATCCATGTACATTCCAATTATTGTTTCTTCGTCGATTTTTTTTGTTTGTGATTTTGTAGCCATTACATTTATTTTTAAATATTATATAGCAAGTCATTTAAGTAGTATAAAAATTAGTGAAATCAAAAAAACGTACCTCCTAGCGGAAATACGTTTCTCTAACAACCTAACCAATAAATAAAAATAGATTATAGAACATAATTCTTTTTCATAGCAATAATTCTTCCTCTATTTTTTATTCTAAACAAAAATACACTTTGTTTAATCATTATCTAAATAAATTAAACAAAATATTTGTTAATTTTTAGTTTTCCTTCAAAAATTCAAAAACATCAATAATCGTAATATTTAATATAGTCGTATATAATAGATATACTTAACGAAAAAATCAAGAAATTTTAAAAGGAACCACATAAAAATATTGTGCCAGTTTGTCATCTAGCGACATTGTGGTATTTTTTTTGACTATGAATGAACATATATTAATTAAATTTTAAAATACATATGGCAACAGGTAAGATTAATGTGTCCGTTGATAATATATTTCCTCTAATAAAGAAATTTCTTTATAGCGATCATGAAATATTTTTAAGAGAATTGATTTCTAATGCCACGGATGCAACTTTAAAATTAAAGCACCTAACTTCTATTGGTGAAGCTGGTGGGGTTGAATATGGCAACCCTATTATTGAAGTTAAGGTAGATAAAGATGGTAAGAAAATCCACATTATCGATCAAGGTCTAGGAATGACCGAAGATGAAGTAAAAAAATATATTAACGAAGTAGCTTTTTCTGGAGCTGAAGAATTTTTAGATAAATACAAAGACTCAGCTAAAGATTCTGGTATTATTGGACATTTTGGATTAGGCTTTTACTCAGCTTTTATGGTTGCTGAAAAAGTAGAAATTATTACAAAAAGTTTCAAAGAGGAGCCAGCAGTTCATTGGTCGTGTGATGGATCTCCTAATTTTGAATTAGCTTCGTCTGATAAAACTGAAAGAGGAACCGAAATTATTTTGCACATTGCAGATGATTCAACCGAATTTTTAGAAAAGCATAGAATTACTGAACTTTTAACCAAGTACAATAAGTTTATGCCTATTCCAATTAAATTTGGAACTAAGACAGAAACGTTACCAAAACCAGAAGGTACTAAAGAAGAAGACAAAGCACCAACAAAAGAAGTTGATAACATCATCAACAATCCTAATCCAGCATGGACAAAGCAACCAGCTGATTTAGAAGACCAAGATTACAAAAGCTTCTACAGAGAATTGTATCCAATGCAATTTGAAGAACCATTATTTAATATTCATCTAAATGTTGACTATCCATTTAATCTGACAGGAATTTTATATTTCCCAAGATTAACAAATGATCTTAATGTTCAAAAAGATAGAATTCAATTGTATCAAAATCAGGTTTATGTAACTGATAATGTAGAAGGAATAGTTCCTGAATTTTTAATGATGTTAAGAGGTGTTGTAGATTCACCTGACATTCCTTTAAATGTTTCACGGTCTTATTTACAAGCCGATGGCGCTGTTAAAAAAATATCATCATACATTACTAGAAAAGTAGCTGACAAACTTTCATCATTATTTAAAAATAATAGAGAAGATTTTGAAGCAAAATGGAATGATATTAAAATTGTGATTGAATATGGTATGCTTTCAGAAGATAAATTTTTTGAAAAAGCAGACAAATTTGCACTATACCCAACAGTCGATGGCAAGTTCTTTACTTTTGAAGAATTGCAAGAAAAATTAAAAGTAAATCAGACTGATAAAGATAATAAATTAGTCATTCTTTATGCTTCTGATAAAGAAGCGCAACACAGTTACATTGAAGCTGCAAAAGCCAAAGGATATGAAGTCTTATTATTAGATTCGCCAATTATTTCGCATTTGATGCAAAAGCTGGAGACGTCAAAAGAGAATATTTCTTTTACTCGTGTTGATGCTGATCATATTGATAATTTAATTAAGAAAGACGAAACTCAAATTTCTAAACTTTCTGATGAAGAAAAAGAAACACTTAAGAAAGAGTTAGAAGAAACAATTGCAAATAAGAGTTATACTATTCAGTTAGAAGCAATGGATAGTACTGCTTCTCCATTTATAATTACGGAGCCAGAGTTTATGCGTCGTATGAAAGAAATGCAACAAACTGGCGGCGGCGGAATGTTCGGAATGGGTAGCATGCCTGAAATGTATAATCTGATTGTGAATACCAACAGCGAATTGGTATCTGAAATTTTGAATACCAAAACGGCAAAGAAAAAAGAACGTTTGATCAATCAATCTTTAGATTTAGCACGCCTATCAAAAGGACTACTAAAAGGAGAAGAATTGACAAACTTCATTAAGCGCAGCTATGAAATGGTGAAATAGTTGAACCTTTTCAAAATTTTAAAAACCGCTTCATTCACCTGAAGCGGTTTTTTTAATTTAGAGTTCCTATCTTTCAACAAAATGTAATTTTTATGAATTACCCTTATCATTTGTATCTTATGGCTCTAATGTATGTTTTGGCAGGAATCATGCATTTTATCAAACCGAAGTCTTATCTGCGTATTATGCCTAGGTATCTACCCAAGCCCAAGCTTTTGGTAGCCCTGAGCGGTTTGTCCGAGATTCTTTTAGGGATAGGTTTGTGTTTTTCGGCAACCAAAAACATAGCTATTTACGGAATCATTACCATGTTGGCTATTTTCTTACTTGTTCATTTTTATATGCTTTCAGGGGAAAAAGAAGCTGCTGGAATACCGAAATGGATTCTCATTTTGAGAATTCCATTACAATTCGGATTGATGTATTGGGCGTATTGGTATCTTGATTTATAAAAAAACCACCAATAAAAATTAATGGTTTAAATTCTAGATTTCTTATAGCTTACATTCGCAAACGTTTATTAAAATAATTTTTATATATAGGCACTTGTATCATTGTCATTACTGCTAATACCGCAATACTAATTGATACGATTTTATTTATTGAAAAAATCGAGATCTCTTTTATGAGCTTGCTTTCTTTGATAAAATTAAAGTTTATTTTAGAAAACAAACTAACTCTATCTGAATACCCATCTAAATTCAGATAAATAAAAAGTCCAAAAACGATTATAAAAATTGCCGCCCAAACAGGTCTTGATATTAGCTTTTTATATCTTTTTACCTCTGATTGTTTAGCAACTGCAATTTGAGACATGATATTGGCTGTAAAATCTGCCGAAGTTTTTTCAACTCGAACATTTTTTATTGATTTTCTAAGAAAATCATCTAATAATTTTTCTTTCTTATCCATAATTTTCAATAATCTCTGGTGCTATTTTTTCTTGCATTATTAATGCTAATCTTTTTCTACTTCTAAAAAGTTTTACTTTCAAGTTATTTGTTGAAATCCCTGTTATTTTAGAAATTTCTTTAAATGATAGTTCTTCAAAATAAAATAGCGTTAATAATGCGCTTTCATCTGGCGTTAATAACGACATACATTCTTGAATAGCATCATCACGTTCCTTTTGTTCCATTTCATCTAATGCATTGTCAACTGTTTTTATCTGCCGTTCGGTAATATCTTCCATTGCAAAAACTAGAACACCTCTCCTTATTTTCTTAATTCTATCTAAACATGTATTATACACAACCTTATATAACCAAGTTGAAAATTTTGCTTCTCCCTTAAATTTAGACAATTTTTCATAAACTTTCACAAAAACATCTTGAGCTACTTCTTCAGCTTCTTCTCTATCTCTAAGCATCTTTAATGCCAAAGTAAACACCATGTCTTTATAACGATTCACTAAAAAAGTGTACGCTTGGGTATCTCCTGCTAATACTTTATTAATATAATCTTGGTCGGTCGTCATATTCATTTGTTGGTTGGACGACTAAAAAATAGATTTGGTTACCAAAGACGAAAAAATATTTTAAAAAAAACTGTAACCATATTTTAAAAACTGCCGTCTTACACTAAGAACAAATTAAAAATAATCAATTAAAATTAAATAATTATGGGATCAGAAGTAATCATTTTACCGTTAATATTCGGATCAATTTTCGGAGTATTTTATCTTCATTATTCAACTCGCAATAGAGAGCGCATGGCACTTATTGAAAAAGGTGCAGATGCTAGTATTTTTGTAAAAGGAAAGCGTGAAAATGCTTCTCCAGTATGGAAAATATTTATCTTAAATTTCGCTTTACTATTAATAGGAATAGGTTTAGCCATTTTTATTGCATCTATATTAGTTTACAATATGAATATGAGCGAAGAAGTAGCTTACCCAGCTACCATATTTTTAATGGCTGGATTAGGTTTACTAGCTGGCTTTTTTGTGACTAAAAAATTAGAAAATTAAAGTGAAATAGCATTTTGAAAATCAATTAAAAAACCATTCTAATAATTTAGGATGGTTTTTTATCTTTATAAAATGAAAGTTATTTCTACAAATTTAGGCAAGCCCACTACATTTACTTGGAATGGTAAAGAAGAACAAACGGGTATTTTCAAATATCCAACTACAAAAGCTATTTATTTAGGGGAGACTGATGTTAAAAACGATACGGTTATCGATAGAAAGCATCATGCTGGTGTAAACAAAGCCTGTTATTTGTATGCTGCCGAACAATATCCCTATTGGAAAGAATTGTATCCTGACTTAGAATGGGATTGGGGTATGTTTGGAGAAAACCTAACTATTGAAGGTTTAGATGAATCAAAGTTACGAATAGGTGATATCTATAAATTAGGAGGTGCTTTAGTGCAAATAACACAACCTAGAGAACCTTGTTATAAATTAGGTGTTCGTTTTGATAACCAAAAAATTATAAAACAATTTGTAGAACACAACTATCCTGGTTCTTATGTTCGAATTTTAGAATGTGGAGAGGTAACTGTTGGAGATGAATTATTATTGGTAAACCAATCAGAAAACACATTAACAATTAATCAATATTATGAGTTTTTATTTGCAAAAGAAAAAGACGCAAAAACTATCAATCTTATTTTAGAAAATGAAGCTCTACCTGAGTATAAAAAACAACGTTTACGAAAACAGCTTAAAAAATAATAACGCAAAAAAAGGGAGCAATTGCTCCCTTTTTGGTTTAAAAAAATTAACTCAACTTAACTTAAAACCAATTTTTATATATTAATATTTTCTACATAAACTCCGTTAGAATCTTTAACAGAAATAGTGTAATTACCTTTGAAAGCTTTTTTGAAATTAATTGCTTTCTCAACAATCAATTTATCAGTTAAAGTTTCAGAAAATAAAAGTCTTTCGCTAGAATCATAAACTTTAATATCAACATTTTTTAATTCTTTGTTTAAAAGATTGATATAAACCATACCGTCTTTAGTTCTAAAAACTGGTTTAACTTTTTCAGTCTTTTCAACAATCGAAATACCATTACCTTCAATCAAGATTGTATATGTAATTAATTTTATATCATCTTCCATTTTAAAGGTATAAGTTCCTATTGATAGTTTGCTTAAATCAAACTTTTTACTGAACCCTTTACTGATGGAATTATCATAATAAATCACATTATTTTCACTATCTAAAAATTGAATTCTTGTATCTTTAGTTTTAACATCTAATTTAAAAATTAAACTTTTTGCATTGTTATCTGCAATTAAGCTCATTTTTGGTTCGTTGGCCATTGCTGTTACCGTACTAAATAATAAAGCTGCCATTACTGTAAATTTTAGAACTTTTTTCATAATTTTTTGTTTTTAAGGATTACTAAATTATTTACATGACAAATTTATGCTATGCACTTGGAGTAAACCACTCCATTATTCTCCAATTTCTATGTTATTTTACCATTCAGATACAAACAACATTACCTTAACGTTAATATAACATATATTATAGGTAACTTTGCACACATGTAAGGTTTGCACCTTTTATAATTTTACAATATCTAATGAAAAAGAGTATGATACTACAGAAACCTACTTTTGAAGTAATAGCTCCAGATTTTGGACACTCATTCACTTATCAAAAATTTGACGAAAATAGAATTAATGCTAATAATGTATGGCATTATCATCCTGAGATTGAATTGGTTTATATAAATGGAGGATCAGGAAAAAGACAAATAGGCAGCCATGTTTCTTATTATTCTGATGGAGATCTAATTCTTATCGGATCAAATTTACCTCACTGCGGATTTACGGATAGTTTTACAGGAAATAAAAGTGAAACTGTTGTGCAAATGAAACAAGATTTTTTGGGGAACGATTTTTTTGATATTCCAGAAATGAAAAAAATTCAAAATATTTTTGAAGTTTGCAAAGGTGGAATCGCTTTCTCAGGAAAGACAAAAAAGAAAATTGGTGAAAAAATAGAGATTTTAGAATACCAAACAGATTTTCAACGCTTGTTATCAATTTTGAATATTTTAAATGAACTTGGTAATTCTGATGAATTTAAGATATTAAATGCAGAAGGTTTTTCTATGGAAGCTTCTATAAAAGATAATGACCGTATTAATATGGTGTTTAATTTTGTTAAAAATAATTTTAAAGAAGAAATTACATTAGAAGAGATCGCAGATTTAGTGAGCATGACTGTACCTTCATTCTGTAGATATTTTAAAAAAATCACCAAAAAGACTTTTGTACAGTTTGTAAACGAATACCGTTTGGTACATGCATCAAAGCTTTTAGCCGAAAAACCAATGAGTATTACAGAGGTATGTTTTGAAAGTGGCTTTAATAATTTTTCTCATTTTAATAAATCTTTCAAACAATTTACAGGACAAAACCCGTCTGAATACAGAAATGAATTAAAGTCCCTTTTACAGTAATGCATGAACTTTTTGGTGAAAAAATAAATTTAAATTTACCCGATAGCGATATAAGTTATTTCCCAAACTTTATAGAAAGTCATAAAACAGATTCTTATTTCAATATTCTTAGAGAAACTGTCCTTTGGCAACAAGATTATATAAAAGTTTTTGGAAAAGTATATGCACAACCAAGGCTTACATCATTATATAGTACAAACGGAAAACCTTATACCTATTCAAATATTACTATGCATCCGCATGAGTTTTCAAAAGAACTATTTGAACTAAAAACAAAAGTTGAAAAAGTATCTGAAACACTTTTTACAACCTGTTTATTAAACTTATACCGCGATGGAAAAGATAGTAATGGCTGGCATGCCGATAATGAAAAAGAACTTGGTATAAACCCAATCATTGCATCAATTACTTTAGGGCAAGAACGTTATTTTCATTTAAAACACAAAACAGATGAAAATTTAAAACGTAAAATACTATTAAAACATGGTAGTCTTTTGTTAATGAAAGGAGAAACACAACATCATTGGTTACATCAAATACCAAAAACAACAAAAGCTCTTAATGAACGAATAAACTTAACCTTTAGAGTTATTAAATAAATTTTTAATTAATCAAAAATACCATTCAATACTTTAGCCAAACGAAGTCCACCTTTCTGTAATTGCATTGCTACTATTCCCCAATATTTATAACCATATTCATAGCCTAGTTTTTCGCCTACCTCAACAGAACCGTATAATTCATTCGCTAAATCTTGAGATTCTTCTACCCAATCTAAAACGTTACCTTGTTGTATTTTTTTTACTTCTGATTTAGAAACTTCTGGTAACGTATTTGCAATTTCAGTAAAACTCATCCCATAATCATCTATCATATTGCTATCCCAAAGTCTGTGAAGATTGGTTCCTTTACCAAACCATTGTAATTGAATATCATTTCCTCCCTTATCTTCTAGTCTACCTATATGCATTGGCTGGTGTAAATCGCCGATTAAATGCACTAAAAGTTTTAGATAAAAAATTCGGTCTTCCTCCGAACTCTTTTCATCTTTTACTATTGCTATACATTTTTGAATACCAACGACAATATCACCATCTTCACTTGGTGTTACATCTGTATATTTTTTATCGGCAGGAAAATTTACATAATGCCAGGCATTAAACTCTTTATATTTTTTATCAGCCTTAATATCATCTCCAAATGTTGAAACTAAAGCTAAGCTTTGCCCATTTAAAAGCTTTTCAATTGCCTTTTTTGCCTTTCTTGTCAAATGCCTCTGAGCAACTTCACCAGTCGTTCTATGTCCCGTTTTTGACCAATCAATCTCGTTACAGAATAAG
>TARA_R110002051_G_scaffold43769_2_pt1 | contig 10247 bp, 9 predicted proteins | sample TARA_R110002051 | Tara Oceans TARA_R110002051 (sample SAMEA4397023) | marine metagenome | biome: Polar Biome; feature: [MES] marine water layer (ENVO:01000295) within the mesopelagic zone...; material: water (ENVO:00002006), including particulate matter (ENVO:01000060) such as...... | reverse complement strand
ATGAGTTTACTGTGGAATACTATTCTGTAGATGGTACTGCCGTACGACCAGGTGATTACACGGAGGCTACTCGTAATACACAAACATTAACTTTTGGTGGAACCAATTCAAATACACAGACCATCGTAATCCCGATTATCGATGATATAATCATAGAAAATGTAGAAAATTTCAGGGTAATTCTTGAAAATATCTCTACGCCACTGGTAGGTATTCTTGCCAACGATACCGCTACGGTGAATATCATAGATAACGACGGTGAGGAAGGTTGGCCAACCGATGAAACCATTGAAGCTTGTGATACTATCCCCGATGCATTTGTTATTACATCGACTAGTACTTGTGCAATTACTGTTGATTATGTGGAAGTAATTGAAGGCCAAGATGATGAATGTGCAACAGAATTTACCATAACAAGAACTTGGACAATTACAGATTGTGTAGGTAATGTACGTACACATACACAGGTAATAACTATAGAAGATACCATAGCACCTACATTCAATGAAACACTACCGCAAAGTATGACGGTTGAATGTAACATGGTACCAGATGCAGCTGTTCTTTCGGCAACTGACACATGTGATGCAAATGTTGTTGTAACGTTTGAAGAAACTACAACCAACGATGCCAATTGTGCTCTTGGATATACGGTAACAAGAACTTGGAGTGTAAGCGATTGTGCTGGTAATACGGTAGAACATACACAAGTAATAACTGTAGAACCTACTGGACCAATTGTAAGTTCGCCTTTTGAGGAAGAAATTACCATTATATGTGGTGATGACATTCCAGAGGTTCCACAATTAGTATTTAGTGGTGGATGCGATAATTATGATGTTGTTTTCAATGAAGAAATACAATCGGCCACTGATTCTGATGATTATATGATTATTAGAACATGGAATGTAACGGACTCTTGTAACAACACCGCTTCTTTTGAACAAATAATTTTTGTTCTTCAACCAAAATTAGAAGAAGTTACTATTAACATTTGCATTGAAGAGCAGGTTATTGACTTATTAAATTACCTGCCAATAGATTTTGACCGTAATGGTACATTTATGATTCTTGAAGGCAATGTTGTTTTAGATGAAAATTATTTCGACCCTATGAAGCATGAGCCTGGTGAATACAAAATTGCCTATAGCTCTACCGAAGGTACATGTAAGTATTATGTAGACTTCACAATTATTGTAGATACAGAATGTGTACCATGTGGCAGAGGAGAAATTGTATTATCTAAAGCAGTAACCGCAAATGGTGATGGTGTAAATGATTACTTCGAAATTACCGGTGTAGAATATTGCACGTTTACTTTTGACATTATGATCTTCAACCGATGGGGAACTAAAGTGGCAGAAATAAAAGATTATCAAAATAACTGGGGTGGTGAAGCACCTGACGGTTCATTTGGAAAATCTGGAGTATTACCAACAGGTACCTACTACTATATCATTTCAGCAACTGATAAGGAAACAGGTAAAATTCTAGAACCTTTTAATGGATACATTTATTTAGGTACGTCAGAATAAAAATTAAAAGAACATCATGTTGATTGCCCTTTCTAAAAAGATGGGGCACAACATTTTAGAAGCAAAGTTTAATTAATGGAATTCTATTGCACAATGCATTTAAAAATAAAGTACATCTGATAAAAGTATCAGGTAATCGAAAACAAAGAAGTAAAACCAATAATAAAAGGCCATGACCGTTATAAAAACGCAAAACCGAATAAGAAATTAATTCATCAAAAAAAGTGTTAACCTACTTATTTCTAAATATATAGCAACAAAATGCTAAACCCTAAACAGACCATGAAAAAAGCTAATCTACTTTTAGCCATTCTACTTTTTACTGGGACCTATGCAAGTGCGCAACAGCTACCCCAGTTTACGCAATATATGTATAATACGATTTCTGTAAACCCTGCCTATGCCGGCAGTAGAGAAACGTTAAATGCAACAATTCTGCATAGAAATCAGTGGGCCGGACTAGAAGGTAATCCAAGAACTAGTACGTTCTCAGTACATTCTCCTTTAAAAAATGAGAAAATAGGATTAGGTATTTCATACATTAATGACCGTTTAGGTTTTGAAAGTACAAATTATTTTTATGGAGATTTCTCCTATACCGTACCTGTAAGTGCTGAAGTCAATATGCGTTTTGGCCTAAAGGGAGGAGTTACCAGTTACAATCTAGAAAATCCAGATCCAAATGATCAATTTTTCGATGCAAATTTTAATAGTTTGAATCCTAATTTCGGCGCAGGTTTTTATATTGGTTCTAATAGGTGGTATGCAGGTATTTCATCTCCAAGAATTTTAAATACAGATTTAAATGAAGGGGAATTTCAAGCAATAGAAAGAAATAGTTACTATGCTATTGGAGGTCTAGTTTTAGACTTATCCACGACAACCATTTTTAAACCTACTATTATAACCAAATTCACAAACGGAGCCCCTGCAACATACGATTTCACTATAAACTTTTTGTTTAATGAAAAATTTTGGATAGGCACTTCTTACCGAGTTAACGATGCCTCTAATTTTGGAGCAATGATGGATTATCAAGTGTCTAGAGATATAAGAATAGGATATGCATATGACCTACCTACATCCACGGTTAGACCATATACAGGCGGAACGCACGAAATAATATTGATCTATGAACTTGCCAAAAAGGTTTTAGGACCTGTTAAGTCTCCTAGATATTTCTAATCACATAAATCGATACAATGAAAAATATAAAAAATTCAATACTATTGATTCTACTATTTCTAGTAGGCCAAGTAGCTGTGGCTCAATTTGCTTCACAAAAAAAAGCTGATTATTATTTTAGTAAATTTTCATATTCATTAGCAATCCCCGAATATGAAAGAATGGTAAAATCAGATGTTAATGCTGAATACGCCCATCAACAATTGGCAGAATGTTTTTTACTAATACGTGAATACAAAAAATCAATTCCGCATTTTAAGGAAGTTATAAATAATGCCACTTTACCTACAGATTACTATTTTAAATATGCAATGGCATTATATGCTAACGGAGATTTAGAAGAATCAGAAGAGTGGTTAAAAAAGTACAAAAAGTATAATAAAAACGATTCGAGAGTTAAACGTTTTTTAAAGGACGGTAACTTGGCATCTGTTGTTTTTAATAGTAGACAAAGATATGAGGTTGAACCTGTTTCGTTTAATTCTTCTGATAGTGATTTTGGTGCCTATAGATTTATGGGAGATATCTACTTTGGTTCCTCTAGAAGAGATGTCGTTACTGGCGATAGTTATGGGTGGAATGACGAACCCTGGTTAGACATTTTTGCCGTACAGGAAGATAATCCATTGTCTATTCCTAGACGTATAAATGGAAATATAAATACTAAATTTCATGAAAGTTCCGTAGCATTTTCTACAGACTATAAAAATGACACTATAATGTATTTCACACGAAATAACTTCTATGACAAAAAAGAAGGATATGGTGTGCTTAATGAAATAAATCTTAAAATATACTCAGCTAAACTTGTTGATGGTGAGTGGAAAGAAAATAGTAATCTAAGAATAAATAGCGATTACTACTCTACGGGTCATCCTTCTGTAAATCTTGCCAGAACACGTATCTATTTCACATCAGATCGCCCAGGAGGTTACGGTGGCACAGATATCTATTATGCTGAAATACATGAAAGAGGTGGTATCCAAACACCCATAAATGCTGGTCCTGTAGTTAACACTGAAGGGAATGAAATGTTTCCTTTTATTAATGAAGAAGGTAAATTATTTTTTAGCTCTGACGGGCATGTTGGTTTTGGTCAATTAGATGTATTCTCGACTATTTCTGACGTAGATGGTAAAGTCATAGATATTATAAACTTAGGAACACCAATAAATAGTTCTAGTGATGATTTTGCTTATTATGGATTACCTAGTGGCCTTGACGGTTATGTAAGCTCTAACCGCGAAGGTGGTATGGGTAGTGATGACATTTACAAATTTAAATTTACGCCTTCTTTAGATGTTGAAGGTTATGTTGTAGACGGTGTAAATAATAAAATGCTAGATAGCGTACAAATAAAACTGTATGACCAAATTACTAACACCTTAGTTGCACAAACTATGACAGATGAAAATGGTTTTTATAGATTTCCTGTTAATAGAAAAACAACTTACATGATTGAGGCAGTTAGAAAAACTCACCCTCATAAGAATATTTATTTCAATACAAGCACTACACCCAAATCGCAAAAAATATTACGACAAGATATTGTTCTAGAGCCAGTACTTGACCTTAAGCTTTTAGCAGGATTAAATCAAATTTATTTCGATTTTAATAAAAGTAATATAAGACCTGATGCCGCAAAAGAACTAGATAAAGTAATTAAAGTTATGAATGTTACTTATCCAGATATGATAATAAAACTAGAAGCACATACAGACCCTGTGGGTAGCCATGAATACAACGACAACCTGTCAGAAGGTAGAGCAAAATCCACTTATGAATACCTAATTGAAAACGGTGTTTCTAAAGACAGAATTGTTTCTTATAAAGGCTATGGAAAACGAATGCCTATTAATAAGTGTACCAGTAAATTAGACTGTTCTCCAGAAGATTTAGAACTAAATAGAAGAACTGAATTCCCAATTTTACAAATTAAAAAAGGAATTTCAACTGCAAAATAAAATTTACCTATCAACCATTAAAAAAGGCCTTTACTACATGTAGTAAAAGCCTTTTATTATTTTATGATACACAAAAATCTATTTCATGATACCGTCAACTATACCGTATTTTATAGATTCTTCAGCATTCATCCAATAATCCCTATCGAAATCTCTTAAAACCTTATCGAAATCTTGACCACAATTATCAGCTAATATCTGTGCGCTTAATTCTTTAGTCTTAATAATTTCTCTGGCTTGGATTTCAATATTCGAAGCTTGTCCTCTAGCACCACCACTTGGTTGATGAATCATTACTTGTGCATGCGGCTGTATAAATCTTCTGCCCTTTTTGCCTACCGATAACAAAATAGAACCCATTGATGCCGCTAAACCTGTACAAATAGTAGAAACCGGACTTTTCAATGATTTAATAGTATCGTACATGGCAAAACCTGAAGTAACGTAACCACCCGGACTATTAATATAAAGTTGAATTTCTTTATTGTTCTGCATATCTAGATACAGTAACCTATCAATCACATGTTTTGCAGAATCGTCATCAACCATACCCCATAGGAATACTTTTCTTTCCTCCAACATTTTTTCATCTATGGCTTCCTGAATTTTTCCTTTTTTAGCACTCATATTTTACGTTTAATTATCTCTAACAAAATTAATGAATTAATTCATAAACAAACGCGGCAATAGACTTGGGAATTATCATTCTACTTTTGCATTCATTTATGAAAACGAAATTTATTTCTTACGATTGTTCTTCAACTACAACTGTTTTTTCAACTACCTTTTTTATAGGTATTACAACCTTACCTGTTTTGGTTTTAAGAATCATAGAAATATTATCAATACCTACAACGGTACCTTCCAATTTCCCTACTTTAACCTTATCCCCTACTACATATATTTTTCTTGAATAAAATGTTCTTAACAAGTCACCCACCACTTCTCTGGCACCTAAACCAAGAGCTAAGGAAATTGCTAACAAGAAAGCTCCTAAAATAATAGTAAAGTTATTGGTGATTATTTCTGTATCTACCCCTGCTTGGTTTAAAGCAGTTATACTCACAAAAATTATGATTAAATAAAATAAAGCATTACCCAAGACTTTACCTCCACCAAGTCCAATTGAGTCGAAAATCTTGACAATGGTTTCCTTAATTACTTTAGCCAAATATAGGCCTATCATAAATACTACTAATGCCGAAAGTAATATGGGTAAATAGCGTAATAAGTTAGCTATTTCTGAAGATATAATAGTAAGACCCATGATATCTGATGCTACTATTATAAATACTAACCAAAGCAAAACTTTTACGAACGTGATTAAGACTTTACCTAAATCAATCTTTATATCGGCATCACCAAATAATTTTGCCTCGTTAACTTTTTCTGAAAACTTATCTATTTTTATTACTTTAAAAATGCGTTTTAGAACGAATTTTATAATTTTAATAATAATCCAGCCAAATATAAGAACCACAAAAGCCCCAAAAATACCTGGCAAGGCAGCCGCTATATCTTTAAATATAGTACTCAAAGATTCAAAAGCTAGATCTTTCCACTTATCTACTGTTTCCATTAATTTATTTTTACCCTAATTATAATTTATTTATTTTTTGTCTTTAACATACCTTCTATAATTGAGGCGTAATTACCTGTAAACAAGTTGGCCAACTCCATAATTAACTTAGCAGCAGCAACATCATCCATAACTTTTTTACGTAGCTCTGGAGGGACATCTTTTAAATTGCCTTCTAAGTTTTTAAACGGATTGCTGTTCTGTTCTGACATTACGGTATGGTTTTATACATTTCCACAACTTTGGCTTTAGCTCTTTTAAGCCTCATTTTAATTGCACTTGATTTAATTTCTAAAACATCTTCTAATTCTTTAATTGTGGCACCATCTTGGTACTTTAATAATAAAAGCGATTTATCTTCTGGCGCTATAAGTTCCAAAGCTTTTTTAAGCTTGTCAACCTGCATTTCTAACAGTAAATTATCGGTAACTTCCATTGACACATCTTCTTCATTGTCAAAATTTACTGAGTTATCGTTAATCTTTCGTTCCTTATTTCTATTTACATAATTAACACAAAAATTATAAGTAAAGGAATATAACCACGTAGAGAATTTAGATTTCCCCTTAAATGAACCAAGCTTTACAAAAAGCATTAAAAATATATCTTGGGTTAAATCTTCAGCCTCTTTATTAGATTTTGAAAACCCTAAGCACTTGTTATAAACCAACTTTGAATACCTATCATACAACTCACCAAATAACATAGCGTCTTTGTTAACTACAATTCGCTCTATTAATTCAGCATCGGTATATTTATGATGTACCGATTTGGTAGATGAACTCCTTTTGAATTCATTCCCAATAATTATTAAACATAGCTTTCTAAGAAATGTCACTTTGTTAAATTGTTTACAAAAAATAAAAGTAGGTTAAAGATACCTTAATTGATATATTTGAGCTAAAATGTATTAAAAATGAAAAAAATACTTGTTCTTTCTCTAATTCTATCAAGTGTATTAACAGGATGTAAAACCGACAATAATAAGGTTAAAACTGAAGTTGCCGAAGATACGCAATTGACAGTTCTTGAAAAAATAGCAAATGCAAATGGCTTTGCTCATTGGAAAGATGTTGCAAGCATTAAATTCACTTTTAATGTAGACCGAGATTCAGCGCATTTTGAACGTACTTGGCTTTGGAAGACCGCATCTAATGAGGTTACTATGATGACCAGACAAGACACTATCACTTATAACCGAAAAGCAGTAGATAGTACTATGGCAGCAACTGATGGCGGATTCGTTAATGATAAATTTTGGCTACTTGCGCCTTATCAATTAGTTTGGGACCAAAAGAGTTTCACTTATGAACATAAAGAAAATACTGAAGCGCCTATTAGCAAAACCAAAATGCACAAATTAACTACTGTATATGCAAATAATGGTGGTTATACACCTGGCGATGCTTACGATTATTATTTTGGTGATGATTACATTATTAAAGAATGGGCGTACCGAAAGGAAAACCAAGCAGAGCCTAATATGGTTACAACCTGGGAAGATTATAAAATAATAAATAAATTGAATATTAGCATGATGCACAAAAGGCCAGACACTAATTTTTCACTTTACTTTTCTGGTGTAGAAGTAAAATAAAGTGGTACAAAGTTTGATGCTCTTCAACTTCATCAACCACACTATGAAACCACTTCTTTTTCTATTATTTCTTTTTTCATATCTAGGCTATTCTCAGCAAACTATTAACGCAATAGTGTTAGATAATGCCGACAATTCTCCTTTAGAATTTGTTGGTATCTATAATTCTAAAGACCACACTATTACTAATGAAGATGGGCGTTTTCAATTTTCATCTTCAGTAGATTCTGTTACAATCTACCGAGTTGGCTATGATAAATTACACACCGTATTTCAAAAAGTAAAAGATACAGTATACCTCAACAAAAGTGTGTTAGAGCTAAATGAAGTTACCGTTACCAATGAAAAAACCCTGTGGCAAAAAGTAAGGGATTCAATAGAATCTAATTACCCCATCTACCCTTATAAAGAGAAATTTTTATTGAGAGGGGTGTTACGCTATAATGGTGAAATTACACGTATACAAGATATTCAAGGAAAGTTAGAAAGAAGAACACTTCTGTATACCAAAGAAATTGATCCTAGTGATAAAGATTTTGTAGTTGAAATGACTAATATGCGTAAAGTAGGTTTGGTCAAAGATGAAAACGAAGTCTACTTTATTTTTGATTCATTTTACGGATTGCTCATGAACCTAATACCGGTAAATGCCACGGGAAATGATTTTAATTTGACCGAAGCCACCTTTGATAATGGCAAAAAAGTAAATTTAAGTTTTCAGTCAAAACCGTCACTTGAAAATGAAAATTTTATAGGTCACTATATTGTAAATACCGAAAACAATGCTATAGAACGCTTTAATATGGCTGTAGAATTATATGACAAGCCTTTTAAAGATGGAGGTAAAAACATTAGATATAGGACGGTATCATACCAAAAAGAAATTTCACTTTCTAAATCTTCCGATACAAAAAAGTATTACATTACTACAGCCAAATATGACGTAAAAGTAGAACTAACAAATGAAGAGAAGTCTTTCACCTCATTTTACGATGTATCTTTTATTCTCACCACATCAGATAACGAAGGTGATTTAGATGTAAAGAAAAATGTAAGCACCTCAAAAGATCTATTTAAAATAAATTACCCTTACGACCAGAGTTACTGGAATGCACAAAACCAATTACTGTTAACTGATGAGATGTTAGATTTTATTGAGAAAGTTCAAGACCCTAATAATGAGTTTAAGGTTAGAAGCAATATCAAAAACTGATTTATGCTCGCTTTTTCTTTAATAGCATTGTAAAGAGTAAAATTAAGAATCCGCATGCCAATAGTACTACAAAACTTCTGGTAAGGCTATAATTTTCTGCTAAGAACCCCAGTATTGGGGGAGCACACAAAAAGCCGGCATAACCGGTTCCGGCAATAAAGGCAATCCCTTTAGAGGAATCTATCCCCTTTACATTACCTCCTATTCTAAAGACTTCGGGCACCATCACAGAAAACCCTAATCCATTAATGGTAAAACCAATAATACTCAACGTAACGTTTGCCGTAAGCACCAAAAAATAACCTATTATTGCCAAAATTGCTCCTAGGGCAACAATTTTAATAGGGCCAATTTTATCGCTGATACCATCACCTAAAAATCTACCTAAGGTCATGGTTATTTGAAAACCTAAAAAACCCAAACCCCACAAAGCTTCAGGTGCCAATGCAATTTCCTTTAAATATAAACCGCTCCAATCTACAATGGCCCCTTCGCTGCCCATGGCTACAAACGAAATAAGACCCAGTAACAATAAAGGCTTAAGAAGCCCAAAACTAAAGGGTTCATTTTCTACCTCTTCCGCTACTTCAGAAAAATACTGACTTCTAAATTTCATATTTACCAGTACTACCAACAAAACCGCCAAAGACATATGTAGCACAGGGTTTGACAAAGGACCTATTAGAAAACTACCCAAACCTGCCAAAACACCGCCAAGACTAAAAAACCCATGTGATGCCGCCATGAATTTCACCTTGTCTTTTTTTTTCTATTTCGGTCACTAGGGTATTCATAGCAATATCGGTGATACCATTAGATGCCCCTAAAAGAAATAAAGCCACCATAAGCACGTAGTAATTTGGCGCCAATAAAGGCAACATCGCTGCAATACAGCTCATTACGACCCCAAAGAAGGTAACTTTACCTACTCCAAATCTATTGACAATACCTGAAGCAAATGGAAAAACCGTAAAAACGCCCAAAGCCAAAAAGAATATAGCAATCCCCAATTCAGATTTGCTGATATTTAAAGATTCTTTAACCGTAGGTATGTAAATTGCCCAGGTACCAAAAAGAATATTGATACTAGCAAACACCCATGAGGGACCAAAATACCGGGCATTACCTAAAATTAATTGTAGTGACTTCACTTGTAATTGGTTGTTGGTTGTTG
>TARA_R110002051_G_scaffold325286_1_pt1 | contig 10249 bp, 9 predicted proteins | sample TARA_R110002051 | Tara Oceans TARA_R110002051 (sample SAMEA4397023) | marine metagenome | biome: Polar Biome; feature: [MES] marine water layer (ENVO:01000295) within the mesopelagic zone...; material: water (ENVO:00002006), including particulate matter (ENVO:01000060) such as...... | reverse complement strand
TTGTAATAATTTATCAAGTATTTAGCTTCTTTTCTTTGGTTGAAAGGGCTTTTAAGTTAGATAAGACGGCTTGCCTGTGGTGCTCGGTAATGCAAGGGTCCTCAAGCAGTTTATTGAACAGGTTTTTTGCACAGGAAAAACGACCAATCCACCACAGGGCAACCGCCTGCTGGAATTCAAACACAAAATCTCCTTCATGGCCTACATCTGTCAACAAGGGCTCTCCTTTAAAACTCACATCTATTTCTTTCCCAATACTTGCCCACGCATAAGATTGTTGCCACTTATCTTCATCCCTAGCATCCTGTGTTATTTCGTAAACTACAGACATTAAATAATAAGCTTCTGGGCGCTGAGGTAAAAGAGACACAGCTAACTGCAAAGCATTTCGAACATGCGCTTCGCGACCTCCTATACGCCTAAAGGCAACCGCTTTTCTCACTAAACACTCGTATGCCAACAGGTCGTCGTCTGTATTTTCGGCGCAACTCAGATAGTATCCCATGGCAGAGGAACAGTGACCTAGCTTTTCATATTCATAACCCAACCAAAACTTATTTAAATTGTCGTGTGGATTTTTAATAAAACCCTCCAAAAGGTTTTGAAGTGTTGTGTTGCGGCGAGCGATGTACATCTCACTCCCTTTAATGTGGGAAATGCTGTAACCTAAGTCCGCCAAAAAAACAAAAAGCTTTTTTTGTGCCGATTCAAAAGTCTCTTTGAGGTTGTCTGGATGGCAACCTATCATATAATTGCACTCAAACAAAATGGAAGGGTAATTATTTCTAATTAAAGTCTTAACTGCCCCCTTGAGGACATCTAACTCGTACCCTTCGACATCTATTTTAAGAAGGCCGACATTAGTTAATTTAAAAGAATCTAATGTTTCTACGTTTACGGGGTAAGAGCTTTCATTGTGTCCCACCACAGCCTCATTGTTTTCATCAAACAGTGGAAGCCCGCTGGTACCCCCATCAATTTCACGCACACAAAACACTTCCTTTTTTTTAGAAGACCCAATCGCAACATTATGCGTGGTAGTTTTGCGCGTTAACCCCTTAAGAATTACATTCGAACACAAATAATTGTAAGCTTCTTGAGCGGGCTCAAAAGAGTGAACGTGGTTAAAAGAGGTCGCCAATTCAAAGGTATAAGACCCTATATGCGCGCCAATGTCTACAAAGCTCTTAGTAGAATCTGAAAGTTCTTTTCGGGCAAAGTTTATCAGGTCCTGTTCTGGTAAAAGTTTGCCGTTTTTATTAATAAATCGAAGCATGGACTCAGGCGCAAAAAAGCTATCTACCCCTAAGCTTTCGTGTTTTTTGTGGGGGCTAATAATATGCATTATATTTTTAATAATTTATCAAAATATTTTTTAGGCATTTTAAACAAATAGGCGCTGTTATCCTGAAATCCAAAAGTAATCAAGAGGCTATCTTTGTAGCTCGCCATTCCGCAACAAAACTCTATTCGTCCATGAATAAAAGTAAACCTATCAGAATAATTAACCAAGTTCCACTCTTTGTCCCACACTATAAAGCGATGATAATAAAAAGCATCTCGATCGCCTTTTTCGTTATGCCACCCATCCACTTCATGGATAACGACAATATAATAGTCTTTATAGGGGATAACCTGAGAACCTCCACGAGGTTCAAGGCCTTCAGGAAGTTCATTGGGTTTAGAAATATAACTACGAGATGGGCATAAATTTGAAACGGGCTTAACGGTACCATCTCTAGGGTCAATCACAGGATACTCTTGGGTAGGCGGAATTGTCCGACTAACGTCAGCTTTAACCACTTCCACTGGACTGCACCACTTCAAATAAGAAAAAGGTGAATCCGTTAGAGGCATCCAGTTTTTTTCACAATAAGAATCAACGTGCAGGGGGGCTTCAATGAAAAAGCGCTCCTCTTCTGTAACTTTACTCTGGGTGATATTCAAAGAGGAAACTTGCATACGCCCCCTACCGTCAGGAGAAAAACGCCTCACCCCCGAACCATATATTTTGCCGTCCCACTGGGTAAGCCTTAAGTCCTCCGCCCCCACAAAGTCCCACTCTTTGGGCGCAGGAAATTTGTCCCCATCAATTTTTCTTGGGTTGTCGGACGTCATGGTCTCTAAGTTTAAATCACATATGTAATTTTCGGTCCGTAAACACTCGTCACGATCAGGGCGAACGTAATTCAAGGGTCCCCATGGCGTTTGATATTTTTGGTTGTTTTCGCAATGGTGCAGATAATAAGACACCCATCTAATATTCAAGAGATATTGAGAGTCCTTTTTCACCTCAAGAATTGAAGTGTTGCAAAGGGAAAGGTGCTTGGTGAGTTTAGGTGAAATTAAAAGAGGGTGAATTGAGCCACCTTCATCCAAGCAATCTTTAACCACGGAAGGTACCATGCCTATCTAATGGGACACGCCCCTCCTTCACATTCCAACCCTTCTATGGTTTGACCGTTGCCCACAGAAACTGCGGTAACCTTTTTAATCGTCGCGCATAGCTTTTGATAGTTTTCTTGGCTGATTTCTTCGTAAGGGGCTTGTAAAAACCCATGCTCCGAGTGAAGTAAAAAGGAAACGCTTTTTATGTTGTTTTTATAGTTTTCTCGTAGCCACTCTTTGATATTACCCAGCTCCCCTTTATTATAATAAACAGTACAAGAAACGGCGTTGTCTGACCACTCCTTTTGGATTCGTTTTACTAGTTCAAGCTGGTCAATAGCAGTCATGTCTTTTGCTAGTTTAGCATTATCCCCTGATTCGCAAGGAAACTCAACTATAACCGTGTCTCTATTAAGAGTGCCGTCAAAATTCTTTACGAATTCAACGTGATAACCCATGCCCTTGCAGGTCTCAACCAAAGCGTCCTGACTAGACATTCTGACACGACGAATGTAGTATTGGGAATAAGCTGGGTGAACGCCGGGAGTTGCCCCGGCAAGCAGGCTTAATGTCCCGCTAGGCTTAACTGTAGTAAGTTTGATGCTCTCTGGCCAACCTTGCTTTTTGCTCCACTCTTGATCAAAGGCCTTTAGTGCCTTGTAGCAATCGTCTAGCCACCCCAGCTTCTTGTTGTGCAACCCTTGACAGATGCCGGTAACGCCTTGCCCTATCCTGAAGTTCTTGTGAACTATCTTGTTTGTATCGTCGTGAATAAAAGGTAAAGCGCATATAGCTTTTTGCGTTTTGTAGAGCAGCTTGGAGCATTCTATTAGTTCTTGTTTGGACTCTATATTGTTTAAATAAAGCTCAGCAAGGTTGCAACACTCTTTGTCGGCGAGAGAAATTTCTCCGCAAGGATTTGTTCCCTCGCAATTCTCTTTTGCCTTTTCTCCGGTTCTTCCGAATTTGGAGCTCAGCATTACGTTGAAGAACCCATAAGGCTCTCCATTTCCTGCGTAACCATCCCAAACACCTTCGGCGATATGGTCGTAGCTATCACAATAAATAGTATTGTTGCTCATAGCTCTCCAATTTGGTATGTTTCCCAAGTCCCACCTTTTGGCTTTTATATACAGGTAGTCGTCAGGGTCCCCCAAGGCAATCTCGGCAGAACGACGAACGTTACCCGCCACAACAACAGAGCCAATAATGTTAGCTATATCTAACACGTCTAAGCTTCTGAGTTTTTTGCCTTCTCTTTCTTTTATAACTCCGCAAATCTTTTCTATACCATCAACTAAAATTTCTGGACCACTTGCCGTTCCCCCGAAGCCCCCAATAGGTTTTCCGGCGCTCCTAACAAGGACTGTTGAGTAATTGAAGGACTTCCCTGTTACAAAGCAAGCCTCCAATACTTTACTGAGTAACCTGACCCAACCTTCCCTGCTGTCGGGTACAATGAAATCCGCGTCGTTAGTGTTCTTAACTGTAATCTCTACGTTACGCTTAACCCTAGGAAGCTCATGGATGTCCTCTCTTCGAATAGAATAACCCACCCCTCCGCCTAGCATTAAATTCTCAAAAATAAAACAAAAATCCTCGGGCTTTTTTATCGCCGTGAACCAACAGTTGAGGAGGCTATTTCCTCCAAATCTGTCGACAGTAGAGGTTCCAAGTTGCCATAAACCTCGGCCAGCAAAATTACACTTGAGGTTAAAGACTAAATCAAAAAGCTTTTCGGCTTCTCTTTTCGTGTATCCTGCTCCAATTTTTTGGGCCCCGTTAATGCATCGTTCAATAGTTTCGAACCATTCCTCAAGAGTTCCGTCTTCTTTAGGGCGAGAGTAGGTTCTTTTGTATACGATATACCCTAGCCCGTTGAACCCCCACTTTGGCTGTTTGTTTTTGTACTTTTGGACAAAATCTGGAGACAGGATAATTGTGTTATCTTTTTTAGTCATTTATGTTAGGTGCGCTCTCGTTAGAGGTTGGAACTCTGAGCCAAGCTTAAGTCTTTGTCAACCATTCTTTTTACCAAACTGTCAAAATCTATCTTTCTCTCCCATTGAAGTTCTTTTTCTATAGCGGAAGGGTCACCCAGCAGTATTTCTACCTCGGCCGGTCGGAAGTACTTAGGGTTGATGCATACCAAGGGATCTCCATTTTCAGGGTTAAAGTACTCTACGCGCTGGCCGTTTACCTCCACCCCTTCGCTAGCTTTAAAGGGGACTCCTGCGTGGCCCAACGACTTTTCAAGAAATTCCCTAATTGTCCGAGTCTCTCCTGTAGCAATCACATAGTCTTTAGGTTTTTCAAAATTAGGGTTAAACTCCTCTTGGTTGACCATTCTCCAGATACCTTCTATGTAATCCGCGGCATGGCCCCAGTCACGCTTAGAGTCCAAGTTGCCTAACTGTAACGGTAAAGGTTTCTTTTCTTTATCGATAAAGCATTTCAGGAGAGCTACCCCTTTGGTAATTTTACGAGTAACAAACTCTTCCCCTCTTCTCTCTCCCTCGTGGTTAAATAACCACCCTTGGACCGCATAAAGATCATAACTTTCTCTATAGACTTTAACTAAATGGCGGGCTGCTGCCTTGGAGGCTCCGTAGGGAGAGCGTGGGCGCAGGGGGTGGGACTCATCCTGTGGGGAGTAAACAACATTTCCGAATTCTTCGCTGGTGCCAGCGTTATAAAATCTAGTGTGAGGAGAGTGTTTTCGGATAGCCTCCAAGATGTAAAGAACTCCAGTCGCATTAATGTTCCATGTTGAAACCGGAATTTCCCAGCTTGCAGCCACAAAGCTTTGCGCCGCAACATTGATAAAATAATCTGGCTTGTATTTCTCTATAACATTTGAGATTGATTCGCTGTCCGTCAAGTCAAAATAAACTTTCTCAAACCGAGGGTTGCCTAAATGGTGTTTTATGTTATCGTAATTAGGAACCGATAAACGTCGAAAGCATCCGACCACGTGACAGTTCGTGTTCTCCAGTAAAAAATCAACAAGATGACTTCCGTCTTGTCCGGTTACCCCTGTTACTACTATTTTTTTATTCATGTGTTTTTGTACCACCGATATGTTTTCTGTAACCCTTCCTCCAGTGTAGTTTGGGCCACAAAGTTAAATTCTGCTTTAGCCTTGGAGGTGTCGAGGCACCGTCGCGGTTGGCCGTTTGGCTTGTCGGTGTCCCAGATTATATCCCCTTCAAAACCTATGAGTTTTTTAATTGCTTCTGCCAGCTCTTTGATGGTGGTTTCTTTTGCCGCCCCAATGTTAATTGGAAGAGCCTTGTTGTAGTTCCGAAAGGCTTTCCATATAGCCTCAGCGCAATCACCGGCATATAAAAATTCACGAGAGGCGGAACCGTCGCCCCATAATTTCACAGTAGGAGCGTTGCCCTCTTTGGATTCGTGAAATTTACGAATCATAGCGGGTATAACGTGAGAGTTTTCGAGATCAAAATGGTCGTATTCCCCATACATATTGACGGGAATCAAGTGAATAAAATTAGACCCATATTGCTGAGAGAAAGCCTGTGCTCCCACTAAAAGATTTTTCTTTGCTAGCCCGTACGGGGCATTCGTTTCTTCTGGGTACCCGTTCCACAGGTCCTCTTCTTTAAATGGAACCGGGGTATGTTTGGGGTAAGAGCATACAGTACCAAGGGTAACAAGCTTCTCTAGTTTCAGCTCATGTGAAACCTTTAAGATGTTTAAACTCATTTGGGCATTGCTTAAAAAGAAATCTGCGGGTTTTCGCTGATTGATTCCAATGCCTCCGCATTCTGCCGCCAAATGAATTATAGCGTCAATATTGTTGAAGCTGCAATAATAATAAAGCTCTGTGTAGTTAAGGCAGTCTAACTGACAGCTACGAGGGGTAAAAAGTTGATAAGGTTTAGTTCCGTCATAGTTATTAGTTTCATTGATTTTCCCTATTTTGTCAGCCATTAGCTCAACCAAGTGTTGGCCTAGGAATCCGTGGGCTCCTGTTAATAAAATATTCATAAATTCATTTCCATTTTCCGTAAGATGGGTCTTGTGCCCGTTTGCGTCTCATATATTCTCGCTTCTGTTCTCGGCGTTTTTCCAAATTGCTGCTATCGTACTTTCTTTGAGCGCGTCTAATAGCCTTTTTACCGCTCTCGGTTTGGCTGTATTTTTCTTGCCCTTTATTTTTCACCAGCCTATTAAAATAATATTTTTGAACCTTCGTGGTCAGGCTTATAGTTTAATCTAGTGATACTATTTTGCTTCATGAATTTTTCAATCTCTACGTGGTTTTTGTTAGCGTACACCATCAAAAACCCACCTCCTCCGGCTCCAATTATTTTACCCCCTAAAACACCAAACCTATTTTTTAATTCGCTATAGATTTTATCAGCTAGGTCAAAAGACATGTCAGAGCTAAACTGTTTTTTAAGGTTCCAATACTCGTCTAGCAGCAGCCCGTACTCATCGAAATTGCCGCTTTGTAGTATGTCTAATGTACAATAACCCATTTCTTTGATCTTCAAAAGGCGTTCCTCGTTCCCTTTCAGGCTGCAGTGCTGCTTAGCGAGAATGTTTGAGGCGTTTCTTTTTTTCTTTAAAAAATAAATGTGCAGATTATTTGTTAGGAGGGATAAGTTTTTAGCGTCCAAATTAAGAGGTTTAACTTTGACGTTGCCTGTGGTATTAATGTCTAAAACCTTTAACCCTCCGAAGGCTGCAATATATTGGTCTTGCTTGCCTACCGGCAGCCCCAGAGTGTCAATCTCAATACCACAGGCCTCTTCAGCTAATTCTTGAGTAGAACAATAGTTTTTTTTATGGTGGCGAATAGCGTTTAACAACGCAACTAAATAACTACCTGAAGAACCAAGGCCGGTTTGCCCGGGAACATCTCCGCAGCTATTCACCTCGATAGATTCGCTTAGATTGTGCAGCCGTAAGGCTTCCCGGGCTCGGTCGTGTTTTAGATCATCTAGGTTGTCTACCACTTCCGTGTTCAAGTACCTAACTTTAATTTCTTTTTCAAGGGAGTCGGGTTTAAGGCTTAAGTAGATATATTTATCTATAGCCATGGAAATAACAAAACCCCCGTGCTTTTCGTAAAAGTCAGGGCGGTCCGTTCCTCCTCCGCCTAGGGTGATTCTGTATGGTGAACGGGTCGCTATCACAGGGAATAATTTGAAGCTAAAGCATCATCATAAAAACCTTTTACTGTTTCAAGGGAATATTCGGTAAGAGACTTTCCTTTTAGTTTTAGTTTGGATAAAATATCCGATGATACTGTTATTATATTGCATCCACAACTGTCGGCTTCATAAATATTATAAACATGGCGGCAGCTTGCCCACAAAAATTCAACAGATTCATTGTTTTTAAAAATAGAGTGGGAGTTTAAGACTGTAGAAATCGCCGCCTCTCCCGTGTCCGATACTCGCCCTGCAAAATAAGACACTACAGAAGGGGTGGATTGGCTTAAAAACGGAGCTAGCTGGTTCAGTTGGGTGCTGGTCATAATAGCTGTTACGTTAACTTTTATGCCGTCGTCTCCGAGACTTTTCACTAAATCGTGACAGGGCTCACCTTTAGTGTTGGTAATGGGGATTTTTGCGTAAAAGTTTTCAGAAACAGAGGTAATTTTTCTTGCCTGCCTTTCCATCTCTGTAAAATCGTCTGATATAACCTCCAAGGAAACATGTTTCTCTTTGGGGATCTCGTTTGCCAACTGGTGGACGAACTCCATATAGTTTTTTACTCCCGCCTTCCTCATTAAAGTTGGGTTGGTCGTAAAGCCTTTGATTTGGTCGTCGTCTTTGTACTTAAGGATTTCCTCAAGGTTTGCGCCGTCTAAAAATATTTTAATTTTCATAGTTATAGTTTGTTAGCAAATGCCATATAATTCCTTGCCATTCTTCTGCGTGAGGGGTAATCATTGATTCTTCTACCACGGGAACTAAAACACATACGTCTGAATATTGTCTCGCATAGCCACCCCCTCGGCTAACGATGGAATAAACCGAAGCCTTGCGTTCAACCGAATACTGCACGGCCCGAACAATATTTTGAGAAGTGGTGGAAGACCCTCCTCCTACTGATAAAACTAAAACTGCATCTTGACTGTTAAAATTAGAAATTTTTAACCATTCCACAAAACAGCTGTCCCAGCCTTCGTCGTTAATTCGGGCGGTAAGTTCTGCAGCATTGTCGGTAGGTGCGTAACACTCAATTCCAACAATCTTTCTAAAATCATTAACACAATGAGAAGCGTTTGCTGCGCTCCCGCCAACTCCTAATATAAATAAGCGACCTTTTCTTTCCCTTAAGGATCGAATCCCGTCTATAAGCAGACCGATCTCTTTCTTGTCGATGGTGTCGCAAATTTCTTTAACTTGGGTTAAGTATTTGGTTATGTAGTTTTTTGCTTTATCCATTCTTCTATGGTTATCGTCGGATTGTAGTTTAAAAGTGTTCGCGCCTTAGAAATGTCTGCTAAGGTGTTTTTGGCTTCACCGGGGCGAGAGGGAATAAAGGTATAATTGTCACTAATCATTTGAGCCAGCTCTAGCACAGAGCAATTTTTACCAGTCCCTACGTTAAAAATCTCGCCCAATATCTCAGGGTTATTTGATTCCATCGCCAACATGTTAGCTTGCACCACGTCGTCAACATGGGTAAAATCGCGACGCTGAGTGCCGTCTCCAACGATAGATAAAGCCTTGTTGTCACGAAACTGTTTTAAAAACAAACCTACCACGGGGGCATATTGTCCTTTGGTGGGCTCCCTGTCCCCATAAATATTAAAATAACGAAAAATAACGGTCTCAAGGCCCCATAAAGTATAATACATTCGAGCTAAATCTTCAGCCGCAACTTTGGTTACAGCGTAGGGGTTTAGGCAGTCTCTTTCCATGTCTTCTCTTAGGGGGATCTTATTTTTTAGACCGTACCCAGAGGAAGTGGAAGAATACATTACTCTTTTAACCCCGCTAGTTCGAGCGGCCTGCAGCACATTGCAGGTTCCTACAAAATTTGTCATGCAGGCGTCTTGAGGCCTCTCTAGCGTAGGCTGAATACGAGATTCAGCTCCAAGGTGAAATACATAATCAACCCCCTCAAACAAAGGAGAAATCTTTTCGTAGTCGGTTATCGAGTGGTAGAAATAAGAAGCGTTAGGGTTTTCAAAGAACTGGTCATTAGATTCAGCGCTTTTATCGTCAATTACAACGACCTCGTGACCTTTTTCCAGCAAGCCGTCTACGACGTGAGACCCGATAAAACCACACCCCCCTGTGACTAATGATTTGTAATTCTTCAACATGCGAGGATAATGAAGAAAAACGATCTTTTGTCAAGAGTTTTTTATTTTGTCAACTAAGCTGGTGGTAGACCAATCATGATCCCGGGAATGATAATAAATTTGCCCGCAATGTTCTTTGCCTGTCATCCAATTCCTATCTTTACAGTCGCTCCCTAGGATTCTTATGTCTGGTTTAATTTTTTTTAAAATATTTTTTAAGTCTTCTTCTGTTGAGTATTCGACTATTTTATCAACATATGAACAAGCTTCTAGTTGTATGCGCCTTTCTTTCAATGTTTGAATGGGCTTTCTTTTGTGGCTCCTGTCTAATTTAGGGTTGGTTTGAAGAGCGGCTACCAAATAATCGCAAATTCTCTTGGCGTCTTTAAGGTACAAGCAGTGTCCAGCGTGAAGAAGGTCAAAACTGCTGGCCGTAAACCCCACTATCTTGCATCCGTTTTGCTGCCTCCAGTCTCGTGCGTTAATAGCTTTGTCGTCTATAAAAAAATCAAAATGAGGCTTTCCTTTATCGATCAAGGTGTGATAACTTATTCCCCACGACTTTAGTTG
>TARA_R110002051_G_scaffold324099_1_pt1 | contig 10255 bp, 9 predicted proteins | sample TARA_R110002051 | Tara Oceans TARA_R110002051 (sample SAMEA4397023) | marine metagenome | biome: Polar Biome; feature: [MES] marine water layer (ENVO:01000295) within the mesopelagic zone...; material: water (ENVO:00002006), including particulate matter (ENVO:01000060) such as...... | reverse complement strand
TTAGTTGCTTAAAACACGCAACAAACCATATACATCAACGTTAGCTGTAATCTAAATAAAAATTCAGACCTAAATCAAATATGAGTTATTACAAATACACTACTTTAAGCACGACTAAACTCATTATTGAAAATAAGACGTTAAGATGGTCAAGCCCATTACAATTTAATGACATTGAAGAATGCCAATTTGTTCCTTATACAAGAGAAAGTTATGCAGAAGCTATTAAAAAATACCTTGAAATAATAACTGAAATTGCCAAAGGTGTGAAAATGGATTTAGATTACAATAAATTTAGTCCTGTCACACAAATGCTAATTGCTGGTATTCAAATGTCATTAAAACAAGATACTGTTGACATTTCAAATTTTGCTGAACAAACTCTAAATACTATTAGTGACCCAGAAGCAGACTATCGAGATTATATAAATAATGGTATAATCAGAATTTTAAGAATTCTCTGTGTAACAAATAAATATGATAATAAATTAATGTGGGCTCATTATGGAGACCAACATTACGGATGTGCTATCGAACTTTCAAAACTATATTCAGATAAACCATATAATCTGAAAGAGGGAAATGTCGAATATCACGAAAATTTGCATCCAAAAACTAATTCACTTGATTTATTATTATATGGAGAAACTCAAGAATTAAAAAATATAATGATTAAAGATGTCATTTTTTCAAAAAGGTCAGATTGGAAATATGAGGAAGAATATCGTTTTTTATTTTCTGAAAATTTTGGTGAAATAAAAGCCGAAACAGATTTTAAAACTAAGAAAACAACGATAACTGCAAGCAAACAAACCGATAAACTTTTTACGGATGTACCTATCGATAAAGATTTTATTAAAACAGTTACATTTGGAACAAGAGTAAAAAATGAAGAAATTATAGAAGTTCAAAATTTATTGAAAGAAAATAATATAGATTGCGAACTGTATAAAATGATTTTAAACGGAGGAAAATTAGAAAGAATTAAACATCAATAGAAAAAACTACAGCTAACACCGTGTATAATTAATTGCTTGCTTCTAGCCTACTTACGAACATTCCTGCGGAATATTCTATCTGTGATTTATTTGCTAACTTAGTTCCTTAAATCACGCAACTAACCATACACAATCACGTTAGCCATTATTAGAAAAACGAAACGCACGAATGAATAACACACCAAGAAAAGTAAAATTCTCAACTATACTGAATATTCTAAAAAAGAAACCTATTCCAATGCTTATCGGCTTTCTTTTTACTCTAATTCCATTATTCCTTGTTATTGTTTTATCGATAGTGTTTTCGTCATTCGGAAACGACACACCAGAAATCGATTACGAATTAATAAATTCACAAGGAAACGAAACTACTGCTGAAATAACGGACATTGAAACTCAATATAATGTGACTATTAACGGAGTTCACCCAACAATAATTTCATACAAATATTCAGAGAATGGAAAAGAAATTCCATCTAAATATAAAGTTCTAGAAGAAAGAAAAATAGAAAAATTAGAAATCGGAAATGATATTAAAATCAAAGAACTTAATGGAAGTTCAATAGTAAAAGACTTAAAACCATATGGATTTTCAATTTGGTTCTTTTTACTTATTCCAATCCCATTTCTGATTATTGGATTACCTTTTTTAATCTATTCAATCTTAAATTTAAAAAAAGAACTCAAACTCTACAAATTCGGAAAAATATCAAAAGGAAAGATAATTTCTATGATGCCAAAATCTGGACTTCCTGTTTCTAATGTTGGACAAGGAATTATTGTGCATTATGAATATGAAACAAGAAACGGGAAAAAAATTATTGGAGAATCATTTACAACTGATTTTTCGATTATGAGTGATAAAAAGAAAGATGATTTAGTACCGATTTTCGTATCATCTGAAAATGAAGAAAAATCTTGTGTTGTTCCTAAATTACAGTCACTGAGAAATAATTGGAACATTGATTTTGAATAAAATAACAATGGCTAACACCGTATATAATTTATTGCTAGTTCTAGCCTACTTACGAAAATCCTCTCGGATTTTCTATTCGTTTTTTATTTGCTAAATTAGGTGCTTAAACCACGCAACAAACCATATACAACAACGTTGCCAGTAATACGAAACCAAATGCAGAAAGAAGCGAAAATCACATCTAAAGGAATTAAAAAAGTATTAAAGAACTACAATCCTGCTTCTTCATTTGCTGAATATATTTGGAATGGTTTTGATGCAAAAGCTACTCAGATTGAAATAAATTATGATTCCAACGAATTAGGAAGAATTGACTTTATTCAAGTAAAAGATAATGGAACAGGAATTGACCTTGAAAATTTGGCACACAAATTTGATAACTTCTATGATTCAGAAAAATCAATTCAAATTCAATCCCCAAAACATTCTTCAATTTTACACGGTAAAAACGGAGTTGGTAGACTTACATTTTTCACTTTTGCAAACGATGCAAAATGGACTACTTTTTATGATGACAAAGGAATTAAAGGAGGAACAATAAGTATATCAGCTGAAAATTTAAAAGTTTATGACAACAATTTTATAAGCACAGATTCAAAGTTTACTGGAACCACCGTTTATTTTACCAACTTACTTATTGGTATAGATACATTTGAGCAAGAATTAACAAGTTATATAAAGAAAGAATTTTGTTGGTTCTTAGAATTAAACAAAGAGTATTCAATTTTAATAAACGGAATACCTTTGGATTATTCCGATTTAGTTGCTGATAGAGATTTTTTCGATTTAGAAAATAGTAATAGTTTTTTCAAAATCAAATATGTTCAATGGACTGAATCTTTAAACAAAGAACATTCTAAATTTTATTTTCAAGACTCTAGTGGAAAAGAGATCTATAAAAACTTCACAACCTTAAACAAAAAAGGGGATTATTATTACCACAGTATTTACATTGAAAGTGATTTCTTTTCACATTTTGATTTTACAAAAAATGAAGAAAGTAATCAAATAAGTTTATTCGCAAAAGCAAAATCTTCTATTGAATACAAATATTTGGTAACTAAACTTAACGAATATTTAAAAAGCAAACGAAAACCTTACTTAAGAGCATATGCTGAAAGGTTGGTTATAGACTATGAGTTAGATGGCATTATACCAACTTATAATAACTCTTGGGAACAAATTAGAAGTAAAGAACTAAAAGACACTATTATTGGGTTATATGAAGTTCAACCTAAGATATTTTCTAATTTAAATCTGGAACAAAAAAAGATATTCGTTCAATTTATAGACTTATTACTTGACTCTAACGAAAGAGAAAATATTTTTAAAATAATAGAAGGCGTAACTCAGCTCGAGCCAGAAGAAAGAGAGGATTTATCAAAGATTCTGCACAAAACAAGTCTAAACAGAGTTATAAATACCATTAAACTAATTGAAGATAGATATAAAACATATTATCAATTAAAAGAACTTGTTTTTAATGAAGAGCTTGGAGCAAAAGAAATTCCTCATTTACAAGATTTAATAGAAAATCATTATTGGCTTTTTGGTGAAGAATATCATCTAGTAACAGCTGCTGAACCAAAATTTGAAGAAGCGTTAAAAAGATACATATATAAAACAACAGGAGAAATTAAAGACACAAAAATAGACCATATCGACAAAAATAGGGAAATGGATATTTTTGCTTGCAGACAACATAAAAAGGACGCGAAAATAGAAAATATCGTACTTGAATTAAAGCATCCGAAAATCCAACTAGGAGAGAAAGAGTATTCTCAAGTTATGAAGTACTTAAGTGTAATAAGTTCAAGGCAAGAATTTAACGCGCCAAATATGTCTTGGAAATTTTATCTAATTGGAAATAAGTTTAACACTAGTCAATTTATAGAAAGACAAATTAAGACAAATAAAACTCACGGAGAAGAATCTTTAGTTTACAATGATGATGGTAGAATAAAAATTTACGTTAAAACTTGGAGTGAAATATTTACCGAATTTGAGTTAAGGCATAATTTCCTTGATGAGAAGTTAAAATTAGAGAGAGAGAAACTTTATGAGTTAAGTAAAGATGCAGACGAAATTGTAGAAAAATCTAAAAAAAATACAGCTGTCAGTAAAGAAGAAATTATCATTCCGAAATAAGTACTACTGGCAACAACGTGTATAAAACATAGCTAATAAGTGCTAAGCCTAAAGGTTTGTGCTTATTTGCAAAGACCGCCAAATTTTTAAATTTGGCTTTTAAGATTGATAAGTTAAAAACAAAATATAAAAATTCGGCTCTGTGTTAACTCGAAAAGTTAGTGTCTTTTTACACGCAACGTTTCATACACAAGACCGTTGCCAGTAATTTGACCAAACCGAAAACATTGATATTTAATGATTAAATGAAAAACCAATTTTTAATTTATTTTACAGTAATTTTTACACTTTTCGCTTGTAACAAACAACAAGATGAATTGAATGAAATGAACTCATTTTTAAAAACGAATTATGAATTCAGCAATAGAATTTTAAAATCGAACAGAGCAGATTATTATACTTTAATTCAAGAAAAACCTTCACTAAAGATTGAGAAATTAAATCAGTTGGATTCACAAGTTGACTTATTGATTTTCAAAATAGACAAGGCGATTTTAAATAAAGAATTTGATTTAGAAAAGACAATCGCTGAATCAAACCATATCCTTCGTGAACTTAAAAAAGTTGTAAAACATATAAAAGATTATTCATTTCAAGAATTTGAACAGCCGAAAACAAATTCAAATGAATTAGTTCTAAATTATTTAAAAAATAGACTTGTAATTGCAACGATTAATGCTTTTGAATATGCAAATGGATTTACTTCTTCAGAACCTACACACGAAAGAGCTGTTGATAGTGTTATTACAAATAAAACGGAAAACGGAATTAAACTTACTTTGACTTCTAAGTTTGGACAATCAATAACCGAAAATAGACATATTGTAATAAACAGTATTAAGTTCAATGGACAAGAAAAAAAGATTTATTTCAAATTAAAAGACAACTACTCATTTGCTGATATTGAATTTGATTCATTACAAAGTGGAACATATAAAATAGATGGAGTTTTAAAATTCTATGGCAGATATGGAGAAGTTGAATCTTGGTTTGAAAAAGAATTTAAAGTGGAATAAAAACTACTGGCAACACCGTGTATAATTAATTGCTTTGGCAAGTGCTTATTTGGAAAATTCCTTCGGAATTTTCTCGCGTTCGTATTTGTTTACTAAATTAGTTGCTTAACCACGCAACTAACCATACACAACAACGTTGTACATAATGCAAAAAAAATCCTTAATATCATTAATATTTTGAACTAAAAATCAACACTCACAATAAAAAAAAATGAAAAAAACAGAAAAAGGTTCAGAATGGAGAAAATGGGATTTACATTTTCATACACCTACATCATATGATTATGGAGACAAATCCGTGACTAATCAAGAAATTATTAATAAATTATCAGATAATGAAATCTCTGTTGTTGCAATTACTGACCATCATACAATAGATATTGTAAGAATTACTGAATTGCAAGAATTAGGCAAAGCAAAAGGAATTACAGTTTTACCAGGAATTGAATTTCTTTCTGACGCAAGAGGTAAGTCACCAATTCATTTCATAGGCATATTTTCTGAAAATTGCAACTTACCTTATATTTGGGGGCAAATAGAAAACAAAACTAATATTCTCAAAATTAAAGGAGAAGGAGCAAAAATTAATGAAGTTTATTGCAATCTTGAAACTACTATAGAACTAATCAAAAAATTAGGAGGAATTACGACTATTCACGCTGGAGAAAAATCTAATTCGGTTGAAAATATAACTCATTCCTTACCTCACGGAGAAGCTCAAAAAACAGTAATTGCTAAACTTGTTGACTTTTATGAACTTGGTAAACCAGAAGATAAAGATGGTTATATTAATGCTGTTTTTCCAGCAATAAAAAAACATATTCCAATGATTATTTGTTCTGATAATCATAATATAAAAAAATATAATCTAAAAGAAAACTGTTGGATAAAAGCAGATACCACTTTTGAAGGGCTAAAACAAGTTATTTATGAACCTAAACAAAGAGTACGGATTCAAGGTTTAAAACCTCACGAAAAAGCTGGATACCAAGTTATAGACTCTGTTAAGATTTCACATAGTGATTTCAATTCTCAAATTATACATTTCAACCAAAATTTGAGTTCTATAATTGGTGGTCGTTCAACGGGTAAATCAATATTATTAGGTGCAATTGCAAAAAAATTAAATTGCGATAAAGATGTAAAAGCAGAAAATGAAGATTACACAAACTTTGTTAATCAAGTTGTTGCCAATATAGTTGTCACTTGGAAAGATGGAAAAGTAAACGACAATCGAGACATTGAATATTTTCCACAAAGCTATATGTACACATTAGCTAGAAACAGAAACAAAGAACTTGACAACTTAATTGAAAATATAATAAAACAAGACAGTTCTAAAAACCAATTAATTTCTAACTATGAAACATTTAGCAGTGAAAATAATACTGATATAACAAATAAAGTAAATAAAATATTTCAACTTCAAGAAGACCTTATTAAAAGAAAAAATCTTTTAAAAGAAAAAGGAGACAAAAAAGGTATTGAAACCGAGATTGAAAAACTCACAAATGAACTAGCCGAATTAAAAAATAAATCCCAAATATCTGATGAAGATTTAGATAATTATTCAAAATTAAGAACTCAAAAAGATTCAATCTCAAAAGCTAATCAAATATTACAAGAGGAAATCTCAAGAATTGAAAACTTAAAAGAAAAGTTTTTTATAAATAAAGAAATTGAATTTGAACTTGTATCAATTTCAGAGGAAAATCGAATAATAGTAAAGAAAAAATTTGAGGAATTAAAAGTTAAATTCCAAGAAGAATGGGAACAAGAAATTGACAAAATACAATCAAACAATTCTGCGGTCATAAACTTAAATGAACAGACCATAGAAAGTATAATTAAAAACCCAATCTATGTAAAAGGTTTAGAAGCTTTTCAAAACAATACACAATACAAACAAGTTGAAAGTAAACTAAAAGTTCAAAAAGACAAACTCGCTGATATAATAATAATTAAAAAAGAAGTTGATAAATTAAAAGAACAAATTGAATCTTTTAAAACTTTAATAAAAGATGCTCACCGAGAATTTCTAAATAAAATTGAGGCTTTTAAAGAGAATTTAAGTGTTTCTAGAGATAAACTTAAAATTAAAGCGTCAGCGAAATTAAATAAACGTGGCTATAAAGATTTATTATATAATAGTATTCATCAAAAAAGTAATCACGGTCAAAAAATAGTCTCTGTTGACCTAGAAACAAATGAGAATTACTTTAGTTCTGTAAATCAACTTTTTGAAAAACTTTTAGAAAAAAGAGTCACATTAAAAGGACAAAATAATCACAATTCGCTTTGTCAAAAATTAATGGCTAGCAACTTTTTTGAAGTATCTTATGAAATTGTTTATGATGATATTTTTAATCAAATGTCAGAAGGAAAAAAAGCTTTTGTTGTTTTATTGTTACTACTTGACTTTAGCAGTAAAGACTGTCCAATACTAATTGATCAGCCAGAAGATGATTTAGATAATAGAGCAATTTATAAAGATTTAGTTAAATACTTAATAAAGAAGAAAAAAGAACGTCAAATTATATTAGTAACACATAACCCAAATATAGTTGTAGGAGCTGATTCTGAATTAATTATTGTAGCAAATCAAAACGGAAATGATTCACCAAACAAAAGTGGAATAAAATTCCAGTATATTTCAGGGAGTTTAGAAAACACTAGAGAATATAATGATTCTATTAAAATCACTTTGGACTCGCAAGGAATCAAACAACACGTTTGTGAAATATTGGAAGGTGGAAATGAAGCGTTTAAAAAAAGGGAAAAGAAATATGCAATTGCAATGGAATAGCTAAATGTAAATTCAGAAAAGAATATTGGAAAAAAGTTGAATATGAAAAGCACTATGTACAACACCGTATATAATTTATTGCTGGCTTTTTGCCCACTTACGAAAGTCCTCGCAGACTTTCTTGGTCGGTAATTATTTACTAAATTAGTTGCTTGAAACACGCAACAAACCATATACAACAACGTTACCATACATTTGAGAAACAACGATGAACGAAACAAACTTACCAACTGAATTGAAAACAGTTCCTAATATTGGAAAAAGAATTTTAGCAGGAATTGTGGACTATTTAATTATATATATTTTCTTCTTTATTTTTCTGTTTGCTTTCGGAAAACCTGATTCTGAAGGAGAATTAGCAGTAAGCGGATTACCAGCATTAGGACCAATTTTGTTCTGGGGAATAATGACAATCGGACTTGAACAATGGTTCGGAGCAACACTCGGAAATTCTTTAGTTGGACTAAAACCTGTCTCAATCCGAAAATCAACTGACAACTCAACTTTTAGCGGAATTGACGAAAAACTGACTTTTGGACAATCTTTAAAAAGACATTTACTTGACCCAATTGATATGTTCTTTTTTGGACTAATCGGAATTATAACAATAAAAAATACAGATAAAAATCAACGATTAGGAGATATTTGGGGAAATACAATTGTTGTGAAAACGTCTGAATTAAAAAAAACGGAATAAAAAACGTATGGTAACATTGTATAAAAATAATGCTTAAATTTATTCCTAAATCAAAAAGTTAGTGCGTATTTGGTCACTCTGATTTTCCTGCGGAAAATCCTCGGACACAAAATCGCACTATTCTTATACGTAACCGTTGTACGTAAGTTGAAAAATGACACGCAGAAAAAAAATAAAAATAGGAATTGGAATTTTACTAGTTGGAATTATCTTGTGGCAATTCAGCTTTTTCAATCGTTACAATTATTTAACAGCGAAAATTGATATAATGAAAGAACAACCAAGAATAGTTGAAATAGGAATTCTTGGACATTTTGGAATTGCTAACAATGGATTAAATCAAAAATTTGGATTTATGGAATTCAGTGTCCATTCTTTTGTCACAACAACACAATTACGTGGCATAAAATTATATAACAAGGAAATTGAAAAATACTTGAATAAAAGAAACGGAAATGATTGGCGGAAAAAATATAAAAAAGGACTTGACTCAATAATTAAACTGGAATTGAATAAATAAAACTTACGTAAATTGGAAACCAAATTTGATTTTGAATATGTTATAATTGGAATAGTATTTTTATTAGCTGGAATATCATTAATATACTTTCGTGTAAAAACATACAAAGTGAATGAAAATCAAGGAGGTTTTAAATATAATTCAATTGGTGGAGCAATAATACTTTTTATGTTAGCTATCTATATAATATATACAGAAATAGAAAAAATAATATAGGAATTAAAATAACCTACGTACAACAACGTATAAAAATAATGCTTGGTTTAGTACTTAATCAAGGGTTCGTGCACTTTTGTTACTTCTGATTTTCCTGCGGAAAATCCTCGCACACAAAACCGCACTATTCTTATACAAACCCGTTACCACACATTAAAAACCACTCAAAACCTGAATATGGGAATATTTGATATTTTTAAGAAAAAGAAGGAAAATTCAATTACCACAACAGAAAATGGAATTTTAAGTCCAACTTTTCTTGAGAATAATGTTAAAAATATAATTAATCCAGAAAAACTTCACTCTCACGAATGGAGAAGAAAATTGAAAACAAAATCTGGCGGAAAAATTTTCAGAATAAAATATTATGGAGAACTTCATTCCAAGTACAAAAACCTAATTGTTCAAACGGAATTTGCACCTTCGAAAATATTTGCTGTTGATATTTCAAATAATGAGGAATTTTTATTATTTGACGGTTGTTTTCACGGTTATAACGCAATGTTCTGCGATAAATATTCAGAAGACCAAATAAAAAATAGAATAGCGGACAAAATCTATATTTCTGAAAATGGAAATGATAAGTTTGAATTAATAATATCAACTTATAACGGAATTGATTACGAGGATGAATTTAGGGAAGAAGTTGATTCAAATGGAAAAATAGAATTGGTAAGTGGAAAGAAAATTGACTTTGAAGAAGTGAAAAGAAATGGATTCGACACTTTACAAATTTGGGGAATTAATGAAAGCGGAATTAAAATAGATATTATTTCAGAAGAATTAGCATAATAACGTGTGGTAACACCGTGTATAATTAATTGCTTGGTTTCAGCCAATTTACGAAAGTCCTCGCGGACTTTGAACTGCCCCCAAAA
>TARA_R110002051_G_scaffold250946_1_pt1 | contig 10265 bp, 7 predicted proteins | sample TARA_R110002051 | Tara Oceans TARA_R110002051 (sample SAMEA4397023) | marine metagenome | biome: Polar Biome; feature: [MES] marine water layer (ENVO:01000295) within the mesopelagic zone...; material: water (ENVO:00002006), including particulate matter (ENVO:01000060) such as...... | reverse complement strand
TAAATTTCTAAAAAGAAATTCACAAAATTTACATTTAAGCTTGGCGTTTGTCAAGCTTTTTTGTATGTTATATATGTATAACAAAATACAAGTTATTAACTAATAAAAATTATGGACGACTATAAATTCCCCACAGAAATAGTAGATTTACCTTCAAAAGGATTAATTTATCCAAAAGATAATCCCCTATCTTCTGGAAAAGTTGAAATGAAATACATGACAGCTAAAGAAGAAGATATATTAACTAATCAAAACTATATCAAAGATGGTACTGTTCTTGATAAACTATTAAAAGCTTTAATTATAAGTAAAATTGATTATGATGATTTAATTGTAGGAGATAAAAATGCTATTATGATAGCAGCTAGAATTTTAGGATATGGAGCTGATTATACTTTTAAATATAATGATGAAGAAATAACAGTAGATTTAGGAGAATTAAATTCAGTTTATCTAGATGAAACTAAATTACTAGAAAAAGGAATGAATGTATTTGAATATACTCTTCCTCATTCAGATACCCCAATCACCTTCAAATTACTTAGTACTGCAGATGATAATGCAATTAAATCAGAGGTAAAGGGTTTAAAGAAAATAAACAAAAGAAGTAGCCCAGAATTATCAACTCGTTTAAAACATATTATTCTATCCGTAAAGGGTAATGATGATAAAAAAGTAATTAGAGAATTTGTTGATAAATATATGTTAGCAAGAGATTCTAGATCATTTAGGGAGTATATAAAGACATTTCAACCAGACATTGATTTGAAATTTAATTTTGAGAGTAACGACGGCATCGATGAGGAAGCGAACCTCCCGATGACCGTCTCGTTTTTTTGGCCTGACTCAGAGTTATAGGCTTAACCTATTTAAGGTCATCAATAGTATAGTATATTTTGGTGGTGGAGGATATGATTGGCATACAGTATATAATATGCCCATATGGCTACGCAAATTTACCTATAATGAAATAACAGAAATAAGACAGGCTGAAAGTGATGCTATTAAAAAATCAAGCAAATCTCAGAAAGGTAACATAGATTTAAACAATCCCAAAAAAATAACTCCACCAATCCGTAAAGGATTTAAAAAACCTCCATCATCCCCTAGTTATATTACAAAGGCATTAAAAAAATAATATCTTTCAATATTTATAATAAAATTATACAATGGGGAAGACATCAAAGGAAGATGTAAAAAATCAAGCAAATCTCAATACTGAAAGTCAGAAAAATCTTTCTTTAGAGCAGCAAATTATTGATCTTTTAAAGAAAAGACGAGGAATTGATTCCGATATTCTTTCTGATCAACAGGATATAGCTAATGTTCTTCAAGATCAAATAAAACAACAAAAGTTTTTAAATTCTGAAAAAAAACTTGCTAGAGATTTATCGAATCAAATTACAAAAATAGCTGAAGAAACTTATTCAATTACAACTGATGAATTAGGTCTTACCAAAACCAATAATAAATTTAAACAACAACAACAATCTCTAGAAAAAAGTATTATTGTAGCCAAACAACAACAAGTAAAGTTTTCTAAAATGGCTTTAGAAGGAGATACTGAAAGTAGAAGATTAAATGCTGACATTGCTCAATCTTTACAAGATCAAGCAGAACAAGCACAAAAATTAAGTAAACAAATATCTCAAATTTCTAAAGGATCTAAAGCAATTGCTTCATCAATGGGAGTTAAAACCTTTGGTGGATTATCTGATGTAATGAAAGCCATACCCGGTTTAAGTAAATTTGCAGGACCTTTTGAAGAAGCTGCAGAAGCTGCAAGAGAACATGGGGCGGCTGAAGTTGAAAAAAATGCTTCAATAAATAAAGGAATAGGTGATTATAAACAATTAAGAAAACAAGGAATGGGGATGGCTGATGCTCTTAAAGAAGCAGGAGTTAGTGCTAAACAAGTTAAAGTTGGAGAATTACCATTAAAAGCTCCGGGCACACTAGCAGCAGGTTTTAAATCTTTAGGACCTGCTATTGCCAAAGCATTTGGTCCTGTAGCTTTAGCTGCTGCTGCAATAAATATGATGATAAAAGCCTTTAAATCTGTTGATAAATCTGCAGGGGATCTAGCTAAAAGTCAGGGAATGTCATATGAAGCTGCTAGTAGATTTAATGCTGAAATTACTGATTCTGGAGTAACATCAGGTAGATTATTAACAACTACTAAAGATGTAGTAGCAGCTCAAATAGAATTAAATAAAATATTTGGTACTTCAGTTAAATTTTCTAATGAATTAGCAGCTGAATTTTCTGAAATCCAAAAAACTACTGGATTATCAAATAATGCTATGGAGATATTTGCCGAAAAAGCAATGTTGGGTGGTACTTCTATTGAGGCACAATTAGAAAGGGTTACAGCTGTAACTCAAGAATTAAGTTCTCAATCCGGTATAATGATGACTGCTAAAGATATTCAAGAAGGAATTGGACAAATGTCTGCGGTTCAAATGTTAAATAATAAGATGAATACTAAAGAAATGGCTAAGCAAGTATTCCAAGCAAAATTATTGGGTCTTTCCCAATCACAATTAGAAGGTGTTCAAGGTAGCTTATTAGACTTTGAAAGCTCTATTTCAGCAGAAATGGAAGCTGAATTATTAACAGGTAAACAACTTAATTTAGAGGGAGCTAGAGCAGCAGCATTAGCAGGTGATCAAGCAGCATTAGCAACTGAATTAAGAAAGGAAGTAGGCACATCAACTGAGTTTGGGGCAATGAATGTTATCCAACAAGAAGCTATGGCTAAAGCCTTTGGGATGCAACGTGAAGACATGGCTGCAATGTTAATAGAACAGGAAAAATTAGAAGCTGTAAAAGGTGCTGGGTTTAAAACAATGAATGATGCCCAAGAACAATATAATGAAGCAGTTAAAAATGGTACTTTAGATGAAAAGCTAAAAATAAAATTAGCAAAAGCTGGATTATTAAAACAAATGCAATCCGTAACCCAACAAGAAAAAATGGCGGCTATGACAGAAAAGGTAATGGATTTATTTGTTCAATTAGTTGATCCTCTCATGCCAGTAATTTCAGCAATAACAGATATAATAGGTTTGGTTTCAGGTCCTTTATCAATAGCCTTTAAATTCGTTGGTTCTCTTATAACACCTATAGTTGATGCTGTAATAGGAATAAAAGATGTTATTACTGCAATTTTTGATCCAACAAAATCATTAGGTGAAACATTTGCCGAAATGGGTCCAGTTGTAAGTGGGATGGCAGCTGCTTTTATAGCTATAGGAGCAGGTATATTAGTTGCGAATGCAGGGTTAATATTACAATCAGCAATAACAGCAGCTTTAGCTATTAAAGCAGGTATTGTTGCAGCATTTACAATGGCTACAGCTTCTGCTGCAACTTTAGGAATTGGAATTATAGCAGTAGTAGCAGGTATAGCAGCAGGAATGATGGCTGTGAAAGCTGCAAAATCAGATGCTGCAGGAGATATGTTCTCTCCAGCAAAAGGAAAAACAATGGTTTCTACAAAAGAAGGAGGTTTATTTTCACTATCTCCAAATGATGATCTTGTAGCAGCCCCGGGGGCTGCGAGTGCTCTTTCATCAAATAATAGGGGAGGGGGTAATAGTGAAACTAATACTTTACTTAGAAAACTAATAGCAGTAATTGAAGAAGGAGGTGATGTTTACATGGATGGAAATAAAGTCGGAAAATCATTAGCTCTATCAACTTCTAATATGGGGTAATATTTATAATAAATAATTAATTAATAAAAATATAATAAAATGTCAGAAAATTCATTAGTAAATAGATTGGAAAAAGATGGATCTCCTTTATCATTAGATAATGGTACAACTCCTTCAATCCCTGATTTAGCAACATCAACTTTACACAAAGAATACTCTTTAGATTCAGATCCAGATAAATTATCAGTAAGACCACGTAATGGAAATTTACCTGAAGCTACAGAATTAGCAAAGGGAGATGGTCTTACTAAATATAAAGATAATTTACCTGCAGGAGGATCTATCTAAAATAATAATATATGTCGAGTGATACACTTACACCTGGATCTAGGGGGCGTCTAATCAATCTCACAACAAATTTAAAAAGTTTAAATTATGGAGGGGATAGGCCTGCTTCAGGTACCAGTAATCAACCTTATATAGTAAAAGATATTCCAGAAGGAACAGGAGATTTAAGAGATGGTATGCCTCTTCAATCAGGTCCTGATTTTATTCTAAGAGATGGTTTTTTAGCACCTATTAAAGCGATTAAGGATGTAAGTAGATTAGCTAAAATGTTTGTTGATATAAAATCTCCTAGAGGTTTATTTTTTACATTAAAACAAAATTTACTATCTAGAACAAGTGTCAAAACCCAAGCTTCTTTTGGTCTTGGTTATTTTGGGGGAGCTATGAATCAAGGTGCTTATTTACCTATAGGAACTTTACTTGATACAGGTTTAGGGTGGGCAGGAGTTCATTTAAATAAAAATGGTTTAAATCCTATAGGTTCATTAGGTGGACCTGCTGGGGTTAATAGAGATGCTAAAGGAGGAGCTGGGGCATTAAATCCCTACTCTATAATAGTAAAAAATAATCAATTAAATGATGAAAATAGATTAGTAGTTTTAGAGGATTTTGTAAGTAGTGGATTATCATCCGATTCTTTATCAACACTATTTGGTAGTGCAGGGGCAAATTTTCAAATAAATCCAGGTGCAACAGAAACTGACCCATTTTCCCCAATATTATATTCATACTCTGGAGGACCGGGTTCTATATTAGGTATTGGTAAAACTAGAATTTTCAAAGAACAACCGGTTTACAATGCTATAAGAAATTATGAAGGTTTAGCATCAGATTTCCCAGCATATAGTGGGGTTGGAGAAGGTAATAAAAAAATATCTCCTTTATTAGTAGGTGGTGCATTTAAAAACTATACAAATCCTAATAATGCATATAAATCTTTTAAAGTAGGAGGAGCCTACCCCAGAAGTTTTAGTAATTTTGTAATAGAAAATAGTGTAGACAATATATTTCAAGTTTCAAAAATAATCCATCAAGCTCCAAATTATACTAAACAAAATAAGGCATTAAGAACAAATTTAGGAGACCCAGGGAGACATATTACGTATGCTATTAGTGGGAGTGCAGTAACACGAAATGTATTTGATTATAGTATTCCTGCTTATGAAATGGAAGCACTAGATAAAATTACAGCATTAAGAGTATATGAGGGACTAATTCCTGATACTAATTTACCTATTAATGATTTAGTTAAATTTAGGATTGCCGTTATAAAAAATGGTCCAAGTGAAGGGAGAAATGCTCAATATGTACATTTTAGAGCATATATAAATGGTTTTACAGATAATTTTGCCGCTATTTGGAATGATACACAATATGTAGGTAGAGGTAATGTATTTAAAAATTATGGAGGGTTTAATAGAAATATTTCAATGGGTTTTACTGTATTTGCTGCATCCAAAGCAGAATTAATACCAATGTTTACTAAATTAAATTTCCTAGCTTCTTCTTTAGCTCCGGATTATACTGCAGCAGGATTTATGAGAGGAAATATGGTTAGAATGACTGTAGGCGGATATTTATATGAAGTACCAGGTGTATTAAGTTCATTGACTTACTCAATTCCTGATGATACTACATGGGAGATAGGAATAGATACTAAAGGACAGACAGATCCTTCAGTTAAAGAATTACCTCATAGAATAGAGGTTAGTTTAGCTTTTTCTCCAATAGAAGATTTCTTACCTTCAAGACAAAAATTAACATATGAAAAAGGAGTATTAACTGCAGTTGGAGAACAACATTTTATAAGTTTAGCTAATGAGATAGGAAATACAAATAATGGATATACTGGAGATAATAGTATTATTAATCCGGGTTATTATACAAAACCAAAAGATAATTCTGAAGATACATCAAACGATGATTTAAATACATAATTTACTGATGAATAGATATGATGAAATAACACAATTTAATACTCTTAATAATAATATTAGAAATAAAGGGCTTTTGTATCAAAATACATCTCAATATCCTCTAATCCCATTAAGAGAAAGTGACATATATGCTATTTCAGAATGGGGAGATAGATTTGAAAGTTTGGCATATCAATTTTATGGTGATGTAACTTTATGGTGGGTTATCTCTATAGCAAATCCTAATATAGTTGATTTTTCATCTATATTTTTACCAATAGGTTCTCAAATTAGAATACCACAAGATATTTCTCCAATAATTGATAGTTATAATGAATTAAATAGATAAGGTTATGAGTAATATTATAGGTGATCCATTTTCCCCTTATGTAAAAAATCAAATTGAAGCAAGACAAAAAGCATTAGGACAACTTACAAATATTTCAGCAGATAATTTGAAATATTATACTACAAAAACCCCATGGTTAAGATTAGCAAGTACTATTAATTTAGAAGCAGACCCCAATGCAAATAGTAATAATGTTTTAGATAAATTAGTTAAAGCTGGGGTTCCACAAGAACTTATAGAAGGTGATAAATTAGCAAAAAATTTTATACTTCAAGGGGGGACATTAGGAATAAATGATGATGGGAGTACTAATTTAAAAAAAGGTTTAAATTATGATAATGAATTATTTAATGGAGCTTATGGGTGGGGGGGAATTAGCGAAAGAGGATTTGTACCTATGCCCGGAATTATTCAAGCATCAACTACTTATTTAAATAATGGAGCTTTAGCCAAAGCAGAAATTACAATAAAATGTTTTAGTAAAACACAATTTCAATTATTAGATGTATTATATCTAAGACCAGGATATACTCTTTTATTAGAGTTTGGTTGGTCTACTTTTTTAAATTCTCAAAGAGATTCTAATCAAGATGGAAACGTAGATAAAACAGATGTAGAAATAGGAGCTTTACGATCTTTTGATGGGTTTAAATCCACACCATTAGATTTTGTTTTAAAACCTGGTTCTTTTGAGGGTGATAAAAATCAATACCAATTATTACAACTAATGAATGCTGAAAGAAAAAAATATTGTGGTAATTATGAGGCTGTTTATGGTAAAATAACTAATTTTAAATGGAATTTTGAATCAGATGGTTCTTATACCTGTACTGTTCATTTGATAGGAATGGGTTCTATAATTGAATCATTAAAATTAAATGTAAGTGATCCTAATAAAAATAATCAATCAGAAGATAATGAGGAAAAATATGCTGCTACATATGAAGAATTTATAATTGCCTATTTAGGACAAGAGTTATATGAATTAATATCGGCAAAGAAAAGCCCCAAAAAATGGACTGAAGAACAACAGGCTAATCTGATGACTTTAACTGAGAAAAGTTTTGATGACCTCAAATCTATTAAAAAACTCAAAAAGTTTTTAAAAAAAGAATATGAAGCTAAAAAAGATAGTTTTATAGAAATAGAAAAGAAAAACATAAATAATAATCCTTTATTAGCAAATAAAGATGATACAAGATTAAATAAAATATTTTATAACGTATACCAAACAGCAGCACAATTTGAAGCATTATTATCTAAAAAAGAAAAAGTCGGGGGTTCTCTTTTTAATACTAATGATATAAAAAATGGAGGTTATATATTAGGAAATACTTTAAATGGGGAACAATCTATTGTGGGAATGGATAAAGCTGATAAAAGTGTATTTATAAAATTTGGGGTTTTATTAAAAATTATTGAAGAAAATTGTAATTTATTTTCAAAAAAGGGAGTTGGAGGTACCCCATCAATAAAATTTGATTTTGCATATCAAAATTTAAACAAAGATAATAATTTTATGTTGGTTTTTCCTCCTAATATATCAACCAATCCTAAAATATGTCTTGTGCCCTATAATAAAATGGCAACCGAAGAATTTATTCCATCTGAGGAAGATACTGATAGTATAGCAAAACCTACTAATTTAATTCAGATTGCCAAATACTTAGCAAAAGGTATGGCGAAAATGAAGGATATTCCTACAGATACTGACTTAAATTCTTCATTAAAAGGAACTAATTTTTTAGTAAAGGATAATAAATACATAGGAAGATTAGGAAATGTCTTAATAAACTTAAGATTTTGTTCTGAAGCATTATCAACATCTCAAAAAGGTGATGATGGGGGTATATCTGTTTTATCTTATCTACAGACGATATTAAAAGGTATAAATGAAGTTATGGGTAGTATTAATAATTTTTTAGTAACTCATGAAGAATCTACAGGAGTAATAAAAATTTATGATGAATCTCCTAAACCTGGTTTAGTTGAAAATATACCTTCTAAATTTACAAAAATAAATACTTTTGGAGTTAAACAAAATCAAGGATCTTTTGTTAGAAATATATCATTAAATGCAGAAATTCCCAAAGAATTTGCTACAATGTTAGCAATTGGAGCCCAAGCATCAGGAAATAATCTTCAAGGAAATGCAACATCATTTTCAAATTATAATTTAGGTCTAATTGATAGAGTTATACCTGAAAAAGTAGATTATGAAAGTAAAAAAAACCCAGAAGAAGGCCAAAATAATGTTTCTAAAGCAATGAAATTAGCTAATGAAAAAATCTATTTTCCAACAACATCTGAAACAATATCTCCATTTGCTTCAATCTATATTCCATCAAAGATGGAAACAGGGCAAACCGCAGATACTTATAATTTTACAGAAAAAGTATGTAAAGATCTTACAGAAAACTATACATCTTATCTTAAATTAGTACAAGGAATATTATCTGAGGGGGGAATTATTCCATCACCCTTCTTCTTACCTTTTAATTTAAATTTAGAAATGGAAGGATTATCAGGGATGAGATTATATGAAAAATTTAGAATATCTGATGATATACTCCCACCATCATATGAAAAAGACAATGTAGATATAATTATAAAAGCAGTAAATCATTCAGTTAATGTCCAATCTTGGACAACTACAATTGATACTTTATCTGTACCTAGACATGAACCCCCAAAACAAACAGGAAAGAAAAAACCAATAGTAAAGAAAAAATCAGAAAAACAAGAAAAATTAGAGGAAGTAGCAGATCCTAATAGAGAACCACGTGTTAACCCAACATTATTAACTATTAGTGCTGCGGGAGTAGAAGAAATTAAAAGAAGTGAAGCATTTAGAGCAAATTCTTACTATGATAGTGTGGGTGTACTTACAATAGGATATGGAACAACTGAAAATAGTTTTAATGATCCTTATGAATGGGATGATCTTATATATGACGAACAACCTATAACAGAAGAAAGAGCAACAGAATTATTAATGATGCATGTACAAAATGAAGTTCAAACTTATATCTATAGCCTTGTAAAAGTTGATTTAACTCAAAATGAATTTGATGCTTTAGTTTCTTTTATATATAATGTGGGATCAGGTAACTTCAAATCATCAACCTTATTAAGGGTATTAAATAAGGAAAACTATGAAGAAGCAGCAAATCAATTCTTAGTATGGAATAAAGGTGGTGGGCAAGTATTAGCGGGCTTAACAAAAAGAAGATCACAAGAAAGAGAATTATTTTTAACATAAATTATGGTATATATTCCTAAATCCCAAATAAATCAAAACCAATTTACCCAAGGAGGAGAATGGTTTTATGTTAAAAACAATTCCTCTTACACAGGATTTTATTATCAAATGTCTAATGGTAAAGCATTTACTGGTAAAACCCCAAATAATCCCCCAAATGAAGAAATATATAATAAAACACCTATTGTTTCTTCACAAGTTAAAACCAACCCATTAAGAGAAGAATCCCAAACTATAAAATATGCAAATAGTGGAAGAAGTAGAGATTTAAAATTTTATGGCATATTAACTGATACTGATTATAATTTAATTAGATCTAAACCCCAACAGATTTTTACTATTCCAACTCCTGAAGATTATAAGAAAGAAATTTTTATAAGATATTTTGTTGTTAAAATAAATCAACCAGAATATATAGAAGTTAATAAAGAAACATATGATAATATAGAAACAAAAAATGGTGTTTGGGTTTGGGAAGATTACATACCATTTACTTTAAATTGGTCTATAAAAGGAAATATTGATAGGACATTTAATAATAATAAAGGATCTATTTTTATAGCAGAAAAAGACATAGATAGAAAAGGATTGGGTAATTATCTACAGAAAAATTATCTCCAATACTTTGAGTATCAAGAAGCAAATAATTTACAAACCCTCGGAAATGAATTAATTACAGTAGGAGGTAAGGATTATATAGGTGATTATCATATCCATAAAACACAAGGCCC
>TARA_R110002051_G_scaffold222630_3_pt1 | contig 10265 bp, 9 predicted proteins | sample TARA_R110002051 | Tara Oceans TARA_R110002051 (sample SAMEA4397023) | marine metagenome | biome: Polar Biome; feature: [MES] marine water layer (ENVO:01000295) within the mesopelagic zone...; material: water (ENVO:00002006), including particulate matter (ENVO:01000060) such as...... | reverse complement strand
TACATTACAAAGCTACAATTTATAATGGTTTAATAGTAATTTCTCATATACTTTATCAGAAAGGATTTTTTTTAACAAAACGGAAAATTTTTGCATAAAACCTCCAACTTTATAATGTATTTTGGGTTTTCTTGTCTGTATTATTTTAAAAACTTGATGCGCAACTTGTAAAGGGTCTCCTCCACTATCAACATCTGCATTTATAGCTTTCAATGTTTTGCCATAAGGTTCTTTATATGGTGAGTCATCAAAAACCGGAGTATGATATCTTCCTGACGCTATATTTGTAGCAAAATCGCCAGGTGCTACATTTGTCATATAAATACCAAAATCTTTAATCTCCATTCTCATTGCCTCAGTAATTAGTTCTAAAGCTCCTTTGGTTGCAGAGTAAACTCCTCTATAAGGCAAGCCCATATAACCAGCAATTGATGTTATATTTATGATTAGTCCAGATTTTTGAGTTCTCATTTGAGGCAAAACTGCTTTTGCCATACGAATAGGCCCATAAAAATTAGTGTCAAATGCCTTTTCTATCTCCTCATTTGGAGTTTCTTCAATTGGCCCTGTTATCCCTACTCCTGCATTGTTTATTAGAATATCTATACGGCCTTCAAGACTAATTAACTTATCGATTGAAGAACTTATAGTTTCTTTTTTCCTAACATCAATTTCTAATAACTCAAAATCATTAAAATCAGGGTATTTTGCTAAATTACGTGTAGTCCCGTAAACTTTAAATCCTTTAGTTTTTAAATAATTACCAATAGACTTGCCTATTCCTGATGAACCACCAGTAATCAAAACTATTTTTTGTTCCATATTAAATAATATAGTTGCAAAGAAACGAATAAAAAAAGGGAGAAAAAAGAACAAATACTTTACTCTGAACTATAAAGTATAAACAATAAAAAAAGGCAAGCTACCTACGTCGCACCGCTCAACCACATACCCTTGCTGCGTTCCCACCCTGGGGGATTTTGCAGGAGCTGGTCGCGTAGGACTTGCCAGTGCAAATATACAATGTTTTAATTTTTTCACAATCATTTTAGATTCTTAATTTAAATAAATACCTTGCTTCAAAAAGCAATCTACTCTATCTTATTGATTGCCAATTTTTTGAAAAATTAATTCGAGCTTAAGACTATAAAAAAATACTAAATTACAGTGTAATGAAAACATTTTTAATCATCACATTTACTTTTATAACATTACTTTTTACTGCATGTGGGAGTGGTAATACTGCAACATCTGATTTTTTTGAAATTCAATTATCAGGTAATAAATCTGAATTTCATCAAAATGAAAAAATTGGTATCTCTTTAAAAAACAAAAAAAATGTTACTATTGAAGATGTATCGTATACTATAGATGGACAAAATTTAAATGTCACCAATAATGAAGTTAATTTAAACATACCTGAATTAGGTAGTAAGACTATTAAAGCCAGTATAAAATATGATGGAACCTCTGGAGAGGTTTCAAAAGAGATTAAATTACTGGCATCTAATGCTCCAGATATTTATACTTACGAAATTGTAAATGAATACCCACATGATAATAACGCATTTACGCAAGGATTAGAGTTTTATAAAGATACCTTATATGAAAGCACTGGTAAAAGAGGTATGTCGTCTTTAAGAAAAGTAGATTTTAATACGGGTAAAATATTAAAGCAGACAGATCTTGATAAAACTTATTTCGGAGAAGGGATTACTATTTTAAATGATAAAATTTACATGCTTACTTGGCAAAGTGGAATCGGTTTTATTTACAATGTAACTAATTTTGAGAAGATTGAAAGTTTCAAATATGGAGCAAGTAAAGAAGGTTGGGGTTTAACAAATGATGGAGAAAAATTATTTAAGAGTGATGGCACCGAAAAAATTTGGTTATTAAATCCTGAGACATTAGCTGAAGAAGGTCATATAGAAACTGTAACTAATAAATCTATATTTAATAAGGCGAATGAATTAGAATATGTAGATGGTAAAATTTATGCAAATGTTTGGCAAAAAGAAAGTATGATGATTATAGATGCGAAAAGCGGAGCTATTGAAGGAGTCATTAATTTTGGCGGATTAAAAGACAAGGTAACTAAGAATGATAATTTAGATGTTCTAAATGGGGTTGCGTACAATAAAAAAAGACAGACATTTTTTGTGACTGGAAAAAATTGGGATAAACTATTCGAGGTTAAAATTATAAAAAAATAATGGTAAAAGCCTTTAGCAAAACAATTGAAGTTACAGCAGATGATTTAGATGATCTTAATCATGTAAATAATGTTCGGTATGTTCAATGGATTCAAGATATTGCTAAAGAACATTGGCAAAAAAAAGCACCAAAAGAGTTAGTAGACCATAGTATTTGGGTCGTAAAAAGTCATTATATCGAATATAAAAAAGCTGCATTTTTAAATGATATTTTAGAAATTAAAACCTATATCAAAGAATCAAAAGGAGCTTTATCTATTCGTATTGTTGAAATGTTTGATAAGAATACAAAAAAAATAATCTTAAAATCTAAAACAGAATGGGTTTTGTTAGATACAAAAAGCTATCGTCCTATTCGAGTTTCTGATGATATTATAGCTATTTTCAAATAAGAACTTTCTTATATGGCCTTTATTAAATCTCAAAAACTACAATTATTTTATATTTTAGGTTTAATTATTCTGTGGTGCTCTTGTCGTAAAGATTTTGATTATCAACCTAGTAGCGGGAATTTATCATTTTCAAAAGATACTGTTTATTTAGATACTGTATTTACAAACATTGGCAGTAGCACCCATAGTTTAAAAGTATACAACCGTAGTAATACCGATATACAAATACCTTCTATCACCTTCAAAAATGGCTTAAATAGCAAGTATCGCATAAATGTTGATGGACAAGCTGGTCAAGAATTTTATAATATTCCTTTACTCGCCAATGACAGTCTTTATATTTTTATCGAAACTACATTTGAAATCTCATCAATAGGAGAAAGTGAATTTTTATATACTGATGAAATCTTATTTGATAGTAGTAGTAATCAACAAAGTGTTTCATTAGTTACGCTTATAAAAGATGCCATTTTTTTATATCCAAAGAAAGATGCGAACGGCATTTATGAAAACATCTCATTACGAAACAGTACAGGTGTAAACATTATGGTTAATGGATTTACATTAAATGATAGTCAATTAAATTTTACAAATGAAAAACCATATATTATTTATGGCTATGCGGCCATTCCTGAAAATAAAACATTAATTATTGATGCAGGTGCCAGAATTTATTTTCATCAAAATTCTGGACTTTTTGCAAAAGCAAACAGTACATTACTAATTAATGGCAGTTTAAGTTCAGATCAATTGGCTCTTGAAAACGAAGTTATTTTTGAAGGAGATCGGTTAGAACCAGAATTTAATGCCATTTCAGGGCAATGGGGCTCTATTTGGTTTGATAAAGAAAGTACTGACAATCAAATAAACCATCTAACAATAAAAAATGCTACAGTAGGTCTATTTGTAAACGGAACAAATTCTAAGGACACCATAAATTTAAAAATCACTAATTCACAAATTTACAACAGTTCTTCTATAAACTTATGGAACAACAATAGCCATGTAATAGGCAGCAATTTAGTGCTTGGCAATGCAGGTTATACTTCTTTATTTTGCAATAATGGTGGTTATTATCGCTTTATACATACCACAATTGCAAACTATTGGACAAGTGGTTTTAGATCTGGTGCTGCACTTCAAATAGATAATGATACTATAGAAAATGTGAATTTAAATAAAGCTGAGTTTATCAATTGTATCATAGACGGTAATAACCTTACAGAACTTTTTCTTACGAACACAAATAACACTAAAATATTCAATTATAGCTTCGTAAACTGTATGATAAAAATTTCTTTAAATACAAGTATATCTGAAAATCCTTTATATGATTTTGAAAATTTAGAAAACTATAATTCTGTTTTTTTTAATGAAAATTCTGATTTTTCTAATCCAAAACAAAATGATTTTTCAATAAAAGAAAATTCTTTTGCCATTGGTAAGGCAAATTTAGACGGTGCAATTTTAGTCCCTAAAGATATTTTAGACAATGACCGAACTGAAACACCGGACATTGGAACTTATCAGTTTTTTCCTACAAAAAATTAAGCTTAATTTTACAGATATTTTTCATTATCAGTATGTTAGAAGATAAAAACCATAAAAATTCTATGGTTTTTATATAGTCAGTTCTTAAATACAAATAGTAATTTGTGCCTCTAAATAAAAAATCATGGAGTACGAATATGCTATTATTAATTCGGACGTTACCTCAAGCCATGAACTTAGGTCTCAATTAATAGATTTTAAAGAATTTAGATGTGCAGGTGTCACAAACAATTGTTCTGATGGATTGAATGTAATTTTAAAACAAATGCCAGATGTTGTATTCATAAATTTAAATGAAAATGCATCTAAATGTTTTAATATGGTAGCAGAATTACATCAATATGTAAAATTTATGCCTGTAATAATTGGCATATCAAACAATAAAAAGCATGCATACGAAGCAATAAAGAATGGTTTTTTCGATTATTGGTTACTCCCTTTGAATGAATTCGATATCCGAAAAACATCACTTAAATTACAAAAACAAGAATTAAAAGAAAATTATTCAAATACTACCTTATGTCTTAAATCATATAAAGATTATAGATATATTGATACTAACGAGATTTTATATTTAAAGGCTGATAATAATACCACAGATGTTATTATGAAAGATGGCTCAATAATAAGTGCTTTTAAAACGTTAAAGACTTTTGAAGATAGATTACCTCCAAATTTTATAAGAATTCATCAAAGTTATATTCTAAATACAGATTTTATTTCTAGAATTAACTACGGAAAGTCTATTTGTGCTTTAAAGAATGGAGATACACAAATTCCCTTTTCAAAATCGTATAAGACTAATATAGATAATTTGAAAAAACTACTAACCAAAAGTACAATTACCACGCTAAACTAATCTAATTCTTACAAAAACATATCATACACTCACAGAACTTAGGTATTTACTAAACTGAAAATTATATAAGAAGAAAAACTACTGTTTCAAATTATTTTTGACATCAAATTAATAACCCCTCAAAACAAAAATAATTATGAAGAAAGTAGCAGCAGTATTCGCAGTAGTAGTATTAAATTTAGGATTGCTTTCATGTACAGCAGATAGTACAGCACAAGATGATAGTTTATATGATGTTGAAGCTTGTGACGGTTGTAATAATCCTGTTATTAAAGGAGGTAGCTAACATATAGTTTCTAAAAAATATATAGACCAAAAGCTTTAAATATATACTATATTTAAAGCTTTTTTTTTTATCTTGTATACTTTATACCTACTAAATGTACACAAGCCAAAAAAAATTAAACTTTTTGTTTTTTTTTTCTTTATTAATTTTTTCTTGTGTTAAAGAAAAAAAAATAAATACTACAGACACTATTTTTAGTTCTCAAAACGATAGTATTAACCACTATATAAATTATAGTCGAAATCCAAATATTACAAATATTGAACAAAAGAGTCTCTTATCTAAATCTTTACGAATAATCAATAGCTTACCACACGACTCATTAAAAATAAAGTATCTTACCCCTCTATCCTATAGATGTATTAGTATAGGAGATTCATTATTTTTTAGAAAAGTAAATACTCTGACTAGCACTATAGCAAAAAAGAATTATGATTCTGTAGCCTTTGCTGAAGCAAAGTGGGATTTAGGCATCTTTTTAGATAAAACTCAATTAAAGGATAGTACCTATTTTTATTATAATGAGGCCTTGAAAATTTATTCTAGCCTTAACAATAAATCTAAAATAGGTTATTTACTATACAATATAGGAACTGTTCAAACTGAAATAGGAGATTTTTTAGGTGCTGAACTAACAACTATAAAAGCTTTGGAAATTTTCAAAAAGTTAAATGATTTGAAGGGACTTCATTATTGCTATAATAGCTTAGGAAGTATTTCTAATTCTCTAGGAGAGTATGAACGTGCAATAGACTTTTATGAAAAAGCAAATAGCTATTTAACTATTGAGCCAGATAATTCATATAATCATTTTTCTGTAATTAACAATATAGGCGTAAGCAATAAATTTTTAGGAGATTTCAAAAAAGCTGAAGCTAATTTTCAGAAAGTTATCGATTCAGATAGCCTTAAATTAAAAGACCCAAGTTTTTATGCTATGGCGCTCACCAATTTAGCTGAGACTAAAATGAGTATGAATTCACAAGAAGATCTATCTCCATTATTTTCAGAAGCGATAGCGATTCAAAAAAATCAAAATAATTTATTTAGTGAAGCAACCTCTACTGGTTATTTAGCTAGCTATTTAGCGTATAAAAAAGATACCAGTAATGCTATCACTTATGCAAAAAAAGCAAGAGAACTTGCGCTAAAATCTGACAATGCCGAAAGCATACTACGATCATTAAATTTACTTACACAGATTGATAAGAAAAATGCTCCCAGCTATGCACATGAATATATTTCGTTTAACAATAAATTACAGGAAGATGAGCGAAAATTAAGGGATAAATTTGCACGTGTTCGTTTTGAAACAGATGAATTTATTGAAAAAAACGATTTACTAGCAAGCCAAAATAACCTGCTTACAAAAGAAAAACAATTATGGTCTGCTATTAGTCTTATTGGCTTTATTTCAGCATTGGCTATTTTAATTATAATATTGCAACGAATAAAAAATAAAGATTTAAAATTCAAACAACAACAACAAGAAAGCAATCAAGAAATTTTCAACCTTTTGATGGAACAACAAGGTAAAGTCGCTGAAGGTAAAAAAATAGAACAAGAACGAATTTCTCAAGAATTGCATGACGGTGTGTTAAATAGAATGTTAGGCATTAGATTAGTATTAATAGGTCTTAACAAAAGATCCGACCTCGAATCAATAGAACAACGTGGAGAATTAATTAAACAATTAGCAGAACTTTCAGAAGAAATACGAACTGTATCTCACGAATTAAATCATGCAGCATACCAAAAAATTAGTAATTTCATTGAATCAATAAAAACAATGTTAGAAACATTTAAGACTGCCACTGCAAACATTAAATATAATTTTACGTACAATGAAGAAGTTGAGTGGGATACAATTGATGGAAATATAAAGATTAACCTATACCGAATTTTACAAGAAAGTATTCAAAATTGTATAAAACATGCAGAAGCTTCTAGCATTTTTATTAATTTTGATGCTTCTGAAAAAGAAATCATTACTACTATTGAAGATAATGGTGTTGGTTTTGATACCAAAAGAATTAAAAAAGGTATTGGTGTCCGAAATATATCTTCTCGTTTAAAAAAATTAAATGGAGATTGGAATTTAGATAGTAAAATAGATGTAGGTACTACTATGACAATAAAAATACCTTATCAGATTGAAAAAGAAAATGTAGCTTAGTTAAAATATTTTTACAATGAATACCATACATATATTGGCAGTTGATGATCATATGATGACTATGGTTGGGTATAAATATATTCTTGAAGATGCAGACTTTAAGAATTTTGTTGTGAAAATGGATATGGCAAATACCTTTGATTCTGGTAAAGCAAAAATTATACAAGCAGCAGCAGAAGGAGCACCTTACGATATTCTTTTATTAGACATACAACTTGCCCCAATTCGAGAAGGTGTTGCATGTACAGGTGAAGATCTTGGAATTATTGCTCGTAAGACATCCCCTAATTCAAAAATTGTTTTTTTATCTTCTTTTAGTGATAATTACAGAATTAACAGCATCCTAAAAACTGTAAATCCAGAAGGTTATATGGTTAAAACAGAGATAAATGAAGATGCACTAAAAGAAATGGTCGAAACTGTTTTAACAGACCCTCCATATTATACAAAAAAAGCAATGGTCGCTATTAGAAACAAGATGTCTTCGGATATTTACTTAGATGATAATGATAAAAAATTATTGTACTATTTATCAATCGGAACCAAAACCAAAGATATGATTGATCATATATCGCTTTCACTCCCAGGTATAGAAAATAGAAAACGTCAATTAAAAGAAATTTTTGGTGTTGGGAAAGAAAATGACTATGCATTAATTACTGCTGCAAGAGAAAAAGGGTTCATTTAATCGAAAAAATCCATTTTTTTTTTAAAAATAATTTACTGATAATCAATTTGTTATGTTTTTTAATATAAAAACCATAAAAAGTCTATGGTTTTTATATAGTGTAAGGTGCCATTTAAAAAGTATGTTTGTTTATAAACTGTTACATTTTAAACATGTCATCTAAAAAAAATGCTCCTAGAAAAAGCTTAAAAGCTTATGCCGCAGAGGAAAATACCATTCTTGGATTAGATGCTTTTAGATTAAAAGTAGAGAAAGATTTTTTCTGTGATGTTAAGATTACAAGTTCAAAACAATTAAATAATTCTAATGATTTAATATTAGAAGCAAAATTCAATTTTGAATTATCGCAAGGTTTACCAATATTAGCAAATAGACAAATTGGTGACTTAGATTTAAGTGATAGTCAAGAAAAGGATTGTTTATTTTTAAATGCCTTAGAAGATTTATACAAAAACAATGTTCAATGTATTGATATTGAAGAAGTAAATATAATTTTTAATGATTGTATGATTGTAATTCATAAGATATTTGAAAATAGTATTTCTTCTCAACTAAACAATATTATTACAGAATTACATAAAAATCAATTGTTTTATACGAAAGGTTTTACTAAAATGCCTTATGAAATTCATATTCCTGTTTTTGAACAAAAGCATATTGATTCAGATTTTAGTCTGCTAAATATTAGAATGAAAGCTAATAAAAATGAAGATTATTTTGCTTTTTGGGGTTTATACTTTGAAGATACAATAGATGCTCACATTTATGATTTTTTCAATAAAGATATTATAGATGGAGAATTGACTATGATAAATCAATAAAAATTAAAAAGCCATTATAAATTTATAATGGCTTTTTTTAATTAAAATACTTTTAGATTATTAACAAGCGTAGAATAATTCTCTTCCACTCATTAAAGAATTTACTTTTTCCTTAACCTCTGAAATTACTTCTTCATTTTCAGAATTAGTTAAAACTTCATCAATAAAGTCAACTATAACAGCCATATCATTTTCTTTCAATCCTCTTGTTGTAATTGCTGCAGTTCCAAAACGAATACCTGAAGTAATAAATGGTGATTTATCGTCAAAAGGGACCATGTTTTTGTTCGCTGTGATATCTGCTTTTACCAAAGCATTTTCAGCGTCTTTACCAGTTATATCTTTATTTCGCAAATCAATCAACATCATATGATTATCGGTACCACCTGAAATTATTTGGTATCCTTTTTTAACGAAAGCCTTTGCCATAGCATCTGCATTCTTTTTAACCTGTAAAATGTAGGTCAAATAATCATCAGTTAAAGCTTCACCAAAAGCAATTGCTTTAGCAGCTATAATATGCTCTAATGGTCCACCTTGATTACCTGGAAAAACTGCTAAATCTAATAAAGCCGACATTTTACGCAATGTTCCATTTTTTAATGTAATTCCAAAAGGATTATCAAAATCTTTCCCCATTAATATCAATCCACCCCTTGGGCCTCTTAAGGTCTTATGTGTGGTGGTGGTTACTATATGACAATGCGGAATTGGATCATTTAAAATACCTTTTGCTATTAATCCCGAAGGGTGAGATATATCAGCCAGCAAAAGAGCGCCTACACTATCAGCAATCTCTCTAAATCTTTTAAAATCAATATCTCTTGAATAAGCAGAAGCACCCGCAATAATCATTTTGGGTTTTTCTTTTGTTGCTATTTCTTGGATTTTATCATAATTCAAAACACCTGTTTCTTGGTCTACACCGTAAAAAACTGGGTTATACAATCTACCTGAAAAATTTACAGGAGAACCGTGAGTTAAATGCCCACCATGTGATAAATCAAAACCTAATATTGTATCTCCAACATTTAAACAAGCATGATATACTGATGCATTTGCTTGAGAACCTGAATGGGGTTGAACATTTGCATACTCAGCACCAAATAATTCTTTAGCACGATCAATAGCTATTTGCTCTACAACATCTACTATTTCACAACCACCATAATAACGCTTACCAGGATACCCTTCTGCATATTTATTGGTCAAAACAGAACCAGCTGCTTCCATAACCTGAGGGCTAACAAAATTTTCAGAAGCGATAAGCTCTATC
>TARA_R110002051_G_scaffold186645_5_pt1 | contig 10274 bp, 12 predicted proteins | sample TARA_R110002051 | Tara Oceans TARA_R110002051 (sample SAMEA4397023) | marine metagenome | biome: Polar Biome; feature: [MES] marine water layer (ENVO:01000295) within the mesopelagic zone...; material: water (ENVO:00002006), including particulate matter (ENVO:01000060) such... | reverse complement strand
CTTAGAGCCAAGGATTTGAGTCAATCAAATCCTGAACGGCTCTAACGGATGATCGAGCAGCTCAGTTGGGAGAGCGCGTCACGATAGCGCTCCCGCATGGCCTGATGGGGCGGCGCCAGCCGCACGACGACTGCAACGTCGTTGCCCTGCGCCTCAACGATCAAAAGTCCTTCGTCGATCTCGAAGCGCTGTTCGGCCAGAAGGCGCGTCTGGGCGGGATTGAACAGGCCCATGTCCAGCAGATCACCCGAACCCGAACGATTGGTCGTGGAATAGATCACATGCCCATCGGCGTTGAACACAGCGACCGACCAGAACGCGAGCGGCAAATCTCCGTTGACGATGCCCGGCCCGTCGCCCAGCTCCAGCCTGCACACACCATAGAGCAGTTCGGGGTCCAGCCCCATCGGGTTGGCTTCACCGGGAGCCAGATCATCGAAAACCACAAAGGTTTCAAGCGGCGCGACAGCCTCCAGCCGATGCCACACATCGCGCACGGCCGCGTCGGGCAGGGTGAGGATGACAACCAGATGGATAAGCCCGCCCAGAACCACCCCGCCCAATATCCAGAACAACAGCCGGCTCATTGGCAGGACACCTTTTCGATGGCCGGCATGGCTTCGATTGTTGTGTTGGCGCCTGAAAACACCACGGCGTCATAAAGGGTCAGAGCGAGCGTGAACGGTCCCGTTCCTTCGATTTCCAGCCAGTTGCCCGGGCCCATTTCGACCCCGATGGTCGCATTGAGCCCACCATCGCCCCATCGCGCCACGCGTTCGCTGTGCAGCGCGGGAAGCTCGGGCGAAGCGGCGATATTGGCGCCGTCCGGGTCGGTTGCCACAAGCGTCCAGAAACTGGCACCGGGCACTTTCCCAGCCACCAGGTACTGGCACCGCGCGTCCAGCGGATCGCCCGAATCGTCCGTGTAGGCGCGAAATTGAAGGCCCTCGGCATAGCCAAGCTGAAGATGGCCCGTCCGCGCCAGATAGGCCCGGCTGTAGGGGTTGGGCATGGGTTGTCCCACATCGGGCCACGCGGCCCAGGAGCCGACCCGGACCGCCGCAAACAGCCTGCCGTCGGTCAGCGCGTAATAGCTTGCCCCGAACCCCACCGAGAGGGCGACCACGAGGCCAACCAGCAGTCGGAAAATCAAACCCAAGACGTCACAGACTTTCGTTGGCGCCGGCGACTGGAGCCGTTGCCTGATCGATGGCCCCGCTCCCCCCAACGGCAAGGGACTGGCGCATTTTTTCCGACAGATCAAGCAGCTTGATCGCCGCTGCCGGGGCCAGGGTCGGCGCGCGCTCGGGCGCCTGTTCGCCATCTTCCCCGTTTGCCGAATCTGCGATGATGAAGGGCCGAGGCTCCATATCCACCCCGAAAACCGGCTTCACTTCGATATTGGTGTGTGCGTAGGCCATGAATTTCTGCCAGCTCATGGCCGGAAGACTGCCCCCGGTCAGATTGTTCATGGCCGTGTAATTGTCGTTTCCGTACCAGACCGAGGCGACGTAATTGCCGGTATATCCCACATACCACGCATCGCGGTACGAACTGGTCGTTCCGGTCTTGCCCGCACTCGGGACACCCTCGACAACCGCGCGTCCGCCCGTGCCGCCATAATTGACGGCGTTGAGAATGTCGTTCATCGACAAAACGATCTGCTCATCAAGGAGCCGCACCCGGTTCTCGTCGGGATTGGCCTCATAGATCACTTCGCCGCGCAACGTCGTGATGCGCGTGACCCCGAACCCGGTCGCCCGATAGCCGCCATTGGCAAACACCGCATAGGCCGAAGCCATGTCGAGTGCGCTCACCGAGGCCACGCCCAGCGCCAGCGAACGGGTCACCGGAAACGCGTTGCGGATGCCGAGACGATGCGCCATTTCGGCAATCGGCTCACGCCCGGTCTGGGTGGAAAGGCGAACCGGAACGCTGTTGATCGAAGCGGCCATGGCAGCCCGGATCGTCGTCCCGCCACGAAACGAGCGCCCGTAATTCTGCGGGCACCAATTGCCGATACAGATCGGTGCATCGGTGATCGGGCTGCGCGGCGTGAGCCCGAGCATCTCGAACGCGGTGGCATAAACGAATGGCTTGAACGCCGATCCCGGCTGCCGGTTGGGCGCCACCGCCCGGTTGAACTGGCTCTGTCCGTAATCGGTGCCGCCCACCATGGCGCGCACGGCGCCGTTGTGCTCCATGACCACCATGGCGCCCTGGCTCACATTGTAGGCGGTGCCCTGTTCGCGCAGGACCGAGATAATGGCGTCTTCGGCATGAACCTGCAGGTCGGGATCGATGGTTGTGCGCACCACGAACCCGACCTCGGGGCTGTCGCCGACAAGGCGCTTGGTTTCCAGAAACGCCCAGTCGAGAAAGTAGTTGGGCGAATTGGCTTCGGCGGAACGGTCGACCGGCTCAGCCGGCCGGCGCCGCGCTGCCGTCACCTGGCCCTCGGTCAGATAGCCTCCATTGACCATGTTGGTGAGGACCACATTGGCCCGCCCGCGCGCCGCAGCGATATCGACGTGAGGAGCCCAGCGGGTCGGCGCCTTGTAAAGCCCGGCCAGCATTGCGGCCTCGGCGAGATCGATATCCTGGATGGGCTTGCCGAAATAGAACTCCGCCGCCGCCGTCACCCCGACATTGCCGCCCCCCATATAGGCGCGGTCGAGATAGAGCTTTAAGATTTCGTCCTTGGTGAAATTGGCTTCCAGCCAGAAGGCCAGAAACAGCTCCTTGATCTTGCGCTCATAGGTCCGCTCATTGGTCAGAAACAGGAGCTTGGCCAATTGCTGGGTGATCGAGGACCCACCCTGCAGGCCCGAATCGCCCCCGGCATTGGAGAGCAGCGCCCGGGTCGTACCCCATACGTCGATGCCGAAATGCTCGTAAAACCGCCTGTCCTCGGTCGCCAGCGTCGCCTTGATCAAAAAGTCGGGGATTTCCGCCAGCGCCACCGAATCGTCGGACCGGATGCCGCGCCGCCCGATTTCGTTGCCGTAGCGGTCCAGAAAGATCACCGAATAGTCCTCGGCCCGGTTGAACTCGCCCGAGGCGGTTGCATCCATCGCCGAAAGCGCCAGCGCCACCATAAGCACAGAGCCCATGGCGCCAAAGCTCAAGGCGTCCGATGCCAGCTCGACGAAAATCCGCCGCAGCCCACGCACCGAAAAAAGCGAGAAAAAATCCTGAGTCCTGGTATAGACTCGTCCCGTCGAGCGCATGCCGTCGTAAAGAAACGAATCCAGCCATGCGTCGGCCTCGAGCAGCCGGTTCTTGCCTTTGGCACGCTTCTGCTTTGTGTAAAACGGGTCCTGCACCTTGGGCCTTTTGCTGCTCGGCTTCAATTGTTTGCCCGTCCGGGTGCGCTCGATCCCGAACCGATGGTATTGTATGGCGTTAAGCCCCAATGGGTCATCACAATTTTATGTGGTTTTGCCAACGGGGTTAAAAGTGTGGAGTTGGTGCCGACAATGGCATTCTGGGACGAAAAACCGCTTGAAGCCATGACCACCGAGGAGTGGGAGGCGCTGTGCGACGGCTGCGGCAAATGCTGCCTGCTCAAGCTCGAGGACGAGGACAGCGGCCAGATTTTCCCCGCCAATGTGCGCTGCAAGCTGCTCGATGGAGACACTTGCGGCTGTTCGGACTATCCCAACCGGCAGGCCAAGGTTCCCGACTGCATCAAGCTTACCCCTGAAAAGGTCCGCGAGATCGCCTGGATTCCCAGGAGCTGCGCCTATCGGCGCATCGCCGAGGGCAGGGGGCTGGCCTGGTGGCATCCGCTCGTTTCGGGCGATCCCGAAACCGTCCACGCCGCCGGAATTTCCGTTCGCGGCCGCACCATTGCCGAAGAAAATGCCGACACCTCCGACTGGGAAAGCCACATCATCGACTGGGTCGACTGGGAACCGGCCGAATAACCAACCCGGCCCTGCAAACGGTTCGGACCGGGAAAAAATCGTGATGAACGCTTTCTGAATATCGAGTTCACGGCCGGTTCCGGCCGATAGAGCTAAACCTGATCCTGCAAGAGGCAACCGGCGGTACGCAACACCCGCCCAACCCAACCAGGAGACGGAACAATGTTTAAAAAGATCATCATCGCAGCCACCCTCGCTGCCAGCTTCGGCGCCGTGAGCGTTCCGGCCATGGCCAACGACATCTACATCAACCAGTTCGGATGGGGCAATTCGGCCGGCGGCACCCAGTCGGGCACGGGCAACGCCATCGGTGCTTTCCAGGACGGCTGGTGGAATTCGAGCACCCATCATCAGTCGGGCCACGGCAATGTCGCCGCCAGCGGCCAGAGCGGCTGGGACAACCAGTCCGAAACCTGGCAGAACGGCAATTTCAATGAGGCCGGCGTTGGCCAGTTCGGGTCCAACCATACCTCGGTCCTTACTCAGGACGGCAATGGCAACGTGGCTGCCGGCGTCCAGGTCGGCGATGGCTGCACTGCTGCGGTCGATCAGAACGGATCGGGCAATGTCGCCGCCTTCGTTCAGGTCTGCCCCTGACAGTCGCGCATGGCTCACCCATTTTCCCCAGCCGGGCAGGGCTTTTAGCCCCCCGGCGCCAAGGAAGGACGCATCCGATGACCATTGATCGCCGCAAAGCCTATTCGCTTTCCATTCTCGGCACCGCCGTCGCACTTGTCGCTGTCGGTACGGCCAGCTATGCCCGCTCGACCGACGATGTCACCGGCGCAACACGCCCGGTGCCCTGCGAGGTGGTTTCGACCGCAGCCGGCAATGGCATGACCCTCGAGGCCATCTATAACGCCCAGGGACCGACCAACGGCACCTACCGTCTTTCGGTAAAGTCGGTCGGCGGCGCCAACAGCTCCACAATCAATCAGGGTGGCGGCTTTGCCGCACATGACGCCGGGCCTGTCAGCCTGGGGCGCGTCTCGGTCGGCAACGCGCCGGCATATGATATCGCCCTGACCGTCGAGGTCGACGGGGTGGTCCACACCTGCCTCGATCCGCAGGGCAATTGGGCCTGACGAAAAAGGGGCTCCGAAACGGGAGCCCCTTTTCTTTGGCGTATATCGCAGCGCTACTGGACCTGGCGCAGCGTCAGGCCCGAGAGGACGCAGTCTCCTTCGACAGCCAGACCGCTGTCCCCGGCCACGATCTCGCATTCGATCGGTGTGGGCACCGAACTGCCGCCATCGATCTCCTCGATGATCAACGAGCCCTCGCTTGCCGCATAGGTGCCGCTCAGCGCGGGCTCTGTCGCTTCGGCATCGAGCACGACACCTTCCCAGGCGGCAAATGATCCGTCATTGCCGAACAGGAAGGTCAGGCTGTTCGTGCCCTCGCCCTGCGCCACGAACCGTCCCGGCCCGATGCCGCTGATGCTGGCCTGCGCGGCCGCGTCGCTTTCATCCTGACGGGACGCGACCTCGGCTTCGAGAGCCTCAAGCTCGTCGGTGCGGTCCGACAGCGTGGCCGTCAAGGTTTCGAGTTGGGCCTGCACCTCCTCGCGCTGGGCCTGCGCGTCGGTAACCTGGCTTTCCAGTTCGGTCTGCTGACCTTCGAGTTCGGCCACCACGGTTTCGAGGCTTTCGCGCCGGTCTTCGAATTCGGCCTGGCTGGCGCGCAGCTCGGACAATTGGGTCTGGGCGGCAGCCTGCGCTTCGCGCGCCGCCTGCACTTCGCTTTCCATTTCCGCTGACGTGCGCGTGGCGTCGGCCGCTTCCTGAGTCAACTGGGCCGCGGTTTCGCGCAGCTCGGCTTCCTCGCTGCGCGCCGTCTGCAACCGGCTGCCCACATCGGCCAACTCTGCCGTGCTCTGGGCAATTCGGTCCTGCACTTCGGAAAACGAACTTTCGGCTTCGGCGAGATTGGCCTGCAATTCTTCGATGCGACCCTCGCGCTCGGCCAGTGCGTCGGCGACTGTCTCAAGTTCGGCGTTGGCTCCCTCGAGGGCGGCCTGTACCTCGTCGCGTTCAGCGACAATGGTATCGCGGTCTTCGGTCAGCCGGTTGCGTTCCTCGGTCAGCGTGCTGATTTCGGCCTCGAGTTCCTCGAGCGTTGTCCCCGACTCTTCCATGGTCTGGACATCGGCTGCCAACTGATCGCGCTCGGACGTCAGGGCGTTGACTTCGTTTTGCAGGCCGCCCGTCGTTGTCGATGAGGCAAACCACAAGATCACGAACGCCGCCCAGCCCAATACGGCGGCAGCGCCCAGCGCGATAACGAGCGGGTTCCTCGAGCGGTCTTGAGTTTCGGTGTCGTCGTCCATGGCAAATCCTTTTGGCTCCGTTGAGGAGCGAATTGGTAAAGCGAAAATGGCAGGAGCGTCCCGGCTTGGCGCTGTCCCTCGCACGAACAACAAGCAACGCGCCGCACGGGTTCCAATATGACGGCGCTTTGAGGGGCGAGGCAACCTTAACGCCAGATAAACGTGACCTTCGACGGCGGTTCAGCTCGCCCAATTCATAGTCGTGGTCATGGAGGCGCAACACCGCCACAGCAAAACCAGAGGAGCACGATCATGGGATGCAACACCAACACAGCAAAGGCCGCCGGCCTCGCACTGATTATCGCAATGGGCGCATTCACGGCCCCCGCCAACGCCGGGCAGGTGTCGATCAACTTGAACCCCGCCAATGCCGAACAGCAGCAGATGATGCAGGCCGGGCTCGGCATTTATGCCCTCTACAACGGCATCCAGAACGGCTCGATCACCCAGGATGGCGTCAACAACATGGCCGGTCTGACCCAGGGCGGCGGCGGCAACCTCGGCATCGTCCATCAGGAAGGCAACAACCACAACGGCACCCTCAACCAGCAGGGCGGGAACAACAGCTACGGCCTGTTCCAGTTCGGTGAAGGGACCGATGCCCACGTCAATCAGTCGGGCGGCCAGACAGGTCTGGGCCTGGTCTTCGGTTGGTAATTCCCCGGCTCCGATCCGGTGTCCGTACTCGACCGTATGGGTACGGGCGCCGTTCCCCGGGGCGTGTGACATACTTCAAAGCGTTGATTTCCGGCATCCATAGGCGTAAACGATCCCGCGCCACGCTGGAGGGGCCGGGACATGCTTGGTGCAACCGCTTACGTCACCGCGTTTTTCACGCTCGTTCTTGCCGGCATGATGCTTGTGCCAATGCTGGCCGATCTCTCCGTCGGCAACCCCGATTGGCAAGCCTTCCTCATCTCCGCGCTCGCCGCCGGCGTGCCTTCGGGGTTCCTTGCGCTCGCCACAAGGCGTGAGCTTCCGCCCTTCAGCCTGAAATTCGGCTTTCTGCTCGTCAACATGATCTGGGCATCCACCTCGATCGTCGCCGCATTGCCGCTTTTCCTTTCCGGGCTCTCCATCAGCTTTACCGATGCGGTTTTTGAAGCCACATCGGGAATAACCACCACGGGATCGACAATACTTGCGGGCCTTGACGACATGCCTCCGGGCCTCCTGCTGTGGCGCTCGATGACGCAATGGTTCGGCGGGCTGGGCATCATCGCGATGGGGCTGCTTCTCCTCCCCTTCCTGCGGGTGGGCGGCATGCAGATCTACAAGCTCGAATCCTCGACACAGGCCGATTCACCCTTCGCGCGGTTCACAAAATTCTCATGGGCGATGGTGGGGCTCTATCTCGCCCTTTCGCTCGCCTGCGCCCTTTCCTATTGGGTGGCGGGCATGTCCAGCTTCGATGCCGTAAACCACGCCATGACCACGGTCTCGACCGGCGGCTATTCCACCCACGATTCCTCGATGGGTCATTTTGGCCTTCCGGTTCTCGTCGTCGGCATCGTCTTCATGATTGGCGGCGCGATGCCCTTCATCGCGATTTTGCGTGCGGTCACCACCGGACGGATTTCTGCAGCCTTTGAGGCACAAGTGCCAGTGCTGCTCTCGATTCTGGCGGTTTTGAGCTTTGCAGTGTTCCTTTCGGCACTCGCCCACTGGCCGTCGGACCTGAGGTCACTGGGGGTCCATTCGGCGTTCAATATCGTCTCGGTGGTCACAACCACCGGGTTTGCTTCGACCGACTACACGCTCTGGGGGCCGTTCGTGAACACCGTCTTTCTGCTCGCCACCTTCCTGGGCGGGGCCGCCGGCTCGACCAGCGGTGGAATAAAGACTTACAGGCTCATCATAATTTACCAGTCGCTGCGCAACGGGCTCAAGGAATTGATCTATCCCCACGGCATATTCGTGGTGCGCTACGAGGGTCGCGAAGTGCCCTGGCAGGCCATCAAATCGGTGCACCATTTCATCGCAGCGTTCCTCGCGCTCCTTTTGGCCGTCACATTGGTTCTCGGCTTTACGGGCCTTGATACCCTGACAGCCTTCACCGGAGCGCTTACCGCCCTCACCAATGTCGGCCCCGGCCTCGGTGAAATAATCGGCCCGGCGGGCAATTTTTCCTCGCTGGAGCCGCTGGCCAAATGGGCCCTGATCTTTGCAATGCTGGCTGGGCGCCTTGAAATCCTTGCCATTCTGGTTCTGTTCAGCCCAGCCTTCTGGCGGCGCTAGAGCCGTCCAGGATTTGATTGAATCAAATCCTCGGCTCCAGACCTTTGTCTTGTCGCGTGTCCGAACCGCAAAACCGTTTCCATCCCCGATCGCGTCGAGGACATGCTTTTGCTGGACACGCTCTAAGCCCGTCGTTTTCTCGTTCTACTTGCCGGTGAGGTCGGCGAGCAGAGCGTCGAGCGAAGCAAAGCTTATGCCCATGCCATCGGTCATGCCGGTTGCCAGTGATGCATCGCGCTGGCCCTTGGATTCATAGGTGATTGTCTGTTTGAGCCGCGTGCGATCGTTTTCGGCCTGAAACGCGCACTCGATCAGCATTTTTCCCATGCCGAAATCGTCATCGAACGTCTCGGTGGTCACAAGGCGGGCCGGGGGCTCGATCTCGTGGAAAATTCCCTTGAGGCCCATGCTGGCCCCATCCGGTCCCGACCAGACGTAGCGATACGTACCGCCAGGCCTCAGGTCGATCTCGCACGTGGCAAGCGACCAGTCGTCCATCCCGGTCATCCAGCGCCGAACGAGATCGGGCTTTGTATAACAATCGAAAACCAGATCGGCCGGGGCATCGAACAGGCGCTCGATGACCACTTCGAGATCGCTCGGTGTCGAAACGGTAAGGGTAGTGGAAAAGCTCATCAGTTCCGTTCCTTTTTGCGTTGAGCCTTCAACTCGTCCAGCAGGGTGTCGAGCCGGGAAAAGTTGGCTTCCCAGATCTGACGATAATTCTCCAGCCAGTCAGTGGCTTCCTTGAGCGCAATGCCTTCGATCTTGACCGGGCGCTTTTGCGCGTCGCGGCTGCGCGATACCAGCCCGGCTCGCTCCAGCATCTTTATGTGCTTGGAAATGGCAGGCTGGCTCATATCGAAGGGCGCCGCCAGTTCCATCACCGTTGCCTCACCCTCGATCAGCCGCGCCAGAATGGCGCGCCGCGTTGGGTCGGCCAGGGCGATAAATGTGGCGTCGAGGCGTTCGGAATCCGTCATTTCATAACCGTATAGATTGATATCTAATTAGTTATATAAGGTCGCTTTCCGAGTCAATATGCACAGCCTGGCGGCTGGGCAAAAAATTTGCCGATTTTGTCGGATCGGACCAAACTGACACGTCCTGTATGCATCAATGCTGCAAATGGAGACGACAAATGCCCGCCACGCCCAACACCGACAAGGAACTCGTGCTGGATCGCCTGATCGATGCGCCGCGCGACAAGGTCTATCGTTGCTGGACCGAGCCAGACCTTATCAAGCAGTGGTTCGCGCCCAAGCCCTGGACCACGCCCAATGTGGAGATCGACGTCCGTCCGGGTGGTGCCAATACGGTCACGATGGCCGACCCCGAAGGCAACGAATATCCCAATCCCGGCATCTATCTCGAAGTCGTTCCCAACGAAAAACTGGTTTTCACCGATGCCTTTACCGCCGGATGGCAACCGACCGACAAGGCGTTCTTCACCTGCGAGCTGACCTTCGCCGATGAAGGCGGCAAGACCCGGTATATCGCCCGGGCCAAGCACTGGACGCTGCAAGACAAGCAGCAACACGAGCAGATGGGATTCCACGAGGGTTGGGGCATATGCGCCGATCAACTCGAAGCGCTGGCCAAGACGCTCTGAACGCGCCTGGCGTTATTGACCATTCCGCTCGAGCCACGCCACGGCGTGCTCGAGCATTTGTTTGGCATCGACCAGCAAACTTCCTGCTGCTCCGATCTTATCTTGCCGCCCGCGTCCCTTTTCGAGATGGGATGTCACGATCGCGGTAAAATAGTCGATACCATCG
>TARA_R110002051_G_scaffold286290_2_pt1 | contig 10278 bp, 14 predicted proteins | sample TARA_R110002051 | Tara Oceans TARA_R110002051 (sample SAMEA4397023) | marine metagenome | biome: Polar Biome; feature: [MES] marine water layer (ENVO:01000295) within the mesopelagic zone...; material: water (ENVO:00002006), including particulate matter (ENVO:01000060) such... | reverse complement strand
GACTTCATCAATTGGGTGGATTCGGAATTTGACCTGGAAATATTAAAAATAGTAAAAAGTAAGATTGAAGAGAGGATAGATTTTTTAAATACTATGATAGGTATGGGCACTCGTAACCCCATTAAAGGATATAGGCGTTAAAACCCAGTCGTATTAATTTAATGTCTTCCCCACCAACCCTTGAAATTTACACATAGTTTACTTACTTTTAAATAAAATATTTAATATGAGTAAAAAAAGATTAAATTCTTTATTGTTTTGGGGATTTTTTATTGGGATTTTTTATCTCTCTAGCATAGAACCTCCCACTAAAGTTACTTCTAAAGAGTTACCTAAAACTACGATAAAAGATACTTGTATAGTTTTAAAAACTAAAAAAATTATATTGTGGACTGATGGCACCTGGACACCAGATAGCCTAAATTTTTAAGGATAAGAATAAATGGATGAAACATTAACTGACTGGGATAAAAGATTTATAGATTTAGCTCATTACGTATCTAAATGGTCTCGAGACCCTAATAGAAAAATAGGTGCAGTAATAGTAGGTGACGATAACACAGAAAAGTCTATAGGGTATAACGGACTCCCTAATAATACAGATATTACCAACGAAAATAGATACAATAAACCACAAAAATATATGTGGGTAGAACACGCTGAAAGAAACGCTATTTATACAGCAGGTCGAAATGGGGTCCAATTAGATGGGGGTAAAATATATGTCACTTATTTTCCCTGTGTAGATTGTGCACGAGCTATAATACAATCGGGAATAAAAGAAGTTTGTTCACCTAAACCTGACTGGACACATCACAAGTGGGGAGAATCGTGGAAGGTTTCCCAAGAAATGTTTAAAGAATGTGGTGTAAAAATTAAATTTATAGAAAATGAATAAAGACAAATTTTGGAGAGAATACCACACAATTAAAGAAACTGATTTACCTTTTTGGTTTGGGGGATTAAATCCCCTAGATAAAAATAAAATAAAAGATAGGGTTAGAGAATTAACTCTAGAGATATGTCATGGAGCGTATTATGATGGTTGGACACTAGAAGGTCTGAAAAAAGAAAATAAAAAACTTTCTACTTTATTAAGAGAAAATATTTGACAGACTTGGCATTTTGGTGTCGGTCTCGTCTTCACAAACTTCCAAAGTGGGGAATGTACAGTCCTCATCACCATCCAAAGGAAAACATTTATTAGTATATCTCCCATTATCACATTTTTTACAACAACTTAAACTTAGTGGATTGTCAAGTGCATCTTCGGTTGAAGAGTCGGGACCCATCAAGAAAGCAGTTCCAGGTGGTGGGAAAAGGTTAAAAATCATTGTTAAACAAGCGTTACCGCCACCACTCTCTATACAATTCCTAATTTCACCAGCGATTTCGCCACCATAGGTGGTATAGATGTGGGTGAATATCTGTTTACCAGTAAGGAATGTACCTACCTGTTTGCCGGGGTACAACTGCAAGTCCTCTAGTAAATCTTGAACTTCCACCCCCGTAAGTCCTGTTATATCTATAATTTCACCATTAACCGTAACCCACACGTTACCGTTATTTATTGGCTGTGGTGGACCCGCCCAAATCTCATTACCTAACGGTTGTGGGATTGTCGTTTCTTGACCACCCGTCTTTTTTAAATTAAAGGTTACCCCTTTACTTCCTTTGGTAATATCTACTTCATCTGGTAAAGACCCAATATCTTTTTGTCTTCCACTGGTAGTTAAAGGACCTTCCCCTTTAAAAGCAGTTCCATCAAATTGTCCTGAAGATGAGGTATTAGTGCCCCCTCGGATATTATTAACTTTTTGTTCTAAAAGAGCCTGTTGGTGTAGTTTTAATATTCTATTTTTTTCTTTATTCATCATTATCTTCTAAATTTTCTAGCACCACGTAACTTTTTAGGTTCTTCCTCCATTTCTATTTCCAAGTCACCATCTACATTTACATCCCCAAATAAGTTAAGTAATGAATCTGGTAAAACATCACTTTTTTCTTTAGGTATATTAAAATCATCTATAGTTATATCATCTATTTCGTCCGACATCTCTGAATAATCACAAGGACCATCATGGTAATCACCACATGATGAACAAGAATTCCCCTCTCTATCTCCGAAACCCCCTATATCACCACCTGTTATGTCTACTTCCGAAGGTAATTCTAAACCTAGTTCTACACTTATAATTTCTTCTCTTGGTGATTGTGTTAATTCACCGTCAGACTGCCATGCCATAGGTGTTTCGTAAGCACCAGAAGCGGATGAGGAGGTTTGTTCTTGTAAATGAAGTTTTCTAATTCTATTTTTTTCTGTTAAATTTGTTTCTAATACATTCATGAGCCTATTTTATTAATAAATATTAAAGTTTTACTAAATAATTTTGATTTTCTACATTCACTTATGTATATTATTAACTATGGATACATTTTTAATAATATTAGTGATTTTATTAAGCTCAATCTTGAGTTTTTTGGTGGGTTATTCATCGAGGAAACACCAAGAAGAGAAAATGAAAAAAAGAGTATGGATTAATATCGTAAAACGTCTGCATGTTATTAATCCTTTAAGTGTTGGTTATGATGAATTAGGGAAAGAAGATAAGGTGGACCAATTAAATATAGAAACGCTCAAAAATGACTTAAGAATTGCATTATCAAATGAAGATTATGAGGAAGCTGCGAAAATTAGAGATTTAATTAATAAGTTTGGCCTATAACCACTTATTTTTTTTAAAATATTTCCACATTACAACTATAGTAATAAGAGTTAATATAATAAAAATCCAAAACCCATGGTGATTGTTTAAAAAGGGGACATCATCAAAGTTCATTCCAAACAATCCTGTATAAAAAGATAAAGGTAAGAAGATTGTGGACCAAATCGTGAGTAAATTTAACCTTCTATTCATTAACTCATTGTGAGATTTCTCTAACATTGCTTCTAATATTAAATGTAACTCTAATAAATCTCTATATCTATCTTTTGAATTTATTAAAATCTTTTTTAAGGAGTAGAATTCTTTAATGTCAATGCTTTGCCCCTCAAAAATCGCTTCTTCGAACTCGTATATTTTTTTCTCTATGTCTTTTCTATCTAGTGCCATCTTTCCAAATATCTATAACCCATAATAATGATTCCACCAAATAAAGTAAACCCACCATTAACATCCCATAATGTGTCCAGGTACCCGAATGCCCATAATTTAAATCCTGATAAATAGATGGTATTGTGGATAATATGATAGATAGAGAAAAAAGTAACTTTACCCACTTATTTTTCATTAAATTTTTCATTATTTTCTATTGTACATTTTCAATTTATTCTCTATAGTACCATCTTCATAGGTGGTAGATTCTATATAATTCCCAATAGGTGCATCAATCAACTGTCCTATTGTATTATAATAAATTATTTTTTTAGGTTTGAGTGATTTGTTTTTAGGGTGACAATGTAATGTATGTGATGTGGTTTCGTCAAATTTTAATCTATAATAATTATCACTATAGTTTGTATAGTGACGATAATTTAAATCTGTTGAATATGATGTATTTAATGCGGTCCACTCTGAATAACCATCATTACTCCATTGTAATTCTAAATCAGTTGACTCAGAAACAGATGCTATAAGTTCGATACTATTATTTAATGTATTGCATTTAAACTTATTTAATCCAATTGGAAGCATTGTACTCATACAATCTATATAAATATAATCAATATGAACGTATCTTAACAGGGTATTACCAACACTACCTGTTAAAAAATCAAAAGAAAATAACTGTACTATATTTGGAATATATGCGTACCATATTCCAGTTGATGGTACGACCAAACCATTCCATGTCCCATCAAACCACCAAAATTGTAATTGGTCTGAATTTCTAATATCCATATCAAGCGCAAATTGAACATACATAGAATCACAACCATCATCTGAAAACTTAGTTCCATAGTTAGGGGATTCAAATGAATAGTATTGGCCCGTTAAATAATTATTTGTACAATTAGGACATAGATACGTCACATGGGCACACATATCGGGTTGACTTGTTACCGTTACCCATTCACCTGGACCTCCAATTGACGTAAAATGGTCAAATATTGGGTATTGTGCAGATACTACACCAAAACAAAAAACGAGTTGTAGTGTAATTACATAACTTTTTATAATTTGTGTTAATGTCACCTTCTTCTTTAATTTAAATCTATTATTCTAAATAAGTTTATTTTAATTAATTTATAGTCATCCCCGTTAATAGGGTTGGTTATCTATAATAATGTTATCTGGAAACCAATGGTCCCACTCATCTACCTCTTCAGGTTCAGTTAAATGCCAATCCATTTTTTAATATATTTATCTCTGTGGTCCGTTAAAATAAAATCTATTGGGTCTTTTTTATCATAATTAGGACATAATAATTTTATTAATAAGTAGATAAAGTCTTAAAAAAAATCTTACTATTATTTATAATAAAAAGACCATTATAAAAAAACTATTAAAAAAGACTAAAAAAAATGATATATAAATGAACACACACCAACTTAAAGTTATAATCATATTATTACTTTTTACAAAAGTATTATTCTCTCAATCAATTCACGAAGAACAATCAACTTACTACAATAGTTTAGGAAATTTAACAGACGAACAGTACGATAAATTAAATGACTATTCAAATACTCAAACTTCACCAAATAGGTCAAATTGTAATTTAGATAAAATTGTTTTTGGATGGCACCCCTACTGGGTAGGAAGTGCTTACCTAAATTATGATTGGAACTTATTATCAGATTTTAGTTATTTTTCTTACGAAGTAAACCCATCAACGGGAAATGCTAATACAACACATAATTGGGCTACTGCTAATTCAGTTGACAGTGCATTAGTAAATGGTGTTAGAGTTAATCTTTGTGTTACTCTATTTTCAAGTCACTCAACTTTCTTTGGTAGTAGTATATCACAACAAACCTTAATCAGTAATTTAATTAGTTTAGTTCAAAGCAGAGGCGCACATGGAGTCAATATAGATTTTGAATCTATGTCAAGTTCTCATAAAACTGACTTTACTAACTTTATGGTTGACCTATCAATGCAGATGCATGCTGCAATTCCCAATTCACAGGTAAGTGTTGCTATATATGCAGTTGATTGGAGTAATTTATATGATGTAGCTACATTAGCACCTTATGTTGATTTATTTGTTATGATGGGGTATGGGTATTATTGGACTAACAGTTCAACTGCTGGCCCTACTGACCCATTATATCATTATATGTCGAATAGTTACAAATACAGTCTCTCTCGTTCAATAACTTATTATTTGGATAAAGGATTACCTCCTGACCAATTTGTTATCGGATTACCCTATTATAGTAGAGATTGGCCCGTATCTAGTGGAACTATACCATCACCAACAACTGGAGTCGGAAGTGCTAAAACATACAGTCAAGTAAGAAATAATAGTGGTGGGTATTACAACACTAAACTATGGCACAATGCAAGTAAAACCCCATATTACACTTATGTAGATGGGTCTGACATCAGACAATGTTTTGCGATAGATGATGAAAGTTTTTCTGAAAGGTTACAATTGATAAGAAGACGGGGGTTAGCTGGAATGGGAATGTGGGCATTAGGTTATGATAATGGATATTCTAATTTATGGAATGGTATAGAAAATGAATTTACTGATTGTAGAGTTGAACCTTGTACCGATACTCTTTATGATATGGGTGGAGAAGAACGTAACTATTATGATAGAGAGGATTATATTTATACTCTTAGTGCTACGAACGGTGCTACTATTGATTTGGATTTTAAATCGTTTGATGTGGAACTAAATTATGATTACCTAAGATTATATAATGGTGTCGATACGTCATCACCCGTGATAGGTGTATATACGGGTACTAATAGTCCTAATGTTATCAACGCAGGTAGCGATGTTACTTTTTGGTTTTATTCAGATGGTGCAACCACAAACCCTGGTTGGGAAGTGGTGTATGAATGTTCTACCATCGTAAATATATCTGTAAAACAAAATAATAACACTAAAATTTATCCATCCCCATTCCAAGAAAAAATAAATATAGAAAATTTAAAGAAGAATTCAACTATTGGTATTTATGATGCTCTTGGTAAGCTCCTATATAAAACAACGACTGTTCAATCGTTTGTAGAGATATATTTAAATGATGTTAGTAAAGGAATGTATTATGTTATTGTTAAAAATCACAATACAAATCTCATAAAAAGAATTGTGAAAATTTAATAAAACATTAACATTTAAAAGTAGGTTTTACGAATAGGAAAGGATTAAAGTAAGGGTATGTGGCGGTAGTGGATTCTTTTAAGTTTGGAAGTATAGATTTTAACTACAATTATTTGGTATTATGAAAAAAAATATCTATATTTGTAGTATGAAAACACTAACACTTACAATCTTTACAACATTAACTGTATTTCTTACAGATATCCCTAATTTATTTAACTTTAATAAATGTAGTAATGCCTTTGAGGTTATTTATAATTCTCCTGGGGTTAAGATATCTACTAATAAGGCAATAGATATTTTAAAATTTAACCCTAAAAAAACTAACTTTGGTGTGAGTGAGGGAAAACCTAATAATACTGATTTTTATTTAAATACCAACTTCTTCACACCTAATGGGACCCCTATTGGGTTAGTGGTTGTGGACGGCAAAAGAAAATCTAGTAGAGTTAGAGGGGGGGCATACTTTTATGTTAGAAATGGGGAAGCACATGTTAAAAGTAAAACTTGTCCTTACGACACTAAATTCGCGACTCAAACTATACTATGGGGGGTTGATGATAAAAAGATTAATCTTCCTTTAACTAGAAAAAGTCACGCTAACCAATTACATTACCGTATTTTAGTTGGGGAAAACACTAAAGGTGAAATTGTAATTTTAGTTTCGAGAATTAGATTAACTATCAAAGAGTTATTAATGGTGGGTGTTAATCAGGACATTGTAGATGGAGCATTATTTGATGGTGGTTCATCTGTAGAATACTCTTTTAATGATGGAAAATTTAGTTGTTCTTTTAAGTCTATGTCAGACGTGGTTAAAATGGTTAGTAAAACCAAACAACAACCTACTTTTATGACCGCTAATATGAAGTGATTATTTTCTTATCACCCCCAGACATAGTCAACAAATTTATCCCAGTAACCTTTATCTTTTTTAATGTCTACTCCCTTGGCAGTTGCACCTGATGGTCGTGACCAGAGAATAGAAGTCCTCCCATCCATTTTGGAGAGAGGTGTTGTCCAAACTTTCTTATCTACATTATGAAATATAATGGGGTCTCCATCCACAATTGCTCCGACGTACCCTACATGAGTATTTAATCCTGGACCATTTCCTTTACCTAAATTATTAGTTCCTTGTGCTGTGAATTTACTCTCAGTTCCTATATCTGCAGGTGCCCATCCTTTATTGGTATCCTTATTAAGGAGAAAGGGGCCGGCACCTCCTTTTTCACCACTTCCCATCTTATTATAACCTGTAAGACCTTCATAAAATGCTTTGGTAAAATTATGAGAGCCATCATAATATAACCCTACTAGGTCATTAAGTTTTAAGTTTTTAAAATTATTTTGTGAGGGGATTAAGTTTTTGACTATTTTTTTTGCTTCAACTTCTTCACTTCCTTCTCTAGGGTTTTTATTAATTTTATTAAAAAGGGTAACTATATCATTTACAGTTCCGCTGTCCATTCCACGAAACGCGGACTGTCCTTGATTAATCTTATGTGCATGCCATGCATTTCCAACAAAATGAGCTTCAGGAACAACCTCTTTAAATTGGTCGGATACATATTGCCCACACCCCTTTTGTGTACATACCCCCACTATTTGATTTTTGGTAGGGTCGAACATTACACCATCATTTTTTAAAGTATCCGATAAAATTACTGATTCAAAATCACCAGGATTTATGATACCACTCGCAAGTGGAAGTTTATTAATATTTTCATATTTTTCCATTACTCCACTCTTTCTAAATTCTTCACCGTGTTCTTTCCACGCAGCGGCAATAGTAGCGTTTTTGTAAGTGTGGAGGTTAGGACCTTTAAAGTCTAATGGTTCATCTCCATCTTTCCATTCAGGATATTTCCCCTTCATCCATTTACGGAAAAAATCTCCTTCTTTTCTATCTTGTGGGTAGTCACTAACATCTATAGATGCCTTACTCTTCCCCGCGTTTTTATTTTTATAATCATTTCCTACTGTTTTCCACGCGATTTTCATAAAGTTATTATCGTATTTACCACTTTCGCCTAAGGTAGGTGATTTATTACCTTTATTTTTTAAACCTGCATTGATAAGTGCTTTTAACACTTTACCATATCGGGAACGGTCCGACCTTACCCACGCTCTAAACGCATTCCCTTCACTACTATTTGTGAATGGGACCGTACCACTTATTTTAGTTCGTTCCGTAGTAGGAGAAGAGGGTGTGCGTGCAGCTGGATGTCGTTTATCCAGTGTTTTAACTGCCTCAACATTCCCACTAATATCTTTCCATTGGGGGAGTTTAGGCCCTTTGGCCCACCACTTTCCATTTACTATTTTGTATTGGTACTTATCTCCAGTGGTTGTATAGATTTTATTTGATTGTTCTGTTATGAGAATTCCATTAAGATTCTTAGTGTTGTTATGTAAAGACCGAATTCTTTGTACTTCATACTCTTCATTTAACATAGTTAAATCAACGTCAAAATCTGTATCGTAATCTATAGAATGTTTTCTTTTCATCTCATCAAATGAAGGTTTGTTAAAATGTGATTTAATGTGAGTATCTGCATCTCTAAAAGCGTCATCATCATCATCTATAGATGTGTCTGTGACATCATTATCAAACTCATAATACTCATTTAAATCGTCGGTCCCTACCTTATCTCCAAAACTACCCCCAATCATCTCATCCCCCACACTCACTAAGGTTAAACTATCACCTAAACCTGTGGTCTGGTGATTATCTGGGTAAACTTCTTCTATTTGTTCTATTACCCATTCTTTAGCTTCTTTAGGTAAATCGTTAACATTCCTAATGAAAACCCTTTTTTCGTCTTCACTATTAATAGTTGGTGGAACACCTTCGTCACATATCTTATCTATGAATAGTTTATTAGTGCCACCCAGACGTTCAATTTCAATGTACCATTGTTGACTTGCACATATATTATCTTCTTGTTCCATAATTAATGGTAAACCCATTAATCTTATAATTTCATTACTTTCTATTAATAGATTATTTTTCATTTCTTTAATTCTTTTTTATTCTTTTCCTCTGCTTCTATAATTTTTAAAAGGTCTTTAATGTGTTTTTTACACTCTTTATTGATGGAATTCTGTTCTGTCCTCATACTATCTATTTCCTGTTTCATCGTATCTGTTTGGACACTATCAATTTTGATTTGTGTATTAAATCGGTAGTGTTTGATTGTTTTGCTTGGTACTTGTGCATTACTCATCGGAATGATTAGCAATATACCGATTAACAACGTCATAATATTGTTGTAGGTCATTTTTTAATTCGTTTTGTCCTTTTTTTATGTAATCTATATCATTTTGAATCACACCCAGATTTGTTTCTTCTAGTTGTTTTTCTAATTTTTCTACTTTCGTAGATAAATAGTCTACTTGGTATTTCATAGAATACCACGTCCCTAATAAACCCGCTATAAACACACCAACTTTAAGGACATCTGATAAATTTACTTTTGTTTGCATAAATAAGTTATAATATTCTTTTTATAATTTAATACATCCTAATATTTTAGATTTCTTCACTACTTCCTCCACATAACCCATTGATGTAAGAGCTCCTGACCCCAGGTTAGGGAAATATCCTGGTACCCAAGCATTTTTATCTACTTTAACTTTAAGTCCTTTTTTAGGTTCGTATATCCCGTTTGGACTATTACATGGTCCATTATAATTAGGGTTATTAGTTTTACAATATTTTTGTATTTTCTCTTTACCCATATTATGTGCTAATATCGCTAAATCTAAAGAAACATTACCTGTCCCATCAATAGCGAACATTTTTTTGGCTTTTTCGTTTGGGTTATCCCTATTCCATTTTGTTCTTTTATTATCTATTCTAGTTTTAGTTATCTGATTTACAGAAGGTTTAGTGCCGATACCTCTACTAAGAGCAAGTTTATAATCCTTAACTATTCTATAAAATGCCCCTTTAAGTGCGTTAATCATTTTACCTACTTGGTCAAATTCACC
>TARA_R110002051_G_scaffold269485_1_pt1 | contig 10279 bp, 14 predicted proteins | sample TARA_R110002051 | Tara Oceans TARA_R110002051 (sample SAMEA4397023) | marine metagenome | biome: Polar Biome; feature: [MES] marine water layer (ENVO:01000295) within the mesopelagic zone...; material: water (ENVO:00002006), including particulate matter (ENVO:01000060) such... | reverse complement strand
CTGGTCTGCTCAAGACGGTGGTATAGAAAATCAGGAGGCAAAAGCAATGCTTTTATCTGTGTGGGACAGTAAGAACCAAGAATCTTTGAAAATTGACCTGTGGACGAAGGATATGCCTGTTGATGAAATGAAAACTTTTTTCCATCAGACGTTGGTTTCTTTATCCGATACTTTTTTGAAGGCTACCCAAGATGAAAAAATGACGGCCACCATGAAAGATTTCTGTGAATACTTCGCAGAGAACTTAAATCTGAAGGAATAAGAACAGGTAGTATTACGCTGTTTTTGGCTTTAGTGTTCCTTTTACTTTTTTAATCCAGTAGATGATATAAACGGTTCCTAAAACGGTCGGGATCATCCATGCCCAAAGGGTGTCGTATTTCATTCCAGCGACTATGAATGCTGTAATCGACGCGATTAAGGCACCAAGCATTCTACTAAGGTGATTAATTAGCCATAGCTTTCTGTTTTCTACAGTTTTCTTGAATAACGTATAGTCTCCATAAGGTAGAAACACGCCTATCGATCCGAAGAAAAGGAACAGTAAGCTATGCGAAAACCCATGAATGAGTCCGTTGATGCCAAAACCGATCATCAATAATGCGCTAGCGGCCATAATGCCCGAAACTAATTTATCTATTATATTGGCTTCTGTCTTTTTTACCGATTTAAAAGTGAGTGCCCTGTTACCTGCTAGCACCATGTAGATGGTGAAAATACCGATTAAAAATAAAAAGTTATTAATGTGATCGGGCATTCTTGCGACTACCAAAGATATCGCAGAGCTAATGATCATCGACCAGGTAAACCATTTGCCTAAACGTTTGTGATGTAGATTTCCCTTTCGTACTACAATACTACCTATTCCGGTAATAAGTCCTAATCCGCCAAAAAAGGCGTGTATGTAAATGAATATTTTAATAGTGTTCTCCATGGTAGGTTGGTTGATCGTTATTCAAAAATGTATATATAGTGCATATCATTGAAATCTAAAAAACCGAACTGTAGATTTTACTAGCTGAAATGGAATTTAGCAATTGACAATTAAGTATTGTAATCTTGAGATGTCGGTTCGAGTGTTTTTTAGTTGAAGTGAAACGTAAAGGAAAAATTGCCTGCCTGCGGGCAAGTATCTAAAACAGGTTTGGAACACGCATGGTTCTCGTTACAAATTTTATCGTACCTCCAAAATTCACTCGAACTGACCATTATTTTTGCTAATAAATTCTTTTAAGAAGAACCGTTATGACAAATATGCTTGTTATCTACATCGGTTAACGACACCTTTTATCGCTGAGGTGTTTTTAGGTGCGATGTCGTTTATCGACAAGATTTTGCACTTTATCTAGGTACGTGTAACGTAACGAGTAAAAGGTGTTTTTGAGCGATTCACAACCTAGTGATTGAAGGGCTATTGCGTTCTTTAAGTGTAACAACGCAAGTCATGAAAACAATAGTAACAATCATTTTTATCATCTTCTTAGGAACCACTGCTCAAGCACAAACTGCTGACACCGATGTAAAAGCTGAAGCTATTGAAATGACTATCGAAACTGGAACAACGTACGAGTTAAACCTTGAAGCTAAAACGGAAGTAGCACGTTTGTACAAATCAAAAAATTCTAAAATTAAAAAGGAATTGAATTTCATTACTAAGGCTAACAAACCTAAAATGGCTTAATTCAATCGAAGTTTATTACTAGTACTTAGTCTTTTGATTTTTTAGGTTTACAACTAAGACAAAAATCGGATAGGGCATTTATCTCTTGTTTTACCTTATTGTGCTCTTTTTTTAGCATCACGGTATCTTTACCGAAATTGGTGGCCTTAAAAACTTGTGCACTTACCGTATTCATTTCTTCTTGTAGTTCGTTAAAAATAGGCTGAAATAATTTGGAGTCGCTAAAAGCACCTTTTTCCTCATAAATCTTCTTGCGTATTTTTCTGGCATACAGCTCTACCAAATCAAAATCATACCTGCCAAAGTGTAATAGTTGATTTGCGGTTACCGAATCTGGAGCGATCAACACCGCTAGATTTTTTTGAAAAATGGCTCTAACCTTGCTATTGAAATTTTTGGTGAACATAAAAGACACCGAGTTCATATTAAAACTGAAATCGATTTTAGAGCCCGAATAGATAGAATAGGAGGTAAGCGATGGATCGATCTCCGATTCTGCTGATCGGTAGTCGCTAAGTTGTAGCTCATAATTTGGATTCCATTCCATCGGTTCTTGGCCGAAAAGGAACACAGTAGCACATAAAAAGCATAAAAGTATAGTATGTTTTTTCAAGTAATGTAGGATTTAAATAGGTATCGAAAATACAGAAAAAGTGAATTCCTAAATGATAATATTATCCCAATTCACCACATCGTTATGTGAGTGCGTAAAGCCGATGGCACGTTCTTTTGCAATGGTGTCAATATCTCTATATGCCGCAACATAGGTCTTGCGCCATTCTTTCGATTCATTACCTGCAGAACCATGTACAATACGTTCGTCGTGTATGGTCATACTGCCTCTTTTTACGGGTAGGTAAACAATTTTATCATCTTCACGTTCTTCGATCACTAAGGTGTGGCTTTCATCTCGTGAAACCTTGCCATCTTTTCTTTCGTTACTATACGACTTAGGGAAATGCTTGCGCAATTCCGGTTCTTTATTTGTGCCCGGTAATACCTGTAAACACCCGTTAATTAGGTCAGAATCTGTAAGCGCTAGAGAAAAGGTAGCTGTCCACGTATTTTCTGTTTTTGGCCAGTAGCCTAAATCTTGGTGCATGGCAAATTCGGCACCTTTTTTACTTGGTTTTTTGGCTAAGAATTGTTCGTAATCCATCGCCGATTTTCCATTTTTATACAATTGGTCCGCTATACGTTGTGTTATTTTATGGTAGATGTTATTTTCTAATTCTTTACGGTAGGTACTGGGCAACATAGCATTCACCAATTGAAAATCTTCCATAGGTGTGCCATAGGGTTGCGACATATCACAGAAATCTTTCTTCATGTGTTCTGCTTCTTTTCCTAAAACAAAATGGTCGAACCATGGATCTAGAAACTGCATCTCTTCTTCGGTCAATACATCATTTATAACGACATAGCCGAGTTCATGAAACTGCTCGATTTCTTTTTCATTGATAATGTAGTTAGTGCCTATTCTACGATGGCTACCAGAATCTGGGTTGGTAATGCGTTCCATGCACGGTATTTTTTAAGTTGAGGATTATCAAGTTACGAAATTTGAGGATTCCGTTACATGTAATATCAATTATTTAGCAATGCAGGCGTATCGAACCTACAGCTTAAATTCAGTTTGGGTTACATCTTTGTCAAAAATATGTGGGTAATGCTCACGTGCATTTTTAACCATAAATTCAACGGGTACATCTTCAAAATGGCCATAATCCTCAAGATATTCCATAAACAAGTTACCTTCTTTATTGAATTCTTGTAATACCGCATCATTTTTACCATCAAAATCTAAAGGTGCCACGTTGAGCATAGAACATAACGATGTATTAAAAGTCGGTGAAAGTTTAAGCCATTTGTTATTGATATAGGCATCGACCATACCATGAGGGGTCAGTTCGTTAGAGCCGAATTTTTCTATTAATCGTTCTACACCAATATGGTTTTTAACTTTGGCCAAGTGAATTCTAGAAGGTATACCAACAGCGCGCAGGCAGGCAATCAATACTATCGATTTATCGATGCAATGCCCTTCGGTGCGTTTGGCAATTACACTGGCCCTGTAATTTTCTTTTGTAAAACTTAAAGTATAGGGATTATACCGCCATGAATCTCGAACTTTTAAATAAAGCTGTATGGCTTTTTCTTGTTCAGATATAGAATCTTGGGTAAAATCGGCGACTAGATTTTGAATTTCTATGGTCTCGTAGTCAAAGAAATAAGTAGGTGAAAGATAATCTACAGTGTTAATTTTAGAATCTTGCATTATTTGATTTTCATATTTAAAAGTAATACGGGCTCAATACTTCTTTTAATAGGATCTCTCGTGAACGTTGTAGTCTCTAAGATACAAATTCAAATTTAAAACCTGTCGCCTACCGATAATTGTCACGGTCCACTGAGAACTACCCTTTTCTATATTCCTCGGGTCGGTTTTGCCAAATGTGAATATACTGCCCTGTAGACATTCTGCGGGCCATATCTTTTGCTCTAGTGGCCAATTTCCCTTCATAAAGTTCGTCAATGGTTTCGAACCACAGTTGTAGCCATTGGGCAAAATGAGCCTGTGATATGGTATGGTTAAGGTTTTTATCGACATTAACGTGCTTGGCTGAAGGGCTTCCTCTAAACGTGCGGACCCCAAAAAGGTTCGATTCCCAAAAATCGGTAAGTTTGCTCAGGTGTGCTGGCCATTGTTCATGGGTAATATGACCATTAAAAATAGGGCCCAGCATTTCGTTTTCCCTTATTTTGCCATAAAATGTATGTACCAATACGCCTACATCGTCTCTATTGGTGATATCGTTCATAGTATTCTTTTATGATTTCGCTACAACGTCTTTTACACGGTCGGCGGTATCTTTTTTTGAAAGTGTTAACCGCACAATACTGTCTGTTGTTGCGGTCAGATCATGTGGAATGTTTCCTTCAAGAGTAAGCATCGCTCCTTGTTTTAAATCGTGCACGTCGCCTTCAACACCAAATGCGATTTCACCCTCTAAGATATGTACAATAATAGGAAAGGGCGCTTTATGCTCTTTCATCACTTGTCCTTGTTTCATTAAAATGCGTATTTCTTTAGAGAATGAAGTTTCCAATAGTACTTTTATGACCACTTTAGTGTCGTTGAAATCTAGGTTTTCTCTAAATGATGCAATGTTCATACAAATGTTTTTGCAATGATAATAACAAGCATATTTTTAAACTATGATTCTTCTCATAGTATTCTAATTTGCAAGGCAAAAATACCCATGGCACAGATATAAATTATAACAATGCGCGCAACTTTTCATTCCGCAACCAAATACTTGCCCACACGAGTATTCCGAAGATAGCGGGGGAAAAGAATGTTGGTCAAGGGGTCGTTATGTATTACGTGCGTAGCGACTGCACCACCAAGCCAAGCAGTAAGTAAAAGTCCGCCAATAAAGGTCGTTTTTGGAATAGCGTACAGAACGGTAGAGATAAATAAAATAATGCCAAGATATAGCACTGAATCTTCAGGATAGCCAAATTCCACGGCACCTTCTACGGCCATTTCCGTTTGTAACAAATTATTTACTGCTCCCATTAAAAATAGCAGAACAACGATGCCTTGTAGCATATAAGAAGTCCACATAACGCCTTTAGGTATTTTTTTTACAGTTTCCATACGAGTAATATCTTAATTAAAATTATACATACAATGTACTGGAAATTTCTAAATACCGATGTTTTAGATAAGGTAGGTCTAGGTTTATTTTGCGATATTTTTATGTGCTGCTATCGAAAATAGAAAGTGCTATCGGTTTATTTAAATAGGAGTCCGTTTTCAGCGTCGAATTGCGCTTTTTCTTCCTCTGATAATCCATCGCGTAGCACTCGAATCGTATACCCGCCTACAATCAAATTATTTTCATAATACATCCAATCACTGATTTTGTCGGGGTCGACGGTAATCGTATCCCCTAATGCTATCGCATTGGTATACACCGGTTCGTTACCGACAATGCCTATAAAATCGGAGTCAATCAACTGAATGTCTTGTATCCAAATATGTTCACTACCACCATCATTAGTTTCAAATTTCTGTTTTAGGGCAAAAAAACCGAAATCAGGATTATCGCTTTCAAGCGCAGTAGTAAATTCTTGCATCGAACTTTTAGCCTTTTCAATGGCATCGTTCATTTTGGCGTTGTCATTTTTTACATTGTAGACATTAGGTTCACCCGCGCGTTCTACTTTTGAAGGCCTATTTTCTTTACACGATGAAAGCACTAGAAGTACAATTGCGATGTAGGTAAAAGTTGTTTTCATTTGTTTTTTGTTTTTTTATCATGAACCCGATAGAAACCAGAAAGCCGATGAGGTATACTAAGGCCAATACGGGTTGTTCAACGGTCAAATGTAGAAAGTCGATTTGTTTGAATAAGGCTACCCCTATAATAACGGCAAAGAGTATAGCAATAATATTGGGTACTATTTTTACTTCATAGGTCGCTTTTTTAAAATTCAATGTTCAGCACTTAGAACGTTTTCAATACTACGAAAAATTTCAGGGGTATGAACGCTTTTGAGTTGCTTCGGTTACCCATTTCTTAATTCCTTCGGGTTTTTGCTATTACGTGGGTCTTGTTGCAAAACTTTCGCTGTCATTCGATAGAATGTAGGCGAATAGGAGTAAAACTCATGTGGTTGCTCAAAGAAGGTTTCTATGGTAATGGAAAATAGCTCCATTAAATTGGTGCCACCATATTCCCTAAAAATTTTATAATCACCGGCTTTGACCAAGGGTATTTTTTTAATGGCCAATGCTTTCCATTGGTTGAGGTCGCTTTCGTTAAAGGTTCGTGCCAGATAAGAGCGCTTGGCGTTTTCGATAATTAGGCAATGGCAGAATTCGTGAATGGCAATATTTAAACCGTCATCGGTAATGATAAAACCTTTTTCTACGGCAGGCCACGAAAGATTTACACGTTGGGTGAACAGGTTTACATCACCGTCGTAAAAGATAGCTCTACCCGTGTAGGAGTAGGAGGTCGGCGTAACAAAAATTTCATTGAATATATTGAGCACATCTTGCCGTAGGCCAAAGGTAATTTGTACAAAGGCACTACAGATCACCAGTTTCATTTCTAGGGTGAGTTCAAAACCTTCTTTAGCGTCAAAATCGGTGGTGTAGAGGAAGAGTAACGTTCTAACTACAAACGATTTTTTATTGCTTTCGGATAGCCCTGTATAATAGGTGCTCCATTTGCTTAGAAATTTATGACATTCTTGTTTGCTTTTCTGTCGTAGAAAAAGACCAATAAACCGGTGTTTTATATTCAAATGAAATTAGGGTTTCTCTGTGATGACGATACCGCCAACAACTTCTTCTTCTTTGCTGGGTGGCTCGAACCAATTTTCCATGAAGTTAAAGTTTTCTTGCGTTACCTCAAATTCGAACGTGTCTCCTTTTTCGGTGTTGCGTTGTTGTATGCGTTGCCATCGCGTTTCTTTAGAAACAGCTAAAAAATGAAGTTTTATTTTGAAGTCATTGGCCGCAGCAAATTGCCGAAACTTTTCTCGGTGGGCATATTTCGATAAACCTAAGTCTAGAATGCTATCGGTGTTCGATTGCTCTAGCTGCTGTACCAAGTTCATGATAATCTTCTCCGACCGTTCTATGCGCTCTAAAAACCACTCTAAGCCGTCGGTTGGGCTTTTGTCTGGTAGAAATAGGGTCTTGTTCCACGTATCGATAGAAAAGAGCACCCCCTTGGTTTTCTTTTTCAATGCATTTGCATAGGTGCTTTTACCGGATCCTGTATTTCCAACGATGAGGTGTAGCATGGGGTTTGGTTCTCAATTTTCACTACGGTCTAGGCTATGGTTAGTACGGGAATTGAAAGTAGTAAACTTTCGTTTAAGCACTTAGCCAAAACTTTTTATTTTGTTTTCTCTTTTTCTTTATAAAGCCAAATCAAAAAGATTTGGCGGACTTTGTTAGAAGCACAAAACCTTTGATTAAGCACGGAAACCCGTATTAACTATAGCCATTGTTGGCAATAGTTATTTTATTATTTCTAATTTCAAATGGCTTGGTTGTCTCGTATACCATCTAATTGTTTGTGAACTTGCCTCTTTCATAAACTCATTCAATTCATCATACTCTAAAGGTTGAATTTCATCTCCGGTTAGGTTGAAATTTGATTTAGCGTGTACAACCTTATTCCTTGTCTTATAAATAATTTTGCCTGCGATATTACAAGCTGTTGTTATTTTTTGCTTATCAGTAGAATAATCTAAATCTTTCACTTGAATGCTAGATTTGATTTTCTTTTTCAACGAAGGCGGAAGTGTTGGAAACAAGCCTACAAAATCAAAGCAGGTATTGAATGAAGCTTTAATTAAATCCTCATCGTTATATCTGTCACGCATTGAGTTGGCTAGAGTAAATATTGAACGAATATAATCTCCATCTTCAAAAGAACTTTTAGGTGCATCTAGTTTTTTTCGCATCAATTCGTTGGCTTCGATATTGACCGCAATTGGCGAGAAATGTTCTAACACTTTGTAAAAATTAAGAAATTTAAGCTCTGGGTCTTTAATTTGTATAGCTGAAACAAAAAATTCCATTCCAATATTATAAGGTTCTAGTTCTCTCAAACTCTCATAATCGCCTTCTGCAATATCTCCAGTTATATTGATTAAATCATAAATTGGATTTCTTATTTCAGAAAAAGTAAGTGCTATATTCATAGTGTCAGCAACTTCGAATATATACGAGTTAATTAAATTTTCCTCGTCTTCTTTACTCAAAATATCATTTTCGGTTTCATATTCAATTTCGATAGATATATAAGGCGTGATAGTTCCCCAATTGTCATTTTCATATTCCTCTAATTTTGTTGCTGCCATACCAACAATTAAAGATTCATCAATTAAGTTTATTTGATATCCTTTTCCTTTAGTATGTAATGAATGAAAAGATAAAATATGTTCATCTGTAAAGTCATTTGCGCTTACTATGTAATGTCTGGTCAATTTTGTTTTAATGTAACTACTGTCAATTATTTCAATAGTTTTGAATTCATCAATAATATCAATAAAATCATCAGGCTCAATAAATGTATAATCGTGTTCTCCAGGAAACCAAATTTCTAGACCTTCAATATCTTCCTCTTCTTCAACAATTTCTTTAATTCTTTCATCCGAAAAAATTAGTTCTTCATTATCATCTATCATTTTTGGGCAAAACTCGAAAATGGCATTAACTCCTTCGTTGATTTTTTCTAATTGTTTCTTATTAAGTTTCATTTTCTAATTATTGCCAACGTACGTATAAACGTACCATGGTATGTTTATTTCTCAATTTAGAACGTAAAACGTACCATCTAAGATACCACTTAAGAATAAACCTACAACTTGTAGTCTGACTATACTTACGGAAACCCGTAATTGGTAAAAAATCATGTATGGTTTGGTTTATTTTTACGACAAAAAGCCCATGTCAAAGAAAATCCTCTTTATTTATAATGCCAATAGCGATACCGGTAGTAAACTATTCGATTTCGCCCATAAAATTATAAGCCCCACAACGTACGACTGCGCACTCTGCAGTTTAACCTTCGATAGCTTTACCGAAAACAAACAGTGGAAAGGGTTTAGAGAAAGCCTGTTAGCCAAAGGCCACGAGCTAGAATTCTTGCATAAAGACGAATTTCAAAAAAGCTATAAAAGCAAATTTGGGCATGCCTTTACCTATCCTATTATAGTAGTAGAAACCCCACATGATTTAGAGGTGTTGGTAACGACAGGGAAATTGAATGGCTTTGAAACGGTAGCCGAGTTGGTTGCTGCGGTTCAGGGTTTGGTCTTCAGTTAGCAGGTTCATTTTCAGCTTTCATAGCGATGACATGCTGTACGATCATTTCGAATACATTCGCAGTGGCTGCGATTACAATAGAAACAAAGACACCTAAAGCACAAATAGCAAGAAAACCCGCAGGATCGTCATCTAGATGGTGGAATAATTTGATATATGCCCCTGCCATGACGATCAAAATGCTGAGTACGATTGCACAATATTTTATACGCTTTAATATTTTAATAGCGCTTGATGAGAATACCTTATGCTGCCCGATGTAACTGAGCAACTTGAACGCTTTGTAGAGGATAATAAAAAAAGCGATCGATGCAACGTATACATACAAAATGAACGGGTCAGAGTAAATACTGAACACATCTAAATTTGTGGCTCGACCTTCGGTCAATGGAGTCCAAATCAAAATAACAAGCGCTACAATACCGATAAGCACGATGACCGTCTGAAGAAATACTATTGAAATTTTTTTCATCATGATCTTACGAAATGTAGATGATGTCTAAATTTTCAATGAAGGTATAACTTTATCCTAAAGAGCGAATGAACATGCCCGGCATTTTAATGGTTCGTTGTTATGTCTCAGTATTCAGTATTCAGTAGGCAGTTTCAGTATGAAGTGTCAGCGAGCAGTTTGTTTTTAATTTGCTGTTTCAATTTCGATTATTTCTTTGCCTTGCGCACCCAAGTAATGCGCTATTATTTTCTCGTACACTTTATACCCATCATCTACATTGGTA
>TARA_R110002051_G_scaffold247320_1_pt1 | contig 10288 bp, 9 predicted proteins | sample TARA_R110002051 | Tara Oceans TARA_R110002051 (sample SAMEA4397023) | marine metagenome | biome: Polar Biome; feature: [MES] marine water layer (ENVO:01000295) within the mesopelagic zone...; material: water (ENVO:00002006), including particulate matter (ENVO:01000060) such as...... | reverse complement strand
TAAAATTTATACAAAAGTGTAAACGAAATATATACCAACAAAAATGTAAGTATGAATTTTATAACCGACTTGTATTTTATTAAAAGTGACTTCACAAAAATTGTATAAAACAGAATACCGAAATTAAGTCTTTTTGAATACTTTTACCAAAACTTTTCATTCTTATGATTTTTGAAGAACTAAAACCGCAAGTAACATCAATTATTTCTAATGTTGAAAAAGACAAAAAAGAACGTCTTTTAAAAGTTTGTGAATTGCTTGAAACCCATATTGATTATTACAATTGGGTAGGTTTTTATTTTAAAAATGGCGATAAAGAAGAACTTGTTTTAGGTCCTTATGTTGGCGCGCCAACAGACCATACTGTTATTCCGTTTGGAAAGGGCATTTGTGGACAAGTGGCAGTTAGTAACCAAAATTTTGTGGTGCCCGATGTGTCTGCTCAAGATAATTATATTGCATGCAGTATTACCGTTAAAGCTGAAATTGTGGTGCCTATTTTTGTAAATGGCGAAAATATTGGACAGATTGATATCGACTCCAACACACCTGACCCATTTACTGAAGCTGATGAGCGTTTTTTAGAGTTTGTAAATACTCAAGTAGCAAAACTACTCTCGTAAATTCCAATTTTTCAAAATCCAAATTCCAAAGCCATTGGAAACTCACTTTTCTGGAATTTGGAATTTATTTTTTTTGGAATTTTGCCACCTTGTTAACAACTCTTCATTTTAGTTAAAAAATCACTCCCTTTTTTAAAGATTCCTGACTTATTTTATTAGATGAAATAACTACTTTTGCAATTATTCACAAATCTCGGCGAAAAGCATTTAAATTTCTTTAAATAACACAACAAAATGAGCAACAAAAAAACCATTAAATCAGCCTTAATTTCAGTTTTCAGTAAAGACGGATTAGCACCTATTGTAAAAGAATTAAACCAGCAAGGTGTAACCATCTACTCTACTGGTGGTACTGAAAAATTTATAAGGGATTTAGGTATAGATGTTGTTCCTGTTGAAGATGTTACCTCTTACCCTTCTATTCTTGGTGGACGTGTAAAAACATTACATCCAAAGGTTTTTGGTGGTATTTTAAACAGACAAAACCATGATGGTGATGTTGCTGAATTAGTTCAATACGACATTCCTCAAATTGATGTGGTTATTGTAGATTTATATCCTTTTGAAAAAACAGTAGCTTCGGGTGCTAGCAACCAAGATATTATTGAAAAAATAGATATTGGCGGTATATCGTTAATTCGTGCCGCTGCTAAAAATTATGCCGACGTCATTTGTGTGTCTTCAGTTGATGATTACACTGAGTTTTTAGAATTGATTTCCGCCCATAACGGAACCATTTCTGAAGCAGATAGAAAACGTTTTGCAGGAAAAGCATTTAATGTATCATCGCATTACGATACCGCTATTTTTAATTACTTTAATAAAGGACATAACGAAGCGGTTTTAAAAATTAGCGAAACTAACGGTAAAGTTTTACGCTACGGTGAAAACCCGCACCAAAAAGGGTTTTTCTTTGGAGATTTTGATGCGTTGTTTACAAAACTTCACGGAAAAGAATTAAGTTACAATAATCTTTTAGATGTTGATGCTGCTGTAAATTTGATGTTGGAGTTTACAAATGACGCACCAACGTTTGCCATTTTAAAACACAATAATGCTTGTGGTTTAGCACAACGCGATACCTTACATAAAGCCTATGTTGATGCTTTGGCTGGCGATCCTGTTTCGGCTTTTGGTGGTGTTTTAATTAGCAACAAGGAAATTGACTTGGCTACGGCTGAGGAAATTCACAAACTATTCTGTGAAGTTGTTATTGCGCCTTCATTTGCTGCTAAAGCTTTAGACGTTTTAAAAGGTAAAAAGAATAGAATTTTATTAGAAATTCATGAGGTTGAGATGCCTAAAACCAATGTAAGAAGTTGTTTGAATGGTGTTTTGGTACAAGACAGAAATAACATTACTGATAAAGCTGAAGATTTAAAGACCGTTACCAACACTGCGCCTACCAATAGCCAAATTGAGGATTTATTGTTTGCTTCTAAAATTTGCAAACACACAAAATCCAACACTATTGTTTTGGTAAAAGGCAAACAATTATGTGCTAGTGGAACAGGACAAACAAGTCGTGTTGACGCCTTGGAGCAAGCCATACATAAAGCGCAAAATTTTAAGTTTGATTTAAATGGAGCGGCTATGGCAAGTGATGCCTTTTTTCCGTTTCCGGATTGTGTAGAAATTGCAAAAAATGCTGGTATAACATCGGTTATTCAACCGGGTGGTTCCATAAAAGATCAATTAAGCATTGATTATTGTAACGAAAATGATGTGGCGATGGTAATGACAGGAACGCGACATTTTAAACATTAAAATTCCTGCGAAGGCAGGAATCTCATTGTTTTTTACTGACAACCAGAAACTTTAGATTATGTAGAATGTTAGCTGATAGTTGCGTTAGGGATTGCAGTGGAAAGCCCACAGCCCGATCCCGATAGCTATCGGGAGAGGTGCGAGGACTTGCAACGGAAAGCCCGCCCCGATAGGGTAACGCCCAAATTAAAATCGGTAAAATGCATATAACATACGGGCTTTAATTGTTTAGGAAATTTGAACCCTATTAAAACTCAAATATTTATTAACTTTTATTACATTTACGGGATTCGTTTTAAACCACATTAAATTATTAATAGCACATGGGATTTTTTGACTTCTTAACCGAAGATATTGCAATAGATTTAGGTACGGCAAATACACTTATTATTCATAACGACAAGGTTGTTGTTGATGCGCCATCGATTGTAGCGAGAGACAGAATTAATAATAAAATTATTGCGGTTGGACAAGAAGCCAGTTTAATGCAGGGAAAAACGCATGAAAATATTAAAACGATTCGCCCATTGAAAGATGGAGTGATTGCCGATTTTGATGCGTCTGAGCAAATGATAAGTATGTTTATAAAAAACATACCTGCTTTAAAAAAGCGTTTTTTCACACCTGCGTTGCGTATGGTTATTTGTATTCCTTCTGGGATTACTGAGGTTGAAATGCGTGCGGTAAAGGAAAGTGCTGAACGTGTAAATGGTAAAGAGGTGTATTTAATACACGAACCTATGGCTGCGGCTATTGGTATTGGTGTTGATATTATGCAGCCCAAAGGCAATATGGTGGTGGATATAGGTGGCGGAACCACTGAAATTGCAGTAATTGCTTTAGGCGGCATTGTTTGTGATAAATCGGTTAAAATTGCAGGTGATGTATTTACCAACGATATTGTGTATTACATGCGTACCCAACACAACTTATATGTGGGTGAACGTACTGCTGAAAAAATAAAAATACAAATTGGTGCTGCTACCGAAGATTTGGAGTTGCCACCAGAAGATATGAGCGTGCAAGGGCGTGATTTGCTGACTGGAAAACCTAAACAGGTTCAAATTTCATACAGAGAAATTGCTAAAGCTTTAGATAAATCTATTTTACGAATTGAAGACGCCGTTATGGAAACCTTATCGCAAACACCTCCAGAATTAGCTGCCGATATTTATAATACCGGCATTTATTTAGCTGGTGGAGGTTCTATGCTACGCGGTTTGGATAAACGTTTATCCCAAAAAACAGATTTACCCGTTTATATTGCTGAAGATCCTTTAAGAGCGGTTGTAAGAGGTACAGGCATTACACTTAAAAACTTACCTAAATACAAAAGTGTATTGATAAAATAGAAGCATAAAACAGGCCCTTAAACCATGCAACAGATTATTAATTTTATAATAAGAAACAAAACCTTTTTGTTGTTCTTGTTGCTGTTTGTTATTTCAATTATTTTCACCATTCAATCACATTCTTATCATAAGAGTAAGTTTATAAATTCGGCTAATTTTTTAACGGGTGGTATTTACAATTCTGTAAATAACGTGTCTCAGTATTTAAATTTAAAATCTCAAAACAAAATACTTTCTGAGGAAAATAATCGGTTAAAATCGCTTTTGTTTAATGCTGAAAATCAAAAGGACCCAAGCTCTACTGATAGCGTATGGTTTAATGCAAATTACAACTTCTCATCTGCCAATGTGATAAGAAATAGTTATTCGGCTACTGATAATTATCTTTTGATAAACAAAGGCAAAAACGATAGTATAAAACAAGACTACGGCGTAATTTCAAATAAAGGCATTATCGGCATCGTTGACAAAACAAGTAATAATTACGCCACGGTTATTTCCATTTTAAACACAACAAGCCAGATAAGTGCACAATTACAAAAAACCAATCATTATGGGTCGTTAACCTGGAATGTTAAAAACCCTAATATTGTCCAGCTCACTGATATTCAAAAAAATGCTAATGTAACTATTGGGGATACTATAGTTACCTCTGGACGTTCTTCTATTTTTCCCAAAGGTATTCTTATTGGAACTGTAGCGGATTTTAAATTAGATGTTGCTGAAAATTATTATGAGATTGATGTTAAACTATTTAACGACATGACTAATATTGAGCATGTTTATATTATAGAAAACATCGATATAGAAGAAATTACTAATTTATTGAATCCTAACTAGATGAATAGTGTTGTTTCTTTAAATAGCATCCGTTTTATAATACTTGTATTGGTTCAGGTTTTAATTTTTAATAACATCAATTTTATGGGCTACATAAACCCATACATTTATATATTATTTATTGTGTTATACCCCACAAAAAATAATCGTGCTTTACTTATATTTTTAAGCTTTTTACTGGGTTTATCCATTGATTTATTTTCTGATACTGGTGGTATTCATGCAGCGGCTTCCGTTTTTATTGCTTATGTAAGACCCGTAATTTTACGATATGCATTTGGTGTGCAATATGAAAACTATGCCATAAAATTTCAGAACGTAGAGTTTGGCGCAAAACTAACTTATATTACGCTTTTAACTTTATTGCACCATGTTGTTTTGTTTTCTTTAGAAATATTTAGCATTTCCAGAATACTTTTAGTGCTTCAAAAAACGTTATTCTCAAGTATTTTTACTATTTTATTGTGCGTTTTAATAACTATTATTTTTAGCCGAAAAACCAAATGAGACAGTTTTTACTTTTTTTTTCCATCATTCTTGTAGGCCTGTTGTTTATATCACGACTCTTCTATTTGCAGGTGTACAGCTCAAATGAACATAGTTTATTAGACGATAATGCCATAAGAAAAGTTTACGATTACCCTAAACGTGGTTTTGTTTACGACAGAAATGGTAAATTGTTGGTTGCCAATCAACCGTCCTACGACGTTATGGTCATCCCTAGAGAAGTTGAAGAATTCAATATTCAAGAGTTTTGTAATCTTTTAAAAATAGATAGAGAAGACTATGATAAAAAACTAAGACGCGCCAAAAATTACTCTACAAGATTGCCCTCGGTTTTTATATCGCATTTATCAAAAGGCGATTATGCTGTATTACAGGAAAAGATGCGAAAATTTGGAGGGTTTTATATTCAAAAACGTTCTTTAAGGCATTATGAAACCACTATTGGTGCTAACGTTTTAGGAGATATTGGAGAAGTTAACAATAAAGACTTAATAAAAGATCAGTACTACGAATCGGGAGATTTAAAAGGCAAACAAGGCATCGAGGCCTCTTATGAAGAAACACTAAGAGGTATAAAAGGAATTAAGCATATTCTAAGAGATCGGTTCAACAAAAATATTGGTCCTTTTAAAGAAGGGAAATACGATACACTACCCCAACAAGGCAAAGATATAACCATAACCATTGATGCAGAATTGCAAGCCTACGGTGAATTACTAATGAAAAATAAACGCGGTGGTGTTATTGCCATTGAGCCTGCAACGGGAGAAATATTAGCCATGGTAACTGCACCATCATATAACCCTAATTTATTGGTTGGAAGGGATCGGTCTAAGAATTTTACAAAACTTTATTACGATACCATTGCAAAGCCATTATTTGATAGGGGCTTAAAAGCGCAATATCCTCCAGGTTCTCCTTTTAAAGTGATGAATGCCCTGGTGGGTTTGCAAGAAGGCGTTGTAACCATAGAAGATAGATTTGCCTGTAGAATGGGCTACTATTTGGGAAGTAAAAAGCTAACGGGCTGCCACTATCATAAAAGCCCTTTGGATATGAATGGTGGTATTGCGCAATCATGCAATGCTTACTTTGCAAATGTTTATCGTCGCATCATTGATAAATATAAAGACCCGACTGAAGGTATGAACGTTTGGAGTAATCATATTAAAAGTTTTGGTTTGGGCGATTATTTGGGATATGATTTAAAAATAGGAAACAAAGGGCGGATTCCGGATGGCGATTTTTATGATAGATGGTATGGTGAAAACCGTTGGGTATCCACCTATAATATTTCAAATGCCATTGGTCAAGGCGAAGTGGAAGCAACCCCTATTCAATTGGCCAACATGGTTGCTGCTATTGGTAACAGAGGGTATTTTTATACGCCGCATATCATTAAAAACATTGAAGGCGATACTATTCCTAGTCAATATACCACAGCTAAGTACACAACTATTGATAAACAAAATTTTGAACCTGTTGTACAAGGTATGTTTGATGTTTATAATAAAGGAACAGCAGCATCATTACAAGTAAAAGGCATAGAGATTTGTGGAAAAACAGGTACTGCAGAAAATTTTATGAAAATTGACAGCGTAAAAACACAATTGACAGACCATTCTATTTTTGTGGCTTTTGCGCCAAAAGATAACCCCAAAATAGCCATAGCTGTGTTTGTGGAAAATGGTTATTGGGGAAGCCGGTTTGCAGGGAGAATAGCTAGTTTGATGATTGAAAAATATATAAAGGGCCACATCACTAGAACAGATTTAGAAGAATGGCTTTTAAAGCACAGTTTGGAAGACGAATACGCAAAACCTTATAGCGGAGAACCTTTTAGAATAAATGAAGGCACCACACTGCAAATTGTTGAGGAAAAAGAATACTACAAACTTAAAAAGCAACTTAAAAATCTAAATAACGTTTCAAATTAATGGTTAGGGAAACGAACAGATATTTTCATTTTGATTGGATAACCATTATTCTTTTTTTTCTTTTAGTTGGTTTTGGCTGGTTAAATATTTTGTCGGCCTCTCATTCGGGTGACACCATTGATTATTTCGATTTTTCACAATCGTACGGCAAGCAACTCGTATTTATATTTTTAACTTTTGGACTAATTATCATATTATTAGCTATTGACGCTAAGTTTTATGAGCGGTTTTCAGGTATTATATACATCGTCTCAATGCTCTCATTGGTAGGGCTTTTTATATTTGGAAAAAATGTAAACGGTGCTACTTCATGGTATGCCATTGGGGGTATGACCTTACAACCCAGCGAGTTTGCAAAAGCCGCCACAGCACTGGCCGTAGCCAAACATATAAGCGATTTAAACACCAATATAAATAATTTTAAAGACCAAATACGCACTTTTATCATCATCTTAATTCCCGCTATTTTGGTAATATTGCAAAACGATACAGGTAGCACCATTGTTTACGGTGCTTTCTTTTTTGTTTTATATAGAGAGGGACTTCCAAAATATTATTTACTTATTGGGCTTTCGCTGATAATAATATCCATACTAGCTTTAAAATTCGGAACCATTATAACATCTATCATGGCTACTGTTTTAGTGATTGGTTCTCATTTTTTAAGTAAGAAAAAGTTAAGGATTTTTCAGTCTGTGTTTATTTTGCTTATTACTTTCGCGTTAGCCTTTGCAGTGAAATATGTTTATAGCGACATTTTACCACCGCATCAAAAAGACAGAATTACTATTTGGCTGAGTTTAGAAAAAGACCCTGTGAAGCTGGAGCAAATGAAACAAACTATAGCTTATAATTTAAACGAATCTGAAAAAGCAATTCGTTCTGGTGGTTTTACTGGTAAAGGTTTTATGGAAGGCACGAGAACTACCGGAAAGTTTGTGCCCGAACAACATACCGATTATATTTTTAGTACCGTTGGTGAGGAATGGGGCTTTTTAGGAAGTGCTTTTGTGGTTATCATTTTTGTTCTACTCTTACTTCGTATTCTTCATTTGGCAGAATTACAAAAATCTCAATTTAGTCGGGTTTATGGTTACAGCGTTGCTGCTATCATATTCATCCATTTTTTTATAAATATTGGTATGGTGATGGGTATTATACCTACTATCGGGATTCCGTTGCCACTTTTTAGTTATGGTGGTTCTGGCCTTTGGGCATTCACTATTTTAATCTTTATTTTCATTAAATTGGATTCCAATAGAATCAACGAATGGTAAAGCATAATGGTTTTTTTGATTATCTCACCCAGATGGAAAAAAATTTATTTATTATTTTTATATGTGCTTTAATAACTAGCTGTTCTAGTACTAAAAATATTAGTAGAAGTAACTTTTCAAAGCCCCAGATTCAATTAATTACTAGTGCTGATACGTTAACTCCAATGCGGGTTTTTAAAATTAATACCAAGAACGATTCGCTTTTATTAAGAAAAAAAAGTAGTGCTATAAAAGCAAATCCAAAAGATATGGTATTACAGCGGTTTGTAAAACGCCTTTATGCTACGGTTACAGATAGTATGAGTATGGGCGTTGGTATTGCAGCACCTCAAGTTGGTGTTTTAAAAAATATTGTTTGGGTACAGCGTTTAGATAAGGAAAACTTGCCGTTTGAGGTGTATTTAAATCCGAAAATAACAAAGTATTCTGAGGAAAAGCAAAGGGTTAGAGAAGGTTGTTTATCAATTCCTGATAGGTCTGAAATTTTAAATAGTAGAGCACAATCCATAACTATAGAATATGATACAATGCAAGCGGAACATAAAACCGAAACTGTTGAAGGCTTTACATCGGTTATTTTTCAGCATGAAATAGACCATATAAATGGTATTTTGTATTTAGATCATTTGGAAAAAGAGATTAGGGATGCTAAAAATTAAATAAACCCATAGTTTTATTTCTGTAAAAAAAATTGTATTTTCAAACTATTAAATAAATCATATTGAAAAGTCATCCAACAATTGTATTAAAACCTCAATTTCATAATAATGCAAACCAAATATTAATTCAGTTTGAATATAATGAAGCACTTATTAAACTAGCACGCTCTATACAAAACACGTCTTGGAGTAAAACCTTTAAAAGCTGGTACATAAAAAACACCCCGTCCAATTTAAAATTGATTTTTTCTGTTTTTAAACAACATGCTTTCATAAACAGTAAGCCTTTATTTGATAAACCTGCAAAAAAACCAAAGAAGTTTCCGGAAAAAAGAATTAGACAATTAAGTTCAGACAATAAAAACTTATTAAACAGTTTTTACAAATACCTAAAAGGAAAGCGCTACAGTGATAGCACCGTAAATACTTATAGTTTTTTTATTGCAGATTTTATCGAGTTTAATAATAACAAAACTTTAAAAACATTAAGTAATAGAGATGTAGAATTATTTATAGAAACGGTATTTATAAAACGTAATTATGCCATAAGTACCCAACGACAATTTATTAGCGCAGTAAAAGTCTTTGTTGGTTTTTGTCCAGAAACTCAAATTAATAATATTGAGTTAACCCGACCAAAAAAATCTAAACTACTTCCAAACGTTTTATCCCAAGAAGAAGTTATCAATTTACTACGTTGTACAAAAAACTTAAAACATAGGGCCATATTAGCCTTATTATACTCCTCGGGTTTAAGAATAAGTGAGATTATCAATTTAAAGATAGAACACTTTTTAATAGACAGAAAACAACTTATTATTAAAAATGCAAAAGGCAGAAAAGACCGCTATGTAACTTTAGCAGAAAGCTTTATGCCCTTATTATACAATTATTTTAACACATATACCCCAAAAATATATTTTATAGAAGGTAGGGATAAAGGCACATATTCTGACAACAGTATTAGAAAATTTTTAGCAGAGTCTTGTAAAGTAGCTAATATAAAAATGAGCGTAACACCACATACTTTAAGGCACAGTTATGCAACACATTTATTAGAACACGGTGTTGGTATTAGACATATACAAGAGCTTTTAGGACATAGTAAACCTGAAACCACAATGATTTACACCCACATAGCCAGAAAAGATTTAGTAAATATAAAAAGCCCGTTAGATAATGCTATTGAACAATTAAAAAAAAACCAAGAACAGGAACAAAAATTCCTATTATCCCGGAATAATTAAGGGATAATACGTACTTTTATTCCACATATAACGAGTTAGCAACAAGTTGACAAATCAATGAAAATCGTGTTTAATTTCA
>TARA_R110002051_G_scaffold3086_6_pt1 | contig 10292 bp, 12 predicted proteins | sample TARA_R110002051 | Tara Oceans TARA_R110002051 (sample SAMEA4397023) | marine metagenome | biome: Polar Biome; feature: [MES] marine water layer (ENVO:01000295) within the mesopelagic zone...; material: water (ENVO:00002006), including particulate matter (ENVO:01000060) such as...... | reverse complement strand
CAGTACTTGAAAGCCGCCTGGCCACATCTTAGCCGCTCAATGTAAGCTGCTGATAAGTAAATAAGGAACACGCGCCAATTCATTGATTGACAAGCTGACGGTGATCCGTATAATTCGCCCTCGAGTCGAGCGGGAATAGCTCAGTGGTAGAGCATCGCCTTGCCAAGGCGAGGGTCGGGAGTTCAAATCTCCTTTCCCGCTCCAACTTGGATAGCGTGGTAAAGCATGAAAAGGTCGTGAGCTGGAACGTCAGCCCGGTCGGATCTCCTTTCCCGCTCCAACGACTCTTGAGGCTGGATGGCAGAGTGGTTATGCAGCGGACTGCAACTCCGTGTACGCCGGTTCGATTCCGACTCCAGCCTCCATCTTTGTGTAGTAGTGATGTTTTAAAGATCTCTTCTTAAAACAGCATTACGATGTTTTGCCCGGATGGCGAAATCGGTAGACGCAAGAGACTTAAAATCCTCTCAAAATGAGAATAAAGTCTTTTAAAACATCTAGTTGCTACATCCGATAAAAAATATGTAGCTCTTATGTAGCACCTTGCGGGTGTGGTGGAATAGGTAGACACACAAGACTTAAAATCTTGAGGCCATTGGCCGTGACGGTTCGAGTCCGTCCACCCGCACCATTTCTGCTTGTAGAAATCTCTTATCTCAAATATTTACCTCCCACCCCTTATAGTTAGCCTTACTGTTTATTTCGAGCAATGACAGCTCATCTCGCATGGCACTTGCCACTAGCTGCGGGTCTACGTCAATCGGGCGACATAAGTTAGCTAATAAACGCTGGTCGCCAAGCAAATCATCAAGGCTTTCCCAATCGGCTTGTTTATGGCCTTTCCATGCTGACTTGGCATCATTAAAGTAAATCTTTAATGCTGCGGCCCATATGTCACCACAACGCATTGCGTGCTCCATAATATCGAGCGGGGCGCTTGGCCCCGGCTCTAGGCTCGCATCACAATCCAGCGTTACCGGCTCCACGTTTAGACGCGCTCAGCCTGGGTGACATTGACCGGCCCCGCATCCTTCGCGCCGTGATCAACATAACGTGTCTCAACCGCTGGCTGGCCGCCGTCGATCTGAATTTTTAGGCGTAGCCCGTTAATACTGGTTTGCTCGCCCATCCGTGCATCGAATGCACCGGCGGCAATGATGCGCTCCACCTGCTCAACCGTGGCACCTACTTTGCCTTTGCCGTTTAGACCGGCGGCGGATTTATCGCGCTGCATGTTTTTGGTGTGAGCCATTACCTCAGCGCGTGCAGCATCTGCTTTACGTTGGGCCGTTTCCAGGGTGTCGAGCGCTTTAGCCAGGTCTTTACGCGACTGGTCGGCACCGTCGATAGCATCACGCGCTACAGCACGTTGAATGGCATCGTTTAGACGACCGTATAAGCGGCTTAGAATGCCGGAGAAAACGCCTTGCTGCTCAAGCTCGGCAGTCATGCGCTTATGCTCGGCAACGCTGGTAGCCATGGCCGGTTCAATGCGTGGCTGTGCCTGCACTTCCCGCATCTGGTCACTGATACCGCGCTGCGCGGCTTGTAGGGCATCGACACTAGCGGTGGGGTCGGCTAGTAACTCATTGGCGCGTTCAATCTGGGGTGAATCGGTTAAATCAATCACGTTGTCATACCTCAATGTAATGTCGCGTTTGGGCGGTCAAGTTGGGCCACCAGTAGCGCAATGTTGTGGCCTGCCTGGGAAAGCTGGCCCGTGAAGTGGGTAGTTAGCCGTTCGGATAGAGACGCCAGCAGCGCCTCCATTTGTTCCCGCTCGGCGTTGTCCCGCTGTTCCTTGGTAATAGGAATCATCATGGCAGTGGCCTTAATCCGGTAGCTCATACAAGTCAGTGAGTGAAGACGGCATCTTGCGACCATTACTTGCTCGCGGTGCATCGCCATCGGGTAACGTATTCCAGCGGTCATCATCAGCGGGCGGCGGCATGTACTGGGAAAGGTTGGCAGCCATATCGCCACCAGCAGCGCTAACGCCTGCATCGTTCAAACGCTGGTCAACGTACTTCTTAATTTCCGGTAGCAGCGCCTCGGCAACAACGGATGCCATCTTTTCCAGTGCGGCGTTTTTCTGGTCGTCGGTGGGTACAACGTTGGTTACAAATTGCTTATTCATACGGTTTGGCCCTCCTGGGCCTCGGTTGCAGTGAGGTAAATCTTTTTCAAAAGGCTGTCAGTCAGTGCCAACGCAGTGAGCCACTGCGCGGCGGTTTGTTGGGTGTCTGTCGGGTGGGGAATACTAAAACCAAGACGCCATAGCTCTAGCCATGCTTGGTGTGCAGGCGCATCGGCGGGGAGGTTCAGCAGGTTATCCATGGCGGCGCATCCTATTGGCGTAGCGAGACGGCAAAAGCATCGCTGGCCCGCTGGTTTTTTTGCCGCTGGCACTCACGATGGCACCGGCAACACTGTTGCAAAGGTCGTCATGCTGGCCTGGGGGATGGTCGATTGAATCTTTGCCACTGCGAGCCGTGCGGCGCTCAAGGGAAACGAACTCTTTAACTAGCTGCTTACTGTCCAGCAGCTCTACGCGCTCGCTGTTTAATAGGGGCAGTGTGTCGCGGTATAAGTCACTACGCGGGCGGTCTGCTACTTCGTAGGTAATGCCGTGCTGGTCGAATAATTCTTTTGGAAATTGCCCGCCGTATCGGTCACCTGTCACGGTGCGAATACCGTAGGATTTCAGCAGGTCGGCAAACTCAGCGACCACACCAGCAGGGCTAAACGGTGGCTTGCGGCTGCGCATCGCATCAAGTACCACGTTGTCATCTTCGCGGTGGGTAATAGCGAGCGTCCATGAATCAACCGATCCGCCGGAAGGGTCGGTGAAGGCGTTGTACTGAATTCCAGATACGGGCGGTAACTCAATGCGGCCTGGGATAACGCATCCCTCTACAGCTTCCAGGCTAACAAAGCTCTCCACATCAGACCGGAACTCGGCACCGTATTCAGCCTTTGCCGAAGCATCATCCCGCTCATACGCACGCTCTACCACACGCTTTGGTAACGTTGGATTCATGGTAAGGCTAGGCGCTTGCGCCACAAGGATGCCGCTGTCGTTTTTCCCGAAGTAGCGCTTGTGGTGCTCGAAAAGCTCACCCTTGCGGGCGTATGGCGATGACAGTGCAATCAATTTGCCGTTAAGCGTTGCCATGCCTGGGCGAACGGCTGACAGAATGGCCTTATCAGGGTTTGCGGCATCGTCTGAACGCCAGAACGCTATTTCGTCGGCAATCACACAAGCGAACGTGTAGCCGCGTGTGGATCTGAAACTAGCGGTCGTCACTTCAATGGCGGTTCGGTTCGATAGCTCGATACTCTCCCGATCTTCACGCACGATAAGCGCTTGCAGCATCGGGTTACTGTGAAGTAGGCCGGTGATATACCGGAAAACAGACCGGGCAGCTTTTCTGTCTTGAGCTAGCACTGCAATGGTCGCCACCTCACCAGGGCTTAGCCGGTCGGTGTAGTCTTGAAAGGCTGCCTCAAACACTGCCAGCAAGGCCGCTGCTTGCGACTTACCACCACGACGACCAACTACCAGCCATAACTCCTCAGCGGGCGTTGTGGGCGCTTGGCGGCGGGTAATACGACGCCATGCCGCATGTTCGTCACCAACTAGCGGTAGACCGTAAAAGCCTGCCAGTAATGCACGCCATGCCTTAAATGAATCGCCACTGAATTGACCACCAAACAAGGCCGGATCTGTCATGGCATCGCGGATAGTGACGCTCATTAGCTGCCCTCCCGCTTGGCTAGGTAGTCGCTCAAACTCACCTCCCGCTGAACGCGCTCCAGTCCTAGTTTGTTACTCAAAGCGACGATGTTATTGCTCGCTTGCACGTATTTCCCTATGTCGATCTCATTACCCTCTGCTAGCTGCCGCTCCTGCGTTCGCAGCCAATACTCAGCCCACAAATACCGTTCGATGATCCCGCGCTTGACGTACCCAATAGACGCCTCGCCACCCAAGTCGCTAACGACCTCGGCATACCTTGCGCGCATCTCCTGCGCAATCGACGTGCGAGCGTCCAGTGCGTCAATAAAACCGGCGCGGTATCTGTTCGGAACGGTGCTTTGCTTGCTCATATCGGTGGCCTAACTTAGGGGTAAATGCTTCCTATCTGCTACATATTTTACTAGCATATTAAATAATTACTATATAACAGTAACTTGAATAGCTTTTAAGGAGACTATATATCCCCATGAACTGACAAAGTGATGAATAATAGGGGTACGGGTGCTTTATTGGGCTTTATGTTTCGCCGTAAAATGGAATTAATTTCCACCAATTGAGGGAGAGGAGAATTACAGCATCAAGTAGGGCAAAGTAGGTGGGGTAGGGCAAAATCCCATACTGACCAACTGGGAAAAAACATATACCCATTAACTAAAAACTACTTCTTTTATTTTCTCTCCCTAATGTTGTTATTTAGACCTACTTTGACCTACTCACTTCGCCAGAAACCTCACAACCACGGACTTTATGGCACGTAGGGCAGCTTGTAGGGCAACCCTAAATTCGAGCCTATGCCCTACCCTCCCCTACTCAAACCGCAATAAAAAACCCGGCACGACTGGCCGGGTGTGAGTGTCAAGGTGGTGGGCAACGTGTAGGGCGACTCTAACCTAGGCTGGCAAAGCCGCTTACCATAGGTTTAGGCACCATAAATTTTGTGACGCCATTAGACATCCGAGAATTACAACCGCGCTCACGTAGCACGGCACCAGCCTCCCTCGCCTGCGCATTGGTGGGTTTATCAAAGCCGATAGTTTTTAACACCTCGCTGGCTGTCCTTCTCTCCCAATAATTAGCAGGAGACTCCCAAGCCAGCCCTGTCTCTACCAGCTCGCGGATACTGCTAACGACTCGATGACCACGGTTAAGCTTTTCTAGCTCGGTTTCTTCATCACGAGTAAGCCACCATTTCTCGCCAGAGCGCCATAGCTCCACGACTTGCGCCCATACTTGTTGCATATCAATACCGTGTAGGGAATTGATACGCTCAACCGCTACTGTCCAAAAGCGAGTGTTGCCAGTTTCATCGACTAAAAATTGGCTATCGTTAACACTGGCAAAGAAGACGGTTCGGCGCTGATATTCAGACTCTAATCGGTCATACGGGCGACGAACCTTATCCATGTCGGCGGTGATAAACCCTTTAATACGAGCAACATCAGCCTTGCGGAAACTGCCATCTAATTCGCCCAGCTCCACCAGCCAATGCGTGATAGCGCCAAGCACAGAATCTTTATTAGCTGGGTCTAAAAGGTGATCCACTTTGATAGCCGTTTCTCTTAGCTGCACATCGCTAACAAGTGACTTGAGCCAATCTGATTTGCCGATAGATTGCGGCCCTTGTAGGGTCAACACGCCTCGGGTTCTAAAGCCTCGCGGCATTAGCGCGGCAGCTACGGCACTTATCAGCCAACGCCTAACTAATAAGTCACGCATTGAGGCAGGGTAGCCATCAGCGAGAACCAGGGTTTGATATAGCTGGGGCAAACGATCTTGACCATCCCATGTCGCGCCAGTGATCCAATCCGCTACGGGGTTATGCTGCCGCTCATCCGCGATGGTGGCAATAAACGCGGGGACTTGATCTGTAGGGATTTCATTCAGCTTGGCTAGGCTAATGACGCTACTCAAAGCGCTATTGTCAGCATTGTCGGGTGAACCGCTGGCACCTGGCACGATGACCTTCACTTTCTTGGCGATAACGTCATAACTGACCTGAATCCCATAATGATCTAGCATCGCCGCAATATTGGGGATGGTTTGCAGCGCCCTAACTGGTTCGCCTTCTTCATCCGTCACAATGTCGGGGAAAAAGTCGATCATCATTGGGCGAATATGGCGCTTTGCTTTGCTTACACCTTCGGGCTTCATGCTTGTTCGCTTCGCTTCTTTTGTTATTGCGCGAAGGTCACTGATATTTAGCCCTGTTGATTTTTTGATTGCCCTGAGTACCATCTCGCGCGTTAAACGCTCCATAGAACCAGCTTCCCTCGCCAAGTCTTTCACCTCATCCGGCGGGGTAAACTCATCCATATTTTGGGCATCAGTTAGCAATTCCATATAAGCGCGCTTTGGTGCTGGCAGTGAGCCACCATTAGCCTCTTCTGCGCGCTTTCTAGCCTCGGGCAGTGTGTAGCGCTCAACCCATCGTCGCGCGGCTGTGTGTGAGCCAGCGGAATGCTCAAGAGCAACAACATGAATCCCATGTTCGGGAGCAGTCAAAATGTCAGCGGTTTGGCTTTCACTAACACCAGCTTTCAATAATTCGATTGCCGCACCAAACAAACAATTTGAACGGTCTAAGCTTGGGTCTGCTATCCCGTACTTAATCCACTCTTCCACATGCTTCGGTAGCATTAGGCTATCAAGGTCTACCTTCTCCCTCGATGGTGGCTTTTCAGTTAAATCAGGCTGATCGGTTCGAGCTGTTTTAGGCTTTGTCGGCTTAGCTGAATCCAATGGAAAGTGCTTCTTACCCAATTCAGTTAAATCACGCTCCATAATTCTGCGCGGCGTTCCCTCCACATGATCGCCTGTAATAGTGAGAAAGCGCCCATCTTCGTAAAATTCTAAATCGTCACGGTTGCCTGTAAAGCCACCAAACGAACCAATGAAGATAAACCGATAGCCAGCCTGTCCAGGTGATACCTCCGCATAAGTATTCGCTGATAAGATAATTTCACGGGCGCGCTCTGACATTTCGCCGGTTTCGGGGTTACGGCTATGGTCTGGATCTCCACCGGCAATCCCATACTCCCGATTGGTGGCAATGCCTATACCCTGTAACCGATGTTGATTGGCATATTGAATAGCTTGTTCGGCAGTATCAAAAAAATCTAGGTTGCAGCGGGACACTCCATCCCCATCTTTCAAAGACCAACCTTTAGTCCTGCCATCCCTTGGTGATACCGGAACTTTTCCGGGCTTATCTCCCTCTTTTCTTGGCGGCTTAATCTTCCATGCACACCAGATAGGCAGGGATGTTAGCGGTACACCATCAATATCGCCTTGGGGCAATTCTTCAAGACTTGGAATATAGGGAGCATAAGGCTCCCTGTTGATAGCAACATCCAAAAGCGTATCAGCCATCTTTACGCCCTCCCTGCTTATCCTGCTCCATAAACATCGCGCAACGATCTTTAAAGCCTGGGTAACGCTTAAACAGCAGGGACATGGCATCTTGATTTAACCAATACCGCTTAACCCGGCGCGGCTCACCATTGAAATCAAATGTATCGTGAAACTCATCATCAATCGGCCAGTGATACTCAAGGCGCAAGTTAGAAATGCGTGTGCGGTAGTCAACAAGTGGTAGGCCGGTTTCAGCGTGATAACTGAATTGATCGACTTTCCTACCAGGGAGAAGGCAGCCTAAAACGGCACGGCAATGATTAGCGTAATTTCCATTTGCAGGAAACAGGGGACAGCGGCTATTATGGTTTTCGGAATACTTATCTTGAGCCTCGCAGCCGGTTGCAGCCGATGCGGGGTTTTTCTTTGGATCAATCATGAGCGCGCGCCTCCACTGGTAGAAGTGCGAGTGCTCTCATCTATCCAAGCAAGTACATCATCAGCGCGATACCGTACATGACGGCCTAGTTTGATGAATCTGGGGCCTTCACCAGCCCAGCGAGCGCGCTCACACCACGCTGTAGACTTGCCAAGATAGGCGGCAAGGTCGCGCTGGTTCATTAAGCGGGGAAGTATTACAGCGGACTCTGGGGGTAGTTGTCCGCCGTTGAAGTTAGTTGATTCTAAGTAAGTATCTTTCATTAGGGTATACCTGTTATTTGCTAAAAGGTATACCTATTTAATTGCATGTTTATCTTATCAGCATGGACAAAAATACCTCTTACCTTTATTTGGGAACATTGCTTTTTCTAAAATGAAGATCATTATCATCACTTAAAAAGTAAAAGGGGCCTTCCTTTTTCACATACTTAATGTGATCTCCCCAACGCTCCCAAATACCTTTGCAGTTTCTAGGATTTAGTGAAAAACCCAAACCTGTAACCATTCTTGCAACAATTTCTAGCCCATTATTTCTGTGCTCTGTCTCATCGTTTCTATATGGTGGAATGCCCGCATCACGCTCAAGCATGTAAACAGCAAGTGCTATTGGAAAATCTTTCGAAATATTCGCCCATGCGCTCTTTGTGGTAGGCTTGGGAAACTTATCAAGCAACACATCAGCAGCGAATAAACGCAACTCGGGGCATTCGAGACGGTTTTCTTTTAACAAAATACCTGCGAGCTTTTTAGCTGCCTCCCAAGCACACCGATCTTCCTTTGCTAATTTAACCAAATGAGCAGCGTGCTCCCCTGTAACTTCGTTAACAGAGTAACCTTTACCATCAGGGTATACAGTTCGAGTTCCGGCATTCCTAATGAAATAGTGAACAGCCATTTTTTCTGACTTTTCTTTGCTAAAGTCAGAAAGCTGTACGCGTAAATATTCCCTAACTCTATCAATGACCTGCACCTGATCATCAGTCATCATGCGCTAGCCCTCTTAAACTCAATCACCTGACCGCTAGGCTCCGGCTGCCCCTCTACCATGCGTTGAAGTTTCTCGAGGGCATCAAGCTTTTCATCAAAAAAGTTGTGGTGTTGATAGTGGCGTTGCTGAACCCCGCCAGTCCCGTGACTTAATAGCTGTCCTAATACGTCCGAACCTACTCGATAGGGTTTGGCTATCAGCCTCGTTTCTACAGTCGCACGTATAGAACCGGCAGTAAAATGCCCCTTTTCTAACTCCCCCGCCTTTCCCATATCGGTGCGTATGCGCTTCACAATGTCATTCAAAAAGACGTTATGAATAGGCTTTTCACCACCAGTGCAGGAGAAGACGTACTCCCCGCCTCCGGTGATGCGATCTATAGCGCTCAATGACTCGGGTAAAAGCGGGATTACGTGTATACGGGGTTCAGTACGACGCCCTTTGTAGTCCAGTATCTGCATACTAGGTGCATCACGATCTATATCGTGTAGCGTCACGCGGGTTAGCTGTTGCTGGCGCTGCCCTCCGGTCAAAACGTGCAGCATGGCAAGCGAGCGATGCGGCTCGGGCAAAGCTTTTACACGACGCCAATAAGCTCTGAACTCTGCGAGTGTTAGCGCTCTATCTTTGGCGTTGCTAGAACCTTTAACCTTTCGCATATCGCGTGCTGGATTGAAGGTAATGTTTAGCCTCCGCATAGATGCGGGCATGTTGACATCGCCACGAGCGTTGATTGCTTCACTAAATGCTGTGCGTATGTAAGAGCGTATTTTGTCGGCTTGGCGGGGTTTATCTTCATCTTTGAGACGGCCAACGATGCTCATGCAATCATCTAGCGTCATATTGGTGGCAGGCTTTCCCCATAGCTTCGGGAAAGCTTTTTCAATATCGCGTGCAATCTGGTTTTTGACATTGCGCGCTGACATTTTCCCTTGCTGCTCTAGCAATTCCACATAAGCACTCATTAAGTCGCCAAACGTGGCTGACTCCTGAGTCTTTTCTTTTGATGGGCTAGGGTCTTGGCCTAGCTCCATCATAGATTGAATGCGCTTGGCATCTTTGCGTGCTGCCTCGGCGGTAATACGCCCAAGCTTCCCGATGGTGATTTTCTTAATTTTGCCGTTCAGACGCCCTTGGTAGAAAAAGGCACGAGAGCCACCAGGAGAGACGCGGACGCCAAAACCAACAATATCGCTATCCCAATAAACGACTTGCTTATCTTCAACGGGCTGCAATTTCTCAACGACGGTTTTGGTTAGCTTTAGCTTACTCATTTCAGACAAGCCCCTAGCAAAATATGTATCTAATATGTAGCAGTCTTACTCAAAGCTACGCATACAACCTAGGGACTAATGATATGCAAGGCACTGTAATTTAGCAACTAATCTTGATACATAAAAGTTATTCAAAGACGTCAATAAGGACTTAAAATCTCTCGGGGGCAACCCCGTGCCGGTTCAAGTCCGGCTCCGGGCACCATTACCTATTGCTTCTCTACCTCTCCAGCCTCATCCCCTTTAAACGCTTAACTTCCTAGATTAGTTATCTTTACGCTGCCCTTTGCTGTGCTCTTTTGCGTGCCCGAACATTGCGCATTGACAGCCCGCACACCACTCATTTCTTACCTCAAAACATCGCTAAACGCCAAGTGGCACGCTATGATGCCTGCCTTCTAACTTTTTTGCGCTCGGCGAAGCTAGCGACGTTTAGGGTTGGTAATATTTCGGTCAGTATCAAGGGGGAGCGGGCGCT
>TARA_R110002051_G_scaffold127295_1_pt1 | contig 10292 bp, 5 predicted proteins | sample TARA_R110002051 | Tara Oceans TARA_R110002051 (sample SAMEA4397023) | marine metagenome | biome: Polar Biome; feature: [MES] marine water layer (ENVO:01000295) within the mesopelagic zone...; material: water (ENVO:00002006), including particulate matter (ENVO:01000060) such as...... | reverse complement strand
CCTTCTACATCATTATAAACGGCCATTCTTGGAAAGAATTGAGCAATTACATAAGCTCTGTTTCCATCTTCCTCAAAAAACTCATAACCAGATCTAGCTCTGTTTACGGTATGATCAGGAATGTTGTAGTTCCATTTGATATCAAAAGAAAATTTATCTCCGCTTTTTAGTGGTGTAGCTAAATCTACACGCATCATTGTAAAGTTAACAGTATAAGGCAAAGCTTTACCTGAAGCATCTTTAACATAATCTATATTAAAACCGCCATCAAAAGGCTCGGTCATATAGTTATTTACAAAAGCCGATGGTTGATCACCTAGAGATATACCGCTTCCGTTTTTTAAAGCTGCCTTAGAATCTTTGGTTCTAATATTCTGATCTAATTGCACCCAAAGATACTCTAGGTCATCTGGTGAATTATTGGTGTAAGTAATTGTTTCTTCTCCAAATATTTTGGCATTCTTATCATCTAAACGAATGTCCATTACATAATCTGCCTGCTGCTGATAATAATCAGGACCCGGTGCTCCAGATGCAGACCTATAGGTATTAGGGGTTGCAAATTCTTCGTATAATTGTTTAAACTTACTCTGGTTTTCATGCCCAGGTTCCTTTTCTTTAGTTACTGGCTCTTGTGCAAAAGTTACAGCGGCAAAAAGGAATAAAATAGACGCAAATGCGTACTTTACTCTTATCATTACTTAGTTATTTAGTGTGCGAAAATTAAAGTTTTTATAGGGATATCTTAATATATGTTACAAATTTAACATTCCTTTAGGACGCGATTTTACTAGAACATGGCTCTTTTTCTTACCATTTATATTCATATGAACCACATTTTGCTGATCATCATATATATCTGTCAGCACCTCATTTTCTATAGCAATCTGCTTTAGGTCTTTAAGCGGTATATTAGGAACTTCTAGATAACATAGAACCATATCTGAGTCATATTTGCTCCCTATAAAATCATACTTTACCGTTTCACCATTAATCTCTACCAAAAACTTGGTTCTCAAATACTTTTCTAGATATTCCTTATCCAAATCAGATTCCTGATCAGAGCCTAATTTAGCAGGAAATCCGTAGCGTTCTTTAAGTACCGTATTCATATCATCTATAAATACTCGCGTAATTATCTGCACAGCTTCATCTTTCTGCGAATAATCTACATTGGTAACACTAATGTAAAATTTATGCGCTCCAGCAAATGCAAATAGAGGCAGTATCATTAATAAGAACAGCGATCTTACAATCTTCATTTTTTATTGTTTTATAATGTCTTTGCAAACCATATGCCAAAGATAATGCCCCTAATCTAAAGAATTATTTTCTCTATATAGCAGGCTTTTTTGGCGGAGGTATTCCCATATTTCCAATTCGCTATGGGTATCTACAACTTGCTGAAACCTGGGGTCAACTTCGCAATAATATAGAAAATCGTCTATTTTGTCTATGGGAATCAATAGCTGTTTTAGATAAACACTATCCTCGTAAAATTCTCTTACACGCTCTGTTCTATCATAGAGTTTATTTCGCTCTACCCGTTTTTTAAGCATTTTGGTACGCCCCGTAATTGCATTTATTAAGGGATCAAAACTCATACCTGGGCTAGCTGTTGCAGCACTAAGCTCCCGCTCTGCTTTCGTTGGTATTTTTACATATGCATTGGGCAAACCTAAAGTAGATGCGGTAACAATTGGATCTAAATCTAAGGTAGAAAGATCGGCTAACAGATTACCACTAAGACTATAAGGTGTTACGGTAACTTCATCTAATTCTGTTAAAGCATCTTCTAACCCAACAGATATAAATTTGCTATCTAAAATTGCCGTACTGACCACTACAATCTTCTTCTTGTACTGTATAGCAGAGAACTCTAAGGTATCTAGCATCTGTACAGGTATGGTAAAAAAACCATTCTCATCTGTAATTGTTGCTCTTTGAGAAGTTAGGTTAAGAACATGGGTAGCGGCAACGTCTCCGTCATCACTATACACCTTACCCTCTAACCTTTTAGGTTCACCTAATTGTGCGAATACATAGACGCTGGAAAAGAGAAAAAATATAAGGAGTCTACTCCTCATTTAATTCTTTAAGAAAAGTTTTACTATGATTAACCAACGCATCTATCAACTGAAATTCGTTCTCTTTTCTAAGCAAAGTTTGTGCAGGCATTCTGGCATCACAATAGTATAAAAATTCATTTATTTTATCTTGAGGTATTTGTAGATCAACCACAAAAAAGGAATCGTCATAAACTTGACGTAACACTTCACTTACCTTTAATTTAGGTCCCTCTTCAACAGTTTCATCTTGAGATTTAAAAATAGCCCTAAAAATATTGACGAAATTTAATCCGTCTTGCATTCCCCTGTCTGTTTGTGACATGGCTATGTTCTCTACCTCAGTACTACGATCAATTTCATATTCGTGCTGTTTAAATTCTTCGTTCTTCATTGCTAAAAAACGCTCTTGTTGTTCTGGGGTAATTACCACCTCGTCTAGCTCGGTCACCTTTTCGTTTACTTCCACTACTAGGCGATTATTAGCTAGAATTTCTTCAGTAACCGTCACCACTTTAATATTATAGTTTACTGCTGTAAAAACAAGTTGATCCCCAACTTTTACATTAATTCTAAATAGCCCTTGATCATTAGTTATGGTAGCTCGCTCAGAAGTTGAATTAATTACATTCTCATTGGGCACGCCAATATTCATGTAAATTACCGACCCGCTTAAAGGTTGTCTTGTATCATCTTGTGAAAAGCCTGATACTGCTGTAAATAATACTAGTAAAAAAAGTAATTTTTTGGTCATTTAGTGTGTATTTATTCTGAAAATTCCCTGTTCATAGGATATTCAAAAGATAAAGAAAAGATTTGTAATCTTTATAAAAAAAAACCCGCCAATAAACTTTTGTTAATTTCTTCAATGACTACAGTAAAATATGCATCTACCGTTTGGTTAATTTAGACGCCAATTTTAAACCCATTGAACGAAGATTGATGTTCTTTAACCCATTACCATACTATTTCAACTTATAAATAAAGGGTATTAAGAAGATAATTCTATTTTTGTTTATCACTATTTTCTCGTCATAAGACACTAAGTATGAAAGCAATAATTTTATTTATTTTTTTTACTATACTAACCGTATCTACCGTATTCGGACAAATTAAAATAGGTGATAACCCTCAAAATATAGACCCTACCTCGGTTTTAGAGCTAGAAAGTACCTCTAAGGTTTTGGTCATTACTCGTGTATCTACTTTAGAAATGGAAGCTATCACCCCACAACGTGGTGGTATGGTCTACAATACCGACACCGAGTGTATTAATTACTATGACGGTACCCAATGGATAAACCTATGTGATGCGGTAAACTTTACCATTACCAACGACCCTATTATTAACGGTAGAAGTACCATAGAAATTACCGAATCTGCGGGCGGTTATAACTTAGAAGTTGCCAAAAACAGTATTTTAGGAGACAATATTATTGATGGTGGTATTGGACCAGATGATATTCAAGATAATTCTATAACCCAAGATAAATTAGCCGCAGAATCTGTTGGTTCTAGTGAGCTTAGACAAAATTCTGTTGGAACCGAAGAAATTAGAGATGGTAGCATTGCACCTGCCGATATTGCCAACTTTTTACCTGGACAGGTATTAACTACAGACGAAAACGGCATTGTACAATGGCAAGATTCTAATGAGCTTTATGATCTAACTTTTAATAAATTAGACAACACCTTAACAATTTCCAGATCCACTACAGCAGGTGTATCCACAATTGACCTAGCTGCTTTGGTTGGTTCAGATGATCAAATTTTAACGCTGACCGATAATACACTTAGTTTAGAAAATGATCCTAATGATATTGATTTATCTACCTATTTACAACAGCTAAGTATAAATGCCGCTGGTGATGAAATTAGTCTTACTAATGGTGGCACGATTACTTTACCAAATCCTACAATTGATACGGATGAACAAAATTTAGGCACTACTACATTAGCAAATGAAATTCTCACAATTACTATTGAAAACGGAGACCCCACCACTGCAGACTTAACACCATTTGCAACAGATGCTGTTGTTACAGCTGGTTTGGCTCTTAAAGAAAATATAGCCAATAAATCTAATGACGTGACCCTAGGAAATTCTACAGATTTATACCCTACTCAAAATGCAGTTAAAACCTATGTGGATAATACGGTTGGGGGTTCAGCACAAACTATCGTAAGCACCGACCCAAATAATTCAATAACCCAAAGTGTGAACGACGGTGGTGCTTTTTACAATGATGATGATGGTGATAGCCAAAATGAACTACAAGATTTAAATTTCAATCCAGTTACAAATATTCTAACTATTTCTACACCATTAACCACAGGCAACGAAGTTAACTTAAGTGCTTTAGCTGGTGGAGGAGCCTTAAACGACGGACAAATTTTTGTTGGTAATAACTTAAATACACCTACTGGAGTTGATGTAGGCGGCGATCTTACCATGAATAATATTGGTCAGTTTTCTATTGTAAATAATGTGATAGATAACGATAATATCATCAACAATTCTATTACCCTTGAAGATTTAAACCAAAATGGAGCAACAAATGGTCAGGTAATTAAGTGGGATGAAACTCTTAATGCCGGTCTGGGTGCATGGGCTGTTGCCAATGATAATACTGGTGGCACCGGCAGTACAGTTACTAGCGACGACAATACTATTTCTGGCGACGGGGTTAATACTTCACTACAGATAAAAGATGATGGCGTTACATCTACACAGATTGCAGACGGGACAATTTCAGCCACAGATTTAGCACTTGGTGCAGTAGGAACAGATAATATTTTAGATGGTACAATCTCTTCAATTGATATTGCAAATAAGAATATTACACTTGAAAAAATGGCAGACGGAACGGCTGCAGGGCAACTTTTGCAATGGGACGGAACTAATTGGGTATATATTACTGAAGCCGATATCACAGCCACTGTAACAGAAGTAGATGGTATTATTGGTAATGAAGTTTCCGTAGCCGCAGATGCAACTCTTGTTCTTTCAGGTGCAGGAACGAATGCCGACCCATTGGCTTTAGACGTTGCCCCATTGGGAATCGATACAGCTGAACTTGCGGCAGAAGCCGTTACTCCCGCAAAAATAGAACCGAGTATAACTACAGGACAAATTCTTGCTACTAATGGCGCAAACGTAGAATGGCAAGACCTCACCAACCCTGCAAATACAGGTTCAATATTATTTTCAGATGGCACTGGTGGGATAACCGAAAATAACGCTCAATTATTTTGGAACAATACAGCATTGAATCTTAGACTGGGAATAGGAACAGCTAATCCTGATTCAAAACTTCATGTCCTAGGTCAAATAAGAGCTAGTACTATCGCGAACGGTGATGGGACTGAAGGCTTACCTGCATATCGTTTTCAAGATGATTTAAATTCAGGAATGTGGTTACCAGCCGAATCTGAACTAGCATTTTCAACAGATGGTACCGAAGCAATGCGAATCGACCCCACCCAAAATATAATTATCAATGAAAATTTACAGGTTGGTGGCAATGTCACAGTAACCGGAACACATACTCCTGTTCCCGACTACGTTTTCCAAAAATACTTTTTAGGTAATTCCACCTTAAACCCTAACTATGAATTTAATGATTTGGCTGAAATAGAAGCCTTTGTGAAAGAGAACAACCATTTACCAGGTATTCAATCTGCACAAGCGGTAAAAGAACAAGGGTTTTGGAATGTGAGTGAATCTTCTAGAGTCAACCTAGAAAAAATAGAAGAACTATTTTTGCATACCATTGAGCAAGAAAAGAAAATAAAAGAATTAAAAGCAGCCAATACTAACATGCAAACTGAAATGGAAGCCTTAAAAGCTCAAATGGAAGAAATTAAAAGCATGTTATTAGAAAAGGAAAACAACTAATGAAAACATACATACACATTCTTTTCTTTCTATTGGCGGTAACTGTTTCTGCCCAAACTGCCCTATATAATAATGGCAACTTGCGTATTCATAATGGCGGTACTATTGGTTTCCATACCAATCTTATTAATGAATCGCCAATGGACAATAATCTTGGACTGGCAGGTTTTTATGGCACACAACTTTTAACCATTTCTGGGAATGTAACACCACAGTTCTATGACATGGAAATTGCCCTAGAGAATAACATGCAGTTAAATATAGGTATGGACAATACCAATAACACCAACTTTATATTCGGTAGTATTCTTACTCCCCTATCGCAACCAGACATTTTCTATAATTTTGTAGATAATTCATTTTACAGTGGCGAGAACGATTTTAGCAAAATAGAAGGCTATGCAGCAATAACCAATCAACAAAATTTTGGTTTTCCTGTTGGCGATGTGCAATACTTAAGACCATTAATTCTTAATTCTGAGAGTGTCAATTTATTTGCTAAATGCGCTTATTACTATGAAAATCCAAATAATGCACCCGCACCTCTTGGTGCTTACAATACAAATACAACAGATTTAGATGTAGCGCTTGTAAATACTTTTGAATTCTGGAGGTTAGAAGGTACTGTACCATCTACGGTAACCTTAAGTTGGAATGACCGCAGTACTATAGGGAGTTTAACCGAAAACGTTGATGAGGTTATCCCCGTAGGATGGAGCAAAAATTCCCAACAATGGGTAAATCTAGTTGGTAGTGTGCCTGTAGGTACATTAACCGAAGGGTTTGTAACAACAGAGTCATTTATACCAGACGACTACGAGGTAATTACTCTTGGGTCTTCAAAAACTCCGTTTGAGCCTTTAGCCAAAGATGTTCTTTTTCTTGATAACTTCTTTGTTTCCGTAAATGGTGACGGAATCAATGACAATTTCTTCATAGAAGAATTGCAAGATTTCAATAGCAATTTTGTTCAAATTTATGACCGATACGGATTTAAAGTCTTTGAAAAAACAGATTATCTTAACGATTTTGTAGGGTTTTCAAATATGGATAATGTTCCTTTTGGAGCAGAAAAAGGATTGCCTACAGGTGTATATTTTTACACCATCTACATTCCAGAAGAAGATTTAAACTATCAAGGTTTTCTATACTTATCACGATAATTTATTAGTGTCATCAATTATCAGGACAAACATTTTTTTTGATAGTATTTTCTTACTGTATTTTAAAATTCTTACATATTTTAAATATACCTATACTAGATTAAATGCACATTACTGCGTTGAATTGAAATACATATGGGGTTTCCCAACATATTCACCTAGCTACACAACATATTATATTTTTCCTACAACGACCTATTTATTTTTACAGATGTTAACATATTCCCCAATATTTAGATGTCTACAAAAATTAAACTATTACTTTCCTTCGTGTTCATTTCTTTCTGTGCAAATGCCCAGGTAAAAATAGGTGAGAATCCAAACACTATAAATTCCGCTTCCATTGTTGAGTTAGAAAGTACAAACAAAGCATTTGTTCTTACAAGACTTACTACTGCCCAAATGCAAGCCATTACTCCTCTTAATGGAGCTGTTATATATAATACAGACACACAATGTGTTCATTATTACAACGGTCTAATATGGTCGAACCTTTGTGACGGTAACAATTCCAGTTCATTTTCTTTTGCCGATAATGGAGATGGTACCATTACCCTAACTGATGGGAATGGAAACAATGTAACTTTTAATGGAGCTCCACAAACTATATCTACGCTTGTGGATAACGGCGATGGAACTTACACATATACCAATGAAAACGGAATTGAAACAATTATTTCAATTGTAACTACCGACAACCAAAATTTACAAACAGACAATACACCGGGTAATATTAGTATTGACAATGGTAATGCCATAGTAATCAATGTAGACGATGCTGATGCAGATGACCAAAACGAATTACAAACGTTAGATTTTACAACAGGCATACTTACTTTATCTAACGACCCAAATACAACAATTATAGACTTATCAGGGTTTGATGATAATGCTGCAGATGATTTCTTAGGAAGTTTTAATGATTTAAGCGATTTACCTACAAATTTAGATACCGATTCAACGGACGACTTCGATGGAGAATGGACAAGCCTAGCGAACAGACCAGCAGGATTGGACGATGGCGATGACGATACTCAGCTTTCTGAAGCAGAAGTGGATGCTTTTGTCGCCAACAATAATTACAGTACAGGCCCGCATACTACGGATGCTGCAGACCTTACTACTGGTGTACTCGCAGATGCAAGAGTTCAGGAATCAAACGTAACTCAACATCAAACTGCATTAACCATCGCTGAATCGCAAATCAGTGACCTAACACATACGGTTGATACAAACACGCAACTTTCCGAAGCGGAAGTGGATGCCTTTGTTGCCAATAACAATTATAGTACGGGTGCACATACAACGGATGCAGCGGATTTAACTACTGGAGTCCTTGATAATGCCCGTGTACAAGAATCAAACGTTACGCAACATGAAACTGCTTTAACTATCACTGAATCGCAAATTTCGGATTTAGCACATACAGTTGATACAAACTTAACAGAAGCTGAAGTAGATGCCTTTGTTGCCAACAACAATTATAGTACAGGTGCACATACAACGGATGCGGCGGATTTAACTACTGGAGTTCTTGATAATGCACGTGTACAAGAGTCAAACGTAACTCAACATGAAACTGCCTTGACCATCACTGAATCGCAAATCAGTGACCTAGCGCATACGGTCGATACAAACTTAACAGAAGCGGAAGTAGATGCTTTTGTTGCCAATAACAATTATAGTACAGGTGCACATACAACGGATGCTGGGGATTTAACTTCGGGTGTCTTAACTGATGCCCGTGTGCAAGAATCAAACGTTACGCAACATGAAACTGCTTTAACTATTACTGAATCGCAAATCTCTGATTTAACACATACGGTTGATACGGATACACAACTTTCCGAGGCGGAAGTGGATGCCTTTGTCGCCAACAATAATTACAGTACAGGCGCGCATACTACGGATGCAGCGGATTTAACTTCGGGTGTCTTAGCTGATGCAAGAGTTCAGGAATCAAACGTTACCCAACATCAAACTGCATTAACTATTACTGAATCGCAAATCAGTGACCTAGCGCATACGGTCGATACAAACACGCAACTTTCTGAAGCGGAAGTGGATGCTTTTGTTGCCAATAACAATTACAGTACGGGCGCGCATACTACGGATGCAGCGGATTTAACTACTGGAGTCCTTGATAATGCTCGTGTACAAGAATCAAACGTTATCCAACATGAAGCCGCGTTGACAATTACCGAATCGCAAATCTCAGATTTAGCACATACGGTCGATACAAACTTAACAGAAGCTGAGGTGGATGCTTTTGTTGCCAACAATAATTATAGTACAGGCGCACATACAACTGATGCTGCGGATTTAACTTCTGGCGTCTTAGCTGATGCTCGTGTGCAAGAATCAAATGTTACGCAACATCAAACTGCATTAACTATCACTGAATCGCAAATCTCTGATTTAGCACATACGGTTGACACCAATACTCAACTATCCGAAGCGGAAGTGGATGCTTTTGTTGCAAACAATAATTATAGTACGGGTGCGCATACAACGGATGCTGCGGATTTAACTTCGGGTGTACTGGCTGATGCCCGTGTGCAAGAATCAAACGTTACCCAACATCAAACTGCATTAACTATTACCGAATCGCAAATCTCTGATTTAGCGCATACGGTTGATACCAATACCCAACTTTCTGAAGCAGAAGTAGATGCTTTTGTTGCCAATAACAATTATAGTACAGGCGCACATACAACTGATGCGGCGGACCTTACTACTGGTGTGCTCGCAGATGCAAGAGTTCAGGAATCAAACGTAACTCAACATCAAACTGCATTAACTATTACTGAATCGCAAATCAGTGATTTAGCTCATACCGTTGATACGGATACGCAACTTTCCGAAGCGGAAGTGGATGCTTTTGTCGCCAATAATAACTACAGTACAGGTGCGCATACCACCGATGCAGCGGATTTAACTTCGGGTGTCTTAGCTGATGCTCGTGTACAAGAATCAAATGTTACACAACATGAAACTGCCTTGACCATTACTGAATCGCAAATCAGTGACCTAGCACATACGGTCGATACGAACTTAACAGAAGCGGAAGTGGATGCTTTTGTAGCAAACAACAATTACAGTACAGGTGCGCATACAACGGATGCGGCGGACCTTACTACTGGTGTGCTCGCAGATGCAAGAGTT
>TARA_R110002051_G_scaffold227539_1_pt1 | contig 10294 bp, 10 predicted proteins | sample TARA_R110002051 | Tara Oceans TARA_R110002051 (sample SAMEA4397023) | marine metagenome | biome: Polar Biome; feature: [MES] marine water layer (ENVO:01000295) within the mesopelagic zone...; material: water (ENVO:00002006), including particulate matter (ENVO:01000060) such... | reverse complement strand
ATCAATGCCCTGAGCCTTTCGGTCCCTAGCGAGTCAATATCCATGGCTCTTTTTGATACAAAGTGCTCAATTCGCCCTAAAACCTGAGGAGGGCAGGCTTCGTCATTTGGACAGAAGTGTTTCGCCTCACCCTCATTTCTTTCCAACAAGGTACCGCATTCTGGACAATGCTTGATATATACAATGGGTTTGCTTCCTGAAATTCTTCTTTCCAACACTACCCCAGTGATTTTTGGAATGATCTCTCCTCCTTTTTCTACATTTACTGTATCACCCTCATGAAGGTCCAGCCTTTCAATTTCATTGGCATTGTGTAGGGATGCTCTTTTTACAGTAGTTCCTGCCAGTGAAACAGGGGATAAATTCGCTACAGGCGTGATTGCACCTGTTCTACCCACCTGATATTGAATAGACAAAAGGGTGGATTCAGCACTTTCTGCCTGGTATTTAAAGGCAATGGCCCATTTTGGAATTTTCGCGGTAAAGCCCAATTCCTCTTGCTGCCGGTAATCATTTACCTTAATTACCACGCCATCAGTCTCTACTGAAAGATGGTGTCGCTTTTCTCTCCAATATTCGATATATGCCAAAACCTCATCAAGATTTTGGCATTGTTTGTAAGTAGGAGATACATTGAATCCCCAATTTTCCAAAAGTTGTAGCGATTCTCCATGCTCTATAATGCCATAGTCATCTGCTATCAATTGGTATAGATAACAATTCAGCCTTCTTTTGGCAACTACGGATGAATCTTGCATTTTGAGGGTTCCAGATGCAGTGTTTCTAGGGTTGGCCAGTAAACTTTCCCCACTTTCAAGCCTTTCAGCATTGATTTTCTCAAAGCCCTGCTTGGAGAGAAATATTTCACCCCTGGCTTCAAAATAGCTGGGAAGATTTTCTTGGTCTTTGATGACCAAAGGTATGGTTCTAATGGTTTTGACATTTTCAGTCACTACATCTCCTTTGTATCCATCTCCCCGCGTGACTGCTCTTGTTAATACTCCATTTTCATAAACCAAACTGATGGCTACACCATCAAATTTCAATTCACATAAATAGTTGTAATTTCTATGTTCAAGTCCTTTGGCTACCCTTTCGTCAAAGGCTATTAATTCTTCTTTGGAATAGGTATTGCCCAATGAAAGCATGCGTACAGAATGCTCCGCCGTCTCAAAGTTTTTTGTGATGGTACCACCAACCCTTTGGGTAGGGCTGTCCTCTTTTTTTAAATCAGGATACTCATTCTCCAATTGAATGAGCTTATCAAGTAACTGATCAAAATCAAAATCACTAATTTCGGATTTGTCTTCCTGGTAATAAAGGTGATTGTAATGATTGATCTCTCTCGTCAACTCATCGATTAATTTCCCTGCCTCTTTTTTACTTACTTTATTCATTTAAAAAATGATCACAATTTCTTCCTTCAAATGTACTGTTTTTGATTATAAATTAATGGCATTGGCAGCAAAATAAAACCTGCTTTTTCTGAGCTAAATTCACTTTTGAGTAAAAGGCATTATGCTTCCTCAAAGGCTTTTTTAATCTCCTCTGAGGTCATCTTAAGTTTTTGCTTGCAAACTTTCACCAATTCACTGGCTTCCTGTACCATTTTGGTCAAATCATCCATTCCCTGATCTTCTTCTTCAAGCTGTTTTACCAACTGATCCAATCTAGCAATAGCTTCATCGTAGCTCAAGTTATCCTTTTTGTTTTTCATTTGTCTCTAATTTTTTGATAACGGAAGTTATTTTATCCCTTTTATTATAAGTAATCAGCTCATCACCGATTTTAAGGGTTTGCTTGTTAATAGGAATTCCGTCTTTCTCTGTTTTTGTATATCCCCGTTGCAATAGGGTTTGTGGATTGAGCCGGTCAATAGTTTTCCCATATTGGCCTAACTTTTCTTCGGCCTGTTTTAGTTTTCTTTCGGTTATTTTTCTCAAGCTTTCGTCAAGATGTACGCATTTGATGCTTTCCTTTTCTGTTCTGTAAAGAGATATTCGCCTTGCTTGCTGGGCGTATCGATCCAAAGCAAGATTACATTCGTTTAATTTTTGTCTCAGCAGGTTGGTTACCAGGTGAGTTTTGTCTGTTAGCCCTGCTTCTTCCGATTTTAATCTCGCCTGTATATGTCTTTCTATTGAGACCAGGTTCCTGTGCAAATTGTCTTCAAATTCACTGAATCCAGACAATATAAAACTGGCAACGGCAGTGGGGGTTTTTAGCTTGGTGTGGGTAACCAAATCTGCAATTGATTCATCCCTCTCATGTCCGATTCCTGTCACCACAGGCAAACTTGCATTGGCTATGGCTTTTGCAAGTTCGTAATCATCAAAACAATCCAAGTCCGTTTGTGCACCACCTCCACGGACTATGACCAAAAGATCAAATTTCTCTTCCAACAATAAATCTTCAATATGTTTGATGGCTTGAATTATCTGAGGTACAGCATCTTTTCCCTGCATTGCTGCTTGAAAAAGCTGATAATGGATTTTGTAATGCTGTGGATTCTGATCCAGTTGATTGATAAAATCCCCATATCCAGCAGCCGTGACTGAACTAATGACAGCAATTTTTTGACTTACTATCGGCAATACATATTGCCTATTCAAGTCCATTAAGCCTTCATTGGTTAATCGGCTAATTATTTCTTGCCGTTTTCGGGCTCTTTCCCCTAAGGTGAAATTGGGGTCTATGTCTTTAATTACCAGACTTATTCCATACAGTTCATGAAACTGCACACTTACCAGTGCCATTATATTCATGCCACCTTTAAGGGCTGATCCGGTAGTGCTTTCAAATTTTCTTGAAATGGATTGGTAGGTATAAGACCAGATATTTCCTCGGATTTTAGCTAGTATATTGCCATCCGATTTTTCTATTAAATCAAGGTAAGCATGACCTCTTACGCCTGCCCTTAACTCACCTATTTCTGCAATTACCCAATAGGTAGGAGCGAGGTGGCTATCTAAAGTACTTTTGATCAGCTCGTTTAGGGATAGAAGGGATATTGCTTGCTGCTGCATCTTACAAATTAACAAAAAATATGCTTAAAAGGAGGGTAATTTCTATTTGAACGGAAGCATTTTTTAATTAATAGGTAAGCTTGTATGGGTAAAAAAAGACAAAGCTTTTTTACCTACAGGTGGAAAGGATAGGTAGAGAATACAAATAGGTTGTGTTGTCCTCATTTTTCTAAGCATCTTGACAAGATTTCATGCTTAGTTTAGTAATCCATACTTCCTTTTTCCTTTTTTGGAATGCGCCCTAAAAAAAGTGAATGTTGAAAATTAAATAAAATTCTCTTGGGCTAAATATAAAAGTTATAATCTTAATGTTAGATTGACATCCCTAATTATTACTCTCCGATCTGGGTTGTCTTTCTTCCCTTTGTTTTCGTTGCATTTTATAAATGTGGCGAGTGAAATCCCTATTGATTTCATTCAATTCAAGAGCCTGAACAGGGCTAAGCGTATCCGCTATTTTTCTTAGAAATACCTTCTCAGCATTCATAAGATTCTCTTGAATGCTAAATCTTTTTTCCATTAATTCTCTGGCCTGAGCATTTGAAATTTTTTCATCTCCTGTTTTAGAAATGTTGCGCATTTCCCGCATCATTGAGTTTCTTTTACCTTGAAACTCATTGTATAAAGGCCAGAATTTCTCTGCTTGATCAGGGCTAAGTGACAGTCGATTGGTAATGAAGGCCACTCTTGCAGCTTCCAATTTTTCCTTGTCCACCTGATTGTTTTTCTGTGCGTACACAGAGAAAGTCAGTAATGTAAATAAGAAAGCAATTGCTAAATTTTTCATATCAATAAAATATTTCATTCTCCAATAAACCTTCGTCTATCCATGTCTGGTTGCTCCACTCTTCTTCTGTAATATCGTCAAGGAGCTCGTTGGGGTTGTCAGCCAAAAGTAATACATCTTCCACATTCCAAACGCCTGATTCGATGTAATATTCAACCTCTTCATTTAATTCTGTCTGATAATTGATTGAAGAAGTTACCGTGTCATTGGTATTGAACAAAAAGAAGCCAATAATGACAACTGCGGCTGCGGCCATACCACTGAGATAGTATTGTAGAGCTTTAGGTTTCCGCTTTTCAAGAATTTTATCCGGAAGGTTCTCAAAGTAATTTTCCGGAGTCCTGAATATATTCTTCTTTGGGAATTTTTCCATACTGTTGTTTGACTGTTTTTATATCAATAGGTTTAATCCTTGCTCAGATATTCTTCAATCTTTTTGACAGCATGATGATATCCTGCCTTAAGACTCCCTACACTTGTTTCAGTGATTTTGCTCATTTCTTCATAAGGTAATTCATCAAAATACCGAAGGTTAAAAATCAATCGCTGCTTTGTAGGTAATTTTAAAATGGCTTTTTGAAGTTTTTTCTCAATTTCATTGCCGTCCACCAAGGGCGATTGATCTACATAGTTTTCCATCTTCTCGTGATAATCTTCGATCGGAATAGATAACTTCCTTTTCCTCTTTTCAATGAAATTTAAACTTTCATTGACTGCAATTCGGTAAATCCACGTAAATAGAGCGGAATTTTGGTTGAACTTATGAATGTTTTTGAATGCCTTGATAAAGGTGTTTTGTACAACATCATCCGCATCCTCATGTACAATCACCATTTTTCTAACAATGCCATACACGTTCCTCTGGTAGGTCTCCACCAATAACCGAAAACCCTTTTCACGGGTTTTTGGGTAATTGATCATTTCCAGAAGTTCAGCATCGTTTTTTGGCTCCATTCATGTCTTTGACTATAATTTAACCAATTGGTTTAATTGCAGCCCTATTTTCTTTTAAAAATTTTATGTGCTTAGGCTGTTTCCTCTCAAAAAGTCACCAATATCCATCCTTTTCTTGCCTTCCATCTGAAGGTTTAAAATAGAAAGCGTCCCTTCTCCTGTTTGAAAATGAACATAGGTTTTGTTGTCCGTTTTGAAAGCACCAACCCCTGTACCGCTACTGTCTGTTACAAGGACCTCAGATTTGAAGATTTTACAGGTTTTATCGTTGATCCTGCACCAGGCACCCGGATAGGGTGAAAGCCCTCTTATAAGATTATGAATAGCTACAGCCGGTAGATTCCAGTTGATTTCACCAGTTTCCTTAAAGATTTTAGGAGCATGGTTTTTTGCCTTTGTCTCATCTTGTACTTTGGGCTGTACCTCTCCCTTTACAATGGCGTCCAAAGTTTTAACCACCAACTTAGCGCCCTTTTGCATTAATTTCTCGTACAAATCTCCCAGGTTATCCTCCGGTAGGATAGGAACCTCTTCCTGAAATAAAATACTTCCAGTATCGATTTCATGTTTTAAGAAAAATGTGGTTACCCCAGTTTTGGTTTCCCCATTGATAATGGCCCAATTGATAGGAGCAGCACCACGGTAATCAGGTAATAGAGAAGCGTGAAGATTAAAAGTGCCTAGCGGAGGCATGGACCAAACTACTTCTGGTAGCATCCTGAAGGCTACAACCACCTGTAGATCGGCCTTATACGACTTGAGGGTCTCTATAAAATCTGGGTTTTTTAGATTGGGTGGTTGAAGAACCGGTATACCATGCTTCACAGCACAATCTTTTACTGGAGAGCTCTTCGGCTTTCTTCCCCGGCCTTGTAATTTGTCCTGAGCCGTGATCACAGCAATTATATTCCAACCATCTTCAATCATGGCTTCCAATGGGGCTACCGCAAATTCCGGTGTTCCCATGAATATGATCCTTAGGTCTTTATTTTCCATCGTTTTATTCATAGATCAGGTATTCTTTTCTTTTTGCTTTATAAAGGTCTAATTCCTCCTGCCAGGTGGAGCGAATGCTCGCTTCCGACTCTCCAGCGATAATCAATTTTCTTAACTGATCTGATCCGGCAAGTTTGTCAAAAAAAGCATTGAAAAATGAGGCTCCTTTATTGGCTTTTTGATATGCTTCTAATAAATAAGATAGGGTGAATTGGTGGGAGAGAGGTTCATCTCTTAAATCCTTGCCATAGCAAAGCTTGTCTTGCTGCGGGGGATATTTGGACATTCCCTCTATGCTTACGGGTGTAAATGTGAAATCTCCAAATTTCGGATCAGGATAACCATATACCTGAAAAGGAAACAGTGTTCCTCTTCCAAGGCTTACGTCTGTACCTTCAAAAAAACATAGAGAAGGGTACAAGCGAATAGCAACATCATTCGGTAAATTTGGTGAAGGCTTTACTGGTAAGGAATAATGATTTTCATGCTTCCAGTTGCCTACAGGAACAACTTCCAAGGGTGCTTTAACGCCTTCTTTTAGCCAACCTTCTCCATTGATCATCTGGGCCAATTCACCTACAGTAAGTCCATGGATAATGGGAATAGGGTGCATTCCAACAAAGCTTTCATAACCTTTTTGTAGTACGGGACCATCTATATAGTCCCCGTTGGGATTGGGCCTATCAAAAACCATTAAGGTTTTATTTTGTTCTGCGCAGGCTTCCATTAGATAGTGCAGGGTGCTGATAAAGGTATAAAAGCGAATGCCTACATCCTGAATGTCAAAAATCACGATATCTACATCAGCAAGGGCGGCTGTGGAAGGTTTTTTTGATTTTCCGTATAAAGAAACCAAGGGCAGTCCGGTTTTTGGATCTACCGTATTGTCTACCTTTTCTCCAGCATCTGCATCTCCTCTAAAACCATGTTCAGGTACAAATACTTTCTTTACCTCAATGCCTTGTGCCAATAAGAAATCCACCAGGTGTAAATTCTCTTTGGAGGTTAGGATACTGGTTTGGTTTACAGCAAGTGCAACTCTTTTACCTTTCAGTTTGGGTAAATAAATTTCAGGCCGGTCCGCACCAGGAAGAATTATAGGAGCGCTTGTCTCGGGGCTTGGTTTTTCTTCTAAATTGCGATTATTGTCCGGTTTACTTTTACAAAAAGTCATGTTACCAAACAAAAAAGCCAGGATAAGTATTAATTTAAGGTGCTTCATGTTAATTTGCGTTTCGGTTTACAAAATAAACGACTTCATTGAACCTTTCCTACTTCATTGCAAAAAGAATCAGTTTTAAAAAGACGGGAGGTTTCACCGGAACCATCCATCGGATTGCTGTAGCCAGTATTGCCCTTGGGCTTTCTATAATGATCATTTCCTTCTTGATTCTGGGAGGTTTTCAATCGGTGATTTCTAATAAGGTATTTTCTTTTACAGGGCATTATCAGGTCAATCAATTTGTGCTGAGTCAATCTCTCGAGGATTCTCCTACTAGCACCAATAGTGAATTTTATTCCAATTTCCGTGATAGAGACTATATAGAACATGTTCAGGTTTTTGCCAATAAACCAGCACTTATAAAAGGGGAAGAGGAAGTAGAAGGTGTAATGATGAAAGGGGTAGGTAGAGATTTTGACAGCCTGGCCTTTAAACCATCGATAGTAAAAGGGCGGTTTATTCAGTTTGGAGACAGTGGCTCTTCTACCAATGAGATTGTGGTCAGCACCAAAATTGCCAGAAAGATGCTTTTGGATGTTGGGAGCAAGGTCACCATGTACTTTGTACAGGATCCTCCCCGCTTCAGAAGACTTGAAGTCGTGGGATTGTACGAAACCTTTTTGGAAGATTTTGATGATAAGTTTATTCTAGGAGATATTCGTGTCATACAAGTGCTGAATGATTGGGATGAAGATAAAGTTGGTGGATTTGAGGTCTTCTTAAAGGATCCTCAAACAATTGACCTTTATGAGGATGAGCTCTATGAAAGTATAGATTATGACTTGAGACTTACCAAAGCAACGGATAAGTTCATTCAGATTTTTGACTGGCTGGAATTGTTGAATAACAATGTCTATGTTTTTTTAGCCTTGATTCTATTTGTAGCTTCTTTCAATATGGTGTCCATTCTCTTTATTCTTATTATGGAAAGGACTTCTATGATTGGCTTATTAAAGGCTTTGGGTAGTACCAACCTGCAAATCCGTAATATCTTTATCTGGAATGGAATCCGAATTATAGGAAGAGGAATGTTATTGGGTAATTTGATTGGTTTGGGCTTTGGTTTACTGCAACAAAGCACCCACTTATTCAAGCTTAATGCTGAAAATTACTACATGAGCTATGTACCTATCGTGTGGGATTGGCCAATAATTTTAGGATTGAATGTATTAATATTGGTTATCACTACTGCAGTATTGTTTATTCCTGCAGTGATCATCAGTAACGTAAACCCTATCAAATCAATTAAATTTGACTAAGCTGTAAGAGGGGTTTTAAAATCAGATAATTGATTGTTCTTTGGCTTTTTTAGGCTTTACAAACATGCTTTTTACTTTCATGTAAATTACGCCAAGTATGGCTTCTCTAAAAATATGTTTAGACATTTTAGAGGTTCCTCTTGTGCGGTCAGTGAAAATAATGGGCACTTCTAGAATATCAAAGCCCATTTTCCAGGCTGTAAATTTCATCTCTATTTGGAAGGCATATCCTATAAATTTGACTTTGTTTAAGGGAATCGCTTCCAAAACTTTTCTATGATAGCATACAAAACCCGCTGTAGTATCTTTTATAGGAATTCCAGTAATGAACTGTACATACTTACTGGCGAAAAATGACATTAAAACCCTGCCCATAGGCCAATTGACCACATTTACACCTGATACATACCTGGAACCAATTACCAAATCATGTGAGCCTTTTACCGCCGCTGAATAGAGCAAACTTAAATCTTGTGGATTGTGAGAAAAGTCAGCATCCATCTCAAATATATAGGTGTAGCCCATTTTCAAAGCATAAGCAAAGCCTTCCAGATAGGCCGTACCTAGTCCCAGTTTGCCTTTTCTTATGATAAGGAAAAGCCGATCAGGAAAGGTTTCCTGCATCTGTTTTACCAATGAAGCGGTTCCATCAGGTGAACTGTCATCTATCACCAATAAATCAAAGTTTTCTGGCAGGGCCATAACTTCGACTATGAGATCCTGGATATTCTCCATCTCATTGAATGTAGGAACAATGACTAGTTTACTGCTTTTCATATTTGAGAATACAAAAGTAGGATTTAATACGGAATATTCTTCTGAGATCAGAAAAATTTGGTGATCGGAAAAAGTTAAAAGATGTAAAATATACAGGCCCAAGCCTCTTTCCAGGATGAGAGGGCTAACCGTGGCCTATGGACCGTATTGGAATAAATTACAGGTGAGAAAAGCAGTACTTACCTGCTATAATTGCAATCATTTTGGTGAAGTTTAGCGAATTCATTGCCTTTTAAGGCGGCTGTTTCCAAGTCGAAGCAAGATTGTCTAGGATTCTTTTCCATTAAACAAACAGCTCTTCTTGCCAAGGCCTCATAATGGTTTGGATTCATTTCCAGAACCGTATCAAAATCTTCGACCGCCCAACTTTTATATCCCAATGTCATGAGGGCCAAACCCCGATTAAAAATGGCACTGACATTGTTTGGCTCCAGTTCAATGTATTTATTAAAGGCCACTACCACTCCTAGACCATCTCCAAGAAGGCCCATAGCGATTCCTTTATAATAATGGGGATTAGGTTCCCTAGGCCTTAGTTTGATGGCTAAATCTAAAAATTCTATAGCACTTTTATAACGTTCATTTTTGATCATTGCCCTGGATAGAAATAGGATGACATCATAGTCTTCAGGCACAATCATGGCTGCATAGAGTAAATTGTTTTCAGCTTCCTTGAAATCTCCTCGATCCCAGGCAATTTTAGCTATTCCTGCATAGGCATAGGCGTATTTGGGATCTAAAGTAATAATCTTTTTATAGTCAGCCATTGCCTCCTTGTATTTACCCAATTCTTCATAAGACCTGGCCCTAAGATGTAGGGTCTTGAGATCTGTGGTGCTTGCAAAAAGTACTTTGCTAAACTCTTCCACAGCCTCATCATAGGCCCCACTATTGTACAACTGTTCACCAGTTTTAAAATCTCCAAAACAGCTTGTCAGTAAAAAGCAGGCCAATACTATTCTTAAATCCCTAAACACCATAATGTTAATTGTATTAAATGATTAGTTCAATATAATAGATAAATTTTAGTTTGACAAATATTTTCTCTATCAATTAATAAAATGACTAAATATTTAATACATCTGAGTGTTTTGATAGGAACAAAGAAACCCTTGTGTGCAATGAGTTAGCACACAAGGGTTTTTATTTATGATCTCCAAGTTAACTTGGAATGATAAGGCAAAGAAAGAGGGCAGATGTTGAACTTAGCCTTGATTGAAATTCGCTAAGTTGGCTTCTACATACTTTTTAAAGTTGGTTAAGATGGCTTGCC
>TARA_R110002051_G_scaffold324884_1_pt1 | contig 10305 bp, 9 predicted proteins | sample TARA_R110002051 | Tara Oceans TARA_R110002051 (sample SAMEA4397023) | marine metagenome | biome: Polar Biome; feature: [MES] marine water layer (ENVO:01000295) within the mesopelagic zone...; material: water (ENVO:00002006), including particulate matter (ENVO:01000060) such as...... | reverse complement strand
CTTGGTGCCGCTGCCGAGCTGGGATTTGGCAAAGGCGGTGGCGTAGTCGGTGTCGAGACCGATCACTTCGCCGGTCGATTTCATTTCCGGGCCGAGAACCGTATCGACGCCGGGGAAGCGGGCGAAGGGGAAGACTGCCTCCTTGATCGCGATGTGCTTGATTTCACGCTCTTCGAGATTGAAGGATGCGAGCTTTTCGCCGGCCATGATGCGCGCGGCGATCTTGGCGATCGGGTAACCGATGACCTTGGCGACGAAGGGCACTGTACGCGAGGCGCGGGGGTTCACTTCGAGGACGTAGAGGGTGCCGTCTTTCAAGGCGAACTGCACGTTCATCAAGCCACCGACATTGAGTGCGCGGGCCATTTCGGCGGCCTGGCGCTTGAGTTCGGCGATGATTTCGGGGCTGAGCGAATGGGGCGGGAGCGAGCAAGCGCTGTCGCCCGAATGGATGCCCGCCTCCTCGATATGCTCCATGATGCCGGCAATGAACACGTCCGTGCCATCGCACAGGCAATCGACGTCGATTTCGACGGCGCCCTGAAGGTAGCTGTCGAACAGCAAGGGATTGGCGGCGAGGACCGAATTGATCTGGCCGGTCTTGTCGTTGGGGTATTTGTGCCGGATTTCGGGCGGGACCAGTTCAGTCAGGGTGGACTGGACGTAGCGCTCGAAATCATCGGCGGAATGGCAGATGACCATGGCGCGGCCGCCCAGAACGTTGGAAGGGCGAATGACCAGCGGGAAGCCCAGCCCCTCGGCGATGATGCGGGACTGTTCGAGCGAATAGGCGATGCCGTTGCGCGGCTGGGTGAGATCGAGCCGGTTGAGAAGCTTCATGAACTGGTCGCGGTCTTCGGCAAGGTCGATCTTGTCGGGCTGGGTGCCCAGGATCGGGATGCCGGCGCGTTCGATGGCATTGGCCAGCTTGAGTGGGGTCTGGCCGCCGAACTGGACGATGACGCCGTGCAGCGTGCCGTTCTGCTGTTCGGTCTTTAGAATTTCGAGAACGTCTTCTTCGGTCAGCGGCTCGAAATAGAGGCGGTCGGAGGTGTCGTAATCGGTCGAGACGGTTTCGGGGTTGCAGTTGACCATGATGGTCTCATAGCCGGCATCGGACAGCGCGAAGGCGGCGTGGCAGCAGCAATAGTCGAATTCGATGCCCTGGCCGATCCGGTTCGGGCCACCGCCAAGGATGACGACCTTTTTTCTGTCGGTGGGGTTGGCTTCATCGGCAACCACACCGGCAAACGGGGTTTCGTAGGTCGAATACATGTAGGCCGTGGGCGAGGCGAATTCGGCAGCGGACGTGTCGATACGCTTGTAAACCGGGCGCACGCCGAGGGTGTGGCGATGGGTGCGCACGTCCTTTGACGTCTTGCCCGACAATTCCGCAAGGCGAGCATCGGAAAAACCCATGGCCTTGAGGCTGCGCATCTGGCCTTCGGTTTCCGGCAGGCCGTGTTCGCGGACCTTGGCTTCGGTGTCGACGATGGCCTGGAGCTGCTCGAGGAACCACGGGTCAATATGGCAGGCATCAAAGATCATCTGATGGTCATAGCCGCGCCGCATGGCTTCGGCGACCCAGAGCAGGCGGTCGGGGGTCGGCGTGCCCAGAGCGGCCTTGACCGCGTTTTTGTCGTCGCCTTCACCCAGACCGGGGATGCCGATTTCGTTGAGACCGGTCAGGCCGGTTTCGAGCGAGCGCAGGGCCTTTTGCAGCGATTCCGAGAAGGTGCGGCCAATGGCCATGGCTTCGCCGACCGACTTCATCGATGTGGTCAGGCGGTTGTCGGCGCCGGGGAATTTTTCAAAGGCGAAACGCGGGATCTTGGTGACGACATAGTCGATTGTTGGCTCGAACGAGGCCGGCGTGGCACCGCCGGTGATGTCGTTTTCGAGCTCATCGAGCGTGTAACCGACAGCGAGGCGCGCGGCGACCTTGGCGATGGGAAAGCCGGTGGCTTTGGATGCCAGCGCCGAGGAGCGCGACACGCGCGGGTTCATTTCGATGACGATCAGGCGGCCATCGGCCGGGTTGACGGCGAACTGAACGTTCGAGCCGCCGGTTTCCACACCGATCTCGCGCAGCACCGCCAGCGAGGCGTCGCGCATGATCTGGTATTCCTTGTCGGTCAGCGTCAGGGCCGGGGCGACGGTAATGGAATCGCCGGTATGGACGCCCATGGGATCGATGTTTTCAATCGAGCACACGATGATGCAGTTGTCCTTTTTGTCGCGGACAACTTCCATCTCGTATTCTTTCCAGCCGAGGACGGATTCCTCGATCAGGACTTCGTTGGTGGGCGAGGCGTCGATGCCGCTTTCGCAGATGGCAAGGTATTCCTCGCGGTTGTAGGCGATGCCGCCGCCCGTGCCGCCAAGCGTGAAGGAAGGGCGGATGATGGCGGGCAGGCCGATATCTTCGAGGGCCTGCAGGGATTCGATGGTGTTGTGGGCGAGGCGCGAGCGGGGGGTATCAAGCCCGATCTTGGTCATCGCGTCGCGGAACAGCTCGCGATCCTCGGCCTTGTCTATGGCTTCGGCGTTGGCGCCGATCATTTCGACGCCGAATTTTTCAAGCACGCCCATCTTGTTGAGCGAGAGGGCGCAGTTGAGCGCGGTCTGGCCGCCCATGGTGGGGAGCAGCGCGTCGGGGCGCTCCTTTTCGATGATCTTGGCAACGACTTCGGGGGTGATGGGCTCCATATAGGTGGCATCGGCGATGTCGGGATCGGTCATGATCGTCGCCGGATTGGAGTTCACCAATATGATGCGATAGCCTTCTTCGCGCAGCGCCTTGCAAGCCTGAGTTCCCGAGTAGTCGAACTCGCAGGCCTGGCCGATAATGATCGGTCCAGCCCCGATGATGAGGATGGATTTGATGTCTGTGCGTTTGGGCATGTGATACTTCTCGTACGGCAAGCGCGCGGCAGAAAAGCTGTCGCGCGTCGGACGGGGTATGGATTCTGTTGGCTAAGCGGTCTCCTTAGAGCAACCTTGTTCCGATTTCCAGCGTTAAGGAGCGGATTCTTTTACTCCTGATTGCCGCAGGGCGATTTTGCACGCGATCGGGGTGGCACAAACGGACCATCGCGTTACACTGCCAACGACCCTTCCGATGCCGTGAGTTCGATTGCGGCGCATCATTTTCATATCGAAGCAAGGAGCGCCGCCATGACGCAGCAGAGCTTTATCGAACTTTCCGATGGCAACACGATTCCGCAGGTCGGGCTGGGAACCTGGAAGCTTGACGGCGCGAACATGCAGAGTGTGGTGGAAGCGGCCATTGGCGCGGGGTATCGCCATTTCGATACGGCCTATGCCTATCGCAACGAAGCGGCGCTGGGTGCCGCACTCAAGGCGTCCGGCGTTGGCGCGGACGAAGTGTTCATCACCAGCAAGCTGCCGAGCGGGCGGCACGGGTACGATTCGACGCTCAAGACCTTCGATGAAACCATGGCCAATCTGGGGGTCGATGTGCTCGACCTCTATCTGATCCACTGGCCGATGCCCAAGACCGGCAATTTCGTCGATACGTTCAAGGCGTTCATCAAGCTCAAGGAGGACGGCCGGATCAGATCGATCGGGGTGTCCAACTTCCATCAGGCCCATCTGGAAAAGCTGATTGCCGAGACGGGTGTGACGCCTGTCGTCAACCAGATCGAGCTTTCGCCCGCATTCCAGCAAAAAGAGCTCCGGGCCTTTAACGAAGGGCTGGGAATCAAGACCGAAAGCTGGAGCCCGCTGGGCCGGGGCGATGTTCTGGAAAGCTCCACGATAAAGCAGATCGCACAAAAGCATGGCAAAACGCCCGGTCAGATCACCATTCGCTGGCATGTCCAGAACGGGCTGATCGTCATTCCGAAATCGGCCAATCCTCAGCGGATTGCAGAAAATTTCGCCGTGTTCGATTTCGAACTCGACGCCGAGGACATGGCAAAGATCGAAGGGCTCGACAGCGCGGACGGCCGGACAGGGGTCAATCCCGACGAGGCCGAATTCCTGCAGGTCTGATCCTGTTCAGACATAAAGCTTGAAGCCTTCGTGGCTTCTGGAAAAGCCGAGGCGCTCGTAAAAGCGATGCGCGTCGGCTCTTTTCTTGTTGGAGGTGAGTTGCACCATCGTGCAGCCCCGTTCCTTTGCCTTTTGGACGGCCCAAGCCATCATCTTTTCCCCGATCCGCCTGTTGCGGTGATCGGGGGACACGTGAACGCCCTCGATGGTGCAGCGCCAGCCGCCGCGGCGGAAAATGCCCGGGGTAAATGTGAGCTGGAAGGTTCCCACCGCTGCAGCGTCGAATTCGGCGATCAACAAGAGCTGGTTGGGATCCGCAGCGATGGCCTTAAAGGCTGCCAGATAGTCCGGACCGTGCGCATCGGCGGGGTCGTCGATGCGGTCCAGCACCGTATCGTGGGCGATCAGGCCGACGATGAAAGGCAAATCGTCGGTCGTGGCGTTGCGAATGGCGAGGTCGGACATGAGGCATCTCCCGGATAAGGCGCCCATGTTTCATGATTCGGATCAGCGGGGCAGCTTGCCGATGCCCATGCGGGAAAGAAGGCCGTCTCGGCGGATGAAATGGTGGTAGAGCGCGGCGCCGATATGGATGGCCAGCAGCGCCATGAACAGCCGCGCCAGCACCCCGTGGATATCGCGGGGGGCGATGTCGTCGAGATCGGGAATGGGCGCGCCCGTGGCAAGGGCCGGAATGACGCCGCCGATGATGTTGGTGGCAATGCCGGTCGATGCCAGAACGATGATGAACACGTAGGCCAGCACATGCACCGTGGCGGCAATACGCGACTGGAGGGGCGGGATGCCGGCCAGTTCGTTCGGGCGCCGGTCGGCGAAGACCCACCAGACAATGCGGAATATGGTCAGCGCCAGTACGGTCAGGCCCAGTGCGATATGGGGGATCAGGAGGGCGCGCTTTGTGGCATCGGTATCGGCGTCCGCCGCGTTGAGGCCCAGAACGATAAGCGCCAGGACCAACAATGCGGTCACCCAGTGAACGACGATGGCGATTGTTCCGTAGCGGTCGGGTGTGCTCTTGAGGCTCATGATCGCACCTTGTGGCTGAGCGATTGAGGGGGTATATAGCATGCTATGATTATTAAATAGCATGCTATGGATACCGATGCAACGCCGTGATTCCGAAGGCTATCTGACAAATCGTGCGGCAAGGCTGTTCATGCAGGCCATGACGCGGGCCATCCGGCCGCACGGGCTGGCGAGTGCCTATGTGCCGGTGCTGTACGCGCTGAGCGAGATGCCGGAAATGACGCAGGCCGAGCTCACCGATTTTGCCGGGATCGAGCAGCCCACCATGGCGGCGACGCTCGGCCGCATGGATCGCGACGGGCTTTTGACCCGGCGCCCCGATCCGCAGGACAGGCGTAAATTGCTGATCGGGCTGAGCACTTCCGGACGTGAGAAAGTTGCCGCCATGATGGAAGCCGTCGTGCGGATCAACGGGTGTGCGGCGACGGGACTGGACGCGCAGGAACGCAAGCGGCACCGCGAACGCCTGAAAACGATGATCGGCAATCTCGAGATCCTGCTCGCTGAGGAAATAGAATAACGATGTGCCCCTGGCCCGTCGGCCAAACACTCCTTCCCGTCGGAACCAATGGTCCCGCCTTTCCGTTTCGATGCCACAACAGACTGTGAGGACAGAAAATGGTCGAACGCGAACGCGAAACGGTTGTGGTCAATTCCGGTGGTGGGGGCGGCGGAATGATCTTTGCGGTGATCGTCGCGCTGGTCGTGGTCATCGGGGTCATCTATTTCGTCAACGTCAATTCCGGTGGCGAGGGCGGAACGGTTTCCGTCGATGTTCCGGCGGTGGACGTCACGCAATAATGGCCGAGACGGGCGTCATCGAACGGCTGATCCTGGAGGATGACGGGCGTTTTCCCAACAGCACGCTTGCCGTTCTGGTCTATCGCGCCGCGATCGGACAGGGGCCCTCCGCCGAGGCATTCAAAACCCTGTTGTCGCGAAATGGGTGGCCGGCCCAATGGGTCGGCTCGATCTTTCAATATCATCACTATCACTCGACCGCGCACGAGGCGCTCGGCGTCGCCAGCGGCAGCGCGCAAATCGCTCTGGGCGGCCCGCGCAGTGTTACTGTGAGCGTGAGCGAAGGCGATGCGGTGGTGATCCCGGCCGGGGTCGCACACAAGCTCGAAAGCGCCAGCACCGATTTTGCGGTCGTTGGAGCATACCCGCCGGGTCAGGATTGGGATATCCTTACCGGCGAACACGGTGAGCGCGAGACAGCGCTTGCCAATATCTCGAATGTTCCGGCGCCCCGAACCGATCCGGTGCAAGGTGAAACCGGACCATTGCTTGAGGCGTGGAGCGAGGAATAATCCATGAAATGGCGGGGGCGTAAGCGATCGTCCAATATCGAGGATCGACGCGGCGCGAGTGGTGGCCTGTTCCGCCGTTCGTCGGGTATGGGCGGATCGGGGTTCCGCATTCCCACGGGCGGCCGATCCGGTGGCATGGGGATCGGGTTCATCGTCATCATTCTCATCGTCGGGGTCGCGCTCGGCATCAATCCCATGTCGCTGCTCGATGGTAGTCTGGGCACGGGAACCAGCGGCTCAGGATCGGTCTCGCGGCCGCTGCCCGAGGCAGGTCAGGACGATCTTGCCGATTTCGTTGCGGTGGTCGTTCAGGACACAGAGGATCTGTGGACCGAAGTGTTCGTCGAGAACGGCATGACCTACGAACCGGCTACCGTGGTGCTTTTCACCGATACCGACAGTTCGGCCTGCGGGCTGGCGGATGCGCGTACCGGACCGTTCTACTGTCCAGGCGACCAGAATGTTTATATCGACCTGTCCTTCTATGAAACGCTGCGCAGCCAGTTTGGTGCTCCAGGCGACTTCGCGCAGGCCTATGTGATCGCTCATGAGATCGGGCATCACGTGCAGAATCTTGTGGGAGTTCTCCCCGAATATTCGCGCGCCATACAATCGATGAGCGAGGAGGAGGCCAATGCCTATTCGGTGCAGATCGAGTTGCAGGCCGACTGCTATGCGGGGATTTGGGCGAGTTATGTGGGCGAGGAAAACCTGCTCGATGATGGAGACGTCGAGGAGGCGATCAACGCCGCCGAGCAGATCGGGGACGATGCCATTCAAAGTCGCACGCAGGGTGTGGTTATCCCCAAGACCTTTACGCATGGCACTTCGGCGCAGCGCCAGGAGTGGTTCGAGCGTGGGTATGCTACGGGTGATGTCGGGGAATGCGACACGTTTTCGGGCGCTATCTGAAAACCGCACCTGATCCGAAAAGTGAAGGGCCTCAAGTTCTGATTCAACTTGAGGCCCGCCTTTCATGTTGAGTCCGGAACGCGGGCCAAGCCCCTGTTCCAGAATCGCTTTTCCTTAGAGCGTTATGCGATAGACGCCAAAGCCCGCTTCGCTGGTTTCGCCGGTCGGCTCGATGGTGACTGCGGTGACATCGGCCAGGTGCTGTTCGGCGGCGGGGCCGGTTTCAAACAACACGGTGGTGTCGCCCAATGCGGCCAGCGACCAGTTGCTGTCGGCGGCCGGATCGATGGTGCCCTGTTCGACGATGTAGCGCACGATCAGGTCGCGGTTGGTGTCGGGTCCCATGAAGATGATCTTGTCGGGGCCGACGCCGGGGAAGCCGCCACCACCGCCAGCGCGGTAGTTGTTGGTTGCGACAACGAACCGGGCCTCGGGATCGATGGGTTCGCCGTCATACATCAGATCGACGATGCGCTCGGCCTCGGGGTTTTCCAGAGCGCCGCCATCGGCGGCATATTTGGACGGCTGGGAGACGTCGATCTTGTAGGTCACGCCGTCGATCACGTCGAAATTGTAGGACGGGAAGGACGGATTGATGAGCGTGGCATCGCTCGAACCGGGTTCGACCTGATTGAAGATACCGGCTGAGCGTTCGAGCCATTCCTTGACGTCGGCGCCGGTCAGCAGCACTGCCTGGATGGTGTTGGGATAGAGATAGAGATCGGCAACGTTGCGGATGGCAACCGGGCCGACCGGGACATCGGTATAGTATTCCGGGCCGCCGCGACCACCGGCCTTGAAGGGGGCTGCCGCCGAGATGATCGGAATGCCTTCCCATTCGGTGCCGGCCATCATCTGCTCGAGATAGGCCTTCTGGGCGATGTTGACGATCTGGACCGAGGGATCGTCGGCCACCAGCGCGAAATAGGAATGCAGCGGTGCAGCGGTTTCGCCCACCGGGCGGCGGACATAATCCAGCGTTGCCTGGTGTTCTTCATCGACCGCCTCGGTGACGGTGTCTTCGGATTCGACGGTCGGGGTAACCGCTCCATCGACACGCTCATAGATGGGGCGCGCTTCGGAGGTGTGGGACAGGACCGACCAGGTGCCTGCATCGTCGACTTCGAGCAGCAGGTCGACAAGGCCCATATGGCTGCCCCAGAAACCGGCCATGACGGCGGGCGTGCCGTTGAGCGTGCCGGCTTCGATATCGACGCCTTCGATGCCTTCATAGTCAGGGCCGGGGAAGACGAGGTGCTGGTGGCCGGCGAGGATCACATCGATGCCCTCGATCGCGCCGAGCTGGAGCGAAACGTTTTCCATCATCGGGGAGGCTTGGCCACCCTCGATGCCGCCGTGGTTCATGGCGACGATGATATCGGCACCTTCTTGGCGCATGATGGGCACGTAGTGCTCTGCGGTTTCGATGATGTCGCGCGGGGCGACCTTGCCGGACAGATGCGCGGAATCCCAGGTCATGATCTGGGGCGGGACGAAGCCGATCAGGCCGATGCGGATTGTGCGGGTTTCACCAGCGCCGTCGGTCAGTTCCTTTTCGACGATCACATAGGGTTCAAACAGCGTGTCGTCATCGGCAATGTTGTCGGGCAGAGTCTCGCCGCGCACGATATTGGCGAGGACGACGGGAAATTGCGCACCGGCAATGGCGGCTTCTAGAAATTCGAGGCCATAGTTGAATTCGTGGTTGCCGATGGTGCCGGCGTCATAGCCCAGCGCGTTCATGGCCGCGATGGTGGGATGGATATCCTCGTCGTCCACACCGCGTTCGTAAGCGACATAGTCGCCCATGGGGCTGCCCTGGAGCATGTCGCCATTGTCGAGCAGGATGGCATTGCCGGCTTCGGCGCGGATGTTTTCGATGATCGAGGCGGTTCGCGCCATGCCGAGGGTGTTGTCCTCGCGGTCCGCATAATAGTCGTAGGGCAGCAGGTTGACGTGAATGTCGGTGGTTTCGAGGATGCGCAGATGGGCCTGATTGGCCTGCGCCATTGCTGCAAAGGGATGCATGACGATAGCGGCTGCGCCGACCGAAGCCGTGCCCGCAAGAAAGGCGCGGCGGCTGATTGAAAGGTTATGATGCATGATGTCCCTCCGAAAGGACGCTGGGGTTTGTTGAATCACCAAGAATGATGCAAGGCGCTCGTCTCCCCATTGCCGCAGTTTTCTGACGGCCCGATGACGCGCGCGTGAATAAGGTCCTCCTTTTTTATCGTTTGGTCAAATTATGACAGCGCACTCTGTGGAAATTTCCACCGGGCTGCTGACACCGTGTGTCACGGCCTCGCGCTAAATTCGCCTGAACACCAAGCGGAGAACATCAATGAGCGTGAAAACCTACCATGGCAGTTGCCAGTGCGGAGCGGTGCGGTTCGAGGCCGAAATCGACCTCTCCGAGGGCACGGGGAAGTGCAATTGCACGAGCTGCAGGAAGCGGCGGTGGTGGAGTGCGAGCGTCAAGCCGGATGCGTTTCGGGCGCTGGCGGGCGAGGACACAATGGTTCCCAATCGCGCGGGGACGGCGCTGTTCTGCCCGGGATGCGGGATTGCCCCGTTCGGGCGGGTTGCCAAGGCGGAATGGAACGATGGAGAGAGCGTTTCGATCAACGTCGCGTGTCTGGACGACGCAACGCCGGACGAACTGATCGCCGCGCCGGTCACCTATTATGACGGACTGAATGACAATTGGTGGGTGGTGCCGAGCGAAACCCGGCACCTATGAAACCTATTCGGCGAGCACTTCCATACCCTTCTGCTCGCGCACCAGATTGATGAAGCGCTTGAACAGGTAATGGGCGTCGTGGGGGCCGGGGGAAGCCTCGGGGTGGTACTGGACCGAAAAGATCGGCTTGCCTTCGACGGCGAGACCGGCGTTCGACCCATCGAACAGCGAAGTGTGGGTTTCGACGATCCCGGCGGGCAGGCTGTCGCGGTCGACGGCAAAGCCGTGGTTCATCGAGGTGATCTCGACCTTGCCGGTGGTCAGGTCCTTGACCGG
>TARA_R110002051_G_scaffold43831_3_pt1 | contig 10309 bp, 12 predicted proteins | sample TARA_R110002051 | Tara Oceans TARA_R110002051 (sample SAMEA4397023) | marine metagenome | biome: Polar Biome; feature: [MES] marine water layer (ENVO:01000295) within the mesopelagic zone...; material: water (ENVO:00002006), including particulate matter (ENVO:01000060) such as...... | reverse complement strand
CCCACTGATGGTGGGTGCGCGCACCGGCCGTTAAGCCGGCGGAGCATCAACCATGCGCCCCATGGCTTACTCCGTGTCCGATGTGATCGAGATGATCGGCATCGGTCGCACCAAGTTCTACCAGCTCGTCGCCGACGGTGAGATCAAGACCCGGAAGATTGGCAACCGCACCCTCGTTCTAGCGGCCGATCTGGACGCCTGGCTCGCCGCCCTGCCCTCCTCAATCAAGCAGGAGGTGGACCAGTGACCGAGCACCATTCCTCCCGCCGCGCGAAGCGCCTCAAGCAGGACGCCGACCGCTCCCAGAAGCTTCGCGACAAGCTCAAAGGGCAAGGCATCCCCACAACCCATCAGATTAATCGCGCGCTGACTGAAGGCTTCTTCTACCAGGTGGCCGCCAAGCGCAACGCGGGAATCCCAATGAAGGAGATCCAAATCCCCGCTCAATTGGTGCTGGCTTACGCCCTTCGCATTCTCACATCGAAGTCGAACGGTACGAGCCAGTTCGATCAGGACGCCACTTTCGAGGCCATCAAACAACGCCTGTCACGGGAATGCAGCACCCCTTTCAGAATCGACTCTCTGAGGATACTCCCACCTGATGACATCACTGATGAAAACTGAGTACACCCCCGTTACCTCATCAGATGTCATCACGCACCTGCTCGCAGTCAGAAGTCTTTCCGGGCCGCGCTGCGAACGGCATCAAAATACTCAATTAAGCGAGATTCAGGTACGGCCAGGTTCAGATGGCTGGGGCCCTTCCGCCTTGCCGCGTCCGTAAAGAGATGGGGCGATTGCTGAAACAGAACGGCACAGGAACGGCCGACGCCATGCTTGGCGCAATTGGCTGCCAATTCAAGCTCTTCCAGAGTGGCCTTTTCCCTCCGATAGGCAGGCTTGAACTCCATCTGCTTGGGGGCTGACGTCGAGAAGACCGCCCGCTGTTGGATGACATTGCAGTGCCTCTCCCATAGATGAAAGAGCGCAATCAGAAATGCTGTCCCGACCATCTCAATCCCCCTGACGGCCGATTCATTCTTTTCGCTGGCCCATTCATAAGTTCGGGCAAGCTCATCATCCATTGCGTCGGCCCATCCGGGCAATTCGTCGTCTTTGCCGATGTTGTGGCGCCAGCGTACCGTCTCTTCGATTTCGTCCTGTTGGGCCCTTAGTCCGCTCAAGGCTGCTTCGTACGCGTTCCATAGATCCGAAACCGCCATGTCCAATCGAAACTTTGCCATTGGGACGACGGGCAATTTGGGCATGCAATTCTCCACACTGGGTAACGAGAGGTAGTGCAAAATACGATCCGGCTAAACCGAGACCAGCGACGCCGTTTCGTCTAAACCTTCTCTCAGCAAGTCACCTGAAACTTGTCACGCGCAACTCGCAGGGTGATCGGTTCGCCGCGCGCCCGCATCACAGTATACTCGATAAGATCGAGCACAGCTTGCAGGCGCATCACCCCATCGGGTTCAGGGCATGAAAAGCCGATCCGGCTCAACGTCGCGAATCGCGGTTTCATAAATCGTTGCTGCTTAAAATCCTTGTCCCAGCTGACCAATATTCGCTTGGCATGCATTGCGGCCTCGGCGACGATCGGGTCGGGCGCGTCCGCAGCCATAATCTCGCGGACCCGAACAACGTCGTGCCCTTCTGTTCGGAGGAAATCGCCAACTGAATCCGGAACGTTCACGTCCGTCAAGAAAAGAAGGACGGGGCGCCGAGCCATTAAGCGGCGTCGACCCCGGGGTTAAATCGCTGGGCCGCTGCGATATCCTCGTCGGTCAACTGCGGGAACTCCTTCTTAATGGCATCTGGCGCAAAACCCGCGTGTAGATACCGCTTTACTGTCGCCACGGGTATTCGTGTCCCAGAAAACACTGGCTCATTTTGCATCACGAAGCGCGCTTTGACGACTTTGCCGGCGTCTTCAGAAGTCCGAGTGTTGAGCGCCCGAATAGCTTCCCGGGTATCGGAGATAGCCACCTTCAGCGGAATATCAAAGACACGTTGGCCAGTGACTACTTCCTGGCGCTCCTTGGTTCTCGGATCGGTAAAGACCACGCGCCGCCCGAGGACGTAAAGAGTCGCGACGGTCCATTTCGAGTCGCCGAACTCGGCCAACTTTTGCGATACCTTGCGCAGATGCTGCATGGGCACGTTGTGAACATTGCGCAACTGCCCAAGGACCCGCAGCGAAACGATGTCCCTAAAAGAATACACTCTGCTATAAGGCAGCCGACGGTTTTCTGGAGCATAGCTCGGCTGAAGAAAGCCTGAGCGATCCCGTTGCTGAAGCTGCCCCACCGAGAGCCCAGTCAGGCGCGCGGCATCGTCTTCACCGAAGGCGCCGATAACGTTGCTTTCGTCCACACTGGCCTCCCTTCTTGAAAAGCCGCCCAAAGGCTTCTGAATAAGCGCTCAACGCAGTTCGTATGGCCAATGCTTCACTATCGCACGGATCGGCAACGGCGCCAATCACACCTGCTTCTTGGCATAGACAAGTCAAATACCGCGGCCGGTCTCGATTCGTGACGACGCGCTTTAGGGTGGACTTTAGGGTGATCACTCCCCGAAAATCCAAAACCATTGCGATTTCAATGCGATAATGTGGAAAAATGGCGGAGAGGAAGGGATTCGAACCCTCGAGACAGTTACCCGCCTACGCCCTTAGCAGGGGCGCGCCTTCGACCACTCGGCCACCTCTCCGAGGCGGGTGGTAGCCCGGAATGTCGCGGAAGTGCAAGGGGTTTTTGTCGCGAGAGGTGAAAATGGACGGACGGGGGGCAATTTGCGGTTCGTGGAACCGGCGGGGCGGGCAAACCGTTTTGAAATGAGCGAACAAAAAAGGAGAAGACAAAATGAATCGCGATCAGATGGAAGGCAACTGGAAGCAGTTTACCGGCAGCGCCAAGGAACAGTGGGGCAAGCTCACTGATGATGACCTTGATGTTGTGGCCGGAAAGCGTGAGCAGCTCGAAGGAAAGATCCAGGAGCGCTATGGCAAGTCGAAAGACGAAGCCAAAAAAGAGGTCGATAACTGGTTCGACCGCAACGGCTGGTAAGCGCCAAACAGCGCTGAACGAAAAAGGCGACACCGGTGAGTGCCGCCTTTCTTTTGTTACTTAGCGCGTTGATTGAAAAGAACTTTTTGCGCTTCCTTGTCGTCTGCGAGGTTCATCTGCTGGTCCTCGGGAAGCTTGACCGCCAAGCCGCGTTCGACCGCGGGGCGGGCCTTGAGGCGCTGCTGCCAGGCGGCCACATTGGGGAATTCACTTAGGTCCATGCCCTGCTTTTCCCAGCCGAGCGACCAGCTCAGCGAAGCCATGTCGGCGATGGAATACTCACCAGCGATGTAGTCCTGGCCTTCGAGCTGCTTGTTGAGCACGCCATAGAGGCGGTGGGTTTCGTTGACGTAGCGATCGATCGCATATTGAATTTTTTCAGGCGCATATTGCTTGAAATGATGGTTCTGACCGAGCATCGGGCCGAAGCCACCCATCTGCCAAAACAACCATTCGTCCACTTCTACCCTGGCGCGCGGGTCACGGGGATAAAACTGATCGAATTTTTCGGCGAGATATTTGAGGATCGCGCCGGATTCGAACACCGAAATGGGCGCACCGCCGGGGCCTTCGGGGTCGACGATGGCGGGAATCTTGTTGTTGGGAGAGACCGCGAGAAACTCGGGCTTGAACTGGTCCCCCTTGCCGATATGGATGGCGTGAACCGTATAGGGAACACCCAATTCCTCGAGCATTATCGAGACCTTATGCCCATTGGGCGTGGGGAAATAGTAGAGATCGATGGGTTTGGTCTGCTCGGACATGGGGACTCCAATCTGCCGATTTCAGGTGTTGGACGGCACATCATCGTAATTGACCGATGAATGCAAGGCCCGGCAAAGAAAAACCGGGGCGCTGGGGGCGCCCCGGTCTGGTTTCAGGCGCGGGCCAGGACCATGTGCGGCTGGCCGTCGCTGGTGCGCGAGGGGGTTATTCCGTCGCGGTTGACCGTTGCATCGACGCGATGCCGGAAGGCGGAAAAGCTATCGAAAGCAACGACATCGACCGGCTCGTCGAACTGGATGGTCAGGCGGAACATCTCCCCTGCTCCCAGCGCCTTGACGCCGATGATGGTGCCGGTGAAGGGCTGCTTGAGATAGGTTCCGGAGACCTGCTGGCTGACGGCATAGGCCGGGCCGCGGGTGACGGGAAGCACGCCGGCGGCGGTGTTCCAGTCCCGGAATCCATGAAATCTCGCAACCATTTCAAGGGCTTGCGATTGCGTTAGAGTTCGACCGGCGTCGAGCTGGGCGGCACGATACTTGCGCGCCTCGGTCTTGAGGTCGGTCGTGGTCAGATGGGATGCAGGTTTGCGCATCGTCAAAGTCTCCACGGCGGAATTTTCGTCTTGGGAGCCCGCATTGCCAAGCACCGCCAATGGGTTGGGACGATGTTTGCTGGTTCGCGCGGCCCGGAAAACCCGGGTTGGCGTGGAAGACTTCACCGTAGGGCATGTGCCCTTGCGGACGGCAGGCGCTTCAACCGAGTGTTCAGATAGGTATGCCGCGACGCTTTGTCAACATGGGCAACAATGGCGCCAAAATGTATGGACTTGTGCGTTCGGGAGCCACAGATTGCGCAACATTGTGGGTATGTGGGAATCCCGAAATTGACGTATGTGCTGCTGTTCGCCGCCGGCTTGCTCGGCGGGATGATCAATTCGCTCGCCGGGGGCGGCTCTTTTGTGATTTTTCCGGCGCTGTTGTTCGCCGGGGTGCCTCCGGTGCTCGCCAATGCGTCGAACACCTATGCGTGCCTGCCCGGATATGTGACCGGGGCGATCGGCTACTGGAAGCACATCGCGCCGCACAAGGGGCGGCTGGCGCTTTATAGCGCGCTGGGGCTGGTGGGAGGATTTCTGGGCGCCGAGGCGCTGATGCGGATTTCGGACGAAGCGTTCTCGGTCATCATTCCCTGGCTGATGGCGTTCGCTGTGGCGATCTATATTTTCGGGCAGCGGATCAACCGGTTCTTTGCCGCCCGCTCGGTGGGCTCGAAACGCGCGGCGCGGGCGGGCGCCATCGGGCTGTCGGTGCTGCTTTTGGCCATCAGCTTTTATGGCGGGTTCTTCAACGCGGGGCTGGGCATCGTGCTTCTGGCCTGGCTGGCGCTGGCCGGGTTCGAGGACGTTCATGCGATGAACGGGCTCAAGCTCTTGATCTCGGCCGTGGTGTCAGTGGTGGCCGTGCTGCGGTTCGCAGCGACCGGATCGATCGCCTGGGTCGAGGGCAGCGTGGCGCTGGCCGGGGCGATGGTGGGCGGGTTCGCGGCGGCGTATTTTTCCCATCTGGTGCCGGCGAAGGTGATCCGGGGGTTTGTGATTGTGTATGGGGTGGGGCTGACGGTGTATTTTTTCTGGGGGGTTTATGGGTAGGGGCGCGCCTCTCGCCTTCCCTTTCAGATGCGGGCGGTGGCGCGCATGTCGTCGAGGTCCGGCGCATCGACGTGCCGATATCGGCCCTCGATGATGCTGTAGACGCCGAAGGCCACCAGCCCCAGCGAGACAGCACCATAAAGGATGCGGCCGAACGGCAGGGCGTACACGTAATCGAGCGCTTCTTTCGTTCCTCCGGCCTGATCGGGTGAGACGGTGAAGGCGGCATAGGCCAGAAAGCCGCCGATGATGGCGAAGATCGTGCCGCGCGCGATCAGACCGATGGCGCAGATCGGGTCCATCCAGCGCTTGTGCTGACCGGGCAGCCTCACGCGCTTGCGATAGCCGCGCGTGGCGCCGTACCAGACCTGTACGCCACCGGCGAAGAGAACACCGCAGGCAACAAGACCCAACAGGAACGGGCCGAAGGGCTGCTGGAGCAGCCAAGCCGAGGCCTGCTCCTCGCCCTCGCCACCGCCACCCTGACCAAGGCTCAAAGCCAGGCGCGCCGCGGTCAAGGTGAGGAAAAGATTGGCGCCACCGCTGATCAGCTGGCCAGCACGCGTCGCGAAGCCCTCGAGGTCATCGTCGCGATTGTCGGCATTGAGCAGGCCCTGCGCCAGCTTCCAAAGCACATAGCCGAAAAGTCCGATGGCGACGAGGCCAAGCAGGATGCGACCGAAGGGCAGCCCCAAAAGGCTCGAGAGGGCTTCGGACGACCCGTTCGAATCGCGCCCGCCCCAGATCGCCGAGGTCAGGGTGAGCCCGCCCAGCAGCAGATACACCACACCACGCGCCGCGTAGCCCCACCGGGCCAAGGTCTCGAAATGGTCTGACATGCTCGCCGTTATCCGTTGAAGACTGGTAGATAACGGTTTTGGGGGTGTTGGTGTTCCGTGAGGTGGCTATGTCTGGGCAGTCGCGCGCAAAGATCGGTTTGGTGCGCAATGTCCGGCATTGGGTGGGCAGCGGACGGTCTGCTTAGATTGCGGGATCGAGAAAAAACGGACGCTAGAGTTTTTAGACAATAAGCTGTCACGCGGAGGCGTTTGCTTCGGTTTCACTTTCCTGCCCCTGGCCTGTATATCCTGGGCAACGAAGAGAGGGTGAAGAGGCCAATTCAGTGAAGGACGATACCTATACCAGTGCGCCTGTCGACGCCGGTACGCACGCCGAGGACGGGTCTTTCCTCGTCCTTGAGAACATTCCTGATGGGAAGACCCAGTATCTAAGCTACCATCTCAGCGAGAAGGCCTATGACAGGGCGAAGTTGGCTGGAGCCGACAGTGAGCTTTTGGACGAAGCGTCCCAGCCTCACCTGCTGGCGGAATACAGCTTCGAGACAAAAGTCCTTACCACCTATCCGATTTGGCTCCGCTCGAACCAAACCAATTTCCTCAAGCGGAAGTACGGGACCATCGCCAGAATATCGTTCGAGGACGAGCACGAGATGGAGGTCGATAAGCGCATAGGCTTGTTCTTCGGCTTGCCGACAGGATTTCACCGCAAGCCGTTCGAGGGGTTTGGCGTCGATCCCCGCATCAAGTATCTCATCGACGCCTTTCGTAACCTGCCCGGCATCGTGGGCATCACGATGTGCGATGATGAAAGCATTTCGGTCGACGGGGACCATGTCCGGCTTCCGGTCCACATCTTCGATGATGCCCGCCTGAACATAAACCGTGCTCATGACGCCGCCCGTGACTTTGCCAACGGCGAGAAGATGGCTTACCTCAAGAACCGCTTCCTGCCCTTCGTGGTGCCGGGTTACGAACCCAACGATTTTGAACGGCTCGGTATCGACCTGCAGGACACCGTCCGGTCGGCGCTGGCGAAGAAGGGCAACCCGCGCTCGCGGAACACCAACAACAGCGCTGCCGTCCGGACGGTGATGAGCCAGGTCCAGGAGATCGCCAAGGACGATCCGGTGCAACTGTTCGAGTTGAGCGCCCGGATCGAGCTGGTGTCACTCGTCGCCTTGATCGCGGACATGACCAAGGAGATGGCCAAGGCCCACCGGGAAAAGTTCTGGCAGACCTATTTCGAGGAGAACCCTTTCATTCTGAAGGTGCTCTTCGGCCTACCTGTCGTGTACTACACCAGCCAGGCGACGGTGGGCGGCATGGGGCTCAAGAGGAAGGGGGAGAAGCAGGCAGACTACTTGGTCGAGGCAGGGATGTTGGGCAACCTGGCCATCGTCGAGATCAAGACGACCGAGACGCCCCTGCTGACAAAAGAGCCGTATCGCCCGCCCTCTCTCCATGGGCCGCACCCTGAACTAGCAGGCGGCGTGAACCAACTGGTCGATCAGAAGCTCCGGCTCATCAAGAGCATCGCGGCCAAGAAGGAAGAGGACGACGCGCCGAACATCCAGGCATGGTCTGTCCCGTGCATCCTGATCATCGGCACCCTTCCCGAGGAAAGAGACGAGAAACGGTCCTTCGAGATCTATCGGGGCAGCCAGAAGGACGTACTGATCATCACGTTCGACGAGCTGCTGGCAAAATTGGTGGCCTTGCATGAATTCCTGGTCACCAAGCCTGACGAGATCGACGGGGACATCGCGAAGCTAGTTTAAGGAGCGTTCAAGCATCAGTGAGCAGGGAAGCTTGCTTCCAACCGTCCGCTTTCGGTAGTTACCGCTCGCACGTCGACCGACGGTAATGAAGTCGCAAGCAGAAGCCGACGCATCTTTCCGTTTCAATCACACCATGACCGATGTGGACTTAGCCGCGTAGCGGATCCCCGGGTCAAGCCCGAGGATGACGAAGGGTGGGGATGTGGCGGTGGAGGCCCGACCCGCCCCCTACTCCGCCTCGGGCTCCAGCAGCATTTCATCGAGCACCTGCGCCGCGCATTGGTTGGTGAGGTCGCTCAGGGCGATGTCCTGTTCGGGGGTGCGCTGGGGGGCTTCTAGCATGGGCCAGAGGTTGTCGGCTTCGATGCTGTCCAGGGTGCAGGAACAGTAGGCCGTGCAGTAGGCGGCGTCGGGGGCGGATTGGGCGCAGCTGGTTTGGCAGCTTGAAAGGAAGTTTTCGGCGCGGCGGGTTTCGCTGATGCCGGTGAGGGAGGCGATGCCCATGAGGATGCCGATGAGGATGGGCTGGTGCAGGACGTAGATGACGAGGCTCCAGCGGCCGAGTTTGGACAGGGCGCGGGAGGGCGATGAGGTGCCCTTGAATTGGGCGAGGCGGTCCGTCAGGTCGCTATTTATGGCCCAGCGGGTGGCGGCGATGCCGAGGAGGGCGACGCCGAACCAGGGGAAGATGGGGACCAGATCTTCGCTGGGGGGTGGTGCGTCCCAGAGGCCGATCCAGGACCAGAGCTTTTCGCCGAACAGCGGGCTCTGGATGAAGAGCTGCAGGCCGATGAGGACAATGGCCAGCGCGAGGATCAGGACCAGCGGCGCTTTGAGGAAGGCCAGGCCCAAAAGGGAAAACAGGGCTATGGCGTGCAGAACGCCGAAATAAACGAAGGTGGATGGATTGAAGGCGTAAGTGCCCGCAGAGATGAGGAGCGCGGCGCCGAGGATGATGGCGAAGCGGCGCCAGAAGGGGCGCCAGCGGATTGTTTCGCCATGGCCGAGGACGAGGGATACGCCGGTCAGAAAGATGAAGGTGCCGACGATGGATTTCTGAAAGACCACCCAGGGGAGCGACTGGGTGGGGTCGAAATTGACGAACCCCAGAAAGGCCAGATCCCAAGAGAAATGGTAGATTATCATCGCGACGATGGCGAGGCCGCGCGCGACGTCGATGGCGGCGATGCGCGGGCGGGATGCGGGGGCGATGGAGGTCATGCGGCGGACGCCCGGACCCAGACGGCGGCATCGTGGAAGGCGGCACCGCCAAAGGGTTTTACCGGATCGGAGCCGATCAGGGTGTTGATGCCCCTGCCCTTCCTGTGCGCCTTGTGGGGGTGGAGGCCCTCGGCCACGACGACACCGGTGCGCAGACCGTCGAACAGGCGCAGGGTCAGCTCGACCGAACCGCGATGATTGCCGATGGTGACGGGGGCGCCGTCTTGGAGCGCCAGACGGGCAGCATCGTCGGGGTGCATGAGCAAGGACGGGGTTCCTTCGCGCTTCTGGCTGCCGGGGGTTTCGCCAAAGGTGGAATTGAGGAAGGTGCGGGCCGGAGACGTGGTCAGGCGGAACGGGACCGTTTCGGAGGTCGGCTCGTTCCAATCGAGAAAATCGACCATGGCGGGCATTTCTGCGGGATCGCAGACCCAGTTGACGCCGCGCTTGATGCGGGTGGCCTCCCAATCGGGCTTGAAGCGGAACTTGCCATCGGGCCAGGCAAAGCCAGCGGCGTAGCGCGATTTGTCGTCGGGCAGCGCGCGGTCGACGAAGCCGGAGGCGGCTTCGATTTCGTCGAGATCGCCATAGCCGGAGCGGGAAAAGGTTTCGGCGACCATCTCGCGGTCGGTCTTTTCAGTGACGGCTTCGGGCGCCCCTACCCGTTTGGCGATTTCGTTGATGACGAAATGATTGGGTTTCGCTTCGCCGGGGGCGTCGACGATCTTTGGGCCGTAGAGGACGCGGGTGTGGCCGCCGCGGGTGTAATAGTCGTTGTGTTCGACAAACATGGTGGCGGGCAGAACGATATCGGCCATCTGGGCGGTTTCGGTCATGAACTGCTCGTGGACCACGGTGAACAAATCCTCGCGCGAAAACCCCTCACGGGTGAGAGAATGATCGGGGGTGACGACCATGGGGTTGGTGTTCTGGATCAGGAGCGCCTTGACCGGGCCGCCGCCTTCGAGCGCCTGGGGATCGCCGGTGAGGATGGGGCCGATGCGGCACATGTCGAGTTCGCGGACGCGGGATTTCTTGAGCGATGCGCCGGTGATCTGGGATTTA
>TARA_R110002051_G_scaffold179321_1_pt1 | contig 10314 bp, 6 predicted proteins | sample TARA_R110002051 | Tara Oceans TARA_R110002051 (sample SAMEA4397023) | marine metagenome | biome: Polar Biome; feature: [MES] marine water layer (ENVO:01000295) within the mesopelagic zone...; material: water (ENVO:00002006), including particulate matter (ENVO:01000060) such as...... | reverse complement strand
TTAAACATTAGAAAGTGTCAGAAGTCCATGCCTGTTAAAGATCAGATTAAAATACTAGGAGACTACACGTTAATTGTTTGCCCTCATTCACCTAACTTAAAAAAGGCTTTCAACAATTACCGTTGGCACGACAAGAAAGCAGGTGTACCAAATCACGACTACTCCGATATAATGGATTCTTGGCGTTATGAAGCGTACGACCTTATTAATCCTAGAAGTGGAATGTTTTAAAATAACTATATTTGACTATTATAATACTACACAATGAATACAGATAACCAGCTTACAGTCAGAGATGACATAGAAATAATAAAGTTAATAAAAGGCAATTTACAATTAGACCCTTGGGTAAAAGCTGCTAGAGATAAATCACTAGAACTTAGAGCCTTAAAGTATGGTGAAAACTTTCATGAATTGCTTATTAATAAAATTGAGCATATTGAAAACTCAGAGAGAGCATTAGCCCGTACTAAGTATTCATACGATGTGCGTGATTTGTTTGAGCGTGTAATGCAGCCAAGACAAAACGTGTTTAGTGCAGACGGTGGTTCTACATTTTGGAAGAAAGACATTAACGAACAACGAAAAGAAGGGATTAACGAACGATTCACGAACTTCAAAGGCGGTAAAAGTATTGAGGGGTATTTACAAGACACGTTGTTTCAAGTGTCAGATGTTGATCCTAATGGATTGATATTCCTGGAATACGTAACCGAACAAGACAAAGTATTAAATGTTTACCCTACTTATAAGAGCATTAAAGACATACAAAACTATGAGCCTAACGGGTTAAAAGTTGATTGGGTTTTGTTTTCTCCTATTAAAGTTGATGACGGTAATGACATTTATGAACTTTGGCGTTATGTAGATTCTAAAAGAGATGTAACAATAAAAGCAAAAGGAGAAACATTTAGCATTGTAGAGGAAAGTACGTTTGACAATGATTTTGGTACTGTTCCTGCTACTATACTATCCAACATCGAAGAGATAGGGTCTAAAAACCGTTTATCATGGTTATTCTTTATAACAGAAATGTCTAAAAAGTTTGCCCGTGATAGCTCAGTAAAAACCATTTACGAGTTTATACAAGGGTTTACAAAACATTGGCGTTATGCTCAAATGTGTAACGTGTGTAAAGGATCAGGTAAGGTAGACGGTCATGAGTGTACTAATTGTAATGGGTCAGGCGAATTAGGTAGTCAAGATGTTACGGACGATGTAAGAGTACCATTCCCTGTAGATCAAGACGATGCAATAGTAGCCCCTAATTTGTCGGGATGGGTTAGCCCAGATTTAGAAACCCTTAAACATCAAGGGGAAAGCATAGTATCTTTAGAAGAACTCATTGATAAAACAATGTGGGGCACAACGAAGGAAAAAGGTAGCTCAGGTAGAGAAACAGCAACGGGTAGATTTATAGACTTACAACCCGTTACTAACAAGCTAAATGTATTCACGGACTTTACAGAGCATACACACAACACATTAGCACAGTATGTTATTGCATTAGTAGATAACTTAAAGAATGATACAGAGGGTCTTATCTATCATAAAGATTACGGTAGACGATTTATAATAGAATCTCCAGATGTATTGATTGAGAAGTATCTACAAGCAAAAAAAGAAGGTGCTCCAGATGTAATACTAGATAGAATGATTAACGAGGTTATAATGTCGAAATATAAAAACGACCCTATAATGCGTGAATTAATGATTAAGAAATCTAATGTAGAGCCGTATTTACACGTTGGAATTGAAGACGTAAACACTATCTTTGGAGAACGAAACGCACTTAAAAAAGATTCGTTTGCTGAATGGTGGAGAACAGAAGCAGACTCAGAAAAAGAAGAAACTGAATTAAGAAGTGATTTTGATAAATGGTTTGAGGCTAAGAACCCAAAGGAAAAAGAACAAGTAAACGATAAACCAAAAGAGGAATAATTATGGATAGTTTAATGGTTAAAGGTGATCTATACCAAGTTACAAACGAACGAAGGTTACAAGGTCATACGGCTGCGGATTTAAAGCGTCCCGATATGCTTATCACACGAAGACAAGCGGATAGAATTAATGCTTTTTTTGATGGTGGTTCTTTGCAAAAGTTCATTATTAACGAGGTTGCAACAGAAGAGTATTACGAATTAAGTGCTAAATCTAAGTTAGAACGAGACGAAAAAGCAAAGGTAGCAGACATATCTAAGACAGGTGTTGCGGATGCTTTACTAGCAAAGGTTTTAGGTGGTGTTACACCAAGTGTCGAAGCTCCTGTAGTAGATAGCGAAAGAGAAGAGTTAAAAGAACTAGCTACAAAGTACGGTATTAAAGTAGGTCGTTCATCTAATGACACGTTAAGAAAAAAGATTGAAGAATTTGAATCAAACCAAGATTAAGATATGAACTTTGAAATTAATGGTAAGGTTGTCAGTATCGACAACGAGGAACTTAAAAAGGCGTTGGAATCTAACACCGAGGAAATAAAAATTGAGTCTAACCTAAAAATTAGAACTCAAGAAGAAGAAGACTCATTTCTAAAGAATGTGAAAACCGAAACGGTAAACACAGCTATGGAGATGGAAGTTAAGAAATGGCGTAATGAAAAAGGCTTAGAGTTTGAAGGTAAAACAATGGAGAACCTATTTAACGCCTTTGAATCACACAATAAAATAGAATTCACTAAAGACCCGTCTAAGCAGTTAGAGGGTAAGGATAGTGACATTAAAATACTACAAGCTAAGATAGAAGCATTAACAGGTCAAAACACAGCCTTAACAAATGACTTTACAGGGTATAAGAACGGTATCAAAACAGATAACGTATTTTCAAAAATGATACCTAAGAACTCTGTATTACCTATGGAAGACATGGTAATGCTGTTGAAGTCTAAGATACCTCATGAGTTTGATGAAAACGGTACGCTATTCTTTAAGGATGCAACAGGAACAGCATTAAAAGACGATAACCTAAATTATTTAGGGGGAGATAAGATAGCTGAAAACTTCTTTACAAGTAATCCATCTTATTTAACGGGTGCAAGTGGTGGTGCTGGTGGTGTAGATAGTCAAGGGTCATCTAAACCAAACAGCTTAGAATCGTTTAATAAAGTTCAAGAACAGAACGGAGTAAATCAAGGATCAGTAGCTTATAATCAAGCGATGAATAACGCTATAACGTCTGGGGACTTGAAATTATAACCGAAAACAATATATTAATAATACAAATAAACCTACGCAATTAATTTTGTGTAGGTTTTTTTATTTACATTTACATAATTACAGAGACAAGAACCCCCGTCTCAAGGAAAGTCGCTAAGTATCTAGCATATTCATAATCCGAACTAAATTTTATTTAAAAATGGCTAATTACACTAATTCTAACTTAGCCGTCGGACAAGCTAAACTTACTCAGGCTTTCCAAGACGGTGAATTAAGATACAGAGAACCTGCTATCTGGAAATCTCTTGTTAAAAACCAACCTTTATCAACTCCAGGGTATGAAGCCTTGAAAACAAGAGAAGATAGAGCGTATCAAGTAGATTATTTCAATCGTACTTCTCGTGCTTTAGGAACTGCAAGAGCAGGAACTCACGCAGGTACTCAAGGTGATACTTCTTTAGTTAATCCTTCATTTGCTACAAGCACAGATAAGTTCTTTACATCTTTAAAACAGGCTGACCGATCAACTCGTTCACTACAAGAAGAGTTAAACAACGAATTGCAAAACTCTGCTATGAACATGGTAGAGGGTCTTAATCAAGATTCATCTGATTTCTTGTTTACAAACAGATCAGCAATTAACGGTGTAGCTGTTGAAGGTGCTTTTAATGGTACTAATGATGCATACGAAATCTCTGACGCTGCTGGTGGTGATCGTTCTGTTCAAATCACTAGAATGGTAATGGATTTATTGAAGTATCAAGGAAAAGCATTTGACTTTTATTGTGATTCAATTTCATTCAACAAGTTTGAATACTTGAGAAATCAAGGTTCTAGTAACGATAAAAACACAGAGTTTCAATTCACTAACGGTTCATTAACATTCTACCATATGGGAGAAATGGACACGGACGTTGCTGCAATCGGTTCATCTGATTATACTCGTGGTTTTTGGTTAGTTGTTCCTAAAGGAATGGCAGTAGCTTTAGACTGGATTCCAAAACAAAACAGAGAAGGTGTTTCTGCATCTACTATTGGTGGTGTTGCTGAATATGGTTCTATTATCAATCCTATTGATGGTTTACCTTATGCAACTCATAAGTACTGGGAAAAAGCAGATACTACAGCTACTAACGGTATGACTCAAGATGTTAAAGAGGAATTTGAACTGTCTATTGATGTAGCGTTCGAGAAAGCACCTTTGACAAATGCAACAGAATCAGTTATCCAAGCGTTCGCTATAATTGCGTAGTAAATGTTTGACGTAACTACTGTTATATCAAAAATGTATAAGCTAGTGGGGTTAAGACAACCTTTTAACCCCACTTATGCTATACTAGATGCTGATAACATCACAAGTACTTCTGGTCTATATTCCAACAGAAGCGACAACCCGTATGTTAAGGTTGAGTATTTAAAGGAATGCCAAGACTATGTAGCTATCTCTAACGTAGAATTTAACCAACTATTAAAGGAGGGTCAAGAATCTGCTATTGTATCGGTGTGTACTGATGTATTTAGTTCTCAAGATGCTAGACAGACAGACATGGTTTATAGTTATGCTATGAACAAAGTAAATACCACATCATTAGAATCTGGATGGGTAGGTTATAAACTAAAGGTAACACGATTAAAAGATGTTGCTTTTGAGATTCCAAAAATTACACTTGATTTTGAAGGTACAGGGGATATTACTATTCAACTATACAATTCAAACAAGCAAACACCATTACTTGAGCAGATTGTAACTATTACAGACACGACTCAAGAAGTGGAATTAGATTGGGTAGTTAATAACTCAGGCGACACATACAAAGGGGACTATTACCTTGGGTACGTGGTTAACGGTGCATTAACACCATTTAAAAGAGATTACGAAAACTCCAATATAAAGAACGGGTTTTGTGATTTAAGCATAGAGGACGTTCAATTTAAAGGACATACAGGATCAACTATATTCGATCTAACAACTAATGACGGTCTATCTGACTACACGGGTCTTAACCCTACTTTAGTTGTTTATGATGACTATACAGATACTATTGTAAAGAATAAGAAACTATTTGCAAGAGCTATAGATTTGCAGTTTCAAATATCATTAATGAGAACCTATCAAGGTTCTTTAAGATCAAACAAAGATCAACGTAAAGCACAGGAGGTATTCAATGCTATTACTATTGCAATAGAAGGTTTAGACCAAGACGGGGCTGTTAAGGTACAAGGGGCAAATGCAAAACTCTTTGGAGAGATTGAAAACATTAGACGTGAGGTGTTAAAAATTCAAGGAGGGGTAAACTTCCAAGGAATAACTACTGGTACGTTTACATAGGCTTTTTTTAGTCTATGTCTGTTAATACAAATACACTTTAACAAACAATTATGGCTAATACTATTGTAATAACCAAGTTATCAAACGGTAACATAGAGGTTCTTAAATCGGGGGTAAACCCTCGTACACACACAAGTACTTATTCTTGTAGATCAACAGCAACGGGGATTGTCCAGGTTGTAGATGAAGCCACTAGGGTAGTGATAGACACGTTTAACCCTGTAGACGTAGAAAAGGTGGTAAGTACAGACGGGGGGGAAGTATTCATATCCGATGTTGCAACTTTATATACTCAATTATCTACCTATTTTTTTTTTAAGCCCTCAGCGAATGGGGGCGGTTCAGTACCAACACCACCACCAACGGGCGATGGTGAATTAATATCTATTGAAGGAGTTACTCAATGGGACACTAGACCCTATACTGTAGATACGGGAACTGATACGGCTAGATTCAAAGGTGATGTTTATGCATCAGGTGATTTTCTCGCACAGCAAAATTCAACAGTTTACGCTAACAATATAAAGTTAGGAGTTACTGGGGATAAGTTAGCTATTACGAATATATATACAGGTAATCAGTCCTTAATTGCAAAAAATGAAATAAGTGCTGGTGTAAGTACAGGGACAAAAGACATATTTAGGTATTCACCGTTCACAAAAACAGACCCAAACGGACAACCACAACCAGACGACTCTCTTACATTTTCATCTACTTCATTTGTGGAGGATTTGACTGGTGAAACTAAGTATTTCTATCAGGTTAATCTGACTAGTACAAGCACGTTAGTTACTGATAATTGGTATGTTAGATGCCTAACTGGGTTAACTAATAGTTACGTGTACGTATATAAAGGAGGTATTAACTTTAATACTCTAACATCTAATCAAAAAAGTAAATTTTGGGCTTCAAACACGGACAAGGACATTATAAACAAAAACAACTTAGTAACTAATGTTGGTGGTGCAGGTGTTGATATTACTTATCCATTAGGTAATACGTTCTTTGAAGAGGTAGGTGACGTTTATACTTATGTTTTTGTTGCGGATAATGATTTCACAACACAGGGTCAAAATTACGGTATAGACATTCCTTACATAAAAGGAGATGGTAGTAGTTGGGGTGTGGTAAATACTTCTTCAAAAGCTATTTTTAACGGTAACGAGTCTACAAACGATTTTAACGGAGTCCTACAAGTAAACAACAACTCTACAGAGTATTACGGTTGTGATATAGTGTTGGATGCAGGTATTTACAGCAAAATAGAAATACCATACAGATCAAGGAACTCGACATCTGACCCTGCTTATTTATATGGTATAATATTAGATCAAGATGACAATACAATATCTTATAAACGTCTTTATGTAGGTCAAAATTCTGACACGGAGGGGGTTTTTACTATCCAATTTGATTCTGATATATTAATAGAAACAAGCTCTGTATATAAAATGGTAATAGGTAGAAGGGGTTGGAACTCTAACACAAAAAGAGTAGAGATATTTCATAAAGACGTTAATAGTTCTAGCGGTTCAGTTTGGGTAGCGAATAAAAATAATAACAACTCAGCTTTAGACACAGATGATACTAGCGGAGTTGATTGGTCAACTATTAATAAACAGAATTACAACCGTGTCCCTAAAACTTTAATCTACAAATACTAATGGCAAAAATAACAAAGATACACACAGACGAGCCTACTAATTTTCAAGGGTATTACCTTGATGAAAATGGTGTACCTGTTTTTGAATCATTGCAATTAGGTAATGTTTCATTGAAAGCTCAAACAGACGGTACAATAGTAGTAACAGATAAAACTACTGGCATAGTAAAATCCACTTTAGAAATAGATAGGGATAGTGAACAAGCAGTTACTAAAGTCTTTAGTAATGACATAATAGAAGATTCTACTACAGCATTTCAGCCAATAGACACAGATACGGTTGTTGCTTCTACGTTTGATGAAGGTAGGGATCAATGGCAAATGCAATTTGATTTACAAGCTGATTCAGACAGGCATACTGTAGGGTACAGAAGTAAGACAACAACAGGGTTAGACAATGTGAGGGTTTTAATATATGCTTTAACTAATGAAGACCCAACAAACACAAACCATGAAGATCAATTTAATGAATTAATTGCTGGTACATGGTGGATGACTAAAAACCATAGCTGGTCTACACGTAAAAAACGCGAGGTAATTGACGAAAGAGTAAGAAAAGGAAACACAGAGTACACAAGCCCTTACGATTTAGTACCAGACGGAAACGGTTATGTATCTATTGATGTTGATGTAACATTTGAGACTGGTAAATACTATAGAGTTTTAGTTTGTGCTGATAATCAATTTGATCTTAAAGGATTAGATAACACCGTTGCTGACCCTGTTAATGGTGGTACTCAATTCTTTTTATACACCGAAAGAACATACCAAGAAATAACTAAACTAACGGCACAAAGCAACGTAGTAAGTTTTGACCCTAGTGATACTGTAGATTTCCAAAGAGATCAAACTAACACTACTGTAATTGTAGATAATGGAGATGAATTTGCTGTTAATGCTATTTGTGCAGTTGCTATTGATGGTACTGTTTACATTAAAACAGCTAGAGGTAGCAAAGAGATATACACGGGTATAAATCACGAAAATGTAACTATCACAGGTTCAAGTGCTGGTAATACTGTTAACGATGTTGTTAATGCTTTAAATGCTTTATTTCAAGTATTACCTATTAGTGTAGGTGGTGATTACGTTTCAACCTTACCAACCTTAGCAGGTGTAGCGATAACAGGTAATTTTGCAGAAGGTCAAGACCCAATAGGAGATAGTATCTACGGAGTAGGTACAAGCACAGGTCAACATGACGGTAGGGTATGGAGTGATGAAACAATCAATGATACGGGTGAGTTTTACGAAGTTAAAATAACTGGTAAAGGTCAATTCATGTTAGGTCTTTATTCTGTTGCAGATGGTGACTTAGCAGAGATTCAAAACAATACGGGTAACGGTCATACGGGTTATAAATGGGCTAATGCTTTTTATAACTACGGTTCTTACATTGCACCTTGGACTACTTACGGTTCTAACAGTTCTTTATCTTATGGACAAGGGTGGCAGACTACAGGTAAATTGATGCGTAATAATACGGTTGTTCAAGACAACTTATTAAACGCTAACCCTGCAAACCCTGTATTATTCAAAGTTGGAATTAACGCACAAGGATATATTGCTGTTTACTATTTTGATGAAGGACGTAGTAATGATTACATAATGACTGCTAGAAGCTCATATACTTTACCAGATGGAGAGTATGGACTAATGGTCAAGTTAGTTAATGGTACAGTTCAATTAATAGAACTACCAACTAGAACGGCAGTAGATGAAGCCGCACCTGTATTAACTTATATGTATGTTGAGAGCAATGATTTTGACTATCCATTATTTGCAACAGAAGAAGAAGCAAATCATTACGACTCCTTAAATGGTGGAGGTGGAACTTCTACGGGTGTAATATACCCAGATGATTCTACTAATACTCAATGGTTTAAACCTACTAATGGATTTACTCAAAATGCGGTGTCAGCTCCAACAGATACAAGTGAAATAACATACAACGAAATACCAACTACTATAATAACCCCGTCTGCTTTTACATCTACGATAATAGAGATAAACGAAGGAGATAATTTTAATATACCTATTGACCCTTTAGACCACCCTTGGACAACAAGTATAGTAGGTGAAAGTTGGGGTAATTTAACAGCTGGTAATTTAACAGGAACAGCACCAACGGTTACGGGAGATTATACTGCTAATCCAAACGATGAATATACTTTCACAATTACAAGAACGTCAGAAGGTAGTTCTCAAGGGGTTTTAACAATTAGAGTTATTAATTTAACCGCACCTATAACAGTTATAACTGGCTTTAATCATATAGCAGGTACTACCGCAATGATTGACGCTGACACTATGGGAGATGGTTCTGTAGTTCACGTTAATGGAACGGTAGCAGATGGTGAAAGATTTGTGATTGAACAGGCTTACATCGAAACTAATATACTTCCTAACTTGTCGTCTAGTGGTGATTCTTATATTGTTGGATTAGATAATGCATCTAGTGATTTCACTACATTAGAAATATCTGACTTTGACGCTGCTATTGTTTGGGAGTATGAAAGTGCTACAAGTCATACGTTTAAGTTTTATAGAGATGGATCAGTAGTTCAGAACATAGTTATAAACTCTTTGACAGATGCTTATTATGATTATGCTATAGAGGCAGAAGGAACAAGTGCCTGGTTAATTGCTTGTAATATTAACTCTATAATGAATGAAGCAAGTCCTTCTGACGGAGGTTCTTTTAGTCATACGTACGAGGTAACAAATACAGAAGATACAGCACCTTTACAAATTCACATGGCTGCGTTGAATACTACGGGGGATATTAGTACTGATGATATTGAAACTATTATTACTCCTACACCATCTCCAGCATTGTTAACTCCTTGGACAAAAGCTGTATATATTAATGGAGCTAATGAATATCTAATAGGTGTACATAATAGTAACTCATTTAATATTCTTAATATGGGAGGTATGAATAATGATGTATGGGGAGCTAATAACGGTAAAACATCTACAGATACAGACGCTAGACCTTGGAGTATTTCTCAAGTAGTTTATATAGATAATTCTCAACCACAATGTTATTTCTCACAGGCTGAAAATTATGCTAATGATAGAATCTCTTTAAGTACTCACGAAACAGGAGTTAATTCTAAGATAGAGTTCTATTGGGGGCGTTCTACAGGTACAAATGGAGCTAATAG
>TARA_R110002051_G_scaffold177201_1_pt1 | contig 10317 bp, 7 predicted proteins | sample TARA_R110002051 | Tara Oceans TARA_R110002051 (sample SAMEA4397023) | marine metagenome | biome: Polar Biome; feature: [MES] marine water layer (ENVO:01000295) within the mesopelagic zone...; material: water (ENVO:00002006), including particulate matter (ENVO:01000060) such as...... | reverse complement strand
GTAGTACTCATGTTGTTAATTTAAATTTTTGAGAAAGCTGATTAGTGCCTTGGGTTTGTCTGTTTGAATACCATCAATTCCCCATTCAATCATTTTTGTCCATTCAAGCTTTAAATCTTCCAGGTTGTCTTTGCTTTCATCCACAAATACTATGGCTTCTTGCTCATGTACTGTTTTACAGAAAGAAAGGCTACAATTTTTCATTCCACTAGCGACTACCTTCGGTTGGTATTTGGCCAAAACAGCATTTAGGTTACTTTCTTTTCCCGGATCAGGCATGAGGAAACAGTTGGGGCAGTTTTGCCGGACTTTTGAAATGTTTTCATCATCATCTCCCCAGATAAACCAGACAATATTTTCTTCCATATTATACTTCCGAATCAATGGGAGCAATGCCTCAGGAGCTGCATCTTTGAGGTCAAGGTAAATCCCTATTTTATTCTGGCAAAGCTTGAGGATTTCTTCAAAGGTAGGTATTCGGGTGTTTTGCCATTCCCCACTAATCTTTTTACCAATATCCAAGGCTTTCAATTCAGCCAGACGCATGTCTTTAACATTTCCAGATTTGCCGTCCACATATGCGTTAATGCTGCTGTTGTGCACACTTACGAATTGTTTGTCACGGGTTGTCCTAATGTCTATTTCTACAAAATCACAGCCCAGATCGATGGCTTTTTGGTAGGCTGGGAGTGAATTCTCAGGAATACCTTCATGTGCGCCCCTGTGTGCAATTACATAAGTGTTGCCATTTTTTGGTGGAGGCAATTGTGGGTAACAGGTGATTGGAAGCAGTAGTATAAACGAGCCAATTAAAAGTATAAACAGATTTTTCATTGGATTTATGTTGCTGTTTGGTATTAAGAAAAGTTCTTTTCGTTTTTTAATTTAGGTATCTCCCAATTCAGATGCTAAAATATTAATACAGGGCTTAATGAGATCGAGGTTTTTATTATTTTTATTAAAAACACAATGCCAACAAAATTATGGTTTGGCCCCTGGACTTTCTTCAATCAATTGAAGCGCCTCCTCTATATAAACCTCAGCCGTTTCTTCACCAAGGCTTGTTTCGCTGATGTATTCATAGCGTTTGAAACTATTGAAATCTTCTTTGGTAAGCATGTAGCCAAAGGCATCATTGGTAAGCCCAAACAAAAAGGGATGCGCTGTATTCATCTTTCTTTTCAAGTAATAACCAATATTCGGCAGTGCTTCTCCAGGAATGGTAAGGATTTGGGCTGAGCCAATGTTCAGAAGGTTTATCCTAGTTTTTAGCATATAATCCTCGGATACCTTTAGCCCTATTTCAGAATGGTCTATCAACATTTTCATCAGGGGAGAAGTCACAGGTAGATTGATTTCCTTTGAGCTGGTAAACAAGACAGGCGCAGTTTGCATGGGAGCCTTGTCTACAATCGCCAGGGCCTGGTCTGCCAATAATTCACCAATCCGGATACATTCTTTCCAATCCCCGGCCTCTCTGCCTTCAGGTCTTCTATTGTCTGCGGTTACCATACCTCCTTGGGCACCATTCATAAAAATTGCTATTCCTCCTGCTTTGGCTTCAATGCGATCGTAAAGAGGACCACAAAGATCTGGAGATAAAATACCTTTTTTATTGCCAATGACTTCCGGGTGGATGGCATAATTGACCAAGGTGGCTATGGCCTTGTCTTTGTTCTTTCCTGTAGTACCAAAAGCCTGGATGACGCCACAACGTGGGTCATAAAGATCCGGTGCATAATAATTATAGGCAATCTTTCCCTTGGCTTCTCCCACCGCGATTTTTAATGCCGCAGGCTCCATGTTTTCCATGGCTTCATTTACTGCGTCGGCCACCTGCTTGACACACCATTCCAGGTAGTCAAAATCTGCCAGAACCTCACCCTTTTCATTGGGAAAGCCATAGGCATCGGGCGCACTGTGGGTATGGGTAGCCCCAATAAGGATGTTTTCAGGAGGGATGTCTTTGATAAGGGCCCGTGACTTGTCTCCAAGGACTGCCGGCCATCCAAGGTTGTCAATGCCAACAATGGCTACTTTGACTCCATTCTGTTCCATTACCATTGCCCGAACAAAAAGGTCTCCTTTTTTCTCTGTTGCCGGACTCGGTGTTCCCACTCCACCAGAAACGGGAATCAAAGGATCAGGGGTTATTACCCTTAGGGCGGCGCCCACTTTTAATTCCTGTGCTGAAATGGTGGAGGAACAAAAAAGTGTGAAGATGAGTAGATAAATGAGTTTTTTCATGGGTTATTATTGTTTTAAACCCGAAATATGCAATAGGGAATCTATTGCGGACTTAAACTGCTTTAAAATCATTCGCTTTGCTGCTGTTTTCGAATTCACCATAGAAAAGCTATGCATCATTCTCCAAACAGCCTGATTTTTTCACATTTTAAGCCCTTATCACGAATCCTATCGCAGAATCCGGGTTAAACCTCAAAGGTTCACTTAGATTACGTTTAATTATAGGTTTAGTACTACTCGGTTGAGGTAGGATTTGGGGGCAGGGTATTTATTTATAGTAAATGCCACAAAAATCAGGAGATTCTTTATATTTATATGCCCACATGGTAGCATTTCAAGTTTAGCTTTATCGATTAAATGCCTAGCAGAATTGAGCTGATTTTTGGGAAATTCTTGATTTTTATATAATTTTCTTTCAGGTAAACGTCTGTTTATGAGTAATGTATCGTTGATCAACCTTTAATTACCACAGATTGAGTAATGAGTATGTAATCTGGTATTGGGTTTTCGAAACAGATGGTTGATTTATAAGCTCCTGCTTTTACTTGGGTAATTGCTAATTGAAAATACGGCAAATTCTGGATATACAGCACGTATAAATAAGTTTTTCAACCCAAAAATTCAAAAAATAATATCTAAATTGATAAATTCGTATCTTTGATAAAATACTAAATAAAATGGATTTAGAAGCTCGGAAAATTGAATTTGTACAGGAATTTCTAAAACTTCAAAGCGAAGAAGCTATCTCTCGTCTTGAAGAGATTTTACGGAAAGAAAGGAAATTTATCGAAAAGCGAAAATTCAAACCTATGACTCAGGATCAGTTGAATAAACGGATTGAACAATCAGAATCTGATTTTCAAAATAACCGATTTAAAAGCAGTTCTGAGCTTTTAGCCAAATATAAGTAGTCACGATGAAAGTTATTTGGTCTGACTTTGCTGAATCTCAACTTGACGAAATCTATGATTATAATAAAAAAAATGCAAGTCCAAGCATTGCGAACAAACTTGTAAAAGAAATAATAAATGAGGCGCAAAAGTTAAGAAAAGCTCCTTTAATTGGACAAGTAGAAGAATTTTTAAAACACAGAAAAATTAAATATCGTTACTTTATTTTTAAAAACTATAAGATAATTTACGCTGAAGATTTGCAAGAAGGGTTAATAAGAATTTATGATGTTTTTGACACCCGTCAAAATCCTCCAAAACTGAAACGAAATGGATAAGGTAAGTTCTTTAAATAGGCTATAGCCCATTCCTATTGAGATATTTTTTTGATGAAAGTTGAAAACTTTCAGACTTATAGGTCTATCTACGTTATGCTAAACTTTGGCCACGCAGGGTAGCTGAAGTTTTATTGGTTAGATATTTCGAAATTAATTATCGGCCTGTTTTTGTGATACTAAAATAACATAGTGGCTATCTTATTTTGAAACGTGCCATATACCGAAAGGATGTAATTGTTCAAGCAAAAGGGTAATTAGGCTAACATCAAACAGATTTACTGTCAGTGCTATTGGCACTCGTGACATATTGTCTATATTAGGAGTAAGGTGTTTTTGAAAAATACAACACAAAGTATATCTATGGTTCTGCGCAATGCTAACAATTGGTTTAACCACGCCAATTATCGTTGTCACGATTAATATTTTTAGATAGTTATTTAGCGAAGTTTTTATTAAAAATTAGAATCCCAATGAATTCATTTAGCGCAATTAAATGCATAGCCCTCGTCATAGTTGTAAACCTATCCATACAAAATGCTATTGCTCAATCAAAAAAAGCCAGTAATGCATCGGAGCTTAAAATTCTTGAGGTAGTGGCTATTTCCGATAAACAACTTCAGGTGAATGTGGAATACAATTATACCGGAAAGGCTGGTTCAAATGATACATTCATTCATGCATTTCCTGTGGAATCTGATGGTGAGTCAAATTTTAAAGAAGTAGACATTGAAAAAGTGCCACTGAAATCCGGAATTAACCAGGTAAGTCTGCTCATAACAAAACGCCCAAAAACGAAGGCATTTACAAGTGAAAGCATAAAGGTTTGTATGATGGAATCAAGGAATTTGATATTGTGTGGTGAATATTCGTTTGAAAAGTCATGGCCAAATTTTGACCTACCGGTTAAGATTCTCTCATTTTCTTCAAGCGAAAGCAAAGTTAGCAAGGGCGATTCGGTTACGATATCCTGGCAAACAGAGAATGCCTCTAAGGTTATGTTTGGTGTGAATGGATCAGAAAAATTCCAGCAGGTCAGAAAATCGGGAAGCCTAACTGTTGGGGTAGATAAGACGACGACCTATATACTTATGGTTGCACCTATGGCTGAAAAAGGGGGGGCTGTGAAGATGGAGACTAAAGCGCTTACCATAGATGTACCTATCGATCCTGTGATTGGTAGGTTCACTGCAAATCGAAATACGATTCGCAGAGGGCAAAACAGTAAATTGACATGGGAGGTTTATGAGGCAGAAGAGATCAGCTTAAATGGTGAATCTGTAATCGCTTTAGGAGATAAAATAGTATCCCCAATAAAAACAATGAAATACACTTTAGAAGCCCGAAAAGGGGAGGTTATTATTAGCGAAGATTATGTCGTAATGGTTACTCCATTTGGTGCGCCAGATTTGAGCAATCCTTTTTCAAGCATAGAATTGTGTAGAAGTGTGGATGAAAGTGGAGAAAGCTATCGTTGTATTTCTTCCGATGGACCATTCACCTCAAATGACAAAATATATGCCATTGTGCGCATTGAAAACCTATCGAAAACATCCCATAATTTAAAGCTGACTACTTATAACAGTTTTGATGGAGAGAAATGGATAGAAGTGCACCAAGAAAACAGGAGTTTGCCCAAAAGAGATACCGACGGATACCTTGAATTTAAACTTGAAGTAGAAAATACAGGTGAAGGCAAAAAGAAACTAGAGTTTATTTTAGATGGCAACAATACCACCAAAAGTGAGATTGTCTATTGCATTGATTGTTCTCGTATGTGGGAATAAGGTATATGGAATTTCAGGATTATCTTTTTATTCAACCTTATCAACTTCTTGTTTTCCCCTAAAGAGGCGATCAATATTAACAAAAAACAGGAAGTTTTTTTTCAATTGATTTCTGTATTTTTGACTTTAAATTCCTTCCATATGCGAAATTTTGGTTCCGATTTGTTAGATTGCCTTAACCTAATCAAAGGTAATGGCTCTTTTGTCACCACTCACTCAGCCCCTTTTGTATTTCCCGGTCTTTCAGTATCAGGACAGGGAGAAATTGCTTATCCCATCAACGAACTACAGGCCAATGCATTGATTCAGGCCGCAGAAAAAGCACCTTTCGGTAAAGGTTCCCAAACTATTATTGATGAAACTGTGCGGAGGGCATGGGAGATCGACGCTGAAAAACTGCTGTTTAACGGGCAGCAATGGGACCAATTTTTACAAAAGGCGCTGAACACCATCAAACCACAGTTAGGTATTGAAGATTTGGAGGTAGAAGCCCGTCTTTACAAAATGCTGGTTTATGAAAAAGGGGATTTCTTTCTTTCGCACAGGGACACTGAAAAGGAGAAAGGGATGTTTGGAACGTTGATTATTGGCCTGCCCTCAAAACATAGGGGTGGTGAACTTCTGGTTCGTTTTGACGGAGAAGAACAATGTGTGAATTTGGCAGAGGAGGCAGGAAACTATAGGATACCTTATGTGGCGTTTTATGCGGATTGCGAGCACGAGATCAAACCAATGAAGGAAGGCTATAGGGTATGCCTAGTATATAACCTAATCCAAAAAAAATCGGAAAAGGCCATTCGTCTGGAACCTCTTGGCGAACATGTTTCGAAGTTGGCCTCCATTTTAAAGGCAGGTGTAGGGAATCGATCCTTTTCTCCTGGAATCGTTTTGCTGGGACACCAATACACACCAGAAAATTTTTCACAGAACCAGTTAAAACTTAATGACCGAACCAGGGCGACGGCACTGATCCGGGTGGCGGCTGAGGCCGGGTATTATGCTAAAATGTGCCTAGTTACTTCTCAGTTATCCGGAATTCCTGCTTATGATGGATATGGTTGGGATGAAACACCGGATGACAATGTGGAAATGGGTGAAGTGTATGACGGCATAGTTACTATCGAGCATTGGCTGGAGGAGGGCCCACCTCCTCTTCGTAGTATTGAAGTGGATGAAGACGAATTGCTGACCACCTTCAAGCTGAATGAGGGGGATCCGGTAGAAAAGGAAAACACGGGTTATATGGGGAATTATGGGCCCGATCTGATGCACTGGTATCATTATGGGGCAATAGTTTTTTGGTCCAAAGAATACCAAGAGGAAATGTTGCTGAGGGAGGATATACCCAATCAGCTAGAATGGTTGGGTTATTACAATACAAAAAGGAGACATCTCTCCGGGAAAGAAACAGCAATCTGCGAGTCAATCCTGAAAAGTTTGCTAAATAAGCAGGGTACAGCACTTAAAGCTCAATACCATGTTATTGCGGATTGGGTAACAGGATCTAGGGATGAAACTACCTTTAAAACCTTGGGCTATCCCTTACTTAAACGCTACTTTCAACAAATTCAACCAGATTATTGGGTAAAGCTCGTAGAAACATATCCTTCCAAGCATTTCGATCTACTATTCAGACAGATTGGTCAACAAGGGAATGTATCCCATTTGCACCACCTTCTGGAAATTCTGATTGAACTGACAAATATGTCCAATAGTAAAAATCTTCTAGCCTCCCAAATAGAGGCTTTACCAGAATATTTCTCTAACGCTGCTCAACGGCAGGAAAAGCCTCTGGTGAATGGCACAGCCCTGACAATTCTATTTAATATTGAAAAATTGCTGCCCCAGCAAAAAGAATGGGTTGATCGGATGGTTGCACTACTTTGCGAAAATAACGAAAGAAAATACATTAATGAAGTTCTTGTGCCGGTGGTCCTTAATCCGGAATTGTGCACCAGCTTTTCTAAAGCCCTACTTTCCTTTACAAAAAAGAATTTACAATATCGGGTCGACAACAAACCACAACCACCTGCCAATTGGTCACGGCCAGTACCTAAGAAACAAAAAAATCTGAGAATCTGGAAGTTGCTGGAGTCTTTTCTAGAATCTCCTGTTGAGCAGGTGTTTGATTTCCGCAAAAATAAACAGGAAAGAACGGAAATGGAAGATGCTATCGCAGATGCTACGGTTGACCTTCGAACAGAAACCATCCGGAAAGGCTCCCCATATACACTGCGCCTGTTCAAAACAGAAGATGCATATGATAAGCAGATCAGGGAATGGTATGAAGATGTTGTTTTATTGGAGCAGGTCAAGAAAATGGTGAATTAAACGGTCCACCCAACTTTACCGATTACATTCCGAATTGTCTAGAAAAATAGTCAGACGGGTAAAATTGATCAATAAAATATTTCAGGGTGTTATTTAGAGGAACCCATTTTCCCTTTAAATTTTGGCTGAAGCCCATTCCTATGAATTGATTTTTTTGATTTATTGGGTTTCCGATCTTAAAGTCCAGCCGAAGGGGTAGGCATTGCAAGATCTTCACCCTAAGGCTTCGGCTCCGCTCAGCCGCCTGTGAAACGATAGGAGCCAGGCAAAGATGTATAATAATAAAGCCATTCTTTTTTCTTTAATAGCCCCCTGTTATAGCTTGGGGATGGCATGGATTTACTCGCTTTCGTGGCTTTAGGTAAATTATTATGGCAAGAATCTATCTGACTAATTATGGGATTGGAACAGCTTGTTTTTCTTTGATGAAAGTTGAAAACTTTCGGGATTATAGGTCTAAGGTACGCTTCGCTAAACTTATACCAGATTGGATTTGGACTACCTTGTAATTTACCATAAAACATTTTTTTACATTTAAAATACAAAAAAGTTGGTTTAAAAATTATTTAATTATTAGTTTTGCCACCTGTTACTCTTTCTTCAAATAGATTTGATGCTGTCTAATAATTGGATCGAGCTTTATTAGGCTGGGTTTATTACTTATCGGAAGGAAGTAGCAGAAGTTGGGAATGAATAAAGTGTGAGGAATTGTAGCTGTTGGTTCTTTTTTGAATAAAGTACCTGGGGTTTTTGACTTTTATAAGCGTGTTATTTTAAATAATTTTTAACAAGACTTTAAGAGAATGAAAGTAAAATTTTACTTGGTGGCATTGATTTTTTTGGCACTTAACCTTGACTTGCTTGCACAAGAGAAGACAATAAACGTGGAAATTACAGATCCTACTTCTAGAGGACTTTTAACTGGTACAATTGGCGTTATCGGTACGGTAGAAGATGGATACTTTTTATTGCGAGCCATTTCCAAAGGTTTTTCATTGTATGGTATGGGAGTAGGTACAAAAGGGGTGTTGGTTGTGGAAAAGTTTAACAAAGACTATGTACTGGAAAAAAGCAGAAAAATAGAAGACATTCCGATGACTGTCATGAATAAGGCCAATGACAAAAGTTTTGAGTTTTTTTACCAAGATATCAATAAGGACATTTGGTTGTTTTATTCTGATGAATCTGATAATAAAAATCTTTTGTTCAGAAAAAGGATGAATCAGGAAACTTTAGCTTTTGAAGCGCCGATATTGGTTTCAGAACAACCAATCGTAGACAAAAAATTGGACAGAAGGTCAAGCTACGGTATTGTTCATTCAGAAGACAATAGCAAATTCGCCATTTTCTCTTTTGTGGGAAACAAAAGTCATGGCGCGTCTGAAGCCTATGTTGAAGTGTTTGATGCTTCGTTGAATTCCGAATGGCAAATGAATAGCAAAATACCTGAATACCACAAGGGAGGCCTAGACACAAAGTATTTTGGTATTTTGAAGTCATTAAATAGCAATGGAAATATTCGCCTGTCTAATGAAGGGGTTTTTAATATGCTGAGTAAGGTGAAAATGGAAAAAGGTGGCAATGAATTTATGCACTTTATGTATTCATTTTACAGGGGAATTGATGATCCGGTTATTAATTATTTGAAAAATACCGACGAATACCTGATAAGGATGTCTCTGGTTCAGGACAAGAACAAGGATGTTAGATTGGTTGGCTATTACTCCAATGACAAAAAACTTAGACAAATTGATGGCCTATTTGTTCAGAATTTGAACCCATTTACCCTTGCAATTGACAATGAAAAATTTATTCCCTTTTCTGATGAAAATAAATTAGATTTTTTATTCCAAAGCGAAGCCTACTTGTCCGGTAAAGACAAACGGAAAGTAGAAAAGGGGAATGAGCTTGATGTCCCTTCCAATACTTATATCAAATCGGTTTTTGTGAATGAGGACAATAGTATAACCATGGCTTCAGAGTATTATCAGACCTATAAATACAACGGCAAAATTTACCACGTTAACGATGATTTTCAGTTTACCAATATCTCACAAAATGGTGAAATCAATTGGATTCAAAATTTCAATAAACGACAAAGAGATATAAGTCCTCATACCAATGGGATTTACCAAATGTATGAAAATGGTACCATCTATTTTATTTATAATGAACCCCTCAAAAAAGAAATTCATGTTGGGCATATCAATAGTGAGGGAGAAATAAACTCTAAAACCATTCTGGAATCTAGGAATGGTGGTGAATTGAAGAAATTTTGGTTGGTTCCCGGGACTATTTCAAGAGTTGGAGACAATAGCTATGTAGGAGTAGCTGCCAAATTTTTTAAAGAAAGACTGGTTAAAATAGAAATTAACTAGGTCTGAATTTCATTAAATCTTAAAATTACAACTGTTTATTAAAACAACCTAGTTTAGAATGAAAGCGAAATTATACATAATTGCATTTGTTTTTTTGTCCCTTCAAATTGATTTGCTAGCGCAGGAAAAGACAGTAAATGTTGAATTATCTGCCTCAGCATCAAGAAAATTGTCAACGAGGTTCATTGGAATAGTTGGTACTACAGATGAGGGGATTTATATATTGCGGCTCAAATCTAAAGGGTATAGCATTTCTGGTGGTGGATTAGGTAAAAAAGGGGAGTTGTTTCTAGATAAATATGACCACGAATCCAATCTGATAAAGAGTAAAGAAATAAAGGATATTCCG
>TARA_R110002051_G_scaffold284294_1_pt1 | contig 10318 bp, 3 predicted proteins | sample TARA_R110002051 | Tara Oceans TARA_R110002051 (sample SAMEA4397023) | marine metagenome | biome: Polar Biome; feature: [MES] marine water layer (ENVO:01000295) within the mesopelagic zone...; material: water (ENVO:00002006), including particulate matter (ENVO:01000060) such as...... | reverse complement strand
TTTGGGGGATTTTGTATTTAGATCATATAATACGTCCCCATCGATTTTTAAATTTCTAAAACCTTCGATCTGTTTTGAAATATCACGACCTTTTTCTATATTTTTACCAAAACCACCAAGAAAGTTTATTAAATCCTGAGCGGTGCGTAAGTTATCTCCTTCGAGGGTAGTTTTTTCAGATTTAATTTTATTATTTGTTAACAGAGACATAAATTTATTTCTTATGCTTGATAATAAATTTTTCCCCTTTCCTTCTATTAGTAACCTTCTATAAGTTGGATTTTGTAAAAAATGTACTAAATTAGTTATATATTCTTCTGGTCTTTGACTTTTATTATCATACATCAAATCCATCATTTCTTCCAATTTAATTTTATCGCCTTTAGTTAAATTACTACCTTTTAGTTTTTCATTGACTAGTTCATTAATATAGAATTTTATTTTATTAGCCACTTCAGGACTACTTTTAAATAATTCTTTCATTAATAAATGAGTAACCTCATGAGCTTGCACACCTTTTCTATAAGATAATAAATCTATTAATATAATAGGCTTGCCATCTGGCCCTATTGGTACAAATTCAGCTTGATTTGTTTTATCACTAAACCCCTCTTTGCCTTCTTGAATTTTATATTCAAAATCTCCAAGAGCCTTAGACTCTTTTAATTTTTGTAATGATGATGTAATTTGTTTTCTCGCAGATTCTATTTGAGCGTTAACTTCATTTATAGATTCCTTGGCTTCTTTTATTTGTTCTGGTGTTGATTTAGGATCATTTTTAATAATTTCAGCCTTTTCTCTTTTTTCATTCGCTGTTTTTAAATCAAGCTTATTGTATGCATCATTAGCCCTTTGTATATCTTTTGTTAGATAAATTATCTTACCTTGATTTTCTTCAATTTTATTTTCATTTTCTTTTATTTTTCGATCTCTCTTTAAATTTTGATCAGGAGTTAAAACTTTTCCTGAAGGCAATAATTTAAATCCTTCTAAATTTTCCGTTTCAAGTTTCAAGTTTTCAGCTTCTAAATCTCTTACAATTTGTTCTCTTGCTTTTATTGATTTGAAATCTAATTTTTTAAGGTTTGTACCCCCAATAGCAAAACCAGTAACAGCACTTAGCCCTATTCTTTCTAGCATCACATCTTTATCACCATATAGCTCTTTCATGGCCGTCATAAACTCTTTGTTTCCTTCTAAGTGATCCACAGCGGATTCTAAAACCAATGCAGCTTCCGACCCAATAACCATACCACCAGCACCTCCCATTGTTTTTTGCAAGTATTCATTATGTCTAGCCATATTACCTTTAAATGCAAATGGCATAAATTTTCTAAATGCCGCACCACCTAAATAGAATCCAGCACCAGCGCCAGTCTTGGCTTCACCCATTGTTACTGCTTCAAATTTAGCCTCTTCCATTAAAGCCATATAGAAATGATAACGCGCCTTCTGAAATTTAGTTCCATTTTGTAATACTTTCAACAATTTCCCATACCCAGTAGTATTTAATATACCCCCTGTCGCATAATTAACTATAGCAAATTTTGCCAATTCAGGGACAAAATGTCCTAAAGTTTCAGCAGATTTTAAAGCAAAAGATTTTTTAAATGTTTCTTTTTGTTTATCACTAAATGGGATATTGGCTTTAAGAAGAAGTTTTTGTGTTTCATCTAATTCTTTTCTAGTAGTAGTCCCTATGAATTCCGCATTAGCTTTCCCTATAGTTGATTCTGTGGCTGTTTCTAAAAATCTACTTATAATTTCTACACCTTCATCAAGAATATTTTTAGGCCCACGACTACCTGGATCAATATTCATTAAATGTGTTACACCGTATGATTCTCTTTCTAAAGCTAGTCTTGCGGCATTTTCCTTATAGCTTTTAAACAACCCATCGGCATCTAAACTTATTGTGCCATGTTTGTATGTACCGGTAGTAGTTCCCTCGCCCGTAGTAGGATCGCCTTTTTTATCAGCGCTCATATCTTGGAATGTTATATCGTCCTGATTTGAAAATGGCAATAGATCTTTTAATGTTACATCTTTGAATACCCTATCCCCATTTTCATTCTTATATTCCTTATATCCTTTATTATATAAATACATTCCTTGAAATGCAGCATTATTTCCATTAGGTGTAAAATCTATACTTTGGGATAATAATTTTTCATTATCATCATATTCTTGTAAATGGTATAAATAACCCATTTCTAATTTTTCTGGGCCAGATATTTTTAATTCTTGTAACTTTTTTAATTCAGCTTTAAATTCTCCTGATAAATCTTCTGTATTACCACTAGGTTTATCAACTCTTCCTTGAGTTTCATTGTCATAAAAAAAAGTTGTACCATCTCCAAACACCTCATCTTTTAATTTATCTAATTCTATAGTTAACCCCCCTAATTGATATGTAGCATCCAATTTTTCTTGTCGCGTACCATCTTTTTGTATACCTCTCAATTTAGCGGCCTTTTCAATCCCTTTTTTAAGTGCTTGAGATTTTAGGTTTCCTTCACCCATATGAATGTCTTTTAAGCCGTCTAATATTGCTAATTCTTCTGTATTTAACTGGCTGTTCCATTCAGATTTCTCTGTATAATTATTTTTTATTTCTTTAGAAGCGGCCTTGGAAATTAAAGACATTACCCTTTTATCAATTTCAGTTTTATCTATACCAGCATTATCTATAGGGTCATTACCCATACCTATAAGCTTGTGGAGAGCCCCTCCACTACTTGCATTCTCTTTATTGTAATTATTTTCAATGTATTTTTTAATATGTTCCTGAACTTCACTAGCATGATTTGTAAATATATCCTCTCTACTTTTCCCACGTAAATTATCGGGTAGGATATTCCTTAACAATTGTGCAGAAGTCTCACCACTTCCCATTATGAATTTTGCAGAAGAAAGAATCTTTTCTAATTCCACATTGCTTTTAGATTTAGGTGTACTTGCGGCTAAAGTTTCCATGTAATTCTGTAGATCACTCCCCCCGTTTTCACCCACTTCAGTAGGTACACCTTCGGGCGTAATTGAATTTGCAACTAAAGGGTTGTTAGCCCCCATTGATTTCCTTATATTATTGATTCTTGATAAATCCGAAGAAGTATCTGCCAACCCTGAGCCCGCAAAGGGTGCTGTAGTTCCCTCCACAACCGCACCCGGTATTGTGGGGTTTTGAAAATCCGATTGATTAACCTTTTTTACTTTTGGAAATTTCTGTAAAAACTCTTCTAAACTTAAGTTTAAAGCTTTAGCCTTTTTTGTTACCGTATCTAATGATAACGGTGTCCCATTGTATTCAAATTCTTCCATAATTTATATACCTAAGTTACCAAAATCCTGATTATTAAGCTCATCAATTCTTGCTTTTAATTTTGCAAATGGATGGTTTTTACCGAGTTTGACCGCATTATTATTCAGCCATCCCCTAAAGTCCATGTTAGTAAGCAAAACTTCGGGACTAGCGTTATTAACAATAAATTTAGCCCATTCATCCATTTTTTTATTATTTGTCATTACATTCCCCTGTTTATCTGTATTTGTGAATGTCCCAGGGTTATTTAGATATGCGATAGATACATTGTCAGCATATCTAGATATTGCTGTCTCTCCAGCCTTGCCACTAGGGCTAAAGGCTACATATAAATTTTTCATAGATTGAGGATCATATATATTATAATTTGTACTTTCTGTCCTTAAATCTTCTTTACCTTTGTAATCAACACCACCCACGGTTTCACTAGTTCCAACTTCACCCTCTAAATATCCAAATATAATATTACCATTACCGTCAACCCTCATGTCCTGAATAGCTCTAGCTTTACCATCTTTATTTATATTACCAACTCTCCCAATAAAATTATTTTTAAAATCGTCTGGCAAATTATGCTCCAGTAGTGTTTTAGGAATTCCGTATTTATCCCCTTCCTCCTTAGCATCTTCTTCATTATAAGCAGGATTATCGACATCTGTCAATGCTGTATTCATGATACTAACCGTGGCCCCCGCTATATCACTTCCAGTTTTGAAAGCATTTTTTAAAGTCACTTTCTTTTCCTCTATCCACTGTTTTGGATCGTCGGTCGTGGTTACTTTAGGAGGTTTTGTGTAAAATTTATCTACTATACTTCTCCCCTTCATCTCGTTTTCAAGCCAACTTTGTGTTGCATCCCATTTTGCTTGTATACTATTATTATATATGTCTTTAATATTTGTCTCTGTTACAGCACCTTTAAGTGCTGGATCTGTTAAAAATGCGCCGTGCCCAGCTTCAAAAGGCATATTCATGATAACCCCTATTTGTTCATCCATTAATTTAGTATCAGGATTCCTTTTTTTATATTGGGCCACTTTCATTTCACTAGATAGATCAACATAATTGTCAAATGTCTGATTTATAAGTCGCTTATTAGCCCCTGGTAATTTCTCATAATCTAGTTTCCCAGTTCTTTCATCCCCAATTATAAATGCACTAACTCCATATGCACTATTTATACCAGTTATTATTTCATCACTTGCTTTAACATACCCCGTATCTTTATCAAATGTTTTCTCAGAGATTTTATTGTCAATTCCGTTTGCAATAATTTTTTCTGTAGTGTCTAATTGTTTTTTATTTATTTCATCTATTGCTAACCTCTCTTTTTGGCCAGAACCAGTCATTATTGATTGTGCCTGTTGAGGAGTAAAAGATCGAAGTACCTTCCCATTATCATCAACTATTTGTAAATCAGTTTTAAAACCCTCGCCGCTAACGTATGTAAAATTTGTTTTGAAATGTCCGCTTTTAACAGCGTTATGAATAGCTTTTTTCTTCTCATAGGATTCATGGCTTTTGTCTTCATCCAAGTCTATACTCATGCCAGAAGTATATACATAATCATATATAGAATTAACAGGTATTGCAGCATCTGTAAAAGATTTAGTCATTTTTTGTAAATCTATATCACCTAATCTTTTTTCTTTTGCCGTTGCAAATGCTCCAAATAAACCTTTTTTCACAGGCGCATCTATTTTTAAAGCCTCATCATAGAAACGTTGTAAAGCATCATCCATCTCCTCTTTCGTCTTTAAATTATTATCAACGGCAGCAGTTAACTCCTCTTCTAATTCTAAGCCTTTTTCATATATACCTTTTTCATATTCTTTTCTATCAGCTATCTTTGCTTCTCCCCTGGCAACTCCTTCTTTAAGCCCAGTGGTGAATGCTGTCGTAAAATTTTTAGCCCCTGCTGTGTAATCTCTCGCGTTGAAATATTTTGGATTATCGTATGCTCCCATATCTTATATTTGTTAATAATTTGTTTTATACCCCCTATATGCACTTCTAGATGTATCTACATTTTGCATTAAACCCGCTTGATACATTCCAGATGTATTCACTTGATTTTGTTTCCATTGATTATAATTCATCATACCACTTTTATCACCCCCCGCATATTCATTCCAAGCAGCATTACCCGCGAGATCACCAGCCATACTACCTAAAGCACCCCATGCTTGCCCTTGCATAGCTGAAGCTTGTCCTCTTAATTGGTTAGCTTGACCCTCAGCATTTTGTTGCAATCCAGCTAGTCTATTTAATTTAGATACATCTCTTCGCTCTTGAGAATTAAACATAAATGCTTTACCTTGTGCTGTCGCCCCTTGTACTCTAGCGGCTTCACTCATTCTTAATTGCTGCATTCTTTGTTCACCTTGGGCTCTTAACCTAGAATTCTGAGCCTCTTGTTTTTCTATACTTGCAGCTATATTAGCTTTACTTCTTGACGCTGCTTGAGCCAACGCTGTTGCACCACCCGCGCTAGCCCCAGTTGCTCTCAATGTATCTAACGTTGTGGCTAATGATATATCTTGTTCTTCTGCTTGCATCTCTGCAGCACCTGTTGCTACTTGTAAATTTTGGAAGGGGTTAGTAACCATACCACTTAAATCTTTAACATCGGCATAAGGGTTTATTACATTTTGTCTTGAATTTTCAAGACCTGTTATTTGTCTTTGTAAATCATCAGCATCAGTTGCTCTCCGGCGCGCAGCCGATCGTGCTTTAGCACTACCAACCAGACCGCCAATCATAGATATACCTGCTATTAGGAAATTCACCCATCCCATTTGAACCCCATGGGGATTGCCAAACATGAATTCGTATAATATATTTAAGACTTCTTCCATAATTTCTATTTTGATGATATCACAACCTCGCTAGAGACCGCAAATAATTCTTGTTTACTGTTTTCTATTGTTTTTAATGTGGTATTTAAATACATACCTTTTATTCCTGATATTTCACTCCCCCATAATAACTCATTCTCCCCTGCGGCAGAAGCATTGTTCTGTAGTAGTGAAAAATATTTATTTTCTTTCTTTTCAAACATTGTTGGTAATATACTAACAAGCTCATTACCACTATCATAACCGAAATCAAATTCATATTTAGCTATATCTTGGCCTACATCAGAATAAACAGTGCCTTCTAAATCTGTTTTAATTTCATTAGCAGCCCAACCCGATGTTCCTTCATAACTTAATGTTTTAAAGTTTTTAACTACTGATCCATCTGTATTCATAACTAATGATATACTAGAAACCACGATTGGTTGGCCGTAAAATGTATTATAGTTTGAATTTTTATAATGTTCCCAAACATTTCCTTGATAGAATGTATATAATGCATTATTTAATGTAAATCCAGCCTCTGGATAGTAACTATAAAAACTAGTCCAGCCTCTTGATGTTTCATCATAACCTAAGGTTTTATTAGTTTCTTTTAAATGGAGTACATATTGATCTTTTACATTATCATATAAACCAACTATTTTAATATTGCTTTTAAGATTATCTTTAAAATAATCTCTCATACCATAATTAGATATTTCTGTTAATCCATCTCTTGTTAATCTTAATACAACCCCACGCTTTCTATCTGTGAAATATTTTCTATTGCCTTTTACAGCAAAACTTTCTGGGTTTAAACTTATACCATATACTCCTAAATACGTTCTTACTTCCCCTATAACAACATTTGAAGTTGTTGATAATGGTTTACCCTCTGCGGTAAAAATGAAATCTTTATTTATACCAGCAGCATTAACTTTATCTTCTTGAAAGATCACAAGCTCCCGGTCCTCAGCATGTAATTTTTGTATTGATCCATCCGTTATATCAACTGCTTTTGTAATATCACTCCCAATTGGGAATTGATTTAACTCATTCACAGCTGTTTTAGCATTATAAATACCCGAATATATCATGGCATTTTTCCTATATACAACACTATATTCATCATCTGCTAAATAAGCCCTGACTCCTAAATCCATAGAGGTTTCATTAAATCCACCTTTTATTCTGGATTCTTCTATAAGATATCTTTCAGTATGAATACTATCTGTCTGTTCAAAGGTATCCCCTTTTATAAATATAGAGTTAAAATAACCAATTTCTTTTATTTCAGCCATATTAATTAATTATTACATATTTTCATTATACTCTAACATAAAGGCGGGTTATCCACGTCGACAGTATCTACCACACCACTTGTAACTTCATTATGGAAACCTGTTCCTTCTTCCCCACCAGTAATACTAGTGATTATATAAGCATGAGCTACAGCTGTTTGTAAAGTACTATCTGTATATATTAAATCCCCCACTTCCATAGCTGTAGATTCAGATGTATTTGTAGATGGCCTTTTCATATAGTAAACTTGTGTAGGTGAACCACTACCTAAAGCCACGCAAATTCCAGAAAAATTAACTGAATATATAAGCGCACCAAAACTTAAACCTCCTATAGTAACATCACAACTATCAGTATGAATATTATTTGATGTCCCACTCCCGTCATTTGATTGGACAGTTATTCTATATATTTTACCAGCTTCACTACTAGGGAAAACATGGTTATTAGCCGAAACTGCTCCTGTTGATGAGTTAACAATAAATTTAGCTAGATTCTGTTGCTCTGTGCCACCACCAACATTATCCTTACTAAATCTTAAAGCATCACCATTAGTTATAGCAGCGGCTAAATTAGCCACACAAACTATATTCCCTCCGCTTATACTTTCAATAACACCAACTGTAGTATTAGCAAACGCGCCTTGTTTATAAACCGTCATTCCAACTACAATAGCTGTATTTGCTGCTGCAATAGTAATATTTTTTTGGCTTGTAGCCGCGTCTGCTGCTGCTGCCCCAGTTGTAGAAACAATTGGATCATATAGAACACTTGTTATGCTATAAGCAATATTTAGTTCATCTTGATCCGGGTCCGAACTACCATTGCTAGTTGAGTAAGGTTCGAATATAGTGTTGTTACTTAAAAAATGAACATGATCTTTGTTAACGGGCATTACTAAAATAGGGGTACTATTTGTTAAAGTAATTGTAAAATCTTGACTATATTCTTGGTTACTGCCATCAACTACTTTTATTCTTACAATATATTCATGACCAGTTCCCCCTGTGTTACTATCTCCATAATAAAATTTAAGGTTGGTAATTTTTAATTGATAAACACTACTCCCTGCATCATTAATACCAAAATGTGTTTCAGCAACTTCTTGTAAAGGAATTGGATCATTATTATCATGTACACTAACAATTGTATATGTTAATCCTGAATTAGCTATTACGTTGTCACTTTGGTCTTTTGTTTTAAGCCCCCCAGTACCACCAATTATTCCATTAATACTTATATTTTCTGGGAATGATGCTGTGTTATCGCCACCATCAAAATAAATACTAGAAGGTGCAGCTGATGCCCCGGCCCCTGTACCAATTTCAGTATTTAAAGTGGATATTAAACCACAAGTTAAAGTTTCATAATATATATCTAATGCACTTTCAAACGGGTCTGTTTCCCACACGGAAAATCCAGGGGTGAAGCCCCCAATAACATGCAAAGGTGCTTGGGTACCATCAGCCGTTATACTAATACTACGGCCATAACCATCTTGTATCTCAGCTAATAATGGATTTTTTTTCCAATTATGGAAAGGTAAATAAGTATGCCCTGATTTTGTATCAACTCCACTTGTCTCATAAACCAATTCCAATCCGTGATCCATTGCTTTACCTATGCTTATAATGTCTATTAAAGGGGTTTTAGATAAAATAGGGTCAGTTGTGGTCCCGGCGGAAAGAACCTTTGGATATAAACTTACTAAAGCAGGTGCTGTATTAGTGTCTTGGGATTCTTCTGTTGTATCCCTTGGTACCTTATTTATATTGTCCCCATGTAGCACTAGCCAAGTCCTTTTATCCACATCTGCCCAATACGCCCCAATGTCAGATTTTACGGCTGAATATGGTATATTATCAAGCGCACCAGGAGCATATACATTATAATAATCTTGTTCTGTTTGTTTAACAACTACTTTATAAGAATACCAACCTGTGGGATTATTAGCGGGCGCGGCCGCATCATATAATACAGAAACACCATTTTCATCTGATTCAGGTATTACTTTATTGAAACTTATTTCTAAAGCCTCACCTTTCCAGTTTGCATCTAAATCATTACTATCTTTAGCTTTTACTTTTATTAAAGATTTATCCACATCATCCGATAAGAATACTGGGGACTGTCTACCATATTTATCAGCTAAAACAATACCGACCTGGTATGCTCTCCTTGTTTTAATAGTATGGTAAGGATACTGTATATGAAAATTTTCATCAGCATTTGTGGAATCTTTTTGGGCTAAACCCACATGGTAATCAAAAGAATAACCCCCACTTGTACTATATGGTTTATTATTTGGATTTTCTTGGAAGTTCCCATAAACAAGTCTATTACCTATTATTTCTTGAGCCCTTGCTTTAGTTGGAACATTATCATATACCCTTATTAATTCGCTTTCTGGTAATGTTTTATATGGCAAAGCCCCTTTATATGTATAATTATATATCTTATCTGAGCCTACACTTGCATCAGTTATTTTTTCTTGTATTAAACTCCTTATAGATGGTCTATCTGATTCTTTAACTAAAATTTCAATTTTTTCAATTTCAAAAGTACTTGTCGGAGTTGCAGAGGGTAATTCAATTTGTAAATTAACATGCGAAGCATCATTTATAAAACTCCCTACTTCAGTAGTAGTTGCGGCGGAATCCCTTTGTGCGCTGGTTAAACCTGGAATCATATTAGAAGCTGGCGCATGTCCGTCATATGATGTATTATATGTTCTAGGTATAAAACAATGTTGTGTAAACGGCGATATCAAAGAATACTCACCATCTTTAAATTTAAATCTATATGCAAATCTAACGAACTTCTCTTTTAATTCATCATCCTGATTTAAAAAAGT
>TARA_R110002051_G_scaffold4155_1_pt1 | contig 10321 bp, 6 predicted proteins | sample TARA_R110002051 | Tara Oceans TARA_R110002051 (sample SAMEA4397023) | marine metagenome | biome: Polar Biome; feature: [MES] marine water layer (ENVO:01000295) within the mesopelagic zone...; material: water (ENVO:00002006), including particulate matter (ENVO:01000060) such as...... | reverse complement strand
GACATCCGCAGACATCACCGGCCTGGCAGAGACCATCAGCGGCGGCACCGGCACGGATGTGCTCGCCCTCAATGGCGGCGGCGCATTCGATCTCTCAAGCGCGACCATCGACGGCATCGAGCTGATCTCAGGATCCGCTTCGGCCGATTCCATCACTGGCACAAGCAGCGCCGATACCATTGCCGGTGGCGGCGGTGCAGATGTCATCAACGCGGGCGAGGGCGCCAACCTGGTCTCCGGCGGGGCGGGCGCCGACAACCTGATCGGCGGCACCGGAGCGGACACTTTTGCCGCGACATCCGCAGACATCACCGGCCTGGCAGATACCATCAGCGGCGGCGCCGGTACGGACGTGCTCGCCCTCAATGGCGGCGGCGCATTCAATCTCTCAAGCGCGACCATCGACGGCATCGAGCTAATCTCAGGATCCGCTTCGGCCGATTCCATCACTGGCACAAGCGCTGCCGACGCGATCAACGCGGGCGATGGCGCCAACCTGGTCTCCGGCGGTGCGGGTGCCGACAACCTGATCGGCGGAACGGGGGCGGATACCTTTGCCGCAACATCCGCGGACATTACCGGTCTGGCAGAGACCATCAGCGGCGGTGCCGGTACGGACGTGCTCACCCTCAATGGTGGCGGCGCATTCAATCTCTCAAGCGCGACCATCGACGGCATCGAGCTGATCTCAGGATCCGCTTCGGCCGATTCCATCACAGGCACAAGCGGCGCGGATACCATCAACGCGGGTGACGGCGCGGATCTGATCTCTGGTGGCGCCGGCGCGGACAGGCTGTTGGGCCAGGGCGGAGCCGACTCCCTGTTCGGGAGCACTGGTGACGACTTTCTCGACGGCGGCAGTGGTGCGGACGTCCTCAATGGCGGCGCAGGTAACGACACATTCTCGGGCACCGCGACTGAGATGAACAACGACACGATCTCCGGTCTCGCTGCCGGTGATGTCATTGTCGTCAATAGCCAGGATCTGAGCGCCCTGAACGGGACTACGCTTGGAAATTCGATCTCCGTGACCGGTGGTGCCATCACGCTCGCCGACGCAGGGGCAAACCTCACGATCACCACGAGTGTCACCGGCGGCAACACAACGCTGACCTTTGCCACGGCCCCCACGACCGCGCCGACGGGCGGCTCCTCCGGCAGCGGCCTGACCGTGACCAATCAGACCACGGCAGACACAGCCGGGACAGCCACCGGCCGCACCCTGGTCAACAATACAGGATCGTCGGCCACCGGCGAACTTGTCTCCAACACCGGCAACGGAAACGTGGTCACAGCGACCCTGCCGACTGGCATTTCGCTGACCAATTCGGGAACTTCCGCCGCCCAGCCCGACAGCACGGCCGGAACGACCCTGACAAACGAGATCATCAATACGGAACAAGCCGCAACAGATCATGGCTTCCTTAACGGGCATGGCTCGACCTTCATCGCCAAATCCACCGGCATAACGCTCGATATCCGGTCGATTTCCTTCTCCAGCACCGGCACGACGCCCGAGACAGTGCAGATCACCGGGCAATCCACCAGCGGCTCCGAAGCCTTTGTCATCGACACGTCCGGCCTGCCGACAGGATCAACCGTCCAGCTCGATAATATCGAGTTCGCCGCCATCGTCGGCAACGCGACCGTGAACGGCGGCGCCGGGCAGAACTATGTGGTCGGCGACAGCGGCAGCCAGTTCATCTCCCTCGGAGACGAGGACGATACGCTGGCCGGTGGCGCGGGCAATGACTCCGTCGGCTCCGGCTGGGGCGAGGATATCGCCTACGGCAACCAGGGTGCCGACTATGTCTTCGGCGGTGGCGGCATGGACACGCTCTATGGCGGCCAGGACGGAGACACAGTCTTCGGCGGCAACGACAACGACTGGGTCTACGGCAACAAGGGCAACGACACGCTCTCCGGCGGCGAGAATGACGACATTCTGTTTGGTGGTCAGAACGAGGACATTCTCTACGGCAATACCGGGAACGACAGCCTGAACGGCAATATGGGCAACGACACGCTCTATGGCGGTCAAGGAGACGATTATCTCGCCGGCAATAATGGAGCAGACCTGCTCGTCGGAAATAAAGGCAACGATACGCTTGTCGGCGGCGAAGGGGCGGATACCTTTGTCTTCACGTTCGGCGGCGGGAACGATCAGGTGAGCGACTATCAGGCCGGAACGGACAGCCTCTCCTTCGCCTCGGGGCTAGAGGTTACATCCGGAACAGAGACGGCAGGCACCACCACCCTCCAGCTAACAGACGGCGGCACTGTCACCCTCGTCGGCGTCACCAAGACGACCCTGATGGAAGCGACAGGCTGGGTTCTGTAGGGGAGTCAACGCCAACACCTGAAGTGTAAAAAAAACCGCGGCCAGAACATCGGCTGCGGTTTTTGCTTTCGGAAATCCTTTCCAGTCAGGCTCTCTGTCAGACTCTCACGGAGAGGGCTCCGGCATCACGCCGGGGCCTGTTGTCTTTTTGCCCAGGCGTGTTTCCCGGTAGCCGATATAGAGTCCCGCGCCGATGACAATGGCGCCGCCAAGCAATGTTGCACCGTCCGGGACCTCGCCCCAAATCGCGAGCCCGAACAGCGTGGCCCAGATCAGCGCTGTATATTCGAATGGGGCGACGACAACCGCTTCCGCGTGCCGGAATGAAGACGTCACGAGATATTGACCGACACCGCCAAGCAACCCCAGCAGCAGGAACAAAGCCCAGTCGGCAGGCAGAGGAGGCATCCAGCCGGACGGCGTCCCGGAAGCCCAGAGCACGCCCGACGCCCCGACCACGAGACCGGCGAGGGTCGTGTAGAACGTCATCGACACGCTGGTCTCCGTCTTGGACAACCGGCGGGCAAGCAGCATGGTCATCGCAAAGCAGAACGAGGCCGCAATCGGGATCAGGGAATCAAGCTTGAAGATCTCCGCGCCCGGTCTGACCACGATCACGACGCCGATGAAGCCGACGATAACAGCCGCCAGCCGTCTGATGCCCACCCGCTCCCCGAGAACCGGCACGGAAAGAAGCGTGACGAAGAGCGGCGAGGAGAATGCAAGGGTCACCGTCTCGGCCAGACCGAGGACGGACAGCGCATAGAAAAACCCGACCATGGCACCGGCGCCGAAAGCCGAACGCAGCAGTTGCGCCCCTGGCCGCGCCGTGCGCAGGGCGGCGAGCCCGCCTTGCAGGCAGACGATCACGAACAGCGGGATCAGTCCGAAGACCGAGCGCAGCATGACGATCTGGATGCTCGGATAGGAAGCCGTGAGCCATTTGATCAGGGCATCCATCACGGAAACCACGAAGATCCCCGCGATCATCAGGATAATACCCCGCCGGATCGCTCCGCTGTCATCATCCGTCAGGCCGGTCATGACATTCCTTCCAGGGCCGCGGCCCGCATATGCAGGCCGCGCCTTCCGGACCTGTCGAGACTAATAGCGCTGGAATTCGAAAATCGGTTCGACCGAGCCGTTCCAGTCGCCGTGATAGAGGTCTAGCAGGCGGTCCGCCGAGGTCTTGCCGGACTCGGCAACATCCTGCAGCCAGTTCAGGAAACCGCTCTCGTCGTTCCCCGCCGCATCGGTATAGGCCCGGCGTTTCAGGCCATGCCTGGAAATCTCGATCATCCGCTTGGCGAGATCCTGCACGGTGCCGTCCCGGAACGGGGTTTGCAAGCCATGCTTCGGCACGCCATCGCGCAACGCCGACATTTCCTCGATGGTCCAGTCGGCGATCATGTCCGCCGCCGCCTGCTGGGAATCGCTGTTATAGAGAATGCCGGTCCAGAGTGCCGGCAGGGCGCAGATATTCCGCCACGGTCCGGTATCGGCGCCGCGCATCTCGATATATTTCTTCAGCCGGACTTCCGGAAAACTGGTCGTCATGTGATCGGTCCAGTCGCCCATGAAGGCGTTCTGGCCTTCATATCCCTCAAGCTTGCCCGCCATGAAATCACGGAAGCTCTTGCCGGCGACGTTCTGATAATCGCCATCCCGGTAGAGGAAATACATCGGCACATCGAGCATGTAGTCGACATAGCGCTCGAACCCGAAGCCGTCCTCGAAGACGAAGGGCAGCATGCCGCAGCGCTCCGGATCCGTGTCGGTCCAGACATGGGAGCGGTAGCTCTTGAAGCCGTTCGGCTTGCCTTCCGTGAAGGGCGAGTTGGCGAACAGGGCCGTGGCGACCGGCTGCAATGCGACGCTGATGCGGAACTTCTGCACCATGTCCGCTTCGCTCTCGAAATCGTAGTTGCCCTGCACGGTGCAGGTCCGCTTCATCATGTCGAGGCCGAGAGTACCGACCTTCTGCATATGGGCACTCATGACCACATAGCGGCCTTTCGGCATGAACTCGATATCATCCCGCGTCGATGTCGGATCGAACCCAGCCCCCAGCATGCCGACGCCAAGCTCGGCATTGACCTCCTTGATCTGCGCCAGGTGCGTGTGCACCTCGTCGCAGGTCTGGTGCAGTGTCTCCAGCGGCGCACCGGACAGCTCGAACTGCCCGCCCGGCTCCAGCGTGATGGCACAGCCACCCTGGGTCAGCGCGACGACATTCTCACCCTCGTAAATGGGCTCCCAGCCGAACTTGTCGACCAGCCCGTTCAGGATGGCGCCAATGCCGTCCTTGCCGAAATAGGGCAAACGCTTGTGATCGCTGAGGCGGAACGGGAATTTCTCGTGCTCCGTGCCGATGCGCCAGTCGGCGCGCGGCGTGCAGCCGGATTCCAGATCCTCGACGAGCTGCGCCTTGCTGGCGATCGGCTCGCCTTGGGAGCCTGGGGGACGGGACATGTTTCCTCCGGTGGGATCAAACGACTCTGTGTGCCGCTCGGCACGAGTTCGGGTTTAGAGATCAAGTCCGTCAGGACGTTCCATGGTCCAATCCCCCGCCACCGCCTGCCAACAGGCAAGCGCTGCAAGCGCCGCCGTGTCGGAACGCAGCAACCGCGGTCCTAGACTTACAGACGTAACAAAGGAACTTTGCCGGAGCCGGTCAAGTTCATGATCGGCAAAACCCCCTTCTGGACCTATCAGCAATCCACAGGGGGTTCCCCCCTTGAAAGGCGGGTTTGAAAACACATCGGCGACGGGCGTTCCGGCGCCGGTCTCATCGCAGACGATCAGCGGCCGGTCCTGCGGCCAGGCTTCCAGCAATGCGTCGAAGCGCGCCGGCTCGCGGATTTCCGGGACACTCAGCCGGGCTGTCTGCTCGGCGGCCTCCATCGCGTTGGCCAGCAGCCGGTCGGTATTCACCCGGTCGACCTGTGTGTGTTTCGTGAAAACCGGCCAGAGGACAGAAGCACCGAGTTCGGTCGCCTTCTGGGCGGTAAAATCTATCCGGGCCCGTTTGATCGGCGCGAAAACCAGCCAGATATCCGGCTCGGCACGCTGCGGGCGGCGCTGTTCGACCAGCGACAACGAGGTCCAGCCCTTGCCGATACCGTCGATTCGCGCCGTCCACTCGCCATCACGTCCGTTGAACAGCGCAACATGGGCGCCGGGCGCCAGACGCAGAACATGCCTCAGATAATGCGTCTGACCGGTCTCAAGCCCGACCGTACCATCCGCGGCAAGGTCGGCAGTCACAAACAGACGGGTCTCGATCTTCTCACTCATCCGGCCTCGCCTTCAGCGGCCTCGCACTTAGACGGCAATCGGCTGCCACCGTCCGGTCATCGCACCCCGGTCCTTGCTCCAGAGTGCCGCCCGGTTTATGCAGAAGCCACCATGACCGCAAGCGATATTGCACGCAACGACTGGGTGGACCGGCTTCTGCCCCCGAGCGCACAGCCTTATGCGAGACTGATGCGGCTGGACCGGCCAATCGGCACCTGGTTGTTATTGCTGCCTTGTTGGTGGGGGCTTGCCCTCGGCTGGCAGGTGACGGGGCAGGCTCTGCCGCCACTGGATCTTCTCCGGCTTTATATACTGTTCAGTGTCGGCGCCGTGATCATGCGGGGGGCCGGTTGCACCATCAACGATCTCTGGGACCGGGATTTCGACGGCAGGGTTGCCCGCACCATGGACCGGCCGATCGCCAGCGGCGCGGTGTCGGTCCGTCAGGCATTTCTGTTCCTTGCCCTGCAGCTCGGCGCCGGGCTGCTGATCCTGCTGCAACTGAACCGGACCTGCTGGCTGCTCGGCGTTCTGGTGCTCGTGCTCGTCGTTACCTACCCGCTGTTCAAACGCATCACCTATTGGCCGCAATTCGTGCTCGGCCTGACCTTCAACTGGGGGGCGCTGATGGGCTGGGCGGCGGTGACCGGCAATATCGGCATTGCCAACAGCGTGCTTTATTGCGCGGGCATCGTCTGGACCCTCGGATACGACACGATCTACGCCCATCAGGACAAGGAAGACGACATTCTGATCGGCGTGAAATCCTCCGCCCTCGCCCTTGGCGCGCGGACCGTGCCGTTTCTCTGGGCCGTCTATCCGCTGACCCTGGCCGGGATCGCTGTGAGCGGCTGGCTGATCGGGCTTGGCTGGCCGTTCTATATCGGCCTTGCCGCCGCCGGCGCACAGCTGCTCTGGCAGATCCTCCGCATCGATATCGACGACCCAAAGGACTGCCTCGCGAAATTCAAATCCAACAGGTATTTCGGCTGGATCGTCACCGCGGCTCTCCTGGCCGGATGATCCCCGGCAGCACAAAGCTGATCACAGCGGAATTCATCCTCCGCAACACCGAAATCATCTCCCCGCCCCTGATCCCGGAGCTCACGCTGCATCTGGCCACGGAAGCGACGACGCTCTGGCAGGCAACCGAGACGGAGCTGGAGCAGCACGGTCTGCCGCCGCCCTATTGGGCCTTTCCCTGGGCAGGCGGGCAGGCGGTGGCGCGGTATGTCATCGACAATGCCCCGCTCGTCGCGGGAAAACGGGTCCTCGATGTCGGCGCCGGGTCCGGCATGGTCGGGCTGGCCGCGCTCTGGGCTTCGGCGGCGACCGTGATTTCCAATGATACCGACCCCGTGGCCGCCATCGCAATCGCCCTCAACGCGGAAACAAACGGGCTGCAGGCAGGGCTGACCATCGCGATCCGGGACATGCTGGACGAGCCGGTGATGGCCGAGGATGGCGGGCCGCTCTACGACACCGTGCTGGCCGGGGACATCTGCTACGAGCGGAGCATGTCCGACCGCATGCAGGCCTGGCTGCAACGTCATGCGGATGCGGGTGCGCTGGTACTGGTCGGCGATCCCGGACGGACCTATCAGCCAACCGGCGGTATCGCGCTCTGCGCGCACTACGACGTACCGGTCTCCCTTGAGATCGAGGATTCGGAGCTGCGGAGAACCGCCGTCTGGCGGCTGACAGGCACAGCCGAGGCTGCGGCTATCCCAGAACAACCCTGAAGCGCGGATCCTCGAACAGCATCGTGGTCTCGGACAACCGTTCCGTCAGATGCGCCCGGCGCGGCCCGTTCTCTTCGCCCAGCAGGGACAGGACCCACGCCTCCTCCTCAGGATGATCGCCGAACATGCTGTGCAGGAGCGCCAGTTTCGCCGCCTGGGGCAGACTTCTGAACCGTCGCCCCCTGGCCTCGATCTCGGCCAGCGCAACCGGCGCGCCATCCAGCGCCAGCGCACCGCATTTCGTAATATAGCAGCCGGCCCGCACCGCCGGACGGCCCTCGCCAAGATTGATCGTGTCCGGATCGAATGTTCCATAGACGTAACTGGCGCCGACATTCTCGGTCTCGTGCATCCGCTCCAGCTGCGCTTCCGTCAGCCAGGTGACGGCCACCCGGACCTCTGTTCCCGGACTGCCGTGGAGCGTGGCGGGCACCGATCCGTATCCAGCCAGATGCGCGCAATAGACCACGTCATAGCCCTGCATCCAGGCCCATGTGACCGGTATTGTGCGGTCATGCTCCGGGCCGAATTTCCGCGCCAGCTGTTCCGGCGCCCGGTTCGAGCCGACGGCAATCACCGGCTGTCGGCCACCGAGGTCAACTGAAAGGTCGAGAGGCACCACATCCCCTGCCCGGAACAGGAAATCATGTTCCGGCGCCGGATAGGGATAACCATATGCCCTGATCAGTCTCGGATCGGAATTTAGTGACGCCATAAGTCCCTACAAAAATTCTGCATAAGTTGAATATTATATTGCGTCACCATCAACAAAAATGACGTGACACCCTGCGGGAACAATACAGTTCATTTCAGTCTATTTCAAAAATTTGTTTTATTTTCATAACCTTAAATAATCACACATAAATAACGGTCAAATAATTGACTCTAATTTGAATCTAACGATCACATAATTTTAAACTCATGATATATATTCACAATCAAATTAGGTAATTCCTAATTCTTAAACAACGATCCTTGCTGCTGCATGGGAGCACAGCAAACAAAACCACCGGCACTTGACCGATGCTCGAAAGAAGACTGCGCGAACTTTTCGCACTTCACTTTGACACGCTTTGGCATGGTTTTGAGTCCCGGGAAACAAGCAGAAAGACCGGAAAGCCGGGTGGAGGGTGCCGCCTGTCTGACCCGCGGGGGAATTAAAAACAAGAACGGGGGAAAACAAAAAATGTCGACAATTGAAACGTCGGACGCACTGCCAGAGGCAAACGCAACCACATTACCGGCAAAAAAGCGCTCGGGACTTGGTGTCGGCGGAAAACTTTACCTTGCGATTGGTGGCATGTTCGCCATTACCACCGTCGCCGCCGGCGTCTCTTTCTGGGCTTTTGGCGACCTCAAGAACGCCATGGAAAATTTCGCCGGCAACGCCATTCCGGCCATCAAATCCTCCTTGCAACTGGCAGCAGAGAGCGCCGGGGCCGCAGCCAAGGCACCTGAAATCGTCACCGCACAAACGGAAGAGCAGCGCAGCGCCATCGAAGCGGAGATCGCGACCCTGCTGACCCATCTGGAAGATCGCGTTCGTGGCCTCTCGGCCCTGAACGACAATCAGAAACAGACGAATCTCGACCTGATCGCCACGTTCCGGAGCGGCATCGAAACCCTCGGTGCAAAGATGCAGGAGAAACAGGGAATCTCCACCCAGGTCAGCCGAAACGTCTCCAGTCTGATGACCATTCATCAAAGCTTCCTGGACGAGCTTGGCCCCTTGGTGAAAGAGGCAAACGGCACGCTCGTCATAAAGGGAGACGAGACAATTGAACGGGTCTCGGAGCTGGTCACGTCCCTGCTCCAGGGCGAGGTAAATGCCCTGCAGGCCGGTCTCCGTCTCAATGCCAGCCTGCGCGAAATCATGGGACTGATGGCACGTACGGCGGCAGCGACCGAGATGGAGGCAATACCGGTCCTCCAGGATCGCTTCAACGCAATCCTGCTCGATATCCTGACCTACGAGGACATGCTCCCCGACACCGAAGCCGCCACGGCCCTGACTGAATTCACCCAGGCGCTTCTCGAAATCGGAAACGGCGAGAATTCGATGTTCGCCATCAGGACAACCGAGCTCGACTTCAATCAATCTCTGACGTTCCAGCAGACCCTGACCCTGAAAGACAAGCGGCATGCGCTCGATACCAAACTTGCCGCTCTCGAAGAGACATTTGCCTCCAAGGTCGAACCTGTCGTCCAGGATGCCACCCGCAATCTCGCCATTGGCGGCCGCAACCTGAATGCAACGGTCAGCGACACGATCGACGATCTGGTGAACGGCGATGTCGCGCGCCTGCAGGCCATGCTGGAGCTTGCGGCCGAAGCCAATCTGATGGCCGGGCTGCTGAATTCCGGCGCCAGCGCTCCGGACGTTATCGCCCTCGGCGCCATCGCCGATCATTTCGAGGCCGAGAAAGCTTTGTTCGAGGAAGCCATCGCCCGGTTCCGTGACACCGTAATCTCGGAGAATGTTCCGGAGCTGGCGGCAAGGATCATGGCATTCGGTTCCGGAGATGGAAGCATTTTCGCCTTGCGCCGGGCCCAGCTTGAAATCGACAGCGCCGCGCTTCAGGCCCTCGACAACACCCGTTCGACGGCAGCCAGCATTCACAATGAAGTTCAGAATGTCGTCGCCGAGGCGGAAAAAGTATCCGCCGAAAGCGAGAGCAGCGCGCTCGCCCGGATCGAGCACAGCCAGAACCTTCTGTTCGCGATGGTCGCGATCAGCGCCGGGGTCGGTCTTCTGATCGGCTGGTTCCTTGTGTCCCGTCAGGTGGTGAGCCGGATCAACGGTCTGGCCGACACGATGGGCGTGATCGCGGATGGCGATCTGGACACGGATGTGGACACGTCCGGCGGGGACGAGATCACCACGATGGCCCGGACGGTGGAGATCTTCCGCGACAATGGCCGCGAGGTCGAGCGCCTGCGC
>TARA_R110002051_G_scaffold307885_1_pt1 | contig 10322 bp, 10 predicted proteins | sample TARA_R110002051 | Tara Oceans TARA_R110002051 (sample SAMEA4397023) | marine metagenome | biome: Polar Biome; feature: [MES] marine water layer (ENVO:01000295) within the mesopelagic zone...; material: water (ENVO:00002006), including particulate matter (ENVO:01000060) such... | reverse complement strand
ACTTAAAGACGGAAAGGTCAGCCTTCTTGGGAGTCCGTATCTTGTGTTTCCTTCTGAAGCAGACTAAACTTTTCTACCCGTTCCATCCAAGCGTCGGCAGCGCGTTTAAACTCATCGCCTTCTAAAACAAACTCTTGGTAAAGACAGTCCACTGAACACATCATAATGACGCCTTTCTCAATGTCTGTACCATACAGTTCATTGTGGGCCAAAGAATACGCAGCGAGCTGTTGGAAATACTCCCACACCCACTGTCTTCGTTTTGGTCGATTGGTTTGTTTAAAATCTATAATAGCTAGCTCATCATCGTGCACACCAATAACGTCTGTCTTACCCGCGTATTTATCGGGGTAGTATAAAGACACTTCACAGCCATAGACTTGTGAGATATTAGGAAACCCTTGGTCCATGATCGTACCTGCCATCTTCAACGCTCTTTTCTGCTCAGCGTTCTCAGGCTTGTATTCCCAAATCTCTCCATTGACAATCTGTTTTTCTAGAATGTCGTGCATATAGGTTCCTCTGGTCGCAGCTTCACTGCGGATACGTTCTGCTTCCTCTTCCCCTACTTTTTGTATCCACTTCTTTAGAAAGTCGCCTTCTTTAGTTCCAGATAGGATCGTTGTTACAGAAGGCAGTTTCTCTCCATTACAATCGTAGAACCTTGCCCCTTTCCTATCTTCACTAGAGAACACGTCATATTCGTATGGCGACTCATAGACTATTTTGTGCTTCACTGTTTAGGTACTTCTGAAAGCCTGCCTTCGTCCAAGTCTTTCTTTAAGCGTTTTACCGCGAAAGCAAAGACATTACTGGTTGGTCTCTCAGTTTTTTCACCAATTTCTGATGCTAAATCTACTATTGCTCTGCGTATTGCTACGCTTTTCCATTTTTTCGTATCCATTTTAACTCCTGTTAAAGTATTGAATTATACATTATATTTTAGGATATATCCTAGTTTTTATTCGCGACCATAGAGTCGCCCCAATTTTTTCCAACCTCGGCGTCAACCTTATTTGGAACGTCCAAAGAAACCGCTTCTTCCATGAGCTTGCAAATGTTCTCAACATCTTTTTCATCTTCAACCGAGAACACCAGTTCGTCGTGTACTTGCAGTAGCGGAGAGTGCCCCGCCGCAAAACAACGAACCATGGCTTGCTTAGTCATATCAGCAGCCGATCCTTGAATTAGTTTATTGAGCGCCTTATAAACAAACGCTCTTTTAATCTCCCCATTGTATTCATGCACGGCTTCTTTATATTTCATTGGTCTTCCCATGCCATACTTCAAAGGCTCCCACATATCAAAGTGACACCGCCTTCCTAAAATCGTTTTAATGTAGCCTTTTTGGTTCGCACTTCGCATTACTGAATCAGCTAATTGTCTAACAAAAGGAGCATAGGTATTAAACCTCTGTAGGATGCTTGACGCCTCTTCTACAGACACTCCAAGCTGATCTGATAACTTACCCTTACCCATGCCATACATGATCCCTAAACCGATTGTTTTAGCTGTCTTTCGATCAATACCTACAAGTGTTGCAACCTCTTGATGAAAGTCTGCGTCACCATTTCTGTAAGCATCGGCAACTGTTTCTGCTCCATCATAATGAGACCGACTTGCATAGTGTGTCAGTATCCTTGGCTCTTGTTGAGAAAAATCAGCTGAACACCATTTCTCTCCTTTCTCTGGTAAAAACAGAGAACGAATGAGCGGCCCAATTTCTTTGTTACGAGCAGGAACTTGCTGTAGGTTTGGATTGCTCATGGACAACCGACCAGTGACTGTGCCTCCTGTCTCTCCTTTAAGCTGCCTTATCTCGGCGTGTATCCTTCCGTTGTGCTCATGCTTTAGAATTGAATCAATAAAAGTGCTGTGTGTTTTGTTTATTTCTCTAGCCTCTCTTATTAACTGTGCTACTGGATGGGAATGGTTTTCTAAAAAGGCTTTGGTAAAACTAGGCAGCCCTGTAGGTGTTCTTAAATAAGAAAGCTTTAGTGCATCAAACACTTTAGACAAAGAATTAGCTGCCCAAAGCTGTACCTCTTGGACACCCGATTCTTTTTTGATCTTCTGTAAGGTGTTCTTCTCTCGAATAATAAGTTTCTTCTTTAATACCTCTGCTCTTTCGACATCAACTCGGACTCCTCTTTGTTTCATGTCTAATATAATAGGCAGCACGTTCATCTCTAGTTCAAAAATGTTCCAAAGATTCTGTTCTTCTAAAAGTATTTTAAAATGGTTCCAAAGTTTCAGTGTTAGTGCAGCATCTTGTTTAGCATAAGTTCCTACATAAGCGGACGGCAGTCTCCACATCTCTGCTTTTGGATCCAGTCCCCATTCTTCTGCTGCTTGTACTAGTTCTCCTTCTGTTTTACCTTCGTTGACATACTGTCTTCCTAAAGCATTAAGAGAGTACCAAAACTGGTTTTCATCAATTAAAGGGGCGACTACCATGGTATCAATAATTCTTCCTTGAACAGTGATGCCTTCGTTCTTTAACCAACCCACATCATAACCAGCGTTGTGAAAAACTTTGTCTTGCTTTTCAGAGACCACATCTTTTACAAAATCTAGTACACGCTTCTTGGGAAAATTAAACCCAGACTCGTGAGCAAAGGGGAAGTAATCAGCAAAGCCATCGCAAGCGATAGACACGCCAACAGCTTCTCCGTCTCCTCTAATGTATCCAGGGCCTAGTTCTTTTAACCTCGGATCTCTTGTCTCCAAGTCAATGGCTATTTCTTTTGCATTTTTTAGTTGTTGGGTAGGAAAAGCATCTGGTGGGGTCCACTCAGTAGGTGGTTTATAAACAAAACTCATATAATATACCTGTAGTAATCGTCTTGGGCTTTTACAAAATATAGGTTTTCTATGGTGCGAGTGACCGCGACATAGAACTGCCTGTGTAGCCCGTCTGGTTGTAATACTGAAGAGCGTTTTTGTGCTTTAGACAAGTCTAAATACACAGCCACATTCTCCGCTTCTCCGCCTTTTGCTTGATGAATGGTTGATATAACAATTCGCGGCTCTCCGTGTAAGTCTTCTTTCTTCTTTATTGCTTTTTCTATAAACGATCTTCTTTCTACATCTATGCTTTTATCAAATAGTTCTTTCCATGTTTTGTCTACGATCTCTTCTTTTAAACCATAGTTGTCTATGGCTTCTTGTAGCCTAATCCTCTTTCCTTGGTCAGGCTCTTTACCAATCTTACTAATAAAACCTCTCTTGACTCCTTGCTTTCCTAAGTGAAAGTACAAGTCGTCTAGTTCTCCTAAAGTAACCTCTTCTGTCTTAATTTTTTCCCAAGTGTCTATGGCGGACATCATACGAGCAGGAATATATCGGTAGTGGTTGTGAGCAAAAGGATAGCCATTATCAACCAAAAACTTTCTGATGTTGTATCCTTTAGAGGTGTCGGTAAGCATGTAGTCACAAGAAGCCATAATCAACCACTCTCCTTTGTCTAAAGGCAACGTTTCAACAGAGCTAACCTTATTGACTGTTCCTAGTTCTTTTCTTGGTTTATACTCTTTTGGCTCTCGACACAGAATCCTTTCTGAAATCTTTTGGGCAATTGGGTGAACACTACTAGGGATACGGTAAGACTGGTCTAGAACAATTTTTTCTCCTTCATATTCTACAAACCTTTGCGGCCTAGCACCGTTCCATTCATAAATAGCCTGGTCATCGTCTCCCGCTATAAAAGTTTTTTCAGTGAGTGCAGCTAGTTTGTCTACTAGTCTCCAATTTATTTCTGCCAAGTCTTGCGCCTCGTCCACAATTAAAAGGTCAAGCGGTGGAGCGGTTCCATCTTCTAAAAAGCTAACAATCATATCCGCAAAAGAATAGATTATCGGAGTTCTCGATAAACGAAACTCTTCCCAAGCCTCAGACAAGGGTTCCAATATATGACCAAACACACCTTTCCTTTGCTCATGGTCCAAGGACATTCTCTCCTCTTTTAAAGAACGGCAGTTTGTTTTTGAGCGCTCAATAATATCGAAGTAAGGATCTTGGACCACGGACCTAAGTGCTCTCACATTATCGGGATATTTCTTAGTGAGACTAAATTGGTACTCTTTTAAAAAATCAAAGATGTCTCTACCGTTTACAACCTGAGAAATTCCCATGTTTCTTTTACAAAAAGCATGGCTCGTACAGAAATAAGGCATCTCCTCAAATGTGAGACCAAACCTAGCGTGTGCCCTGTTTTTGCCCTCATTAGCGGCTTTGACTGAGAAAGATATAAAAGCAATTCTCTCTGGCGGGCCTCCTTTGTCTATGTGGTCTTCTATAATATTAAGAAGTGTTGTTGTCTTCCCTGTACCTGGAGGACCATAATATTTGGTTACTCCCATGGCGGTTCCTCCACGTTTGCTCTAAACTCTTCAAGAGAAATACTGTCATCGTCAATTTCTTTTACATCCATAACCCATACTTTTTTGTTGCCGACGGATTTATCTATCCATTTAGAGGAATTATTGGCTCCTATTTCTTTCAGCCGTGTAAAAACTTCTGCTTCTTTTATGGTTCGCATCTTCTTAAACTCTTGTATAAAAACAACAACATCTCTTCCAGTGAACCACCACTCCTTTATCTCTTCGTCTTCGTGTCTGTAGACACCGCTAGAAACAATAGCTAGTCTTGAAGTAGACTCTGAGAGCCTGCAAAACTCTATAATAGCTTCTTTTAACACACCCTTCTTAGTCATGTCTGAAGGAACCTCTACAATTTGCACATCTTGCAGCCAACCGTTTAGTTGTGAAACCCAATCTACTTTTTTCTTATCGGGAGGGCAGATGTTTAAAACCTCCATACACTTTTGTTGGTATAAAGAAAAGTTGTGTAGTTGTTTAGTTTCTAAAACTATGGTTTGTCCATCTACATCTAAGTGCCAAAGAGGAGGATCGGTCATGTACTTTCTAAGTCCACCGTAAATGGGCTCTCTTTGAGAGGATTCAATGCCGTGTCTTTTAGTAATGCAGATACCGCTCTGACAAAAACTAGATAGTGGGGCTTTACTGCATTGGTATCTGTACTCTGTTTTCTCCAGGCTTTGTATGATTGTATTAAGTTCACTATGAGAAAGAGCTTTTGTGCAAGCAGTCTTGTTGACCTCCTGCAGTTTGTCTTTCCACTCTTCTCCTTCTGGGAAAGCTTTTCTTAATAAAACACCATAGTTTAATAAAGCGTTGTTTCGCATTCCTTCGGGAACGCCATTTAGTTTCATGTGGACCAAACAAGGCGGGGCTTCGTCCCACAAGCCATCGCCGTTCAGTTCCTTCTTTCTACTTTTACGAACAGGAATAAACTCCTCTAAGTCTGCTTCTGTGATGGCCCTTCTTTTAACTATTCTAATAAACTCTTCTATTCCTGCCGCCTCTCCTTTAGCGTTCAACGCGTATCTTGTCGTGTCCTCTCCTGAGAAGTAGGGCATGTTAAGCCAGTTCCCTGTTTGCTTTTCTTTAGGCAGTTGTTTAGACCACTCGTATTGCTTAGGAAATATCTCGTCTCCTGTTCTCCCCATGGAAGCGGCTATATCCTCTAGTTTGCTTTGTATTTTGTAGGCGGCTATAGGTTCTTTAGTAAATAAGAAAAGATGTACGCCTCCTGATTTCGTCATGCAAGGCACTAAGGGCAGTTGCATCTCTTTGATTGTTTTTAAAATTTTCTTGGTATCAATGGGGTATTCATCAATATCTATACACCCCCAAGAACAGGTTTCTTCGTCTGTTAATGGAACAACCCCTAAAGATAAATTACCTGCTATATGGTTCTTCCATAATTCTATGGTCAAAGGCTCGTGTAGTGTCTTGGCTCTGCCTTCTTTTTTAATTCCTTTGGTTGTGTTTTTTTGCTTCCCAGTTATTTCGTAAATGCCATGGGCTCTTTTCAAGCCTGAGAAAATCTGCATTAATTTTTCCGCTGTTTTTTCCACATGATTCCTTCATAAAAATGAAACACTCCCTTAGTTCCTCACAGAAAAAAGGGAGTGCCGTCTACTTAGTCTTCCCAATCTTCTTTTTTAGATTGTTCCAACACAGGTGTCTTACTAGTAGAGTTGGACAATTGGTCCATTCCACCTTGTGAGACAAACTTACTGAACTCTTCTGCTTCTGCAAAAAGGTCCTTTTCACTATCGTCAAGCATACGCTCCTGTGTGACATTGTAGCTATACCATGTACCACGATCATTAGACTCGACTTGCGTGGCTAAACGATACCAATGAGAGTATGCAGGAGGAGTAAACATCCCCTTGGCTCCCTTCAGTTTCGTACCTTGGATCATAGTGTTCCAAGCACGCGAGTGTTTTAGTTGCGATCCTGTCATGTTGATAACGCACTTTTGTGGTACCTCATCAATAAGCGCGTAGCCATAGTGGTTGGCTGTTACTGTCAGTTGGGTTTCCCCGCCTGGAGTAATCAGTCTTCCTTGGCCGTCGCGTGTGCATCGGTTCAAAAGATCCGAGTCGGAAGGATGCACGGCTTTAATGCCTCCACCTTTTTCACGCAATCCCCACTCTACTAGAGTTTTGGAATAGTATGATGGTAGAAACAGAAGGCCTTCTTCGCCAGAAATGACGTAGTTGCTTCCGTTGTAATACAGGTCTCCTTCTTCCGCGTCTGAGTTAAAGTCACTGGAGGTTTTTTGTCTTTGTGGAGACAAAGCCTGTACTATACTCAATCGTGGTGTCCGCAGATCATCTGCACTTACATCTCCGAATCCTTTTTCTTCGATGCCTTCAAATAGGGATGTTATAGATGTCCCATTACCTTTTTTCGTTGCCATATTTTTAGTTCCTCTTTATTCGTTCAACGGTTTATTTTTGTGCGCTTGCCTGTGTATACAGAGAATTTCTTCTGTGTGTCAACATCAAACGATGAGTTACCCGATTCGATCATTTCTTTTACAAATGCTCGAAGGGTGCTTGGATGAACTGCTTCCTTAGTTTGAGGTAGATACCCCTCTTTAGTAAGCAATTCCGCCAATCTGGTAGCGTCCGCGTCTTCACCTTGGCTAAACGAGACGGTAAGGGTGTTTTTTATAATATCACCGTGTCCGTTATCTCTTAGCCAATCGTGAGCCAAACCTAAGTTTTTTGCTGTGATGCGTGCGCTGTAAAATGGATCTGCTGATATTCGTGAGCCGTCGCTGAGTCTTAGATCAGCAACACCTAGTTCAGCTAATTTATCTGGGATGGCTTGTTCGGAGAGCTGCTTTTGCTGGTCTTTCAGTTTTCTCAGACGCTCTTCCGTGTTTCCTATCTCCCCTTCTACGACAAGTAGGTCGTTTACCAACCGACTCAAGTTTTTTATGGATGATTCGTCCATATTTTCTACTGCCTTCTTTATACTTTCTTCAAAAAGTCCTTCTATCTTCATCTTCATTTTTAACCTCTTTTTATTGGTATTACGTTACTCTTTTGTCTTTCTTTTTTCGTCGGTATGTTTATCTCAAACTCAGGTACGAAAGAGATAGTGTTATCGTCATTTACTTCTATCACTTCAATTCTTTCGTTTGGTTTTTCTAGTTCGTAATAGATATATCTTAAAGTCTTGTCTAAAGTAGTAAAAGGGCCTAATGATCTTCCTGTGTCTTTTTCTGGATCAAAATTAATAAACCATCGGTTCGTTCTGTCTCGGTTTATTTCTACTTTTCTAATCTTTCTTCGTTTTTCGTTCATTGCTTGACTAATAGTATAGGATGAATATAATGATTGCAAGAAATATATTAACAAATAACGAGTATTATGAAAACAATGGATATAAGAACGTATAACTATAAAACAGAGCCCTACGAACATCAACTTGAGACTTTAGCCAGGAGTGCACATAAAAATCTCTTTGCTCTCTTCCTAGAAATGGGCCTAGGCAAGTCCAAAATTCTTCTCGACAATACTGCAATGCTGTTTGAACAGGGAGAAATATCTGGACTCTTAATTGTATCACCAAAAGGCAATTTAAGAAACTGGGATGTGCATGAGATTAGCAAACACTTGCCAGATCGCATAGAGAGAAACGTTCTAGTATGGCAGCCCAATCACACCCAACAATGGACCAAGGACTATGAGCGCATGGTTAAAGAGGACAGTGAAGGGGCGCTAAACATTTTCCTAGTCAATGTCGAAGCTTTTGCAACTCCCAAGGCGTGTAAATTTGTAGAAGAATTTTTGGTAACTCACGATGCGATGATGGCAATTGATGAATCCACTACGATAAAGAATCCGAAAGCTAAGAGAACCAAGCATTTAATTAAGTTGGCTCCGTTGGCTGACTACAGAAGAATACTTACAGGGTTTCCTATCACTAAAGCGCCCCTAGATTTATACAGCCAGTGTTATTTTTTATCCCCTAATCTATTGGGCTTTTCTAGTTATTATGCGTTTAGTGCAAGGTATGCGATCACCCAAGCAAGAAGGATGGGCTCACACTCCTTTCAACAGATTGTAGGGTTTCAGAAACTTTCAGAACTGCAAGAATCCATTAAAGACTTCTCCATTAGAAAGAGAAAAGAGGAGTGTTTGGACCTTCCAGAGAAGGTTTATGTTAAACGATATGTAGAATTGACTGCTGAGCAGAAACAAGCCTACGGCACAATGAAACAAAAGGCTTTGATGGTCTTAAACGAAGAGGTCTTCTCTACCATGAACGCTTTGACACAGATTATGCGACTGCAACAAGTGGTTGCGGGCAGCTTGCGAAATGAAGAAGGGGAGACAATACTATTAAAAAACAACCGTGTCCGTACTGTTCTTGATCTATTAGAGGAAACATCGGGGAAGGTTGTTATCTTTGCTGTTTTTCAAACGGATATACAAGAATTAGAAAGAGCGATTGCTGAGAAGTTCGGTAAAAAATCTGTTGCCTCTTATTATGGTAAGACGCCACAAAACGATAGGCAGAAAACAATTGATATGTTTCAAGATCCCGATAGCGAGCTCAGATATTTTGTCTCTAATCCACAAACAGGAGGCCGTGGCATCACACTGACAGAGGCTAGTACCATGATCTATTACTCAAACTCTTATGACCTGGAACTCAGAGTGCAATCAGAAGACCGTATTCATAGAATAGGGCAAGATAAAAGCTGTACTTATATAGATCTAGTGTCTAAAAACACGGTGGACGAGAAAATCTTGCAGAATCTTTTGAGTAAGGTAAAGATTAGTAATGAGGTTCTTGGGGAAATACGCAACTGGTTTAAATGAGGTATACTGAATTATGTCTTTTAAAAAATATTTAAAGCATCCTTCTACTCAAACATCAGTGGACAAAATTGTTGCGGACATCTATCCAATACTACAACAGCACTTTGAAGAAGAAGACATTTCTCCTTGGGAACTAGCGACTGCCTTGGTTGTCCTGCTTTCTTCAGTAGCCTCCTCCACGGACTTGGACAAAGACACAATGGTGCAGCTAGCTACCTTTATAATGGAAACATCACCAGACGAAGGACTTTTTTCAGCCAAGCATTAGGTGTATTATGGCTAGATGAATAAAGAACGAAGACTAGCAATGGAACGAAGAAGGGCGGCGCCGCCTCCCGTATATAGTGCAGAGAACCCTGACACTAGTTTATCTTCCGCTTTTACACACGCGTTTGATCAACCCTTAGAAAACATGGCAACCACTTTCCAAGCCCTTGGTATGAAGGAGTGGGAAACTTTTATGCGTGATTTGATTGAGGAACCAGAGCACTACGAAGCAGCAGCGGGGAGATTTATAAACGCCCAAGACAAAGGCTTTAAATGGGAGTATTTTCCAAGAGCAGTATTTGAGCAAGCGGGACAGATTGCTGGGAGTATAGCGACTAGAGTTGTAGGCGGGGCGCTTGGAGGAGCTGCAACAGCGAACCCTATGGGAGCCGCAGTCGGCGCTTTATTAGGTCCCGCCTTATTTGAAGCCGTACAGATTGCAGGTCCTGTTGCTATGGAGAGAGCAAGCAGAGCCGATCCACCAAGAGCAGAGCCGAATTGGGAAGATTGGTCGGGGGCACTTGGTACAGCGGCAGCTAGTGGTGTACTCAACGCCATAGGTATTAAAAATGTGGGTGTGTTGAACAACATTGGTAAAGGCGCTCTTAAACAAGCGGGGAAAAACATTGTCAAGGGAACAGTGACAGAAGGTGTAACTGAAGGGCTGCAAGGTCTAACAGAACAGGTCGGTGGTACAGCGAGAACGGCCCAAGGACTAGAAATAGATCCCAAAGCAGCGGTTGGTGAAGGCTTATTGGGCGCTGGTGCAGGTGGAACCACACAGGTTGGGACAGAAATAGTCCAAGACGCACGGACCAGGGACATGCAAGAAGGGTTCTTTGAT
>TARA_R110002051_G_scaffold129900_6_pt1 | contig 10322 bp, 7 predicted proteins | sample TARA_R110002051 | Tara Oceans TARA_R110002051 (sample SAMEA4397023) | marine metagenome | biome: Polar Biome; feature: [MES] marine water layer (ENVO:01000295) within the mesopelagic zone...; material: water (ENVO:00002006), including particulate matter (ENVO:01000060) such as...... | reverse complement strand
GATTCTACTAAAATTAAACTTACTGACAAAGACACGCTACTTGTATCCAATAATTTAAAGTTGGACACTCTCGAAAATCAGTTGAATTTTGATTTTAAAATTCTGCCTAATCAAAGCTATAAAATTGAACTTTTACCCGGGGCAATTACAGATTTTTTTGATAACACGAATGATACCGTAGTATATAATCTAAGAACAAAAAGCGTTGCAGATTATGGCAATCTTAGTATAGAACTAAATGGCAGTAACATCAAATACCCGATCATCGTTCAACTTACTAATGAAAAGGGGGACTTACAGAGGGAAATTTATGCTAACCAACCGCAAACCTACACGTTCAATAATTTAAACCCTGGCAAGTATATGGCTAGAGTCATATTTGATTCCAATAAAAATAGAAAATGGGATACTGGTAATTTTTTAAAGAAAATTCAACCAGAAAAGATAAGTTATTACCCGAACTTAATAGAGTTGCGAGCCAATTGGGAAAAAATAGAAACTTTTAATCTAATAGATTAAATTGGTCTCGGTCTTTTAAAAATGTAAGTTTATTTCGCAGTTTTTCAATCTCATTTTTAGTTACCTCAACGATTAATATTTCTTCTTTTTTAGAAAGAGCTATTTCGTTACCGAGCGGAGAGTACATACTGGTATGACCAGGATATTCATGCCCTTCATTATCTTCTCCTATTCTATTGACTCCAATACAAAATACCATATTTTCAATGGCACGTGCTTTCAAAAGTGCGTCCCAAGCATTTATTCTTGGAGCCGGCCAATTTGCTGAATAAAGCAAAATATCAATATTCTCGGTATTTCTACTCCAAACTGGAAACCGGAGATCATAACAAATCAATGGACAAAAATTAAAGCCTTTATAGGCCACCACCAGCCTTTTTTTACCAGATCGATATTTTTTATGCTCCCCTGCTAGTGTGAACGTATGTCTTTTATCATATGTTGAGATTTCGCCATCAGGTTTTACAAAAAAAAGACGATTAAAATAAGTCTCTTTTTCATAATAAACTATACTACCAATAATTGCACTATTTTTTCTAGCAGCTATTTCTATCATCCAACTTAAGGTGATAGAACCTTCTTCAATTGGTATATTTTGTGGCGACATAGTAAAACCAGTACTAAACATTTCTGGCAAAACAATAACATCAATATCATCTTCAATTTGTTCAATTTTGTCATTGAACATTGATCTATTGGCAATTGGATCTTCCCAATATAAAACAGATTGAACCAGAGCTATTTTTAAAATGTTATTCTCATGTTTCATATTGTGTCTTATTCAAGTAAATCAATAAAAGCATTTAAGCCTTGGGTTTTGGCATGATCTAAAGCAGTATTTCCTCTATTATCTTTTATTGTTTTATCAGCGCCATTTGCTATCAATAACTTAGCAATCTCAAAACGATTAAACTGAGCAGCATAGATCAGGCATGTTGCACCCATGGCATTTCTCTCGTTCAATTGTGCTTTTTTCTCAATTAACAGTTTAGCTATATCTGTAAATCCTTTAAAACATACACCCATTAAGGCCGTATTACCAGAGGCATCAACGGCGTCTATTTTAGCTCCTTTATCTAATAGTAAAGTCGCTATCTCCATTTCGTCATAATACGTAGCCAGAATCAATGGTGTAGACCCTCGAGCATCTTTACTGTTAATTAACACCGGGTTCTTTTCTAACATAGATTTAACCTCGTTTAAATCGCCCTCTCTAATTGCTTTAAAAAAGAATTCGTTCATAGTTGTAATTATTATTAAACCTCATGAATCTGTAAAAATACCGGCAAGAATTTAAATTAACGCATTTTCTTACTTACTAAGTATTTTTTTCCTATCATATGAGAAATATGTACCTTTAATTTATAAACAGAACCATATTGAAAACATTAGCCACTGATTTTCTCTTAAAGGAGTCTCCAAATGCAATTGCTATAGTGGACACTAAGTTAAACTTTATTAACTACTCAAACCAATGGCAAAGCGATTTTACACCAAACAAAATAGACATAATTGGTAAGCATCTTTTTGATGTCATTGCAGAAATGCCAATTTTATTCAATAATGCAATCCAAGTAGGATTATCTGACAAGGAAAACATCAATGCTGGGCAAAAATTCATTTTACCAAGCGGAAAAGTACAGTGGTTGAAATGGAAGATTTCTCCAATTAGAAACGATATTAATATTTTAGAAGGATTAGTTATTTACTTAGAAGATATTACTGCTGATAAAAGAGAGCTTGAACTACTACAAACGGCAGAAACTGTAGCAAGAATAGGAGGTTGGGAGGTTGACCTACAAAAAAATTCGCTTTATTGGACTAAAACCACCAAGGATATTCATGAGGTGCCACAAGATTTTATACCTGATTTAGCACAGGGTATTAATTTTTATAAAGAAGGTATTCACAGAGATAAAATAACCGAATTGGTCAGTGCTGCAATTGAAGAAGGTAAGCCTTGGGACACAGAATTAATTATTATTACAGCAAAAGGAAACGAAATTTGGGTAAGGGCCAAAGGTGAAGTTGAAGCGGTAAATGATAAACCAATTCGAATTATTGGAACTTTTCAAGATATTGATGAAAGAAAAAAAGTTGAATTAGCACATGAGGAAATTTCTGAACGTTTAAAAATTGCCACACAAACCGTCCAAATAGGTATTTGGGAGTATGATCTTACAAAGAATGAGTTAGTTTGGGATAGTGCGATGTATAAAATCTTTGGCATTGATAAAAATCAATTTTCAGGAGTTTTTGAGGCATGGAAATCTACCATACACCCCGATGACAAAGAAAAAGCCATAAAAGCCACAAACGATGCCATTTTAGGATTAAAAGATTTTGATGAAGAATTTAGAATCCTATTAAAAAATGGGGAAGTAAAATATATAAAAGGCCTTTCTAAAACCATAAGAAATTCAAAGGGCACAGCTATTAAGATGACTGGGGCCAATTGGGACATTACCGAATTGCGAAGTACCGAACTTAGATTGAAAAAAAGTAAAGAGTTGTTCGCTGAAACTTTCGATAGTGCTTCAATTGGTATGGCTATTGTCAGCCCAGATTTTAGATGGCTAAAAGTAAATAAAAGCATGTCTAATAGTTTAGGGTATTCGGAAAAAGAGTTATTAGAAATGAAGACCACAGATATCACGCATCCTGATGATTTAGACAAAAGTGCTGCCCACCATGAACATGCATATAAAGGCTTAAAAAAACCCTATCAAATAGAAAAAAGATATTTTCATAAAGATGGCCATTTAGTTCATGTTATTCTTGGTGTTACAATGGTAAAAGATATAAATGGAAACCCTAGCCATACCATAGCTCAATTTCTAGATATTACCGATAGAATTGAAGATAAAAAGAAACTTGAGACGTTAGTGGAAGTTACAAAAAGTCAAAATGAGAGTCTTATGAACTTTGCCCATATCGTTTCTCATAATCTACGATCACATTCGACCAACATGACAATGCTTGCAAAATTTTTGTTACAAGAAGAAGACGAAAAAGAACTGAAAAATATTAATCAAATGATTTCCGATGCTGCCGAAAGCTTATCTGAAACCATTACACATTTAAATGATGTTGTTCAGGTTAAAACAGGAGGTTTAGAGAACCTTCAAAGTACCAGCGTATTAAATACTATTGAGCACATTAAAAAGAGTATAGGTGGTTTATTAGAAGAACAAGATGCCATTATAAAAATTGATGTAAATAAATCACATTTTGTAAATGTGGTTCCTGCTTATTTAGAAAGTATATTCTTAAATATTTTAACCAATGCATTAAAATATAGTTCTATTGACCGTACACCGATAATTGAAATAAAATCGGAGCTTAAAAAAGAAACTGTACTTATTATATTTAAAGATAATGGGCAAGGAATCGATTTAAAACGACATGGCGATAAAATATTTGGTATGTACAAAACATTCCATAATCATAAAGATGCGAGAGGTATCGGTTTATTCATCACAAAAAATCAAATAGAAGCAATGAGTGGTAGTATTAAAATAGAAAGTGTTGTAGACCAAGGCACCACCATTTTCATAGAACTAAATAAAATTTAACATGAAGAAAGTACAAGTATGCTGTATTATTGATGACGACCCCATTTTCATATACGGTACCAAAAGAATAATGAAAGAAGTTGATTTTGCAGAAAATATTATTGTTTATAATAACGGCCAAGAGGCAGTAGACGGGTTTAAAGAAATCATTAATGAGGGAGGTCTTTTACCTGAAGTGATATTTTTAGATCTAAATATGCCCATCATGAATGGATGGGAATTTTTAGATGAATATGAAAATTGCCGCTACGAGATATCAAAAAAAACAATTATATACATTATTAGTTCTTCTGTTGACCCTAGAGATTTGGAACGAGTTAAGCACTATAACCAAGTTAAATCTTACATTTTAAAACCAATTACACCAGATGACCTATGTAAAATTTTAGGCTCGCAAACAGTATAACTTATTTTGCTATTTCTTTAATGCAGCATTAAATAATTTAGTTCAATACCTTAAAAAGTTTTGAATTAAATTATGTTTTTGTTAATAAAAGTTGTAGCAAATTATACCATTAATAACCTTCACACCCTACTATTTCCCTATCTTCGCCCTTTGATTTTACCTTTTAACAAACTTAAATCACAGAAAGATTTAATTAATAATTTATCACAAATGAGCAAATATCATAGCTGTTGTATCATTGATGATGACGAGTTTTTTTCTATAAGCAGTAAAAGAGTTTTAAAACAATTTGACTTTTCTGAGAACATTTTTTATTATACAGGTGGTCAAGAAGCGCTTGATGGTTTAATTGGCCTAGTAGTCGAAAATATACCATTGCCCACTATAATTTTTCTTGATTTAAATATGCCCAGAAGAGATGGATGGTCGTTTCTAGAGGAATTTCAAGACCTGCCTAAAGATAAAATAGCACATGTTCAAATTTACATTACCAGTTCTTTTATAAGCCCAGAGCTTATGGAGAAGTCGAAAAATTACAGTTTGGTAAAAGATTATATCGTTAAGCCCTTAACGGAAAATGCTGTAAAAAAAATAATTGATTCGCAAGAATTGGAGTAGTTCTATCTTATACCGGGTGTATAGTCGAAAGGAGCATTTTGTGGTTTATCTATAGTACCATTATTACCAGTATCGTTATATATAAACCATTCACTTTCAGTAAAAACCGAATTTCCTGATATCACCTCTATTATTCTTACTGCTTTCCCATCTTCAAATTCATGGTTTGTATTGCTACCATCTTCTCCTATAACGCCAAATATATCTATAACAGTTCCGAAAGGGTCTATTAAAGCAATATTATCATCACCATTAGAATCTGCCGGTGAATTTGTGCCCGCTGAAATTGTTGGCAAAAACCCATATACATTTTCAAATTCTAAAGCATTTGGTGAAATTACTATAAGTCCGTTTGCGTCAATGCTGTAGTCGGATAAATCAATAGTTGAGCTAACCTCGCTACTTGTATTCGTATATCGAACTAAGTCCCATCCTTTTAACGATAAAGATTCATTAGAAGAATTATATAATTCTAAAAACCTTGCTCCGGAATTATTATCGGGGTCAGCAATTTCAGAGATAAAAACAGAGGTCGACGTAAATTCATCAATCAATTCTTCACAACGTTCAAAATTAAAATCTAAATCATCAACCGTTCTAATGATTAATTGAAACTCATTTTTATCCATCGTTAAAACACCAGTTGCCACACCCATTTTATCTGGAATAATTTGAGCTTGAAAATCAGAATAGCCACTATTTATAAGTATCAATTCATTGTCTTCGCAATCAACTAAAGTTCTTTGTGTCTCTTCTTTTTCAACTGCAAAAGATTGACCTATTTCATCTTCTTTAAACTCAATATTATCTATACGCACAAGCGTATTCACCATACTTTTGTTTAACTCCAAAATAGAGACCGACTTTGGCAATATTTTTTCTACTGTATCACAAGACAATAAAATATGATCAAAAACGACGCTGTTAGGCAACCTACCTACACTACGATTGCCGAAAGAGGTAAATACGCCTCCTATTTTAAATAAACCGTTCGACTGACCTAAATACAGCCCTTTTATTTTTATAAAAACTGACCGGCCAATATCAAAAAATAAATGTGAATCTCTTAATTCCAATTCTATCTGCAAACCCTCTGTAGGATTACTCGATGCGTCTTGAAAATGAAGTACATTGAAAAAATTACCTGACTTGTCAGAAGAAACAACATATCCTTTAATAACCCAATCTTCTTGAACTTGAACAGTCTCGCCAGCGTATAAATTTTTTAGTTCTGATATACTTACAATACTGAAATCTTCATCAGAACAAACTAATTCAGGTTCATCAAAGTCTCTATTTTTTACACATGCGTTAAACACTAGCATAATGCTTAAAACATAGATTTTAAATAAATAATTGTTTTTAAAAATCATCTTTATCATATCAAATTTAGAAACTAAATGCCATATTTAAAAAGTAGGTTCTACCGAAACCATACCAATATTTTGGAGCAAAAGATGGGTTGCCACTAAAATTATCTTGCTTCAATTGACCATAATTTCCATTTCTACTTTGTTCATACCCACCAGTTCTAAAGGTGGTATCAAAGACATTGTTGACACTTGCGAAGACACTAAAATATTTCCCCTTCTTTAACCAAGACTTACCTCCAACTAGGTTTAATAAATAGAAATTATCTAACCTATTTTGTTTTAAAAGCTTTTGAACATTTTCATTAGTAGCATCTGGGAATCTTTGTCCCGTTTCTGGATCTATTAAAAAACTTTTAGTTCTGGTTATTGTTGAAATATTTGCATAATTATTGGCTAAATAATTAGCAGTCATGCTTACCCACCAATATTTTGGGTCTCTATATTCAATACCTACAGCAATTGCTTTTTGTGGCCCTTGAGCCAATTTATATCCTTTAATAGCAGACTGGCCCAAGAACTTTGAGCCAGAAACGTCAATTAAATCTTCACTAGCCCCAGCAGTATCAAAGTTAATTGTTACAAAAGGGTCACTAGCATATAGATACTTCGAAACCGATGTTACTAAAGATAATTTTACCGCGCTTGATAATTGATACTCTAAACCTAGTTCTGTTCCTAAATGCAACTTATCTAAATCGGTTAACACCTCTTGCACAAAATCTGAACCTATACCAGAATCAACGAAAAAAAAATTAACATCTGTACCATCTTGAAATCGCGTATAGAAACCTGTTAGTCTACCGGTAAGTTTTGGCATTCTAAGAAAATAATTTAAATCTATACTAGTAATTTTTTCACTTTGCAAATTAGGCACTACCGTATTATTCTCCCTTGGATTTATAAAGACATTTTGAAGCAACGGCGCCTTATTTATAAAGGCTGTATTAGCAGTAGCCCAATGTCTTCCTGTAATATTATAAGTTAACCCAGATTTGCCCGACCAATTTGAAAATTGTATTGGTTCGCTTTCTCCAAGGGAAGTATCCGGAAAGCGGTCATTTTGAAACAATCCATTTCTTTGATAATCTACTTTGCTGTATTTACCAGATATAAATGCATTTACTTTATCATAGTTTAAATTTAGTTGGGCATACATGTCCGTCATATTCCCTTCAAAATTATACTTGTAATTAAAATTATCGCCATTCTGTTTATTAACATTTCCAACAACATCGTTGAGTGTTTCAGAAAATGTGTCGATATCTCTGTGATATTGAGCACCAATCAAATCATCGATTATAGCATAATTTTCAGACGTTAAATGTTTATAGGTTAGTCCAAAATCAACCCTTAAATGACTATTAATATCAATGTTGGCATTTACCCTAGCTGTAAACTGATTATCTTTTGTTGTATCATCATACAAAACATATGCGGCTTCACCTTCTTGGCCTAAACTGGTATTAGCCTTAAATATATTGTCCCAATTCATTTGCGGATTTTGAATAAAACCTTCCTCAGCCAAAACCGCACTTTCAAAATTTGCCCCAATTGGACTATTCAAATAAAAACTCGGCAAATATCTATAGTAGGTAGGGTCAGGATTTGGAGCATTAAAATAACCCAACCTACTTCTTTTATAGATACCAGTTTGGTAAGCCAAGCCTGCCTTTATCACTAATCCGTTAGATTCATGATTATAATTCAATAAAAATAGTGGTTCCCGTATATTTCGCTCTCTAGAATTTCGAATTTTACCGTTTTGAAACCCCCAATATGGATTGTATCTATTTCCTTGAATTTTATACACTTCTTCGGTGATTGCAGAAGAACGACCTCTTCTGTTCGAGGCTACGATAGCAGTTGCAGATAGTGTATTTTGCTCATTTAGTAGATATTCAAAAGAGCTATATAGAGAGTATGAATCATATAAAGTTCCAGCGATGTAACCTTCCCTAGCCCATCTTCTAGAAGCCGAAAGTATATAGGCATATTTATCCTTTTTAAGTCCAGAATTGTATGTTGCCATAAGCCTACCACTATATGTTCTGTTCGATACAGATGATGATAGCCTAGTGCCAGGTCGTAATCCTGATGGACGTAAATCTATATTTGTATTTCCAAGAATACCACCAAAAGAGAAATCTGAAGCACTTAACCCATTAGCATATTGTTGATTTCTGATCACATCATTTAACCCTCCCCAATTATTCCATTGCGGTCTACCATCATACATTTTGTTCATGGGCATTCCGTTTAGATATACCTCTCCATATTGTGAATCATATCCTCTTACCCTAAAAAATGCTTGTCCGAAATCAAAAGCAGCTCTATTAAGAAAAATGTCTTTCGTAGATTGAAGCAATGCCAATGCATTTGAATTAACCTCATCATCAAGCAACTCATCGTCAGTAATGTTTACCAAATTAATAGTTTTCTCAAAAATTATATCACGCTCTAAATGTATTGTTCCTAAGTCTAAATTAACACCATCAAGAAAAATAGGTATTCGCTTGGTAACATAATCTTGTGCAGTAATATTTAAAATAAATTGTCCTTTCTTTGAAGTAGTTATGCTAAACTCTCCCATATCATTGGTGCCAATTGAAAAGACGCTTCCCTCAACCATTACTACTGCATTAGTAATTTTCTCACCATTGGTCGTCTCTTCAATAACTCCTGCAATAGTAGAATTGACCTGAGATTGTAGGATGCTAATTTTAAAAACAACTAATAAAAACAGTAAATGTTTTATCATTTAAAAGCTCACCGTATTGTTAATAAGCCATTAAGATACATTTTAAGAAATAATTAACGCGAAAATTCCGTATACTAGCTAATAATTAAGACATAATGCCCTCGATGAAGCTATTTCTATTCTATTTCTTACTTATCTCTCAAATAAGTTTATTTGCACAAGAGGCCGCTACTTATCAAATTAGAACCGTTGCCTTTTATAATTTGGAAAATCTTTTTGACACGAAAAATGATACATTAATTTTTGACGACGACCGGACGCCAACAGGGAAAGATCACTGGACGGAAGAACGCTACAAAGAAAAAATTACTCAGATGTCTAAAGTAATTTCTGAAATTGGTTCTACAGAAAACAAAACAGCTCCGGATTTAATTGGTGTTTGTGAAGTTGAAAACATAAGGGTCTTACATGATTTGGTTCACCATGATAATTTATCACAAACCAATTATGGAATTATACATTTCGATTCGCCGGATGAACGCGGTATTGATGTAGCGCTGTTATATAAAAAAGATGCTTTTATTCCTGTAAATTTTAATAGTCATCGACTTTTGCTTTTCGATTTAGCTGGAAAACGCAACTACACTAGAGATCAGCTTATCGTTGAAGGATTATTAGATAACGAAAAGATATATTTTCTAGTAAATCACTGGCCTTCTAGAAGTGGCGGTGAGGCCAGAAGCAGACCATATAGACTAGAGGCCGCTAAACTTAACAAACGCATTATAGACTCTGTAAGAAGGCAAGATATCAATGCTAAGATAATTAGTATGGGCGATTTTAATGATGACCCAATAGACCCTAGTTTTAAAAAAATACTAAACGTGCAGAAAAACTATAAGAATCTAGATTCACTTAGTCTCTATGGCCCTATGGAAAAACTTTTTAGAAAAGGTAAAGGTTCTTTGGCATATAGAGATAAATGGAACCTTTTTGACCAATTATATATGACCTCTAGCCTTTTAGATATGCAAAAACAAACGTATAGTTATTGGAAAGTAGGCATTTTCACACCCAGCTATTTAATGGATCCGAAAGGAAAATATAAAGGCTACCCATTACGAACCTATGCG
>TARA_R110002051_G_scaffold291684_1_pt1 | contig 10324 bp, 9 predicted proteins | sample TARA_R110002051 | Tara Oceans TARA_R110002051 (sample SAMEA4397023) | marine metagenome | biome: Polar Biome; feature: [MES] marine water layer (ENVO:01000295) within the mesopelagic zone...; material: water (ENVO:00002006), including particulate matter (ENVO:01000060) such as...... | reverse complement strand
TCATCAATCTTAGATTTATGTCTTCCTATTCCAATGATTTAAAAAACTGAATTTCAACTAAAGAGCCTGTTATATACTTTATAACACTTTGTTAAGAGAGTAGTATAAAGAGAAAGATGGGGATTAAGCAAGTTAATTATTCCCCAAGTTAACACTTGAAAAAGTCAAACCAAACGCATGAAATACCTTGTAGTAGGGTTAGGAAATATTGGCCCAGAGTACGAATTGACCCGACATAATGTTGGCTTTCTAATATTAGACAGACTGGCTGATGAAAATAAACTAAGCTGGGAAAGTGATCGGCTAGCCTTCACCTGTCTGCTAAAACACAAAGGCCGTCAAATCCATTTGATCAAACCTACCACTTATATGAACCTAAGTGGAAAAGCTGTTAACTACTGGATGAAAGCTTTAAAAATTCCAAAAGAGAATGTGCTTGTGGTGGTCGACGATTTAGCACTTCCATTTGGTAAACTTCGGTTGAAGCCCAAAGGCTCAAGTGCTGGCCATAACGGATTGAAGAACATTGAAGAACTGACAGGAGGGCAGAATTATTCTCGACTTAGGTTTGGAATTGGTGACGATTTCCCAAAAGGAAGACAGATAGATTATGTATTGGGAAAATGGTCACAAGAAGAAATTGACACCTTACCTATCTATATGGACAAAGCCATCGAAGTGATCACAGCTTTCAGCACTATTGGCCTAGAAAAAACCATGAACCTTTATAATAAATAAGAAGATGAAGAACATTAATCTGGGTATTCAAATCGTACCAAAAAGTAAAACACTTGACAGCTATCAATTGGTGGACAAAGCCATAGCAGTCATTGCCGCTTCAGGGGTGCCTTACGAAGTCACACCATTTGAGACTGTCATGGAAGGTCCTGAAACTAAATTGATGGCAATAGCAAAGGAAGCCCAAGAAGCTGTTCTAAATGCTGGTGCTGAAGAAGTATTGGTTTACTATCGCATGCAAATACGTAAAGGAAAGGATGTAAGCATGGAGGAAAAAACACTCCCTCACAAGCATTGATCCCCGTCTAAAATCACTCCTAGGTAATAAAAAAAGCCTTTCATAAAGAAAGGCTTTTTTTAAGTTTTACTTGGTCCAATAATCCACTACGGTCACATCCTCTAAATGAGGACTTAAAACCTCCACAAAGGCTTTGTGTGCAGGGTGAGGCAAATAAATTTCTCTATCTTCTTCACTTTCAAAAGTAACAAAAAAGCAATGCGTCAAACCCTTGTTAAGCCCTTCGGGACTATTGTTCGTTCCCCACTCAAAATCTTTAATCTCTGGGATTTTTCCCTGTAGGGCAATAAAAGCGTCCTCAACTCCCTTAATATCTGTTGGACTTGCTTCCTCTTTAAAGGAAAATAAGACCACATGTCTTAACAAAGGCTTGTCAGCGCTTACAGTTTCTTTCATCTCTTTGGGTTCTTCTTTGGTTTCTTTAATTTCTTTAGGCTGGCAGCCAGCAACTAACAATAACACTACTGCAATTGAAAATAAACGTTTCATAGCGAGCTTTAGGGTTTAAGTGATTCCTCTTTCTAACCGTAAAGTAAAAGAAAAATAATAAAAAAGGGTGCTTGACACCAAATTAAGTTGAAATATAGACTAACCAATATTGGTTTTTAGCATAAATGGCACATATTAATGGAATTAAAATATTGAACCAAGACCTTAAAAAGTGTCATATATTAGAATTTTCTAAATAAGAAGAGTATAATTTAAATTAAATCATTTACATTTAACTTAATTAAGACCGTAGAATGAGTATTGCAATTATCAGAGTATAAGACTAGGCCTATAGAGATAATAAAACCTTTGGAATTTAACCTAAACTGTAATTTACTTTGATACAATTGTTTAACTTTCTACAAATGCCTTTGTGTATTTGAGCATTGGCAAAAGGTTTTGTGATTGATAAACCTAAGTCTTTTACGAATGTTCCGAGAAAAAAATCATTTTTATGTGTAAAATAGGGCTTACTTTTATAGTAGATGATGATCCACTATATAATTTTGGTACAAAAAAAATAATGGAAATAACTTCGTTTACCAATCAAGCTCTATTTTTTTCAAACGGAGAAGAGGCATGGGAAGATTTTCATCACAGAATCGCAACAAACAGGCCTTTGCCAGACGTAATCCTTACGGATATCAATATGCCCTTGATGAATGGCTGGGAACTATTGGATAAAATTGGCAGTGTTTCCTACGATCATCCCATAAAAATCTTCGTGATTTCTTCTTCCATTAATCAAGAAGAAATGGACAAAGCCAAAAAATACCATTATGTCAGTGATTATATTGTAAAACCACTAACACTGGATAAAGTAAAAAAACTTAAAGCCAAAATCCTAGAAGGACAGTATTGATTAAACTGTAGCTTGGTCCATTGCCATTTATTATTGGTGGCTCTTTCACAAACCATTGGTATTGATCGTCTAACTTTTCATTTGGGAAAGTTTTATAGATTATTCATTCAACCTTGCTTTTTTCATCGCCTTGTAAACTTCCTCCATAATATTCGTACGTAAATTTAATTTATAGATGTTTCTATTTTCCCTTGTAGGGTGAACTCTATTTGAGAGGAATACATAAACGATTTTATTTTCCGGATCAATCCAGGTATATGTCCCTGTAAAACCAGAATGGCCAAAACTTTGCTCAGAGGTACTTGCCGCTGCATTGCCATTAGGATCTCCCGGCTTGTTCTGTCTGTCAAATCCCATTCCTCTGTAATTCCCCTCTTCACAATACACGCATTTGGAATATTCCTTCACCACGCCTGAGGCAATTAACTGCTCCCCTGCATACAAGCCATCGTAAAGATAAAGGTGCATCAACTTGGCCAGGTCATTGGAAGTACCAAATAAACCTGCATGTCCACTGACTCCACCCAACATGGCCGCACCTTCATCATGGACCGTGCCATGTAAAAGTTGCTTCCGGAAGGCAGAATCATATTCTGTGGGAACTATTCGATCCATTTCAAAATTTAAATAAGGATTAAACGTGAGTGTTCCGGCCCCTAATGGCTTGTAAAGGTTTTCTTCAAGATAAGTATAAAATTCCTCCCCTGTAATCTCCTCCACTACCTTAGGCGCAAGAATAAATGACAAGTCACTATAAACATATCCCGGCTCAGCATTCAGAGGAGAGGAAAGTATCTCCTTATAAATTTTCCTGTCATATTTGCGATGTATAAACAACTTATCGGCTACTTTGATAGGAAAACGTCTGGAAGAATCCACCTTCATGGTATACCATTTGAACTTCCCGCTTTTTCTAACCGTGGACATCCAAAAAGGAATCCATGAACGCAGCCTTGCCTGGTGGGTTAAAATATCCCGGTAGACCAAATTCTCCTTATTGGTCCCTCTGGCTGCTTTCAAGTAATGGCCCAATGTCTGGTTTTCATCAAACTTGCCCTCTCCTTTTAAATGCATAAAAGCTGCCAAAGAGGTGCTGATTTTGGTAATGGATGCCAGGTCATACATATCATCCACCCTTACCTCTTGTAAAGAATCATAGGTATGGTAACCAAAAGCTTTGTGGTAAAATACTTTGCCATCCTTTGCCATTAACACCTGACCTCCAGGAATGGCCTTCATTTTGATGGCCATCCGCATCATGGAATCTATTCCATCTAAATCCATAGAAGCCATGCCCACCCCTTCCGGCAAGGTATAAGCCATTCTTATTCCTCCTTCAAGTTTCAATCCGTCCCCTCTGTTAAAGGCATGGTTTATGGTCACAGGCAATTTCCCGCTTGCACCAATCCCTCCAAAGATCATTTGCGCTGTTAGGTCTTGGGTCAAGGGAGTTTCCTGGTAGGCGGCTATGACTCCAGCGGCATTCTCCAAGCCTTGAATTTTCCCCAAACTATAAACATTACCAAAAACACTAACAATCACCGTATGCTTTTCAATAAGTGATCTCAGTAAAGTTACCATCTCAGGACTGATGCCAAAATCATTTCTCCCTTCTCTAATTCCCAAACCATGGATTCCTACCAGAATCACCTGATGATTAGAAAGGCTTTCATTCAATGCATTTATATCTTCTATACTTCCCTCTTTAGGAAAAATAAAATGATCCATAGGACTGTACCTATCAAGGTAATGCTGAAATTCAGTCCTTTGGTTTGCCCCTATGGACAAGCTTGCAATCTTTGTTTTTCCTAGCCCCTTGAGGGGTAACACATTCTCCTCGTTACGAAGCAGGGTTAGTGAAGCCTTTGTTAACTTCTCAGCTAAAAAATTGGCTTCTGAATTGTTTAAATCTGCGATTAAATGCTCCGTTTCAACCGGTTCCCATTTATCCAGACCAAGCCATGCTTTGGCTTTTAAAACTTTGAGCACTCTTTTGTCTATTTCTTCCTGACTAATTTCCCCTCGTCCAAGCGCTGCTTTTATTTCTGTAATTGCGGCAGGAACGTTCATGGTGTTTAACAACATGTCATTGCCTGCTACCAATGCTTTGGCATCCACTTTCCCCGGAGGGTAATATTTTGCCACAGCCTGCATATTAAGAGCATCAGTGAAAATAAGCCCCTTATAGCCCATCTCATTTTTCAATAAGTCTGTAACGATGGGTTTGGACAAACTGGAAGGACTGTTTTCTGCACTATCAAGAACCGGTATCTCCATATGGGCGACCATTATACTTCCCAATCCCTGGTCCATCAATTTTTGAAAAGGATACAATTCTAAATCTTTTAGGCGTCTTTTAGAAAAGTTAAGCACGGGAAGCCCATAATGCGAATCAACATTGGTATCTCCATGACCGGGAAAATGCTTGGCAGAAGCCAGAACTCCATTGTCTTGCATGCCTTTCATATAGGCCAGGGATTTGCTAGTCACATTTTCTTTTTCCTCACCAAAGGAGCGAAAACCAATCACTGGATTATTGGCATTGTTATTCACATCCACTACTGGGGCAAAATTCACATTAATCCCAGCCCTTTTGGCTTGCCTTGCCACCTCTGCGCCCATATCATAAATAAGCTTTTCGTCATCTACTCCACCTAAAGCCATCTGATAAGGGAAACGCACAGTGCTGTCCAACCTCATTTTCAGCCCCCACTCCCCATCAAGGCTTATCATTAATGGCACTTTAGAAAGTTGTTGAAATTGATTGATCATATGCGCTTGACGAACTGGGCCTCCCTGAAAAAAGATAATTCCTCCCACTCCATATTTCTCCACCAATCCTGCAATGGAATCTACATGTACCTTGTCCTTATTGGAGTAAGCAGGAATCATGATCAACTGCGCAATGCGTTCCTCTGGAGTCATTGTAGACAAAACCGAATCCGCCCAATGATCGTATTTCCCATCCAAAAATGGAGGTGCTTGCGCAAAGAGCGAAATATTATTAAGCGCTAGCAAAAGCAAAGTCAGCAATCCCATTTTTGCTAAATCAAGTAACGAATGGTTGGGGCTCCTCCTACCTAAAGCATTTCTGGTACTCTTAAAATTATCGGTCATACTTTCAAACTAATCAATTTCGGTTGAAAGATACCACTTTTGTGGCTTCTCATTAAAATGATTTAAAGAAAATGCCTATCATTGGGTATAAAAATTCTATTTTAAAAAGAGAACCATGAGTCCATTGCTCGTTTTTGGTGTGATCGCCATCTATTTTGCACTATTGTTATTGATTAGTTACCTCACATCACTGAAATCTGACAGCCAAACTTTTTATACAGGAAACAGAGAATCACCCTGGTTTTTAGTGGCATTTGGCATGGTAGGAGCCGCCTTATCAGGGGTTACTTTTATATCAGTTCCCGGCGAAGTAGGCAATACCCAATGGGCCTACCTGCAATTTGTGATGGGCAATATGGTGGGCTACGCTGTTATTGGATTGGTGCTAATACCACTGTTTTACAAGTTGCATTTAATTTCTATTTATGAATACCTGAAAACCAGGTTTGGACCCAAGGCCTATGTTTCCGGTGCAAGCATTTTTCTTATTTCTCAAACCATTGGTGCTTCGTTTAGGCTTTTTCTTGCCGCTACTGTTCTACAAATAGCATTTTTCGATGCCTTTGGCATTCCTTTTTACGGTTCTATACTGACCACCATGGTCTTGATCTGGCTCTACACTTACAAAAGCGGTATCAAAACCATCGTATGGACAGACACATTGCAAACCCTCTTTTTGCTTTTGGCAGTCCTCATTACCATAGTCGTAATCGGAAATCAACTTGGAGTGAGTGGTGGTGAATTGCTTGCTATAGTTAATAAAAGCGACCTTTCTTCCATTTTCGTTTGGGAAGGCAATACAAGTCAGAATTTCTTTAAAATGTTTGCAGGAGGTATTTTCATTACCATTGCGATGAATGGGCTGGACCAAAACATCATGCAGAAGAACCTAACCTGTCGCAATCAAAAAGACGCGCAGAAAAATATCTTATGGTTCTCCATTACCTTTTTCTTATCCAATCTTTTATTTCTGGGTTTGGGTGTACTGCTTTACCATTATGCTGAAATAAACGGCATAGCTATACCCAAAGCGACCGACGAGTTATTTCCTTACTTAGCCCTGAATCACTTTGGAACCTTGACAGGCGTAGTTTTCTTACTAGGGATTACGGCTGCGGCCTTTTCAAGTGCCGACTCCGCTTTGACAGCCTTGACTACCTCTTTCTGCATAGATATAGTCAAATTACCCGAGCGAAAAAACATCAATCAGGATAAAACCAGACGATGGATACATATTGGCTTTACTTTCCTGGTGTTTTTAACCATTGTGGTATTCAATGAGGTGAATGACAGAAGTGTGGTAAGTGCGGTATTTAAAGCTGCAGGATTTACCTATGGTCCTTTGCTTGGCCTATTTGCCTTTGGACTGAGCAATAAAATGGCCGTTAGAGACAAGTTTGTCCCTTATATTTGTCTTTTAAGCCCTTTCCTCTCTTTTATACTCGACTGGAATTCCGCCGACTGGTTCAATGGTTTTCAATTTGGCTTTGAAATATTACTCGTAAATGCGGCTATCACCTACATCGGCTTACTCCTTTCAAGCAAAGGAGCTACATCAGCGTAAAAGAGTAAAAGGCAACATAAATAAGGCAAATATCATAGAAAGGGTGAGGGTTACCCCAAATCCAAGCAAACGGAAAGGCAATAATATCAACCAAATTAGCGGGTAGAGCAATAAAACAATTATGGCAAGGGGCCAGCAAAGCACCAACAAAATGGCCCAAAGTATCATTCCGGTAAATATTCTCATGGATAAAATTGAATCTTTGAAAAGAATAAAGACCAATTAAGTGCCAAAAACCAAATAAGGCCTTGAACATCAATTCAAGGCCCTTAATACATTAAAGATGCTTTTCTTGCTACGGTTCCGTACAGAATTGTGTCCGAAAATGTACGGAAAAGTACTTTCTTTTCACTTGAAATTATTGCGTCCTTTTACCAGTCTTTTTTCCAGATCGGCCCTCCTTTGTATACCTCTCCCACAGGATACCTTGGGGAAGGAATCACCATCGTCTCCATTAGCCTATCGATTTTTTTCACCAGTTCAGGATGATCATTGGCCAAGTTATGCTGTTCGGAAATATCCCTAGCTAGGTCATAGATTTCTATTACTTGGCCCTTCCCTCTTCTGATTCCTTTCCAATTTCCAATCCTAACAGCCTGATCATACCTTTGTCGGGTATGTCCAAAATCCCAGTAGAGCACACGGTTATTTTCAGTAAGGACTTTCCCTTTCAAGGCATCAACTACAGAGATACCATCGATATTTTCAGGTATAGGCGCATTGGCCAAACCGGCAAAGGTGGGCAACATGTCCTGAAAGCCAATCAGCGCATCAGATTGTTGACCTGCAGGAATGACGCCTGGCCATGAGGCGATAAAAGGAACCCTTATTCCTCCCTCGTACATGTCCCGCTTGTACCCTTTTAATTGTCCATTGGTTTTGAATCCTTTCCATGTATTGCTATGTCCTCCATTGTCTGAAGTGAAAATAATTAGGGTGTTTTCTCTAATCCCTAATTCATCTATGAGTTTAACGATTTTGCCCACATCTTTATCAAGACGGTAAATCATGGCTGCATATTTTTTAGCTGCTTCGGGCCAGTCTTTGTCCGTATAAGGATAAGTGGAAGGGACCGTAACACCGTGTTCATCCTCTTCGAGGGCTGAAAAATGAGGAAGGGTATAGGCCGAATAGAAAAAGAAAGGGTTCTTACTATTTTCACGGATAAAGTTTAAAGTGGCATTCGTGAGAACATCATGGCTGTAATTGTTTCTTAGGATGGGATTATCCGGCAATAGAATCTTTCTTTCGTCATGATCCAGGTAACTGGGGTAATAATAATGGGCATGGTCCTGATTTAAATATCCTATCCAGGTATCAAAACCCATATTGGTGGCTCGGCCTTCCGTTTGGGCATCCCCCAAAGACCACTTCCCTACTCCTCCTGTTCTATATCCTGCCTCCTTTAACACCTGAGCCAAGGTGACATCTCCCTCATTTAAATAATTGGGATAATGCGGCACATTGTCTCTGGCCACTGTATGCCCATTGTGCAAGCCGGTCATAAGTACAGATCTGGAGGAGGTACAAACTGGCCCACCGGCATAAGCTTGACTAAACATCATGCCCTCATTGGCCAAGGCATCTATATTTGGTGTTTGGATCAATTGCTGACCATAAGCACCTAAATCACCATATCCCAAATCATCGGCCATGATAAAAATAATGTTAGGCTTATCTCCATTATTGATTTGCTGTGCGGTAACAGTTTGGAAGCCTATCAATAAAATCAATAGTCCCAACCCCATGATATTCTTTAGTAAATGCATCAGTTTTAATCTATTAAAAGAATAGTTTTATTTCCACCCTCAATACCTCAACGGGTTTCACTGCTAGTTCAAAGACAATATACCAATTCAGCTTGGATCATTGGAGGAGCGATTGTCTAATTCTCTCCGCTAATTTTATTAACCAATTGAAACACGGTATCCTTTAATACCCATAAAACCATAATGTTCCCCCTCTCAAAGCATTAAAACTTAAAAAAAATGGGGGTTTTTAAATCTAACCTCAACAAAATCAATTTTCTCTACGTCTTGGGTAAAACGAAAGATAAAAGCCATGAAAAACCCATTTACACTACTACCTATAGCCCTAATTTTTATTGTTTCCTGTGTGGAAGATCCTCTACTTTCTGCTTCCGACACAGGTCCTTTGCCTGTTGGCTCATGGAGCAATGTCTCCTATAATGAAACTGGGATGACTTTGGAAAAAGTAAATAAATTGCAGGACAACACTTATGGCTATCGTTTTCTTGGTGATGGCACTTTTATTCACCGTGCCAACAGCGGCTTTTGTGGCACTCCTCCTATTGTCACAAGTGATTTTGAAGGCAGCTGGACCAAAGACGGTGACATTCTAAATATTCAAGGTACTTTCTGGGGTGGAGAAACAGTAGAGGAATGGCAAATAATCTCTTCCGACAATAATGTCCTGACCATCAAAGTGCTTAAGAATGAACTAAAGATGGAGGAGTAAATTCCTAATAGGTAGTTCTAACAGGCAGGCTATTGGTTAGGTCTATATTTATTTTAGATCGAATTATTAATGAAAGTTACCCTGAAGCAGAACAACTCAATGCTGATTTAAATGAACGTTTTAAAAATTACACTCCCTCTTTTCAGTTAATTTTTAACCCGAATTATGCAATAGACCTTCTATTACATAATCCGGGTTCAACTCAGGATTTAAGAATTACAACTATTATTTTTTGGATCCCCACCCTCTACCATTGCTATGATTAGCTATTGGTAGAATATTTTTTTTAGGGTATATTCAAGCCTTGTTTTCTTCCTTATCATAATTTATGTCGGGAATTTACAAACAAACCATTTTTAATATTGAATTGATCTTAAAAGTCAAGAACCTAAGCCCCCCATGAAAACACAACTGCAGCCAATAAAGGTATTGTTTACAATTTGTTCCTTATTTTTCTCTCTTGTTTTCGTGGCGCACGCGCAAAAAGATGGGCTAATTCACATTTGGCCTGGCAAAGTACCAGGAGAGACGGCCGCCAAACAGCCTGCAGTAGTCACAGACAACAATAGTGGTGGAGTTACTCGGCTGACAGATGTCACCGATCCTACTTTAAAGGTATTCTTACCAGATGAAAATGTGAATAATGGAGCAGCCGTTATTGTTTGTCCTGGAGGAGGTTATAAAATCTTGGCCATCGATAAGGAAGGATATGAAGTGGCCGAATGGTTGAATACCTTGGGTTACACTGCCTTTGTACTGGAATACCGAGTACCGCAAA
>TARA_R110002051_G_scaffold308719_2_pt1 | contig 10330 bp, 14 predicted proteins | sample TARA_R110002051 | Tara Oceans TARA_R110002051 (sample SAMEA4397023) | marine metagenome | biome: Polar Biome; feature: [MES] marine water layer (ENVO:01000295) within the mesopelagic zone...; material: water (ENVO:00002006), including particulate matter (ENVO:01000060) such... | reverse complement strand
CGAAATCGCCGAATCCATGTTCGGATCGAGCCGCTCGACGCTCGAGAGCTGCACGAGGGTGAGCCCGATAATGGCGATATGGCCGACGACCGATACGGTGGTCCCGATCCGCATGGACTATTGCCCCGAGCTGTCGGCAGTCGGCTGCTGCGTGATCAATCCGATGCGCGAATATCCGGCCGACGAAAGCGTGCCCATGACATCCATCACGGTGCCGTAGCTGGCAGAGGTGTCGCCCCGCACATAGATCCGGTCTTCAGTCGATTCCGCGAGCGCGGAAACGGCGTCCACCAGCGCGGAAGACACCACCGGCTCGTCATCGACAAAAATCTCACCCTCGGGGGTAACCGAAACCATGATCGGGGTGCGCGGCGTCTGCAACTCGCCCGCCGATGACTGCGGCAGATCGACCGCGACCCCCGCCGTCATCATCGGAGCGGCGACCATGAACACGATGAGCAGCACCAGCACCACGTCCACAAAGGGCGTGACGTTGATTTCGCTCATCATGGCCCTGCGCTGGCCGCGACGGCGGCGGCGTCCGCCCCCGCTTCCGCCTGCAACACCCATGCCCATTATTTGCGGCTCCGCGCTTCGAGCTGGCGGCCCAGAATGGCCGCGAATTCATCGGCAAAGCCTTCAAGCCGGCCAACCAGCTTGTTGGCATCGCCCGAGAGCTTGTTGTAGGCGATAACCGCCGGAATGGCCGCCACAAGGCCGATGGCCGTGGCAAAAAGCGCTTCGGCGATGGGGCCGGCGACAACGCCAAGGCTGGCGCTTTGCGAGGCCGCAATGGACGAAAAGGCGTTCATGATGCCCCAGACGGTGCCGAACAAGCCGATGAACGGGGCCGCCGAGCCCACGGTCGCCAGAAACGAGAGCCGGCTTTCAAGCTGTTCGCTTTCGCGCGCGATGGCCACGTCGAGCACTTTGTCGAGCCGCGCCTGCACGCCGAGATAGCTCGAGGCGTTCTGTTCGTGGCTGCGCTTCCATTCCTTCATCGCTGCAACGAACACCGCCGCCAGCCCGCTGGTGGGGCGCTGGGAGAGCGTCTGATAGAGCTCTTCGAGCGACTGGCCCGACCAGAAGGTCTTTTCGAACTGGTTCATGTCCGACCGCACGCGGGTGAATTTGAGCGATTTGTCGATGATGATGGCCCAGCACCAGATCGACGCGGCCAGAAGGCCGAGCATCACCAGCTTGACGACGATGTCGGCCATCAGAAACAGGCCGATGGGCGAAAAATCGGTGTGCGCCGCCGCGCTGCCCACTGCGTCCATAGCTTCCATTATGAGTGTTCCTCGGAGAAAAAACCTTGCCGATGGGTGCCCCGCCGCCAGCAACACCCGATGCAATCGCGGTCAAATTTGTCAAAATTAACGCCGCGTGCAGAAAAGTGGTCCCACTTTTCGTCGTCAAAGCGACGCAGGTTGAATTTCGACAAATGCCCGCGACCGGGTCACCGCGACGCAGCAGGGCCGCTTGCCCCATTTATGGTCAAGGAAAGGTTAAGAAGCGCTCAACGCCGATCAAGTAAGGCGCGAAGGGCTGCTGGCAGGCGGACCGGCCGCCCCGCGGCGTTGAGCAAAACCGCCTGGACCTGCGCCCGACAGATGATTTCTGCGTCGCGCTTCATCGATTGCGCCAGAGCAAACCGCGCCCCGCCGGCCGCGGCCATTTCCGTTGTGACCTCGAGCAGATCGTCGATACGGGCGGGTCTGTCGTAGGAAATGGTCATTTCCCGCACCGCGAAGGCGAGGCCCTCGGCGATCAATTGAGAGTGATGGATGCCATGGGCGCGCAAAAATTCGGTCCGTGCCCGCTCGAAAAATTTCAAATACGCGGCGTGATAGACATTGGTGGAAAAATCGGTGTCCTCGAAATAGACGCGTACCGGGAACCGGTGGATGCCATCGGCCCCGATTTCGCCGCCAAAAACGCTCACTCCCCGCTCTCCTCCTCGAACAGGCTCGCCTGCAGGCCAGCAAAGCCCTGCGGGACGGCATAGCCCATGTGCTGGAACGAGAGTGCCGTCATCATCCGTCCACGCGGGGTGCGCTGGATGAACCCCTGCTGGATGAGATAGGGCTCGACGATTTCCTCGATGGCATCGCGCGGTTCGGACAGTGCGGCCGAAATGGTTTCGATGCCGACCGGCCCGCCGCCATAAAATTCGGCAATTGTCGTAAGATAGCGCCGGTCGAGCTGATCGAGCCCCCTGGCATCAACATCGAGCCGCAACAGCGCCTTGTCGGCGACCTTGCGGTTGATCTCGGCCGCGCCCTCGACAAGCGCGAAATCGGTGACCCGGCGCAACAGACGCCCCGCAATGCGCGGCGTGCCGCGCGAGCGGCGGGCGACTTCAAGCGCACCATCCGATGTCATGGCCATGCCCATCAGCCGCGCGCCGCGCTCGACGATCTGGACCAGTTCCTCGGGCGTGTAAAAATTCAATCGCACCGGAATGCCGAACCGGTCGCGCAAAGGGGTGGTCAAGAGACCGGCCCGGGTCGTTGCGCCCACAAGGGTGAACTTGGCCAGATCGATGCGCACCGAGCGCGCCGCCGGGCCCTCTCCGATGATCAGATCGAGCTGGAAATCCTCCATCGCCGGATAGAGAATTTCCTCGACCGCCGGGCTGAGACGGTGGATTTCGTCGATGAACAAGACGTCGCGCTCTTCGAGATTGGTCAAAAGCGCGGCCAGATCCCCCGCCTTGGCGATGACCGGACCGGACGTGGCGCGAAAGCCTACGCCAAGCTCGCGCGAAATGATCTGGGCGAGCGTGGTCTTGCCCAACCCTGGCGGGCCGACGAACAACACATGATCGAGCGCCGCCTGCCGCTGCTTTGCGGCTTCGATGAACACCTGCAGATTGGCGCGCGCCGCCTCCTGCCCGATAAACTCGGAAAAACCCGAGGGGCGCAGGGAAACATCGAGACTGTCGTCGCGGCCTTCAGCGGCATTGGTGAGATCGGTCATATTGGTTTGCTATTGCCCCCGGCGCCCGATTGCAACGGACCTCACGAACTCAATTCCCGCAAGCCCAGCCGGATGAGCTTTTCGGTGGGCGTGTCCTCGCCCTCTTTGGCCACGACCCGCGCCAGCGCGCTTGAGGCCTGCGCCTGTCCGTAGCCCAGATTGACCAGTGCCGAGACGGCATCCGACACATTGCCCGTGGCGAGCCCTTCGCCCAAAGCGGTCTGCAGGCCCATCGCTCCTGCATCGATCGCGACCCCGGCGGGAACCTTGCCCTTGAGCTCGGACACGATGCGCTGGGCCAGCTTGGGGCCGACCCCGGATGCGCGACCCACCATGGCCTTGTCCTGGAGCGCGACGGCCGAGGAAAGATCGGATGGCGATAGGATCGACAAAATGCCCAGCGCGACGCGTGAGCCAACGCCCTGAACGGTCATCAACAATTTGAACCAGTTCTTTTCGCCCTCGGTGGCAAAACCGTAAAGCCGGATCATGTCCTCGCGCACGATCATTTCGATAAACAGCACGGCCGCTTCGCCCACCCGGGGCAGCGCCTGCAGGGTGCGGCCCGAGCAATGGGCTTCGTAACACACGCCATTGACGTCGATCAGCGCGGTGTCATCGCCGAGCGTTTCGATGATGCCCTTGAGTTTGCCGATCATGCGCTCTTTGCCAGTTTGCGGTGTTGACGATGGTGGGCATGGCAAATGGCGATTGCCAGGGCATCAGCCGCGTCGGCCGATTTGAAATTGGCGGCGGGCATCAGGGTCTTGACCATCAATTCGATCTGCTTTTTTTCCGCGTGCCCGGTCCCGACCACCGATTTCTTGACCAGGTTGGCCGAATATTCACCCACCGGAAGCCCCATTGAAGCTGGAGTCATGACCGCAATGCCGCGCGCCTGTCCGAGCAGCAGCGTGGAACGCGCACCGGCATTGACAAAGGTTTCCTCCACGGCGGCCTCGGCCGGGTGATGTTCGGCGATCAACCGCATCAGCCCTTCGTGGAGATGGACGAGGCGCAGGGAAAGCTCCTGGTCGACGGCCGGCGTCAGAACCCCGCAGGCGATAAACCGCAGACGGTTTCCCTCAGCCTCGATGATGCCCCAGCCGGTGCGCCGCAGCCCCGGATCGATCCCCATGATTCGCACGATATTCAACATCCCCCAATTTAGCCCGTTCCCATCAGCCTACCAAGCGCAAAGTGAACAAACCAAAAACATCCTCATCTTATCCCCCGACTTCACAATATCCGGCGCGGCTCCAATTTTCCCGTTCCCGGCAAGATTGTGTTCACCCCTTACCCGCTAGGTTGCCCCCGGACGCAAATACTTTCGGTACATATCCATGGCACGAGAATTCAGACTGCCTCGGCAGGCCTGGGCGGGCATCATTGGACGTACGCTCGGTCACATGGCGGTCGCCGTCGTGATTTCAGTGGTGATTTCCTACATCATTCTCGAAGTGTTCTCCCAGGGCATCGGCCAAATCGGTCTGATCGTTGCCATCATCGCCCCGCTCGCGCTGGGCGGTCCGATGGTTTTCTACATGTCTGTCCGTCAGTTCGAACTGCAGATGGCCTATGACAGGCTCGAGGCGGCAGCGGCGCGCGACAGCCTCACCAATTGCCTCAATCATGGCGCCTTCGTCGATGCGGTCAGCCTTGCTCTGGCCGACGAGCAGGCCGGCGGCGGCACGCTGCTTGTCATCGACGCCGATCACTTCAAATCGATCAACGACCGTTACGGCCATGCCAGTGGAGATACCGCGCTCAAGCTCATCGTCGCCGCCATCCGCTCCTCGGTGGGGTCCCTCGATATCATCGGCCGGCTCGGCGGCGAGGAATTCGGCGTCTTTCTTCCAGCATCCAATGCCGAACAGGCCCAGCGCACCGCCGAGACCATTCGCCAATCGGTCCAGATGATCGAATTCGATGCGGCAGGCACCAAGGCCTGCGTCCTGTCGGTGAGCATAGGCGGCACCGTTGCCGCCGAACCGGTCGATTTTGGCGTCATCTTCAAAAGCGCCGACGAACAGCTTTACAAGGTCAAGGAATCCGGACGCAACGGCGTCAGCCTCGTGGTGCTGCTGCCCCGCCCCACAGCGACCATGGCGATCAAAGAGCCGACCGGGCTGGTCTATCGCGGGCAGGAAGTCAAACGCATCGCATGAAAAAGGCGGCCGTCAGGGCCGCCTCTCAATACAGCATTTGCGCCGGTCAGGCCGAAAGCTTGGCCATGTCCTCGTCGCTCATCTCGAAATTGGCATAGACGTTCTGGACGTCGTCGTCGTCGTCGAGATTGTCGATCATGCGCATCAGGCTCGCACCCTTGTCGGCATCGACCGGCGTATTGGTCTGCGGCTTGAACACGGCCTTGACGCTTTCGGCCTCCCCCAGAGCCGCTTCGAGCGCTGTGGAAACCTCACCGATATCTTCAAAGGCGCAATAGATCGTGTGGCCCTCTTCGTCGGACTGCACGTCCTCGGCCCCGGCCTCGATGGCCGCTTCCATGACCGTATCGGCATCACCGGCCTTGGCGGGATAATAGATTTCCCCCACCCGGTCGAACATGAAGGCGACCGATCCGGTTTCCCCCATTGCGCCGCCGGCCTTTGAAAAGATGGCGCGCACGTTCGACGCCGTGCGGTTGCGGTTGTCGGTGAGCGCCTCGACGATAACGGCAACCCCGCCGGGGCCGTAGCCCTCGTAGCGGACCTCTTCGTAATTGTCGCCGTCTCCGCCCTGCGCCTTCTTGATGGCGCGTTCGATATTGTCCTTGGGCATGGACTGGGCCTTGGCGTTGTTGACCGCCAGGCGCAAACGCGGGTTCATCGCCGGATCGGGCATGCCCGACTTTGCGGCGACGGTGATCTCACGCGCCAGCTTGGAAAAGATTTTCGAGCGCACCGCGTCCTGACGGCCCTTGCGGTGCATGATGTTCTTGAACTGTGAATGGCCGGCCATGGTCGGACAGTTCCCTGTTTGGTCGTTAAAATGAGATTGGCGGGTTATAGGGGAGCGATCCGGAGAAATAAAGCCTCAGAATTGGGGCAGCGCTTGCGAGAGCGACCCACCGATACGCACGGGCTGGATTTGCGTGCACAGCCCCGAGCCTCTGTCTGTCTCGATTGCAACGCCGCACAGCGTGGCCTCACCCTCGGACGGCGTGAACCGCGCCGTGACCAAACCGGTGACGAACCGGTTGAGGGGTTCTTCGAGCTCCATGCCGATCACGCTGTCATAATCCCCGCACATGCCCGCATCGCTCATCAGTCCCGTTCCGCCGCGCAGGATGCGGTGATCGGAGGTCGGGATGTGGGTGTGAGTGCCCACCACCAGTGAAACCCGGCCATCGAGGTAATGGCCCATGCCCTGCATTTCCGAGGTCGCCTCGGCGTGAAAATCGACGACGATGGCATCGGCCTGCTCACCCAGCGGGCAGCGGGCGATGGCATTGTCGACAGCGCGGAACGGATCGTCCATGGGCGGCATGAACACCCGCCCCAGCGCATTGACCACTAGCACCTGATGGCCGTTGCGGCCCGTAATCATTGTGGCGCCGCGGCCCGGCGCCCCGGGGGGAAAATTGATCGGCCGGATCAGGGTGTCGTGGCGCTCGATTGCCGTCATCAACTCGCGCTGGTCGAAAGCATGATCGCCCAGCGTCACCACATCGGCGCCCGCGTCGCGTAACAGCTCGTAATGGGCCTCGGTGATGCCGCGCCCGTGGCTGGCATTCTCGCCATTGACGATGACGAAATCGAACCGGCATTGCTCGATCAGGTCGGGAAGCCGCTCGGCCACCACATCCCGGCCGGCCCGCCCCATAACGTCGCCCAGAAACAAAAGCCTCATGCGTCCTCGAAGCGGCGCAGGCCGGTCTCGGTGACCAGCAGGTCGAGTGGCAGGTCATGATCGAGCCGGGGAATGAAATCGAGTTCCTGGGCCGAGAACGCATAACCGACAAGCAGCGGTTTTTTGCTCATGGCGGCGAGCGTCCTATCGTAATAGCCCTTGCCATAGCCCAGCCGCGTACCGAGCCTGTCGAAGGCCAGAAGCGGAATGACGACAATATCGGGTGTGACGATGGGCGCGGTTTCAACTGGAGCGAGCGTTCCAAAACCCGAGGGATAGAGCGGCTGACCGTCTTCCCAGAGCCGCAACTCGAGCGGCTCGTCCTCGCCGGTCACCACTGGCAGGGCGATTTTCTGGCCCGAATCCATGAGCCGGGTCAGAAGCGGCTTGCAGTCGATCTCGTCACGGATCGGCCAATAGAGCGCGACAATCTGATCTGAATGCAGCGGCACGCCCTCGAGAAAGACATCGGCCGCCAGTTTGGATGCGTCGGCACGGTCGTCTTGGGGAACGGCCAGACGCCGGGCAAGGGCCTCTTGCCGAAGTGTTGCCTTTTGCTCTTCAAGCTGGGCTTCGCTATCGGTCAAGCCGCTCACTTTCCTTTAAAATCTTGTGCCGCCCTGGCCGTGGGATGTGTCGATCCCGGGAACCTACGTTAGTAGGTGGGCGCCGTTTGTCCAAGCCCACGGGCCTGGTCAGGGACAGCTCCCTTTAGGATCGATAAGGCCCCGGGGATGCAGTATCCTACACGAACCGGGCAGCACGCGATCATATAGGCCTTTGTGAGCGTCCCGAAAAGTGGGTAAGGACCAAATGTTTTCCAGCCCGGCGGGCGGCAGCCCTATTGGGCCGGTACCGGATGGAGTGCGCTGCGCTCGACGGCAAGTGTTCGGGCGGAAAAAGCAAGACCAACACTGTCCCATGCGCGGGCGATATGGTCGGTCAGAGCATAGAAAAACAGCGTCAGCCCCGCGATCTCAAGCCCCTCCTCGATCAGGATGGATATCGAATAGGCCACGGTCTCCTTGCCCGTGGCACTTTCGACGGCGCCGCCCACCAGTTCCATCCCCAGCGCACCGCCGACATAGGCCCCGCCGGCGATGGTGAACAGGACGGCGGTGCGGCGCGGGAGGCGCAAGAGGAAAGGCAGGTAATAGGCGCCGATCAATGCCACGGCGATGGCGCCGGGAATGACCCAGGAATAATACAGTATCCCGGTGAGATCGAAGGCGTTGCGCAGCGGCATCATCAGCGATTCGTGAAAGCTCGCCGCCTCATCGATTGCCATAAGGCAGAAGATGACCCCCAGTATCGTCCAGCGCCGCGCATCCACTCCCCCGGTCTGGCGCACTGTACGCCCCATGACCATCAGGGTTGCCCCGATCGCCAGGATCAGGACGGCTGAATAAAATGCTGGCAGCGACAACTCGGCATCGAGCGCTATGTGGCGCAATTCCTTGAGCGGCGTGTCCAGCCCGATCCGGCCAATGACGATTTCGCGCACAATGCCCAGAGCGATGATGACCGCCGAAATTTTGGCAACCCATTGCGCGCAACGCTTGAGATCAATGGAAAGAACAGGCGCTTGTGATGCGCTGACAGACATGGCGATACCCCGTTTTCAAGGCGGTGCGGCCAAGTTCAATTGCCCGAAATGCGTTTTTTGTATCCGCACAGCCCCATTTCCGATCGCATTAACGGATCGGATTGTTACCCAATCAAAGGATAACCAACATGACATGTCCATCAATCCGGGGATAAATGGTAAACAACGGACTGCAGGAACCGCAGACCCGGCAAGAAGAAATGCCCGACATATCCCTGTTTATGTCAGCATTATTGACATAAAAGCAATCCTGCACATAAATTGGTCGACGCCTGCAGGTCACCATGGGAGCAGCCCGATGATTACGCCCGAATATGCGCTCACCATGGCGCGCTACAATGCCGAACTCAACCGCCGCGTTTATGGCGCTGCGCTGCGGCTTTCCGATGCTCAGCGCCGCTCAGACGAGGGGGCTTTCTGGAAATCGATCCACGGCACGCTGTCTCATCTCTACTGGGCCGACCGCATCTGGCTTTCCCGCTTCGGCGCCGCGCAGGCACCGGACGTGCCAATTGCACGCAGCGCAACCATGATCGAGGACTTCAACAGTCTGTGGGCACAGCGGCAGGACCTCGACCAGGTCCTGATCGAATGGGCCGATGCCATGACACCCGAAGAGATCGCAGGCGATCTGTCCTGGCACAGCGGGGCGGTCGGACGTGACATGTCAAAGCCGCGCGCGCTGCTCATCATGCAGATCTTCAATCACCAGACCCACCACCGCGGTCAGGTCCACGCGCTGATCACCCGGTTTGGCGAAAAGACAGGCGATACCGACCTGCCATTCGTGCTGCCCTGACGGGCAAGGGCCTTAAACCCGTCCAAGCCGTTGCACGCAGTACACGCCGGCGACTGTGCCCGATCGCTCACGAGTTGCCCTGAGGCTCCTGACCGGCAGCGTCGACGGCGGTTGCGATCGATTCGATACGGCGGGCGACATCGGCCAGCTTGGCGGCGAACTTGCTTTCCATGGTTTCGGCCTCGGCGGCCACGTCGTTGCCCGCCTTGGTCACCGTCTGCAGTTCGCCCCGCAGCTGCTCGAGCTTGCGCTCGGCCTCGACAAGCTCATCGACCACCGCAATCCCGGCCATGACCGTAAGCCGGTTATCGCCGATCTCGCCGAACGTGCCCTTGTAATCGTCGATATAGCTGTTGAATCGGGTGGCCAGCGACGAGAGGTGGGTTTCCTGCCCGTCCTCGCACGCCATGCGGTATTTGCGGCCATTGATTTCGACACTGACTTCAGCCACGGGCATCTCCCTCTTCGAGCACTGAACGCACGCTGGTCATCGCCTCCTCGATGCGCCTGGAAACCGTCTCGGCGGCCTGGTCGAGCCGTTCGGCCCGCGCATTGGCCCGGTCGAGGTCTCCGGCCAGCCGCTGGCTGTCGGCCTGAAGCTGGGACGATGTGCGCAGCCGTCCCGACAGCGAGCGGACCGATGTGTCGAGCCGGTTGAGCGCCCGGTCGAGCCGTTCGATGGCTGTGGTAAAGCTCTCTCCGGTCGATGGCGATGTCACTTTGGGCGCGTCCTTCGAATCCATTGCCTCTGGTGCCCACAATAACCCCAAAAGTGGCGGAAATGGCAAGGGCGCCACCCCCCGGGCAAGACGGCCCCGACATTGACTCGTTAACCGGACCTGTTATGTGTCTGCCTCGCGCGACCGGGCCGTCTCGTGCGGACCGCCGCATCGCCATTTTTCCTAACGTCGAACGCTTCGGGATATCATGACAGACAGAGCCAAACACGATGCCATGGCCAATGCCATTCGCGCCCTTTCCATGGACGCCGTGCAGGCCGCCAATTCCGGCCATCCGGGACTGCCCATGGGCGGCGCCGACATCGCCACCGTGCTGTTCACCAAGATCATGAAATTCGACCCCAAGGCCCC
>TARA_R110002051_G_scaffold62144_1_pt1 | contig 10332 bp, 7 predicted proteins | sample TARA_R110002051 | Tara Oceans TARA_R110002051 (sample SAMEA4397023) | marine metagenome | biome: Polar Biome; feature: [MES] marine water layer (ENVO:01000295) within the mesopelagic zone...; material: water (ENVO:00002006), including particulate matter (ENVO:01000060) such as...... | reverse complement strand
CCCGCCTCTCGGGTGAAACTAGTTTGCCGGGGCGTAGTTCCAGATGTAAGGAACTACGTTCTGGGGCTGCATGGCGACCTTCACGTTGCTACCGGAGACGTACACGTTGTTCTGCACGTACCAGGGCGCAAACCATGCCTCGTCCACGATGTATTCGTTGACAGCTTGGAAAGCCTCTTGAGTTCCCTCGTTTTGCGCATTCGCAATGAGCTCATCGAGTTCGGGAGTGGAGTTGCCGTACATGTTCCACGGCGCGTTCGGGCCGACGATCTTGGAGATGTCCTGCCACGCGTCCGACGAGCCCCACGAGAATACGAAAGCGGGGAACTGGCCCGAGAGCAGAGCACTGATGATCTGGTCTGGCGCAACGACGACAGGCTTAACCGTGATCCCTACATCGCCAAGCTGCTGGAACGCGATCGTGGTGATATCGGTGAAACCGGCAAACTCTGGCATTTCGATCTCGAAACCGTCGGGGTAGCCGGCTTCAGCAAGCAATTCTCGGGCCTTATCGGGGTCGAATGAGTAGCGGCTGTCGAGCTCAGGGTCAGCGGCGATGCTCGTCGGGCTGAAGATCTGAGTCGTTGCGGAACCCTCACCGAGGCGAACTGCCTCAAGGATGCCGGCGCCATCGATGGCGTAGTTGATTGCTTGACGAACTCGAGCATCAGCAAGCGCGGGAACCTTCGAGCCCTCGCGGTCGACGATGAAGAGACCCTGCCAGTCACCCTCGATGGTCTGGGTCGTGAGTCCGCTCGCCTCTGCTTCAGCCATGCTCTTTGCGTCAGCGAGAGCAGCATCGATCTCGCCACTCTTGAGAGCGTTGAGTCGAGCGGTGAGGTCGTTGAGCGGCTTGATCACGATCTCGTCGAAGGGGAACGCCTCGGTGTTCCAGTAGTCAGCGTTGCGTGTGTAGGTGTACTGGCTACCGGTAACGCTGGCATCAGCATCCAGAACATAGGGGCCTGAACCAACGGGAGTTGTCTTGAGGCTCTCTTCGCCGAGAACGGCGGGGCTCGCTTGCATTCCTGCAACCAGCGAGAGGTTGCGCAGCAACGCAGGGTCGGGAGCCGAAAGCGAGATCGTGAGCGCGTAGTCGTCGGTCACGTCGATCGAATCGACCGACGCGAGCGTGATCGAGTTCTGCCCGGTGCCGTTCTTGAAGTGCTCGAGGTTTGCCTTGGCGGCCTCAGCGTTGAACTCTTCGCCGTCGCTGAAGACAACATCGTCGCGCAGCGTCAGACTGAGTTCTGTGCTGTCGTCGTTGTACTCAAACTCGCTCGCGAGCCATGGTCCGATTTCAAGCGAATCGTCGATGTGCAGCAGCGAGTCATAAACGGGCTGAACATACTGAATGCGGTTTCCGAATTCAGCGTCCGCCGGGTCCCACGACGCGGCATCGACAAGCGCGCCTAGCGTCAGCGTTCCGCCGGTGACAGGGGCATCCGTGCCGCCATCACTCGTGGCACATCCTGTGATGGCCAAGCTCACTCCCGCAGCAAGTGCTACGGCAGCCATTAGCTTTCTTTTCATTTCCAACTCCTTCGTTGATGTGATTGCGTCGGGTTATGACGCGGGTGCGTAGTAGGACAGTGCGGGGTTGTCTACGTCCAGAGGCGCGGCAATTGATAGCCGGCGCGGCGACGAGCAGAGCGTAGTCACTCCCAGAGGCTCAACTGTTGTTGAGCGGAGTGTGCTGTGTCGCTTCATTGCTTTTGGACTCTCCATCGAGTGACAAGGTTTGATTAACATACCGTGTACTCGGTCGGTAAATCAAACAATAAGAAATTCATCTGGACTATCGGCACTCCAGCCGCGGTGCGATTAGCCGCTATTCGTTGGGAGCGACGGCTTCTCCAAGAACCGCAGAAACAAGATTGAACGCCGCCCGCATGTCAACGTCACGGTCGTAAATCCACTGCAATTGGATGCCGTCAAGCAACGCGATGAGGGCCGCAGCCAGATCCTCCAGCGGAGCGTCTTCGACGATCTCGCCCTTGTCGATACCTACAGCCAGAGCACCAACAAGTCGGTTGCGGAGCTTCTCATAACGTCGACGCATGTACTCATGCCCAGGGTGTTCGACCGCGGTACTCTCGGCGACCAGAACCGCAAAAAGCCTGACAGCAACACGGTTTGCGGCGTATTCGGCGATGAGGTCACTGAGACCTTCGATGACGCTGACGCCGCCTCGACTAAGCGGGCGAAGCAAGAGGGCGTCATCCGCACGCTCGTGCTCTTCAAGCACAGCAAGTAAGAGCTCTTCTTTAGTCTTGAAGTGGTGCAGGAGCCCCGACTGCGTGACGCCAGCGCGCTCCGCGACGGAAGCGAGGCTGGATCCACGATAGCCAGCCTCGGCGAAGACATGTCCTGCGGCCTGCAGGATCGCTAATTTGGTCTGTTCGCCCTTGACATTGTTCTGGCCCAGCTTTGCACCCATCTTCATAAGATAGCGCATAACAAGCGGATAACGACTGAACAGTCAGTCTGTAAATGAAACTTTCTCGCGGGGCCGTGGCCGTACCCCGCGAAAGCTACGCGAGTCGAAGCAGGCGCGCGCGCAGCTCTTTGGGCGTCGATTCGGGTAGTGCTGAAGACAGCTCGCTCCGCTGCGGGAGCGAGCCCCCTTCGGAGACAACCGTGATGGCGCGAGCGAGACTACCGCGGCCTACGTGTTGCAGGGCATTGTCGTCGGCATGCATCTCGAGCAGCAAGGCAACCTCGCGGGAAGCATTTCGCGCGGTTGGCAACCACGGCAATGACACCTTCCATGCGGTAAAGAAGATCAGCACAATGTCGTGACGAAGTCGCACATGAGCGCGCTCGTGCTCGACGACCGCTTGCAGCTCTTCGTCGTCGAGCAGCTGGATGAGGCCGGCGCTCAGCACGGTGATGGAGGTCAGCGCCCCGGGCAGGCAGTAAGCGACAGGGGCAGGAGTATCGATGAGCCGAGTGCCTGGGCGGTCTGTCATCGGCTCGCTCAGCAACGTAATCAGCTGGGAGTGGCGGGCACGCTCGCGCTCGGCATAAACCACGGTAACGAGAAGGTTGAGCACGAGGTGCACTGTAAGAAAGAGTGCGCCAGAGAGAGCAAGCAGCGACCAGACGGAGGAGCCAGCGGGGAGTTCGTTATGCGTGACGAATCTCCACATGCCGTTTGCGGCATCCGGAAGGTCAGTGGCGAACGTTGCTGCTCCGAGCAGAACTAGCGACCCGATCATGCTGAACCCGCCCAAAAGCGCAACGGACTGCCAGACAAGCAATCCGAGGGTCGGTCGACGGTACGCCCAGGAAGCACCCGGAAGGAGAGTGGGCACGGGCCACGCAAGCAGAATTGCGATAACGCCGAGCCCGATAGCGGCGGCGACCATACTTACCGCCCGGCGAGGATGCGACGGAGAGTCTCCGCCTCTTCGTTCGACACCTGGCCGACAAACCGCTCAAGGACGGCAGCGCGATCGTTGGCGCCGCCCAGCACTTCATGCATGAGATCTGCCATGTGCGCTTCACGTCGAGCGGCAGCGCGGTAGCGATGCGGGCGGGAGTCGCGTTCGCGCACGACAAAATTCTTGTTCTCGAGGCGAGAAAGCACAGTGAGAATCGTCGTGGCAGCCAGCTCTCGACCTAAACCTTCTGGCGCAGCAAGCTTGGCCTGCAGGTCGTAGGCAGAGAGGCTTTCGCCACCAGCCCACAGCAAGTCCATCACGCTGCGTTCAAGTTCGCCCAGGGAGTTCATGAGCTAATTCTACCCTAGGTAGAAATATTTTCTACAAGGGTGTAGAAATAGATGCGCAGGACTTCTACAGCAAGTAGAACTAGCCCTCCGCATCAGAGCACGGCCGCAGAAAGAAAGGCTTGGAGTGGACCCCCTAGAAATCGCCAGATGGCAATTCGGAATCACTACCGTTTACCACTTCGTCATGGTTCCCCTCACGCTCGGCCTTGGCCCCGTCGTCGCGCTTATGCAGACCCAGTGGGTGCGCACCGGCGACGAGAAGTGGCTGCGCATGACCAAGTTCTGGGGCAAGTTGTACCTCATTAACTTCATCATGGGTGTTGCCACCGGTCTCGTTCAAGAGTTCCAATTCGGCATGGCGTGGAGCGAATACTCGCGCTTCGTCGGTGACGTCTTCGGCGCACCGCTAGCCATGGAAGGACTCCTCGCCTTCTTCTTCGAATCCACCTTCCTCGGGCTCTGGATCTTCGGCTGGAACCGCCTGCCCAAGAAGATCCACCTTGCCTCACTCTGGATCGCTGTTGCCGGCTCTGTCGTTTCGGCCTTTTTCATCATCGTCGCCAACTCCTGGATGCAGCACCCTGTCGGTGTTGAACTCGTCGACGGTCGCCCCGTGATGACCGACATCTGGGCAGTGCTCACCAACAACACAGCCCTCACCGCCTACTCCCACACCATCATGGGTGCCCTTGCCGTCGGTGCGGGCTTCGTCGTTGGCATCTCCTGGTACCAGCTCTGGCAGCGCCGCCGCGACGGCATCGACACCGTGGATGCCACGGGTCGCGTCGTCGTCGGCGAGAACGCCAGCGTCCCCGGTCGCGATCGCACCGATCACGCGGTCTGGATTAAGAGCATCCGTGTCGCCGCTGTCATCGCCATCATCGGATTCGGCGGGGTTGCCATCACGGGTGACCTGCAGGCAAAGCTGATGTTCGAACAGCAGCCGCTCAAGATGGCCGCAGCCGAAGCGGCCTGCCACGACGGCACGAGCTTCTCCGTGCTCTCGATCGGCAACATTGGTTCTCAAAACTGCGACGAGGTCGTCGGGATCATCGAGATTCCTGGGATCCTCTCGTTCTTGGCGCACGGTGACTTCGACACCGAGATCAGAGGTGTCAACACTCTGATTCCCGAGTACCAAGAGATGTACGGCACCAACCTGCCCGATGACCCGCTCTATGGAGAACGCGCCGGTCAAGAAATCAACTACTTGCCCATCATGGAGGTCACCTACTGGGGCTTCCGCCTGATGATTGGTTTCGGTGCACTCGCTGCCGGCTTCGCGCTGCTCACCCTGTGGATGGTGCGCAAGGGCACGGTGCCTCGCTCGAAGTTCCTCATGGGAACCGCCCTGGCCAGCATCGCTGCTCCATTCGGCGCCAACATCGCCGGCTGGGTCTTCACCGAGATGGGTCGCCAACCCTTCGTGGTTGCCCCGAACCCGACCCCCGGTGGCGTCGATGGTGTGTTCATGTTCACCGCCGCAGCAGTTTCCCCCGGCGTGAGCGGAGAAGAGATCATCTTCTCGCTCGTTGCCCTCGGCCTGGTCTACGGCGCTCTCCTTGTCGTCGAGTTCCGACTCCTCGTGAAGTACGTGCGCGGTGGCGTTGCCTCAGCGATGCCCGAGCTCGCGCATCCGGTTGACGACAACGACGACCCAGATAACCCCAACCGACGCGACGACGTTCTCGCGTTCGCCTACTAAGCAGAAGGGCACGCAATCATGGAACTTCTTCCCACTATTTGGTTCATCGCCATTGCGGCACTGTGGATCGGCTACCTGCTTCTTGAGGGCTTCGATCTCGGTGTCGGGATGCTGCTGCTCTTCAGTACGCGAAGTGACAAGCAGCGTCGGCTCATGCTCAATGCCATCGGCCCGGTCTGGGACGGCAACGAGGTCTGGCTCATTACCGCCGGCGCCGCTACGTTCGCTGCATTCCCGCTCTGGTATGCGTCCCTGTTTTCCGCGCTCTACATCCCGCTGACGATTGTTCTCGTGAGTCTGATCTTCCGTGCTGTCGCTATCGAATACCGCGGCAAGGGGTCGACTGAGCGCTGGCGCATCTGGTGGGATCGCGCTCTCGGTCTCGGTTCGCTCGGCTCGGCATTCGGTATTGGTGCGGCCCTCGCGCTCACCACTACCGGGCTTCCCATCGACGCCAATGGTGACCGGGTCGGCGGCGCTTTCGCGTGGCTCACGCCGTATGCCATTCTCGGCGGGCTCGCTGTTGTCGGCTTCTCACTCGTGCACGCCTCTGCCTTCCTCGGGCTCAAAACGGATGGCGCTGTGCGTGAACGTTCGCGTCGCTTCCTCGTTCGTTGGAGCCCCGTCGCACTGCTCCCGATCGTCGCGTGGGTCATCGCCGTGCAGCTGCAGAGCGGTTCAGTCATCACTTGGGTGCTCGTCGTCTTCGCCGTGGTTGCGGTCGTCTTCGGCTGGCTCAGCGCGAAGGCCGGGAGCGAAGGCTACGCCTTCATCGGCATCGCCGCCTTCTTAGTCGCAGGAGCGTCATCCATCTTTGCTGCGGTGTACCCCGTGGTGTTGCCGTCCACGATCGATGAGGCATTCAATCTCACGATCTCGAATGCGGCCAGCGGTGAATATACCTTGAGCGTTATGACTGTCGTGACCGCCTTCGGCCTCCCCCTCGTATTGCTCTACCAGGGCTACACCTACTGGGTCTTCCGCAAGCGCCTGAGCGAGAAGCACATTCCTGAGGCTCACGTAGTAACGCCCGCTGTGGCACCCGTTTCTTCAGCTCGCTAGGGCACCATGGAGGGCATGAGAGAGAAGCTTCGCGAACGGCTCGCAGCAGGTTTCGGTCCGGGCGGTGTGCACACACTGTTCGGGCTGGGGCTGCTCTCGACGCTCAAAGGTCTCGCTCTTGTGCTGATGGCCGAGGCCGTCGCCCGTGGCGTTGTGGGAGTCATCGAAACGGATGCCCCAGCCTGGCAGTTCGCCATTGTGCTTGGCATCTCTGCCGGGCTTCTGCGTGCAGCGACAGCGTGGGGCACCGAGAGTTTCGCTACCCGTGCCGCTCTCGGCGCGAAAGAATCATTGCGCCGCGATCTTGCCGAGCGCATGCTCACGGGCAGCCGTTCGAGCGTCGGCTCGAGCACAGCTGTTGCCACCGTCGGTCTTGATGAACTCGATAACTACTATCGCGTTGTCTTACCCGCGATTGTGACGACGGCGACGGTTCCGTTGCTGGTTGGCGCTCGCATCCTCTCCGTCGACTGGGTGAGCGCGCTCATCATCGTGCTCACGGTGCCACTGGTCCCTGTCTTCATGGTGCTTGTCGGCTCTCACACCCGGGAGCGTTCCGAGGCCGCAAGCGCGAGCCTTGAACGCCTCTCTGATCATCTCGTCGAGCTCGCGCGCGGCCTTCCTGTGCTGGTCGGCCTTGGCCGGGTGGGCGAGCAGTCGAAAGCTCTGCGGGCGATCTCGTCCGAGAACCGTACAACGACGATGGCGACTCTGCGCACCGCTTTCCTCTCAGCGCTCGTTCTCGAATTGATTGCCACGATCTCGGTCGCAGTCGTCGCTGTGTTTGTGGGTGTTCGACTCGTCAATGATCAGCTCCCCCTCACGATCGGCTTGATCGCACTTGTGCTCGCGCCGGAGTGCTTTGCTCCCTTCCGCGAACTCGGCGCAGCATTCCATTCCTCCGAGAATGGGCTGACGGCGCTTCGCCGAGCACGCTCGATCATCGATGCGCCCCGCTCGCGCGAGCACCGCCAAAGCGACGGCAACTTCCGCGTCACCGATCTGACCATCAGCTATGCGGGCCGCGCCGTTCCCGCGGTGAATCAGTTGAGCTTTCGTGCAACACGAGGCACCATCACCGCCCTGGATGGGCCGAGCGGCAGCGGAAAATCCAGTGTTCTTGAAGTGCTGGCCGGCAATCGTGAGCCGAGCGGCGGCAGCGTGTGGGGCGTTGATCCCTCCCGAGTAGCGTGGGTTCCGCAACATCCGCACACCGTCGCTGACACCGTGATCGACGAAATGCGGCTCTACAGCGACGATGAGCAAGCGATCAGCGCTGTGCTCATGGAACTCGCCCTCACCGACATTGCCGAATCCGATCCTCGCCAAGTGAGCCCCGGCGAACTGCGGCGCATCGCTGTTGCGCGCGGACTGCTGCGCGTCGAAGCGGGAGCAGAGCTGTTGCTGCTGGATGAGCCGACGGCCCACCTTGATCCGGCATCCGCTGCCCGCGTTGAAGCCGCAATCGCCGAACTGCGTGGTCGCCCTGTAACGGTGATCGTCGCATCGCACGAGTCCGGCATTGCGGCTCTTGCCGACCAGATCATCGCTGTCGGCACCTCGGGCGGCACCCGCGCCGTCGAGGCCCGCATCGACCCCCTCACTGTTGTTGGCGAAGCGGATGCTGACGCTCTCGCCGCACCCCGCTCCCCCCGCGCCACTCTCACCGGCCTACTCGAGTTTGTGCGCCCCTCACTCGGAACCCTCGTCGGAGCAATTGCTCTCGGTGTTGGCGCGAGCCTCTTCGCGATCTCGCTGACCGCGATTTCGGGGTGGCTGATTGTGCGGGCCAGCGAGCATCCGCCCATCATGTATTTGCTTGTCGCGATCGTGGGAGTGCGCTTCTTTGGCATCGGGCGGGCAGCGCTGCGCTACTCGGAGCGGCTCGCCACGCACAGCGCGGTGCTTCGTTCGCTGATCGAGCTGCGCGTTTCTCTGTGGAACGGTCTCGGCGCTCGGGCTCTCGGTTCGCGCGCTCTCGCCAATGGCGGGGTGGCTCTCGACTATCTCGTCGCGGCCGCCGATCGTGTGCGCGACCTTGTTCCTCGCGTCGTTCTCCCTCCAGCAGTTGCCATCGGAACCTCCCTCGCCGCGCTCATCGCGGTGGGGCTGCTGCACGCGCCAGCTGTTCCCGTGCTGCTCTGGGGTCTCGCCGCCGGCCTCGTTCTTGCCCCTCTCGTTGCCGTGTGGGTTGACCGTTCGGCCGCCCAAGGTATCGCCGAAGTGCAATCGCGAGTCGTTCGTGCCTTTGCGGCGCTCACCGGCGCGGCTACCGATCTGCGCGCCAACGGAGTCGGGGAACGGATGCTCGGCCGCCTCGATCGCATCGACGCCGAAGCCGGCGCACTCTCCCGCCGCAGCGCCCGCGCCCTCGGCATCGGCAACGCCGTCGTCGTCCTCGCCTGCTCCGTGACCGCCGTAGCCATGTTGCCCATCGCGGCCCCGGCCGTTGTCGCCGGAACGCTCCCCATAGGCATCGTTGCCGTACTCGTGCTCATCCCCATCGGCCTCGTGGACTCGCTCATCGCTTTCGTCGACTCCGTGCAGCAGTGGCCAGCGCTCAGCGCCGCGCTCGCCAAAGTGCGCGGAGTGACGGCCGGCGCGGATGCGGCTGCCGCTGCGGCCGGGGCTGCCGACAGTCGTCGCGACGCCGGCGCAGGCGCCGCGAGCGCAGGCCAACCACTGGGTGACGTGACCGTTCTCGAACTGAGCGAGCTCGGCATCCGCTGGCCTTCGAGCCCGACGCTCGCGTTCTCGGGCGCGACCGCTCGGGTTGAGCGCGGTGAGTGGCTTGTGGTTGAGGGGCCATCCGGGGCGGGCAAGTCGACGCTGTTGGCCGCGCTGCTCGGCTATCTTCCAGCGGCTGTCGGCACCTGGAGCCTCAATGGGGTGGATGCTCGCGAGCTGTCGCCTGAGCAATTGCGCGCGGCGGTGACATGGTGCCCGCAGGAGTCGCACCTCTTCGATTCGACGATCCGCGGCAATCTGCTGTTGGGTCGCGCCTACGATGATCAACCGTCCGAGCAGGAGCTCGTTGCCGTCATGCGCCAGGTCGGTCTTGGTCCGCTGTTCGATTCTCTCGAGCGCGGTCTCGATACTCGTGTGGGTTCGGCGGGCGAAAGCCTGTCGGGCGGTGAGCGTCAGCGCCTCGCGGTTGCCCGCACTCTTCTGACCCGTGCGGATGTCGTACTGCTCGATGAGCCGACCGCCCACTTGGATGCCGCGAGCGCCGAGCACCTCATCACCGACCTGCGCACGGCTCTCGCCGACAAGATCGTGGTGCTCGTGAGCCATCACGACGATGAGCGTCGCGATGACGACGTGAGTTTGCGGCTTGGGGCGCGCGAGCAGGTGGCCTCGTTGTAACCTCGAGTGAGGACGAGTCACATTTCGTGATGACTCGAGGAGATGTGGACCAGTGACGACATCAGCACCAGAACAGGGCATCGATAGTGTTCCGATCCCAGCGAGGGCGCACCCGCAGCGAAATTTCACGGACATCGCCGTCGTTCTCGGCTGCGTCGCAGTGGCATTGGCTCTGGGCGCTGTGCTCGTAGTACTGGGAACTCCCTATTACGGCTCGACTGGCTCAGAGCTGCTGCACGCTTTCGCCCGCGCAACTGCCGTGGGGCTCCCGGTAGCCGCCTTGTTCGGTGTGCCGACATGGTTGTGGCTGAGCGCGCGGGTTCCCGCGCGAGCACTCCCCATCGCACTATTCATCGCGCTGAGTCCCCTCTTCGGGATCGTGCCGGGCGTCGCCGTCTTGGTGACGGGGATCATTCTCCACCTCGACAATCCTGTGTTCCTGGGCATGTTCATGATCGCGGCT
>TARA_R110002051_G_scaffold156012_2_pt1 | contig 10349 bp, 15 predicted proteins | sample TARA_R110002051 | Tara Oceans TARA_R110002051 (sample SAMEA4397023) | marine metagenome | biome: Polar Biome; feature: [MES] marine water layer (ENVO:01000295) within the mesopelagic zone...; material: water (ENVO:00002006), including particulate matter (ENVO:01000060) such... | reverse complement strand
AGAGGGCCAGATCCGGGGCCCCAAGTCTATTTTCCGCCCCTTCTCGGCCTATTTCTGCCTTGCAGCCTGCTGGCAGCAGATATACATTGGTTATATGATTGATATACGATGACAGATCAAGTGGTATTTCACTGGCGTCTTCCTGCAGGCCTGAGAGAGCGGTTATCGGGTCTTGCTGTTGACGAGGGCCAGACGTTGACGGCTTGGCTTATCGGCCACTTTTCAGAAGCCTTAGTTGACCAGCAGTCGGTGGCTGATCGATTATCGGCCCAGGAGGAGTGGTTGGGTCGTCTTCAGGCCCGTCTGGATCACTTGGAAGAAATGGCTGGCATATGACAGAAAGGTCAAGAATTGATTCATCCCATCAGAGCAGATGTGGTTTTCCAGAGGTTTACAGAAGAGAGCGAGACAGCAGGGGGCATTCTCATTCCTGACGTGGCCAAGCGGCCTGGCACTGAGGCAGAGGTTCTCGCCTGCGGCCCTCAATGCGAAGAGGTGAAGGTGGGCGACAAGGTGATCGTCGATCTTTGGCAGGGAACCCAGGTGACGTACGGCGATTCGTCGTATTGGATCATCTCGGAAGACAGGGTTGGAGCCACGGTGGGATGAAGCTGCTGACCCGCTCTGTCACTCGTGAGTCGCAACTGGAGGTCGGCGCATGGTATATGATCAAGGGCTCCACTTCTTCTGGCCTTCCTCTTCCACCGCAAGTAATTCATCTTGAGGATAAGAATCTGCCTCCCTTTGGCAGCGGCGATCGATGGATTCAAGGATGGATGCTATGGGGGTGCGCTGGCCAGGTGTTTGAAAGTCCCAATCACAGGATCCAGCTGCATCAGATCAACATCCCAGAGCATGGCGATCATGATATCCATCTTGAGAGGGTCGACGACTTGCAGGTAGCGAACATCAAGCGTGGCGTGTCTTCCTATTCAGAGATCGAACAAGACAAATGGAGATAGAAGACCCTCTTCTGTATCTGGGGTTGGATATTGGTATTAAAAGAGATACGACCGCCCTCACTGCGACCTATCGAGACTTCGAGGGCGAGGAAAAGCTATTCCGACTCTGGGGATGCAGAATCTGGACCCCAACCCCTGATAAACCCGTGAACATGATCACCGAAGTGCAGCCCGTGCTGATTCGCTTGCTGGAAACGCAGCGGATCGCTGGACTTGCCTATGACCCATATCAAATGGAGACCACTCAACAATGGCTGACGGAAAAGGGATTCTCGGACGTTCTGGTGCCAGTAAACCAGCAGACGGAGATGACACGAGCAGCGAACACGCTTCACAGCCACTGCACAGCGAAAACAATCAGGATGCCGAAGGATCCAGTGCTACGATCACATTTCCTGGCAGCAGTAGCACAGAAGACGGAGAGGGGCTACCGGATCATCAAGCAGAAGCAGTCGAAGCAGATCGACGGAGTGGTGAGCCTGGCGATGAGCCTGATGCTGGCAACGGGGGAATCGGGCCATACGATCCATCCGACCTTGAGTCAGACGCATACCCGATCAGCGGTGATGCTTCCGTAGACGTTATGAACATAGTTATTCAGCTTCAAACAGACATGATGTCGCTAACCGCTGCTGTGTCGTCCCTCACCGGAATCGTAAAGGCCACAGATACTGGAGTAGCCAGCTCCACTGAGCCGCCACCAGAAAACAAGCTCATCGCCACAGACTGCGGATATACTATCGTCTGGGATGATGCCTATCTGCCAGCAAAACCCTACAAAGTCTTGGACGAAAACGGCCGCGCAGGAGCGATTGCAGCCACCGAGAAAACCGCTCGACAGCTACTACAACGCCTTATTGATGTAAGACGTAGAAACAACCCAGACTGGACTGGATGATCCACCTTACATCCGAGATCTCTCTCAATGGCATCAAAGCCATCTTCCTCAAAGAGGCAGAGATCTTCGAGATGCAGTTTTCACGCATCGTCATCGGACTGTCCTTTGAGGAAGGATGTCATGCTGTCTGCGTAGGAGAAAGAGCAATGTGGTTCGACTCGCGCTCTTTGAGAGAGCGAAGGGACGGCGTAAAGGGCCAAAAGCAGGTCAGCAAATACTATGTCGTTTTAGACGAAGCACATCACCTCAACCATGACCCGGTCTTTCAACGCCTCATCGAGATGAAAGACAAGTATGAGGTCTCCACCGTCCACGGCCCCGATCGTCCCATACAACTGGCGGAATCTCTTAAGAACCTCGAGGGACTGTCCTTCTATCATGAAACTCGCCCTCATGTTGCAGCCGATCGATGGAAGTCCTTCAAGCGCTTCGAGCTTCGATCAGGGCTCTATCCTCGACCATCTCCAGATGAATCTACCATGCATCGAGAATTAGAAGCCCTCTCTACTACCTCTGTGCTTGATCCCGAAACCGGACGCCCTCTGATGGGCCTGGATCAGCTTGAAATCACCGCCATCAATATGCCCAGTGATTTTCCTAACAAAACAACCTTTGCAGCCCTGCGTAACGGTCGCATAGGCCCATGTCAGGCTCTGTGGTATGCTTGTACCGGGCTGGAAACCTCCAGACCACCAGATCCAGATCGACAGGTAACTCCAAAGGAACTTAGAGCCCTGGAGGGGAAAAATGACAACCCCACCGGATATTAAGACCGTCGGCGACCTCTATAATGCCCTCGATTGGACCTCTGCTGAAGCAAATGCCCTTCGTGCAGCAGAAAATACAGAAATCGCCATGGATGCCGCAGATCGCAAAGCCGTACGGCTGGAGATGATCGACAAGGCTCTCTGGCCACAGGACACTCAAGAAGCACAAGACGCCGCCAGACTCTGGCTGCATCATATGGGCGTCTGGGACGATCTTGTGAAATACATGAAAGGAATACCACCCTCAGAAATCTGAGGGTGGTGGATTTATATCCTTGACAGGCTGATAAATGCCACAGTATACTCGTCAAGAGGTGGTATAACCTTATATCCCGAGGTATAACTATGGCTTATAGAAATCCCCAAGCTTCTCGCGGCGCCACTCGTGCCAAACCGCGCCCAACGACCAAACCGTCTGCCAGAGCGCGACCACCAGCGGCGAAAGTACCGGCGAAAGTAAATCCTCAAGCAAAGAGGGCAGCAACACGAATGCGAAGCGCTGCAGCCAGGACAAAAGCGCCCACTCGTGCTAAACCCGCTCGAACGCCCAAGCCGCCCGCTGTTAATGCACAAAGACGTCGTCGCGCTTGATCGAATCACATACATAGCACCAAAGAGACGAGCTTGACTATAGGAATGCCCCCTGTCGAGACAGAAGCGCCTGGCGGTCAACCGCAAGCGCGGACAGACCCATACGTCTTTCCTGAAGCCGAACAGGTAGAGTTTACCGACGACGAGCAGGAAGAGATCGTAGATACTATTCTACGACTGTACCAAGACCGCATTCAGGATAGAGTGGCTTGGGAGGCGCAGCACAAGGTCTTCGACCAACAGTTCCGTGGCCAATACACCATCCCCAGACAGGGACCATGGGAAGGCTCTGCGGATCTGCATATCCAGCTACCCTACTGGCTGGTTGACGCTATCAATGTCCGTCTCATTACAGGCATCTGGTCACAGAACCCCCTTGTCTCTACCATCGCCGAAGAAGACGATGACCAAGAGGCCGCCAAAGATGCTGCGCGATTTGTTGACTGGGTTATACAGCCAGCCAGAATGGCCGCCCGCAGAGCATGGGCAGATGCCTCCAAGACAAGATGCATCCACGGAACAGGGTATGCGGAGATCCAGTACGTAAACTCCAACATGACGTTCCGAACTGCCGAGCCCAACGGCCTGCCAACGGTGATGAAGAATCCAGACGGATCCTTCCAGATAGATCAAGAAACAGGCGAGATCATACAGAACCAGCCGACGAAAACCGTCGTGCATCGCCAGCCGAAGTATCATGGCACCATTATGACGTGCCTTGGATACGACGACGTCATCACCCCGCAAGACTTCACCAATATCCAGCCTGTCCGACTCGACAATCCTACGGGCGCTGACTATCTCGGCATTCGCACTTGGGAATCCCTTTCGCTGATCTGGAAGAAAAAGGATGCCGGCACTTACGGCGCGATCGAAGGAGAGTGGGACGATAAGGGCAAGTGGGTAGACGCCGCTTCCTCGCAAGACAGATCAAGCACCGTATCTACTGCAGGAAATCAAGGTAGGGCTCGACAGCATGACAACTATGAGGGCCGCCAGCGTAGCCAGCTGTCTGTTGAAACCCCCCAAGCCAGACCAAATCCTGAGTTTGAAACGATCAAATGGTACATGCCTTGGGAGATTGAAGGCCCCGATGGTAAGAAGGAAGAGCAAGAACTGGTATTCTTCATTTCGGTCCAGCCAAAGCTATTTCTTGGCTGTTATCGCCTGTCTGATATCTGCTGGACTGGCGATCGGCCTGTGGTCAAACTTGACTATCAGAAGGTACCCACCCGAGGCAACGCAATGGGAGTGATGGAGGTGGCCAAGTATCTGTCCGCAGAGCTTGACACGATCCATAACATGCGCCTCGATGTCGGGTTCGCTACGAACCTACCGTTCTTTTTCTATCGATCGTCTTCTTCCTTCGATCCAGATCAGATTGAGATTAAGCCCCTTAAGGGAATTCCTCTTGATTCTATCGATGACGTACGTTTTCCGCCGACGCAGAACGTCACCTCATTCTATCATCAGGAAGAGACCCTCTTATATTCCCTGGTTGAGAGGATCTTCGGCATAACCGACCTCTTCCTGGGGATCTCGCCGACGCGTGGGGCCGCCGCTCGTCACGCGACCGGCTTTGTAGGTACCCAACAGGAAGCTATGGCGAGAATGTCGGAGGTCCTCCAGCAGGACGCTGATGAATTTGGCTTCATGTGCAACGTCATCCACAAGATGGAGCTTCAGTTTGGCCCGCCCGCAAGAGTCTTTCGCCTGCTGGGCAAGACGGGCCCTGAGTCAACGAAGGTATCTCGAGAGCAACTCTGGATGCACGGCACTCATGACTTCCGACTGGGTGCCAACGCCGGAATGTTCTCAGCGCAACTCAAGCAACAGTCTGCACAAGCCGTATTGGAACTGGCCTCTACCTCGCCGTTTATCAATGGCGACCTGGGCCGTAGATGGGAAGCAGAATCAGACTACCTGAGAGCTATCGGAAAGCCAGATCCAGAGCGCTTTATCGGACCCAAGGACGCTGTCGCTGGCAACTCGCCCAAGACGCAGGACGAAGAAAACGCGCAGATGCTTCAGTATCAGTTCGGTGATGGCTCACCAGCGCCAACGCATCCGAATGACAACGATAATGAGCATCTCGCATCTCTGGTGGCCTACGCATCCTCGTCAGAATACATAGCGCAGCAGATGCCGAATCACAAAGCTTTCATGGCCCACGCTCAACTTCATCAGGGCCAGATGCAGCGCAAGATGCAGATGCAGGCTGATCAAGCTGCACAAGCAGCGCAATCCCCAGGACAGCAACAGCCAGAAGAACAACCAGCAGAAAAACCAGCAGCCGCAACTGGCGCACCGCCGCCGATAAATCCAGGATCTTCAGGTGGTGGAATCTCTGGAAATAACAGCGGACCCCCGACTGGCAATGGCAAAGCCCAGCAGCCAAATCTAATGGGAGCATAACAAAAAGGATAAATCGAGTGGCGAGCCGAGCGGAGCAAGATTTTTTCAGCAATCCATATTTCACAGCACTTATCCACAAGCTGAACACAATGGATCGCAGAGAGACAGAATCACTGAAGGCCACCGGCAGGGGGGATAGCGATCTATCTTTCCAGCATCAGACCGGGGTCGTTGACGGTATCGATCGAGTCAAAGTCATGATCGAGACGGAGCAAAAGAGAGTTCAGGATGCTTCAGCCGCTGACCAGTGAGATTCGCAAGACGATCGTCACCAATGCGGTCGCACAGGATAGATACATTGCCTTCGCTTTCGTCAATGGGGAATGCCTCATGATGACTGGCGAAGTTACGGTAGATGAAAAAGTAGAAGCCATGTCAACCCTCTCGCGACACCTTGGATTGAGTCGACAGAGAATCCGCAATGCGGAGATGGCCATTATTGACGGTGTGGAGGGTGCCACCGACAGCTGCCCCTCAGTAGTCCTTTCAGGAGAGTAGTCATGATGAAGGATTGGACAGGCAACAAGAGTGCTGGCTCCGCGACACCGAAGAAGGCGTCGAAGGGCAGCAATGGCAACTCGAATGCCAAAGCCAAGAAGACGGGCAAGCCATCGTACAAGGCACCCAACAAGCAACACTAAGGAGATGAACCATGAGTGAAGCGGCACACGGCACGCAGTCGCCGTCATCCTCTGCATCGGAACCGGCTCCGTCACCGCCGGCCGGAGCGCAAACTCCGTCATCAACCAATCCTGCGGCTGGAGCGCCAAAGGGATATGTACCAAATGCTGCCCTTCAAGCCGAAAGGCGACAAAGACAGCAAGCATCATCCGCTGCACAACAGGCGCAGGCACAGGTCCAGCAGTTACAAGCTGATGTGGCTGCACTCAAAGTGTCGCGTGAAACATCTGCAGAACCGGCTACTGATCCCTATCGTCAGAACCTGATCTCCACACTTGGTAATGACGAAGCAGGAGAAGCAGCCTTAAAGATGTTCGACGCGCACGGAGAAATGATTCGGGCAGAAATGGCCAGTCAGATCCCCAAAGCGCAAGACATCCGTCGCATGGTCTCCGAGCAAGCAACAAAGATCGTTGACCAACGCGTAGGACAGCACTCAGAACAAGAGCGGGCGATTATGAGTGTCGCCCAGCGACTTCACGGATGGATAGAGAAAGGTAGTCTGTCCCCTGTCCAGGCAGTAGAGATGCGCCAGAAGTTTGATGCAATCGCTGCTGAATCACCGCATGTGCTATCTGCAGTCAACTCTCATGCAGTGATGTCCAACTTGTTCACGGAAGCCATGGATGCAGGTGAGGTAACAGCATTTTCCCCACAGGCTCCAAGGCCGCCGCAAGTAGGCGTGACTCCTGGCTCTGGCCCTGCGCCAGCTCCATTAGAATTGCCTGAAGTATCAAATCCCTCAACTCATATCATGCAATCCATGAGGGGCGTTACACCTGAAGCACTTAGACGTATTCGAGAGCAATCCGTCGCACGACATGCCGCCGCACAGGGGAGTTAGAGATGGCCAATCACAAAACCGAAGAGACAAAAGCCCCCTCGGAAGAGGAACAGCTTTTGGACGATGCGGTGACGTGGGCGTTCACTCACGACACCTCCAATGGCGGCACAACGTGCCCGTTTTGCTCAAAAGATTTCAGACTCAACGAGGAAACAAAACCCAATCCACAAAAGGTCCGTGACCATATCAGCAATCAGCATTCGTCAAGAGTGATGCTTGCCTGGGCGGCCAAGGACATCGGAGTGGACTTGCGGACTGAAGACGATTCTGACGAGGGGATGGGCTTAGTTGAACGCTTGGCCTTCGTAGATGAGTATGACAAAACCGACTTTCTTCATGTCGATCCATCAGTAAGGGAAGATGCTCGCCGTAATGGCGATGTCCTGCGCTGGGTGGCTCCACGCAATATGACCCGAATTAAGTCCATGGGCGCTGAAAACGTGACCGTGAAAACTGGGGATAATGCAATCACCATGCAGACTGGTGGTGATGGATCCGCGAAGGCCAACGAGATGACGCTTATGCGAATACCTGCTGCACTCGCTCACAAGCGAAAGCAGACCAGGCATCGTCGAGCCGATAACGAGTTGGCCTCTCGAAAAGAGGAAATGGAAAACCAAGCCGACGAGCAAGAGAAGCTGATTTATGACAAGCTGATTGCCGAAGGCACGGAAGCGTCAAAGGCCAGACAAGTCTCCACAGCTGTTGCAGGACGAGCAGATGGCGGAGACTGGCGAGGTCGAGACGACGGCGCTCATCAAGGGATCCGAATTAGTTAAACAAGAGGGTGTGTTCCCGTTAGAAGGACAACCTTATGGCTAATACAGATGCCCCGCGTGGATTTTCATGCACGGGTACGCAATATGGTTTAGAGCCGGTGTCCGTCGACGCCGATGGCGGCACTGCGATTTTTCGCGGTGACGTGCTGGCTGGCGAAGCAGACGGGAATGCAATCCCTGCCGGAGCAACTGTTGTAACCAAGATTGGCATCGCGCACGGTGCCGTCGAAGTCTCCACCGCGCAAAAGGCTCTCAGCGCGGCCTCCACTGCTGGCACCATCCTGATCTCTCAGGATCCAATGCAGCAGTATATTGTCCAGTCCGCAGGCACGGACGTTGGTGAACAGCTCCATATATTTGCTGCCTGTGATCACGTAGCTGGAGCAGGATCAACCGTCACGGGCCTCTCTGGCCATGAATTGGATCTCTCCGGGCCAAGTGCTTCCAACGGCGGCTTCGTTCTTCTCGATTACGTCCTGCGCGATGACAACGACGAAACCGCTAAAAATGTCGACTGTGTTGTTCGTATGAACGTCGGTGAAGGCATCCTCTCCCTTAACGCAGGGGTTTAGTCTAAACCATGGCTAACGTACATACAGTATCAGGATGGCCGTTCCTTACGGCCCTGCGCGGCGTCGACGATGTCGTGTTTCTCAAGTGGAATGAGAGAGAAGGAAAGGGGCGTTCGCTTTTCAACGTCCGCGATAGTAGCCAATACCAGGAAGACAACTTCACGGTGGGTGGCGGTGGTCTCATGCCGCAAAAGCTCGAAGGTCAGCCTCTTATCTTCGACGCCCTCAACGAAGGCTTCCGTTCGACGTTCACTCACCTGGACTACGGAATGGCCAAGCGAATCACGCGCAATCTGCTGCGTGACGAGCTTCATCCAATCCTCGAGCGAATCGGTACAGAAACAGCTCGCCAGGCTCGTGCCACAGAAGAGACCCTGCTGGCAAATCATTACAACCGGGCCTTCGATACGAACTATACTGGGCCTGATTCACAAGTGCTGTGTTCAACAGCGCATGTCCGTGAGGATGGCTCCACGTATTCCAACCGGCCATCCTCAGATGCGGATCTCTCGCAGACCACCCTCGAGCAGGCCCATATCGACTTCTCTGACTTCCGCGATGGTGGCGGTAAGAGGATCTCGATTGAGCCAGCTCACCTGGTAGTCGCCAAAGAGAATCGCTTCGAGGCTCATCGCCTGCTCATGTCTTCTCAGTCTCCAGAGAACGACACCAACGCCGTCAATCCTCTCGAAGGACTCGTCACCGCTTGCGTCTGGAACTATCTGACCGATGCCGATGCGTGGTTCCTGCAGGCCGAGAAGGAAGATCATGGCCTGGTGTTGTATATCCGAGAAGAGTTCTGGACCGACTACGAGTTCGACTGGGACAGCAAGGATTATAAATTCAGCGGGATGTTCGCGCAGAGTTCCGGCTGGATTGATCCTCGTGGTTTCTACGGAACCCAAGGGGCCTAACGAAGCAATCACTGTATCTCGCAGGAAGCCAGTTAGCTTCCTTGTGGGCAAAGCTCGCCCTACAGCAGGTTTGTAGGGTCCAAGTCAGAGTGGGGGGAGTAGCTTCGGCGAAACCCCCGTCTCGCAACTAAGGAGGCCAAATTGGCCAATCTTACCGTAGTACATGGCGAATGGGTGAATCTCGATAAGCCCGGTGGTCAGGTGTTTTTCGTAGGCGGCGGGACCGTTGCCTACAGAGGCAAAGGCGCATCAGCAGGCAATAACGGTTTGCGTCCCGAGCATCCTCTGGTCGGCACTACGACCTCAACTTCGGATGGTTTGAATGCTGTAATGGACAAGGTCGTTACGGGTCGTGGAGACACGATTGTAGTTCTCCCAGGCGGCTTTACTAACACAGCAGTCACGACCATTGATAAGGACGATGTAACTCTGACGGGTGTTTCGCCCACAGGAAACATTAATCCTTCTTCGATTTCGATTAATGGAGCTATTGACGGCATTTCGGTCACTGGTGCGAATGTTGTAATCGAGAACTTGCATTTCCCGGCAGCAGGTACAGGGGGTCAGACAGCAGTTATTGATGCAGCTGCGGCTGGCTTGACGGTCAGGGGATGTACGTTCGCTGTTGCAACACACAACCTCAATACGATTACAATTCCCGCAGCGGGCCTTCACACGCTCGTCGAAAACAATCGTTTCTATTGCGAGAACAATGGTCCCGATAGCGCGGTTTCGATTGAGAATGCTGCGGCACATTTCGTGAAGATTCAGAATAATGAATTTAACGGACAGAACGATACCAATGGGTGGGATCTGTATGCGGTTGGGTCTGCTGTTGCCCATCTGTCTTGTGCGGTTCTGAACAATAGGTTCATTGGAGGAGCGGGACACGGGATTGAGTTTTCTGCTGCTGCGACGGGTATGAT